>Ga0115030_1000533_pt1 | contig 15801 bp, 18 predicted proteins | sample SidtaG_4_FD_87174 | JGI IMG/M metagenome (GOLD analysis project Ga0115030, IMG submission 87174) | Marine algal microbial communities from Sidmouth, United Kingdom - Sidmouth_Male1 metaG | ecosystem: Host-associated > Algae > Red algae > Unclassified | place: Sidmouth, United Kingdom | collected... | reverse complement strand
CGCAAGTCGACGGCCTCCTGCCTTCTGGGGATAACCCCCCCCCCCCCGCGCTTCCGTCCCTTGTTGTGCGCACTCCAGGACATCAGATGAATAGATAAAAAGACTGGTTCCTTCCCCCCTTGCACGGCAATGTCGACTATCATGTCAATCCGCCCCTGGATGGTTTGATTATCCGCCGACTCGACTGCTTGACGGCCGTGGCCTGACGGGAAAATATTAGAGAGCGTGAAAGAGGAACGAGTTTGAGAAAAGACAGAGAGATTCGGGGACCGATAAAGGCAGGAGGGGGCGGGGGAGTAGGGGGGGAGAACTAAACGCAGACCAATGCAAAAGAGGAGCACGGGGTCCATTGCGGCCACTCCAGACAAGCACCCAGAGGCGACGCGCTGGAGGGTGATATGCTGGAAACCGTGTGGATGCTCTTTGGCAGACGGGACGGACAGCGAGTGACGCCTCCATGTTGGCAACCATTGGCAGGCCGGGCACCAGACCAACGCCAAGTGTTGGTGCGACAGAAGGCGTGACCCTATCAAAGGCGCAAACAACAGTAAATCTCAATCAATCCCGAACACTCGTTCAAGGAGAAAGCGCCACAAATTTTGGGAACCACCGCATTTTGAGCGTGCAATCGTTGCGGTTTCCGGCGACCAACCGACCTGAGGCAGCGACATCTGTCTGTACGCTGGGTGGGACGGAAACTGACTGTACTGTATTGTCGCTTGACTAAACAGAGGAGAGTCCATGCCAAACAAAGAGGCGCTGATCTGCGTTTGATTGGCCCGGACATCGATCGGCGTGACTGGCGCCTCTCCAGATTTTGACGGAACGACCATATCGACCCGGCCTTAGAGACTTTCGGCATCTCAAATGTGGGTCGACGGCGTGGGTCGGGGACACGTCTCACGCCACGGTATGTCTTCGTCCCACATTTACATCCCATTTATGGCTAAGGAGGCCCTTCAAGAACCCGTACCGACCGAGGTGACCGCAGCCACGTAGCGGTCCATAGGTAGCTTACATGGCAGCTTCCGCCACACGATGGCATCCGTTGGCCTCCGATGCCCGGTCTTACGGGTTCTGAAAGACAGTCACCCGGTCGCTCTTCTGGCGCACGTCCGGCGCTCTTCCCCGGCCGCGTCTCTTCGGTTCCGTTGATACCCATCCCCCCACCACCCACTCACCCACGGACGATCCTATCTGTTTCATTTCTACCACGCTGATTTGATCATGGCCACCAAGTTCTCATCATGCATTGGCACCGATCCACTCGCTGACCTGTCAGACCTCGCTTTGACTCTCCACACCCCCACCAGATTCCGTCCCACAACCTCCTCGCGATTCGTTTAGTGGTCTTGACTCCGTCACCAGCGCCGTCTGCATATCACCCGCGACCGTGGGTGACCCACAGGGCGCCTTCACCGGAGCCGTCGGAAGTCCACCCGTAATTGCAGGCGTACGCACACGGCGCCGTCACGGGCGCCGCAGGGAGTCTCCACCCCGACACACTGTAAGCGAATCCGGAAGGAGTGTGGCAGGCCTGCCGACCCACATTTGATATCCGTCTGCCGCCAGATAAGAACCCATCCTGTCCCCGTTTATTTACCACTGGTTCACTTCCATTGAAAGGCACACCGTTGGGCTTAGCGCACCCTCCCCTCCTCCATCATATTTTTTCCACAAAAAATGGACGCTTCACTCATTTTGTTGGTAGGTGGATCGGTCACGGGGCAGACACCAGTTAACAACCCATTAAGCATCCGGGGAAAACCTAGGCGTTCTGCAGTGTTGACGAATACTTGTACCACAGTGTTGATGTGTGACCGTCCCAATTGAGTCAACAGTCTATTGGGGTAAATCGTGTTGCTCCAATCAAAATTCTGGAAAACCCTGGCAATCTTCTATCCAACCACAGCTTGAACAGAAAGAAGAACAATGGAATCGAGGGCGTGATCACAGCAGTCCACGCAGGCGCCAATCACCCGCGTTGGGCACATGAAGCAGCTTGCGCTGCGTGCTGGAACGTTCCCGCAGGACCAGCTTGCGGGGAGACAGGTACATTCGGTTCAGCCGGTGCCGGCCCTCCTCGGCCGCCTCCTCACTGACCAGCCGCCAAACCTTGGCCAACTTCGTGCGCTCCTGCGCTGCAGCCCGCTCGGCCTTTTCGGCCTTGTTGGCTGCCACCGTCGCCTGGCTCTGCCGACGACTCACCTCCTGCTCCTGCTGCTTCTTGAGCTTGTCGACGTCAAGCTGGTGTAAAGCCGCCAGCACCTCCGGCGCGGTGAAAACAGTAGCTCGTCCCGCTGTCGAAAGCGTTCCTTGCATGATTGTAGGGCACGGCAGGTCCTTGCGGACCACCGGGGTGAGGCGTGGCAACAAAAGCTCCAGGTTAACGTCCAACACCACTCGGTCTTCTCCTTTTGACAGATCCTCCGTGGGGACCTTGGTGAGGTCGAGTGTCCACATGCCCACCGCGGAGAATTCAGACACTAGTGTCTATTCTACCGGAAAACAGGATCAAATGAGCTTGTCCGGAGGATAAAATGAGCTTCTGCGGAATCGGAGATTCCAGCGATGCTACTTATGAGAATGGGTGATCATGACCTAAAAGCCCGCTTCGCTGCGCTTCCCGGTGAGTCCATGAGTACCTCAAGCATGTGCCCGAGGTTTTCGTGGAGAAGGCCCCTTTAGCTTTCCTTCTATGAAAGAAGCGCGTCAAGAACGCATCAGGAAAGTCTATTCTAGCGCGCCCCACGTCAGCATGCCCCCCTCCCCCCCCCCCCAACAGCACAAAAACGGCGATTTCGTCTTGCAGTGCCGTCTGAGCTGGGCTATGCTGGCCGCATTGCCGGCCCTTTTCTTTCGCTCTCTGCGTGAGATGACTACAGAAGAAAAAAAGGCGGGGTTGTCTACAAACCTTACTGAGGCTCTCGGTTCCCCAATACATGGTGGAGCCCCAGCCAGTGGGCGCTAAGAGGGATAGAGAAGCAGAGGGTGGTGGCCATCGTGAGTCCACCCTCGTTCTCCCGGCCTGACCCGTCCCGCCCCATCCCCCTCGCCCACAACCCGACATCTCTTTCAGAGTCCCTCTATCATGACTTAATCCTGCATGGATGCCCTCCGTGCCTACATTTTCACCTCCTTCATGCCCCAGTTTTGTCATCTCAAGCGGCGGAACAGACTGAAAGAAGCGCGGGAGGTTGAAAGCAGTAGGCCCACAAGGGCATGCTGCTTTGTCCAAAAGCCCGTACTTGATGTATCCCTGCTCTCTGGGCTTTTTCAGAGCGACAGACAGCGTCCTATCCGCGGTCTACTTTCCCCCCGGTACGGACCTCTGGGGAGCTGCAAGAGTTGACGCTTCAGTACCTCTTGAGGTACGTTGGCCGTGAGCAGAAGCTCGAGCTGGTGTCCGAAGGTCAAATCGTCTCCGCTGAGCTCATTTATGCATTCAAAGCCGTCTGCCGCCGACGAAATTCCTCAGGACAGCCCTGCCAACAGCAGCATCAAGCGATGCTTTCAGAAACAACTGCACCCCCTGATAGAGCCGAAATTAGCAGGTTGGCGCCATGGGGGGCGTCCGAGCATGCCCACGTTCCCGGAAGACGCAATGGTCGCTGTTTTCGCGGGCGCGCGCATCCAAAACCGGGGGCACAGCGCTGGCAAAGGGCAGCATTTGGAGTCCCTGGGAGTGGCGAGAACCACCCCAGGGCGCGCAAATGGAGGGGCCCCAGCCTGACCTTTTCGTTCTGCAAATTGCTCCCCAGTTCCCTCAGGGGTATAGAGAATGTGCTGCACTCATTCCTGCCGTCAAAGTAGACCGAAGACGACGGGAAGCGCTCGCAAACCGAAGCTTCATAAAAGGATCAAATGAGCGGAAAAGGATCAAATGAGTCCCCCGGTAGAATAGACACTAGGGCGGTGGCCGAAAAGGCGTTGTCGGCCTCGAACTTGACGCACTCGACCATTCCCTTGCACGTGAAGGCCGCGCCACGGGCAACACATGAGCTCGCCCGCCCGCGGACGGCGTTCCGAAAAGACGGCTGGAATCTCCCAATCGCATGCTCGTTGTCCGAAGGCTGCAACAAATGGAAGAGCTTCGAAGGCTCGGCGACGACGTGCACGTTGGCCCGCGACAGGGTCAGTAGCCCGGTGGCCGACAGGTGCACTTTTGCCCCGTCCAATGACAGTAGCTGCGGTTCCTCCGGGTAGTACGCGATCGCAAGCGCCGCAAAGTGGGCGCACCATGCATCAAAGATACCTTCTTCAAATACGGCGCGGGTGCGCCGTACCACCATTGCTGAGTCGCTCAGCCGCGCCGCCAGCGGCACTGACGTCGTCTTGCCATCCACCGTGATTTTAGCAAAGGCGTGGCCCTTCGCCTCGCCCTCAACGACGAGGAATAGTGGGGCCAATTGGCCCCCGGCGGAGAAAGTGACGGCCGCAGTGCAGACGGCCGCCCCTGAGCCGATGGAAGGGATGATCACCTCCGGCTTGCGCATGCCCCTGCCGCCCAAAATTGTATTCCGTGCCTCAAGCAACAGGTGCCGCGGCTCAACGTGCGTCTCTTCAATATTAAACACATGCCGGGGGTGCTTTATTTTCAGGTCTCGGTAGCACAGCGTCAGCGCCGCGGACCACCGCGCCACCACGTCTGGGCGCGCGTTCTGCGCCCGGCTATCCTCTAACATTCCGACGCAGTCCTCCTTCAGCTGCGGCCAGCGATTCATGAACAGACGATAACAGCCGCGGCCCGGGGTAAGCTTCTCATTGAAGTAAAGCCGCGTAATCTGCTGCCGGTCCAGCCACAGAGCCGCGACGTACTCAACGCAACACGCCAGAAACCCATGGCGCGTCAAGCCCTGGCCAAGCAAGGCCTTTGTGCGAAGAAAAGAAACCAACAGTTTCTCCTCCTCGGGGTATAAAAAAGGAGGGGGGCCCGGCGGGACCGCCTTCTCCCTCATCTTCTTGAAGTGGCGGATGGCCTCACGGGACACACCAACGCGTTTGGCAGTGGCGGCCTCCGATTGCCCAGTCGCCAGAAGATCCGCCACTTGTTGCCGCTGCTCAGCTGTTGGCGCAGGGCTTCTCTTGCTGCCCTTGGCAGGCAATGACTCGGAGGCCCCTCCATTGAGAGCTCCAGGGGGAGAGGGGGGGTGAAAGGAGTGGTGATGGGCTCCTCGGATTGGGCGCCACGATGGGCGAGATTTCCCTACCAGACAACGCAGCAGGTCTACACGGGCCCCTCAGTGAGACGCTTGGCAGATTTTGGCGCGCCAGCAGAGGGATGGTCCGAGAGGGCAGGCTAGGACTGCGAATTGTGCGGTTCTTCCTGGTCAGAAGTTTGGCGCGCGCGCGCAATGGACGCTCGGCAGGGTCGCAGAGGGCGATTTGATCCGAAACTGAACCGTTGGAATGTCTGGACAGAAACCCCATCAAGAACACTCGGCCACCCGTCCCTGCCGACGACGATAGCGTATGTAACATATGATTCCATGGTTTTTGAGCTGAAGACCTGCTCTTTTCATTCATGCGTCTCACTGCAGCATCCATATTTTCTTTGGGGGAAGACGGGCCGTCATGTTTGAGTGTTGGCATCTGTTTTGATTATCCAGAAACTCCCTTAGTATGTAACCACTGTGAAGAATCGACCCTTACAGTTGGTTCCTATCTGATTCCATGGGTTCTTATCTGGTGGCAGACGGATACATGCCGAAGCTTCGATGCGGTGGATGTGGCTGTCGTAAAAAACCGGTCGGGCGACCCATAAATTATCCACATTCGATACCCACGTCGCAGTTGCCGAGGGTCTCTATCAAGGCCCGTCTCATTTCCGATATCCAGAATGTATGTCGTTGTTTTCATACTTTTCTGCATGTCTATATGTACGTGTAACGACCCAGAAGTCCACCCTTAACTATGCTCATGCCCGATGATTGGCTACACGTGCTGTGGGGTGTCCACGTGGCACCATGCTCGTGACCTCCCCGCACCTCGACCGCCACTCGACCAATTGTATGGCGGCGCGCACCCCCAAGGACGTTCGGGAGCCAATCGGCCAGCGACCGTCACGTCGCATCCCGTGTTTGTCAACATACGCGGCGCGGCCACGTATGTTGACGAATCCGGGATGTGCCGGGCTGGAGCGCAGCCCGCGGCGGACGTCACGAGCCAATAGGCGCTTTGAATCTCAGGAGCCGTCTTCTGCTAAAGCAATTTGCGAAAAAGCCTCAGGCCGGCCCTTTTGTGTGCGCAGGTGCCGCGCGCCGCGCGCTGGCTCATCTCGTCATGGCACCCACTTTTTGGTGCAGATCTCGGTCGCTGGCTCCGATTGTCGCGATTGAATCTCTCTTTGCCGCGCTGCTGTATCAGTTCGACACCAATTCTTAGCAACTGGCCTCTGATGAAGGCGTTATCTCATCCGCACCGGAAAACGAATATATGGCTCGCCTCAGGAGAGTCTCGCGGGGTCGGCGGTTTTTTCTGTTTCCGCTGGGGCGCTTCCGTTCTCCTACTGGAAAATGAAGCCAACAAAAATGTCTGCACGGAATCGCACATTACAGTAAGGAAAACTTATTGATAACTAGATCACTTGACCATCCGGGAGCCCCGATTGGTCATCTGGGAGTGCCCTTCCACCACACGAAGGTGCTTGTGGACAGCGAACGGACCGCGTGCAGCTCAGGACGCCTCGCAAAGGAAGGGCACAAGAGTTGTTGAGGGACCTCTCGCATGAGTAGACACAGAGGTCTGCAAAAACAAGCGTTTGGGCATTGGTAGAGGATTCATCAGAGTGGAGGGACAAGGAGAGGCTGGGGGGGAAGGCTGCAGGCCAAGGAAAGCTGTGGTGACGGAGGGAGGACGGGTGGGGGATGAAGGGGGGCGGATGGGAAAGGAGGGGATGTGATAGGGGCGTGCAGGGACAATAAGCTGGAAGATAAAATGATGCGTAAGGCTGTGCTGGTACGCAGGGATTTGGGACAAGGTTGTCTGGTCTTGATTTGAAGGGCGGCGGGTGCGGGGGGCGATTAATAACCCCAAGAAAACCGCTCAGTACAACGTGACCACGAACCTAGAGCTCTAGAGCCTGATGTGCCGACCACACATCTTCGTCGACCTTGTCCAAGAACTTGGCCCGTACAGCCACTGTAGGGCTCTGAGGTGCGTCTAGGGGACTCATCATCCGGATCCCTGCGGCGGACGTGGTCGGGAGCAGGACGCTCTGCTCGGAAATCACTCCAAGGGCTCTGTGAACGCGGAATTGCACCGATCCGGTCGCAAAATTTTCGCTGCTCGTTTCCAGAGAAAAGCGATTTTCTCGTCCAGGAGTGCTTCGTTTGAGGCGCTCAAGCCGTCCTTGGAGAGCTGATGAGCCGATGAGTCCAGTTGCGTGACTCAGACCGCGCTGGGCTTCATTGTTTTTATTTTTTCTCCATGCGTGAACTGCGCCATAGGCGATTCCGGAGGTTCCCCAGGAACCCGATTTCATATGTAAACACTATGGATTTCCCACACAACCCCGATTCGCTAAGAACTGGTGCAAGTGTCAAGAACTTGTGACAGACGGATACCCGCTTGATTCTTCTCTTGTCAGAAGAGTAAAGTAGCGACCGAGGCACGCCTCATGCCGGCCATTGACACTGGCCGCTGCGATCGCCCTGCCTCTACTCTTCCGCGCCCGCGCCGCCTCGCGGCGGACGCCGGGTTGCTGCCCAAGCGCAGCCGGTACCACCACGGGCCCCCAGCAGCCCCCTCGCGTGCGGCTGCCGTGCACAACTGCCACGCCCACGCCAGTGTCACGAGGCCACGGGCACTCCGGGTCGTCTGCGTGGTGCAAGCGGCACTGGCCCGTCGAGCACGGGGAGGCGTGCAGGAGCGCCTGGCAGTGGCGCGCACTAGGGCTGGCGGCGACGCGCACTAGCGTCTGTCGGTGACGCGCGGGGGACACTCCCGTGTGGGGAGGGACGGCGGTCGCCTCTGGTCTTCCGGGACTGCCGACCAGCCGCCAATGCTCTATGGGTGCCACGGAGCGGGGCTGGGCAGCCACTCCGATGGGCGCGCCGCCTCAGAAGGTTCCACCGCTGACCGCAGCTCCTTGCGCGCCGCCGAAACGCTCTGGGTTCCGCCTGACTCGCTCCGAGTGACGCGCGCGTCGTGCCCACGGTGAGCGGCCGCGCCTGGCAGCAGCACGTGGCAAGGCTTCCTTGCTGGCGAGACGAAAATAGAATGCTGTTTCTGCCTTTCGAGCATGGCGGCCCACACTTGACCCCAGCCGTCCCAAAGCCCCTGTTCCGCACCAAGACCCACTCTGCCGGCGGAAGCGGTACGCGGGCCGTGAACCACTTGCGTGGCAGCGTTCCTGCACGCGCGGGTCGCTCGAGCGCTGCGGCCGATTTTTGTCTTGGTGGAGGTGATCGGTGGACCCGCCGCCCACACCTCTGGCGTGGGGCGACGCCACGACGACCGGGGAAAGAGACGTGGTGCGGCGGCTGATGCTTGGCGAACTTCCGGCACCACCGCGCAGCGCGGCGGAGCCGTGCAAGCACTCGAGCCGCCAAGACGTCCCGCTTCGCGTTGCCAAAGGCACACCCTACTTAGAGCGGCTGTCCGAGACGTCTGCTCCCTGTTGATGCATGCGCGAACCGCCTCGTCCGCGTCCGCTGCAAGCCGCGTCCCTACAAGAAAAAAACGACTTAGAATGCCAGGTTTCGCGTCGTGACATCCCAGGTTATGCTTCCCAACATCCCGGGTTCGTCGAACAGAAACTGCTCCCAGACGGTCACCAGTCACACTAGAAAGACCGGCTTTCCCGGGATACGCGTACACTCCAAGTGCACCACAGACCTCAAGCTGAGCCATAAAAATCCGAGATACTCTGGACTGCGATTCGCTCACAGAGCGCCACGTTGCAAGCTGATTGGCATTCAGTGTTCCTCATGGCACTGTCATGTAGTGACGAAATGAAGAAGAAAGGAGTCAAACTGTCAAGCAGTGACGAAATGAAGAAGAATGAGCACAGGAATCTCATAAATGACAACAGAAAGCAATCAGGATGCTGATGGGATATTCAACAGGTTGATACATTTGAGTTGTTATTCGCGGCTGCAAGTCGACGGAAAATGCAAAGCGTATGCTTAGTGTGTTGCTCGTAGCTACTTAGGTCGGACAATGGCTACGTAGCGCTGCTCCATTAGGAGACGATGGTTACATACACAATGCTGCTTTATTGAGAGATGGTAATTCTGTTGCTCAGATTTCGATTAATGTGGATCGTCTATCGTTTGTATTATGGACACTTTATCTAAGAAGTAGACGCAAAAAAGTCCGCGGCAGTCCGCGGTCGCACCGCGGCACCGCAGGCGCTGCCACCCAACCCACCCGGAGAAGCGGGCGGTTCCGGTCCCCGAAGGCCCGACAGCGGCGCGGTCACGGACAAAGACGCCGCCGGTGGTAGCTCGTCAGGGCTGGCCCTCCCAGCCATCTGGCAGGCATAATCAACCGCGTTGGTAGCAGCCCTGGAAAGGAGGGCGCACGCCCCCCAGGACCGCTCGCAGACGGCGAGACGGGGCTCGTTGCCCTCCAAGTAGTGAATTGCTTTCTCCATCGCCGCCCTAGTCTGCGAGCGGAACGTCTGGCGCTCCCCCTCCCCGCGCGCAAACTCGGCTGCGGCCCGGCGCGCCAGTGCCCGCAGGCGGCCGGCATCGGCCAGCGCTATGCCGAGCGACGAGGCACCGACGAAATTCACCCTGTTGACCGATCGGGCCACCGGCATCGCCACTGTCCGCCGACCGGCATGTTGGTCGGGATCCCGCTGGAAACCTATCCGTCCGTTGGTGCGAATTCGTCGACAACCCTTTTCTGAGTTAGGCGTGGGAAGCAAAACCGGCAACGGCGAGAGCCGGTTGACCGATCCGCCGGCGGAGCTGCCGCTAATACGCGCAGTAGAACGCGCAGGGGCCTCTTGCGTGCCACCCACGCTAGGCGGTTGAGATACAGACTGGATGGGTGGCACAGAGCGAGTTTCCAATGGGCGGCCGAGAGATGGAGGCCGGGGGGCGGATGGAGGCGGCCGTGGGGTGCCAGTAGTCGACCGACGGGGCGGCGGGGGGGGTGGGGTGGGCGGAGGAGGCGCCGAAGGTGGCGCCACGCCGCGGCCACAACCTGATCTTGTGAGTGGCCGGATACGCGGTTGACTTCCTGATACAGCGGCACCGCGTGCGACTCCCATCGCGGCCGACAAAGATGCTGCTGCCGAAGCCGCCGCAGCTAGGTCATATGTAATGAAACACAATCGGCCAGCCACACGGTTGCCAGAGAGCTCGGAGGAACACGAGCAAATGCAACACGGCGGACCACGACCGTCATATATCATGAGAAACCATAGTCACCGAAATCCAAACTGGTGACGAAGACGGCGTGACCGCGATGGGAACATGCACAAGCAAAGACGATCACACGTGGCAGTGTCATGTCGGGAGGGGGGCGTTCATTGGGAAAGGCACTACGATGAATAACAACGTAGCAATAGAAAGCATTCCAGCAGCAAACGCATCGGCGTGTGTACGCTTCCGCCGGTTGGTCATCGTCCGATCATAGTGCAGCAAACACGTCGGAGGGGTGATCAGACAGCCCAGAAAACAAAGGACAGGCAGCAAAGACGAGAGTGCGGGGGGGGGAGGGGGGATGGCAGGCGGGGAGAGAGACGGAGAGAGCGGAACCGTGCGCACGGAACGAACAGGGTGGAGTGAGATAGCGCTACCCGGTACGTCCATGAGCACAACAACGACGGTACGCAGTGATCTGAGCTGCGTAGCAGCGACGGCGTGCGTGTGGTTGTGTCGGCGTCAGTGTCACAACGTCGTGAGAACGCCTGCTGGGGCACCCGCCCAACGGCACGCGCTGTGCAGCACCCCATTTCTCACGTCGCTCTACGCCCATGTGGCGAGAGGTCCCTCTCAACAGGCCCGTTTGTCGGGCCTGTGCGGGCAACGCCCGGAACCGCGTTTCCCTGATTCTGCGACGGAGAAAGCGCCTCAGACGCGCGTCCAGAAGAGATCGGAGGGACGCGCGCTGTCCGACGGACGTGGATGGAGGACAGAAGAATATACTTGTTCAGGCTGGGCCGTTTCAAGTACTGCTTTGCAAGACTTGCAAGCGTTTGAGAAAGTACTCTACTGTTTCTGTCCCATTTCCATGTGGTCTTGTGTCTAAATCAAGGCCGTTGGCCATCTATTGTCTCATAACATCGAAAGAGGCCCCCGGCCCTAGTCGCCAACAGAAAACAGCTCCTGAGAATGCAGAATAAACTGCACCCCCTCTCTCTCTAAAGTCGCTACGACTGCGAATAGGGCAGCCAGAGGGACGTAGTCCGCAGCGCCCCCCAATCCGAGGAAGGTCTCGATACCGTAACTCATCGTCGAGTAGCCATACTTGCCCGAACGATCTTTGGCGGACTTGACTCGCTCGACGTAGGCGAAGGACATTGGTCGGCCGTCGATGAAGACGGCGGCGTAATGTAATACAGCCCCAAAGGTTGAAACGAGGCGCTTCCCGACCGTCCTGTCAGGGAGGAAGAATTTTTTCGTTGAGGTGATCCAAACTAAGTAGTTGCGAGGCGGATGCTTGTCAGAATCAGACCCGACAGGTGTGGATTCCGCCACATTTCCCGATGCCAGCGTAGCACGGTAGTACTTCTTTGCTTCGATGGCCCAAGGCACTTCGATCGCCGAATCCTGCAATAGCGCCGCCTGCATGCTTGCCAACTCCATCCCTCTCTAATACAGGCTTGGTTTCTTCTTCGGGAGCAACGCGCAGTCGGGGCAGACATCCTCAGGCACCACCAAGCTTCCGACAGGAAGCTCGGTTGCCTCAGGTTGCTTTCCTGTTGCAGCGGCCCACTCCTTGGGACCGTATAGCTCGCCGAAAGAAGAAACGAGGTCAGCCTTGCAATGGCGAGCTACATTTTCCGTCAGACTCGCATGAGGATTCGATGCCGTTCGAATGAGCTTTCCCAGCGTCCCAATCTTTCGTTCCATAGGAAACTGCCATGTATCCCAGGCTGGTCCGCATGCCCATAGCATGGGAGCGATGTCCAACAGCGTGGCAATGGTAGACAGGCAGAGCGGCAGCCGATCGGTGGTGCCACAGTAGATCTTGGCGTAGTATTCGGTCACAAATTACTTCACATGTCCTTGTCAATCGCCTCAATCCCCGTCTTAGTTACACCTTTCGGCGAAACAGAAGGCGGCACGCCCGACTTAATGCCATGAAAATGTCAAAATTGTCGCGTGGAATTCGTCCTGCCAGCAGGACTTCTCCGCTGCACAAGATGAAGTGCATCCAGTCGACGGCCTTGACACGCTCCTGGTGCACGTCTATGTTCCGCAGAGACCTTTCCTGGGCCATAGGCACAGTCCACCGAGCCCCGCGGAGCTCAGTGCCGACACGGGCTACTATAGCATTCGGCAGAATGTAGTCCTCGTCCTTCTTCTTGTTGACGAGCTTGAGCCCAGCAAAAAGCCTCCACAAGTGTGGAACGACGTTCAGCAGCACTAAGTGCATGGTGACATATGGCGCTGCGGTTGGGCCCATGTCCCAAAGGTCTTTCAAATACGGGTAGGCGTAACGAATAGCTGGACTTGGTGCCAAGAACAGCGAGCACCCCTTGACACCGCTTGTCTGTTGCATCCTTGTTTGGTACGCGACAGATTTGCCCGATGCCCGAGCATTCTCAATTTCAGCTGCACTTGCGGCAATACTTTCCGACCTGCGACGGGGTGCTGTACAATTAAGAACCTTCAATAGGACGTTACAGTTTGAAGGATCCGTCGGCGGGAAGTAGACATGGCAGCTTTCGGCCACGTAGACCCCCTGCAAAAGTCGAAGGCGGTCGTAAAAGTAGCTGCTGGCGCCCGTACACTGGTAAAGGTTATCACCTGCGGGCTGGTATGTCGTGAAGTTCAAAACTCCCGCCCTTACAACGACCGGAGTCGTGGAGTTAGGGACGATTAGGCCAGGGACACCCTTAGCCAGCTCATTTAACTCCTCTGCGATAGGGTGAAAAAAGGACTCGAGGTCGACAGGTTGTCTTGGCCCCGGATTTACGACGAGAAGTAGCTGGTGCTTGTTCCGCGTGCGTTGATCCGGGCTCATACTTAGTGGGGTAGCTGAAACTGGCCAACCTTCAAAACCGTTCTGTCGAAAGAATTGAAAGCCATCGGTCCCAATGTTTGCGGGAACAAAGGGGCCGCCATCGAGCAGCTTCCTGTCAAGGTAGTGTCAAAAGTTGGCGGAATGAGGGTAGTCGTGCACGCCGTCGGCCCCTTCTTCTGCAGCCGTGCGGGCGGCCGCCATGTTTTCCAGCATAGCTTTGCCGATGACGGGGTCGCCAAGCATGTGCGCCAGCCAGGCAGTCAGCGACCAGTAGATGACCTGTTTGGCTGGTTTTCCGTCGGCTTTGTACCCCGCTGCGCCGCACGCGTGGCACAATGTCTGCTGCGTGCGCCAGTGAGTGAAGGCCACGCAGCCGTTGATGCAGCAATCGACGGCGCGCGTCTCCAAATTAACGCTTGCATCGATAAAGCGATCCATGAGGTAGGGTGTTTGGTACTTGGCGGCGGTCGCGCTGAGTTTAAGTGTATCTGCAATCGAAGCTTGCGTCAATTCGTGCCGCACCGTGCAAGCATGGAGCGCGAGATCAGCGATATGATCCTTGAACTGGCCGACGGGAAGCCGCAATTCGTTCGTGCTTACAGCCGTCTGGTAGATGGGGGTTGGTGCATGCCCGACTTCGCTTTCCGACACGATTTCGGCTTCCATATCGGGTGTAGGAACGTCATCCGGATCACTCGCCTCACTGGCCTCGCTCGAATCGGGGTTTTCGTCGGCATCGCATCTGCGGCCGATTCGAGCGGGTCGCGAGTCCGACGTGCGCGCGCGCGCGCCCACTGCCGCCCCCGCGTTGTCGTTTGAGCGTGCGCCCGCCCACGTCCCGGCGCCCGCGCCCGCCCCGGCGCCCGCGCCCGCCCCGGCGCCCGCGCCCTCCCCGGCGCCCGCGCCCGCGACCGCCCCGGCGCCGGCGCCCGCCCGGGCGCCGGCACCCGCTCCGGCGCTCGCCGAAAACCCTCCCCCGTCGTTGTCTGGCGCCCTTCCGACACTGGGAGTGTCCAGGCGGCGACGCTTCTCGTGCTTGCGGTGGTTGTAGAGGGTGGACCTGGAATCACGCTCTGGGCTTCTGCAGCCTCCGTCCGTACACGTGAAGCGGTCGCAGTGGTACACCCAACCGGGCGCCATCGCCAGCTGTGAGGGTGGAGGGGAGAAAGGGGGGAGTGAGAAAGGGGCAGATGGAGGTGCTCCCGCTTATGTCTGAGTGGATGGGGGAGTAGAGGAGGCAACCAGAAGTCCCAAGGGAGACTATTTTATACGCATTCGATGCAATCTGTCGCCCAATCAAATGGCAGAAACCGTGGGCTGACAGTGCCCTTTTATGGGTGCTTCGATGGCCTTCTATGTCTCACCCATGGCTTTTCGTTGTGGAAGCTGTTCGCCTTCCACAAGCCGCAGGTTTTCTGTGTAGAGCCACACGAGAGAATGTGATATCTTGCTGTGTCTGGAACCCTCCACCAGATGCAAGATGCATTGCTGTGTGAGACAGTGTGTGGCACTCGCTGCCGCAGCCCGTCCCTGTGGGGGTGGGGGGGGTGGAGAGGCCGTGGAAGGGCTGTAAGTAGCGGAAGCGAATGAAGGCGAGTGGCGGCCAACCTGGCTCTGAGACCACTGCAAGGGGGTTGGGCGCCAGTGAGTGCCCTGCCACAGCAAGGTGCGGGCCGGGCCGCCGCTGTGCACAGTCTCAGAGGCACAGACAGGGCTTGGCAGCATCGACCCCGACCGGTGAATCCTGCCGCATGCACCTCAAACAGCTCGCTGTTTGCCCTGTTTGGGTGGCCTGGTGGGGAGGGTGGTGAGTTGGTTCTAGGTCTGGTGCGGCTCTGCATGAGCGCTTTCAGATCCGTGAGCTTGGGCCCGAAGCCCCGTTTCTGGAAGATCCCAGGTTGACCCCTGTGCACCGATCGAATGGCCAGAACACCCGGTGTTGATCCGCACGAGTCGATTTCCTCTGTCTCGGAATCCCGGGTAAAATGCTGTTGGGATACCGATTTGGCCAGGGATCCCAGGTTTCCCGGGATTCCAGGGCATAAACCCGGGATATCTCGTCTACTTTTCTTGTAGGGCGTCCGAGACCGCTGCAACGGCGCGGCGCGCGGTCGACCGTCTTAAAGATCACCCCCTGCCAGCGTTGCGGGCGCCTCCCCACCCCTAGCCCTTGCGTCGGTACGGCTGTCCTCGATGGTTACTCCCATGTGCCCTCCCAACCTTATCCCACGGTCTTGTTCTTCCGGCAGGCGGCGCTCACCGTGCCCGCCCCCCTTCCCAGATTTGTTGTTTTCCAACCGTGGCGGCCTTCCTCGCAGACCCTAATGCGCGTGCGTGGCTTCTCTACGAGTGCCCCGGCCTGCCTTCCACCTCACCCACCGGCCTCAGCGTTCACATCACGCCGCAGGTCCTCACAGCCGCCCACGTGCACGCCCTGACCGTCTCCGAGTGCATCGGCGGCGGCCACGATGGGACCCCCGGGCGGTCGGTGATGGAGGTGCGGTTGGCCACCCGGCGGGTGCCAGGCTTCCTCCTCGGTACGGTGGTGGAGGTGGAGCGGTCGGCGCTGCCAGCCACCCCCCCCCCCCCCCCCCCCCCGGGTTGGGGGGGGGGCCCCGCAAAAAACCCTTTCGGGTTGAACAAAACCCCCCAGGT
>Ga0115030_1000532_pt1 | contig 15814 bp, 11 predicted proteins | sample SidtaG_4_FD_87174 | JGI IMG/M metagenome (GOLD analysis project Ga0115030, IMG submission 87174) | Marine algal microbial communities from Sidmouth, United Kingdom - Sidmouth_Male1 metaG | ecosystem: Host-associated > Algae > Red algae > Unclassified | place: Sidmouth, United Kingdom | collected... | reverse complement strand
TCTGTAAAGATGGGACCCGACAAGCACTGCTGTCGATCCTCTTGGCCAATCAGAAACGTCCCTGCATCGCAGTTGCACTCCCGTTCTCTGCCGATGAGGACAAAATTGGGGGATCAGCAATACAGTAATTCTGCCACGTCGATGGAACAGTACGCTTCCGTCATGGAAACGTACCGTGACGCGTCCGCTGGTGCAACCCCCCACAATCGCGAGGGCTCACCATTTGCCCCACCGCCTGGCCGGGTTGTTTCCACTGCTCGCGCCAGGATGGGCTTGACTCAACCAGGGGTGGCATGCCTCCACTCGGGTTGGGAACAGCCGCCGACGTGGCCACAACACCCTGCCGTACCCGCTGGCTGCGCACGGGGCGGGCTGTGCGGTGGCAGGCGGGCGCCGGCGAGGCGGTGTGGGGTCCTGTTTCTAGAGAGTATATAAAGGTCCGCGCCCCCGCTTCGCAGTGTACGAGGAAAGAGCTAGAGTGGACCACCACGCACCTTGCCAGTGCAACCGTCGAACAACCACCACTCGCACGCGCACGCTCGTCATCGACGTCTGTCTTCTCCGGCCCACACCCCACCAGCCTTCACCCTTCCCTATTGGCATGGTTCTCGCCGGGCGATCCCGGCTGGTCGTTGCCGCCGCTGCCGTGGTAACTGCCTCCGCCGTCGCCGTGTTCGCCGCCACCTCCACCACCGCGGCCGTCGTGGCACGGCCCGCGGCTACCATGGCAACTGTGCGCGACGCGGGCGAAATGGACTGCGAGCCCGAGATGGATTCCACCCCAACCCCAGGCCCCCCGTCGTCCACGCCGGGCCCGACCGAGCCGCCGACGCCCGAAGTGGACTGCGGGCCCGGAATGGAGCCGACGCCGGCTCAAGAGTCCCCATCCGAGGAACCCGGACGCGAAGACGAGCCGTCGGCGCAGCCCGAACCGACCGAGCAGCCAACGCCCGAAATGGACTGCGGGCCCGGCATGGAGCCGACGCCGGCTCAAGAGTCCCCATCCGAGGAGCCCGGACGCGAAGATGAGCCGTCGGCGCAGCCCGAACCGACCGAGTCGCCACCACCCGGGCCGGAGCTCGGAGATATTGCCGATCCGTCGAACCAGCCGGAGCCAAGCAAGGAACCCGAGATGGAGCGTCCCCCCCAGGGAAAGGAAAACGGCGGTCCGTTCCGCTTTTACCTCGTCGACACGGACACGGGCGCTGATGTTGGCGGAGCACTCGAGTCGCCCGTCACGCTGCAAGCCGTGGATCTCCCTGCGGCGTGGTCCCTCCGCGCCGACCGCCGCGACGGGACCGACGGCGGCGTGCCCGTGGAGTTCCGCGTCGACGGCAGCGCGGTGCAAGTCGAGCACTACCCGCCGTACATGCTCGCGGGCAACGATGGAGACGTGGTGCACGGTTGGGACGACGCGCCCCCGTGCGGAACGGGCTGGGCAACGGTGGGCGCGGAGGATATGGATTCCAAAGAGATGTCCACACTCCGTGTGCGGGTGGCGTGTTAAGGTGGCGCGGTGGGCGGGCGGCCCGCGGTGTGGCGTGGCAGATGGCCACGTGCCCGGTTGCGTTCACGAGGTTCTTGTTTTTGTGTTTGTCCTTGCGCGTTGCCGATCCAACGTGTGCACATGTGTTTCTTGCGCGGGGGGGACTTTCGACCTCAGTGATGACTGGGTGAGCGCTCGACGGCTGCTGGTGGCAAGCCGGAAGAGGTCCATGGACCTGCGCAGGGAACCATGGCCTTTCATGCAAGAAAAACAAAGCAGTATACTGTACATGATGGCCTAAAATGGATCGCGAACAGTCATGAAAAAGGAAAAGAAAAAGCTCTCGCCAGCACCAGCGGCACCCGCCCCGATCCCTGACAAAAAGTTGAGTCTGGCGCCTGGGGCAGTGGCGGGAGCGCGGAAAAGGGAGGAGAGACGCTGCGGTGCGGTCGAAAGAGAGTGCCGGGTGGGGGAGAGGACGTGCGCGGCCAGTGATGAGGAGCGCTAGACGAGCGTCTCTTCGCTCAAAATGGGCAAGTGGTCGCACGAACGAGGTAGTGTGTCTTCCTCGACGACTGCGGCCGAGTCGGCCGAGACGCAGTGCCAACTCCCTGTGTAGAAATTGGGACGAAAACCTCGTTATTCAGGTGCTTGTTGGACCTTCGAATTCTTCTAACTTTTGGGCAACTCAGATTCCTAGGTGTATGGAGGCTGTCACGTCGCCGCGATGCGCCGCGAAGCGATGCGCTCAAGAAGTCGGCCAATCACGCCGTGAGACTCAAGGCAGGTGCTACTTGTTCCCAGAAGCCATATTCACGTGCGTCGACGGCCTCCTTGGCCATGCCCGCGCCCGCCGCCCCAGGCGAAGCGGACGACCGTCGCTGTCCCGACCGTGCCGCTACCCCTGCGACGTCACGTGCTTGGCCACGGTACGCGGCTCTCATCGCGTCCCGCCCGCTCCCGCTGGCCCGTCCCCCACCGCACGCGTGCCATCCTACGCACGTTTTTTTCTTGTGCACTCATCGCCCTACGGTGAAGACTTGATACCCCCCGTCTGCGGATTGCTCCGCCGCGCAGCTGCACCACCCGTGTTTTCATCGTTTGGTTCACTCCCTGTCCGGTCGTGGGTCGTCCATCCCTACTGCGTCTGACGTCATCGTCTCTTACCTGGTGGTCACCCCCTATTTCGTTGGAGCGCCTGGTGTCTGTCCCCGTCTGCAGCTGTCGCCCACCATGGCGCATCGTCCACGAAGTGGAGGTGGTGGACCACCAAGACCCGCCGGCGGCGGGGCTCCGTCGGCGTCCCCACCTGCATGTAGTAACCTCGTCTTTGGCTCCTACACCGTCTCCCAATGGCGCTCATTACTCGGTGGTGCCTCCCCCGTCACCCCCCCCTCGGCCCCGTCCCCTCATCGGCGACCGCCCCATGGGGCGTCGTCTGCCCACCCAAGATCTCCCACCGCCGTCCCCTCGACCCCCCCTGCGTCTGCACCGCCACGACCCCACCCCCAAAAGTCTCACCCGCCGCCTAGACCACTGGCTACGGACCCCGCCTACCCCCCGCCATCATCCCCTTGGCGAGCTGCCACCCGCAACGGCGCCGTACCCAACGGCGTGCACCCGGTGGCGCCCATCGATCTGGCAACGCCCAATGGGGCGGCGTACGCGAGCAGCACAAGCAGCGCCACTTCTTCCCATAACCCTCCTTCCACCCCCGTGCCAGCGGCGCCGTCGACGCCGGCGGGCGCCGCCCCGCCGGCCGGTGTGGCACTGTCTCCGTCGATTAGCGTGCCAATACCGGCGCCCCCCGTCGCCGCTGCCGCACCGAGCACGCCCAAGCAGGTGACGGCTGCCCCGCGCTCGTGGGCGGCCATTGCCGCGTCCAACGGTGTGGCCGCGGCGGCAACGGCGGCGGCCGCTGCATCAATGCCGGCGTCTTCTTCCCCCACTGCCACGCCAGCGGCCGCGGCGTCCCGCAGCCCGTCCTTGCGACTCCGCCAGCCGTCGCCCGGCGGCCTCCCGCCCACGTCCGCATGGACCAGCGGCCGGCCGCTGGTGGTGGCGGACGAGGCCGCCGCCTCTGCCGCCGAGACGGTGCTCTTTGGCGGCCGCACTGCCGCCGCCGCGGTGCGTGCTCAACTGGCGGCTCTGCGTATCAGCCGGTCCGCGCTGGCGGCGGCCGCGGCGGAGCCGTGGCTCCCCCGTGGTCTCGTCAATGTCGGTAACGCGTGCTTTACCAACGTGGTCCTTCAAGCGCTGATGGCGTGCGCTCCTTTCCGCATCTTTTTGCGCGCGCTGGATACGCCTGAGGTGGTCCTCCCGCCGACGACCGCACCGCTGTTGTCCCGGTTCGTGCGGCTTGCTGCGGAGATGAACAATGCGGGGAAGCTCAAAGCGCATACATTTGGGGCACCCCGCCGCGGAGGGCCGTCGTCGATGGACTCGGCGTCGAGCGGCGGCGTCGCGTACCGGCCGAGCGGCCGGTATCTCAGTGCCGACGATGATGACGACGGGGAGGGCGAGGACGAGATGGTGAAGGGGACGCACCCGTCATCGTCTGCTGAGCTGTCGTCGTTGGCGCACAAGACGTCTAACGGACCGTTGGCGGGACCACCGAAGGACGGCTCACCAACCAGCGTTGCCAGCGCCGGCAAAGGTGGTCAGGAAGGTGGTGATTCCGGCCCCGGTAAATCACGGACCTCGACACGGAGCCCGTCTCCGGCGTCCCTTCCGCCGCCGCCGTCGGGCTGGGCAAGCAGCGGGGGCCAAGGAGGTCCTGCCGATGCGGCCCTGGCGGTGACGGCGCCACCCCGAACGCCCCCCATGAAGCAGGCCAAAGGCAAGCCGGCGGGGTCCGCCGCGGCACCGGCTGCGAAACCTTCCGCCTCCCACTCCCAGCGCCGCGTCATCCCGTGCGAGCCGCTCCTCCCGGACTATTTGTACGACGCGCTGCCGGCCACCGGCCCTTCGTCGGGCGCTGACGGCGGCGGATTGGGCGGCCCGCAGGGCCGCTTGGCATCGAGAATACGGGATGAGGGCGCGGCGGTGCGTGATCTGATGGCCCGCGGCTCCCAAGAGGATGCTCAAGAGTTTCTGACACACGTTCTCAACGCGCTGCACGAGGAGCTGGTGGCGCTGATCGCCACCCCTCGCGCCCCCGACGGCGACACGACCACCACGGGGGCATTGACAAAGTCGGGCAGCGGCAGCGATGCCGGCGGTTCGGACGTAGGATGGTCCGAGGTTGGCCGCGGCGGCCGCACCGCCGTCGTTGTGCGGTCAGCCGGGGAGTTTGCGCAGTCGGTGGTCACGTCCATCTTTGGTGGCACTCTGCGCTCCGAGCTGTGCCGCCGGGATGGCGCATCGTCGGTAACCCGTGAGCCGTTCCTCTGCTTGCAGCTGGATGTGGACGGGGGTGGGCTGGTGCGGGGTCTTCGCGATGCGTTGAGACTCTACTTTGAACCCGAAGCGCTAGAGGGCTTCACCTCCGAGTCGACCCGCCAGGCGGTGGAGGCACGCAAGCACGTGACTCTCGACCGGCTGCCGCAGGTGCTCATCCTCCACCTCAAGCGCTTTGCCCACAACGCGGCGACGGGGGCGCTGACCAAAATAAGCCGCTCCGTTGAGTATCCGGAGACGCTCTACGTTGAGCCGGGACTCCTCAGCTCCATATCTGTCGCGCCTGCCACCGACCACCGCTCCTATGCCTTGACGGGCGTCGTCACGCATGTCGGGCGGGAGACGGCCGGCGGGCACTACATTGTCGACGTGCGGCGGAGCAGCGCCGCGGAGGTCCACGCGGGCATCGTCGCGTCCTCCCCGCTGGGGACTGGCGTCAGGGCAGCTTCCATGTCCACGGGTGGGTCCCCGCGTGGGGCGGCACACGCTGGCGGCAGCGGCGGTTCGAGTGACTCTGTGTTGCCGCCCCGCCCCCCGGCCGACGCCTGGGCCACCTGTGATGACAACATTGTGGCGGATGTACAGCCGGCCACTGTGCTGCGGCGGCAAGCATATTTGCTCTTCTACACGCGGAAAAGTCAGCTGCCTCCTCCCGTGGTGGGTGGCTAGGGGTGCGTTTTTTTCGCTGTTCTCTTTGTGCGGGTTTTTGTCTGCGTGCGGTCGCGGTCCTTTCTTTTTCGAGCTGAACGACTCACGTTCGTGTCTTCGCGACCGCGTCAGTGCTTGTCTCGACTACCATTCCTCCCTCCATTAGCACCCTAGACACTTTCTCCCTACGGTCGTTTTGCAATGACGCTTCTCCTTTCTTCCGTTTTCTACATCGTCCTTATTGCTGGCGAAGCTAGGTATGAAGAAGCACGTGCTCTATCTTGTGCGATTGCGTCATGTGTCTCTTGCCACAGACCCGCCTGGTGCCATGCTTCTCCAGAGCTACGTACACGATGACTGTTTTTGCCTTAATAAAATCTTCCCGCGAATGCTTGACTCGTTTTTTTTCCGCAGTTTTCTGTTTTCTGTAAAGCGCAGCGATCTTGGTGCTCTGGCGCGTCCATGAAAAGCTCGGAGTAAATCTCATGTCACTGCGGAGGCGTGTCTGTCACACGTCCCGACACAAGACCTGACTCGCTTGTCTTTTTCTTGCTCGTTTGGATCCCTCGGCCACCCCACGGCGGACTCGGCCACCCCTTGCGTGTCCCGCGTGCAGGCGGCGCAGCGGCACTCCCGTCCTGGCGCGGCCGCTCATTGCCGGACCTTATTGCTTGTCTATCTGCCGGCGGTCCCGGTCGTCGAAGCCGCATGCAGTAACGCAACGGTGGGGCCCGTGTGGTCGCGTGACGGTGCTCCTCGCGGCGTGGCAGAGTTGGTACTTCGCCCTTACCTCCTCCGTATTTTCGTGCATCTCCTGTCTTCCCATGGCTGTGACTTTTGGTCCTCCTTCCGTGTCGCCCTCGGCCACTGGCATGGCCGGGTGCAGTGCACGTGTGGTTCATTGCAGCCACGGCTGGTCACCCGCAGGTGCCGCCTCTCATTTTGGCCCGGTGGTGGCTGCCAGCTGTTTCCGCTTGTGTGTTCAGGTGCCATGTCTCATCCGCCTTTCTGCCGAGCACAGTGTCGCAGGGAGCAATGGGGCACCCACGGTGCGCTGCTTGCTGCTGACGGGGGGGTGGGTGCCCCGGGTGCACCGTGCCCGGACGGTGCGTGCCGCTTCGATGAGGAATGGCAACGCAAGACGGTGGGTGAGCTTATGAGCGACGGCTAGGTCGTGGTCAGAGTTAGTTTCCGCCGCCTCCCATCACTACCTTCACCGCACCACCTCAGGCACGTGCCTTCGCCATCCTTGCTTCCCATCGCCTACCGCACATCTTGCACTCCGCCTTCCGGCTCCGCACAGCACTCTCACCCTATCTCCGCACCACCCCACCCTCCTCCCCCTCTCGTGCAAACGGCCCACTCCGCTCGTTCGCAGGTCTCGGGGAGCATGGATGCGGCTGCGCTCTTCAAGCGCGCCGCCTCCTGTGACTACCCCTCATCCCACACGAGCTCGCTGGTCGTGCGACGACTGGAGCACACCCGGCGGGTCGTCCGGCAGCATGTGCCGCTGCTGACCAAGGCGCTCCTCGGCGCAACGTTTGTGGAGGACGCGGTGCGGACGCTCTTCCAGGCGGACGCGCAGCTCTACTTCTACCAGTCGGAGCTCGGCGTGCCCCCGAGTGTGGCGACGGCGCTCATCGGCTTGGCGACCACGGCTGGCTTGTTTGGCGCGGCCGCGCTGCTCGCGCCCGTCACCGAGGATGGCGCCGTCGGGGTGCTCCTCGGCTTGGTATTTTACCAGCAGCTGGCCTACGGACGGCACGCGCCAGTGACGAGCGGCAATGTCGGCTTCCTGCTGCGCAATGCGTGTCTGGCGGCGGCGCTGGCGCTCATCCCCGCCACCAAGCGGTTGGCTAGCGGGCGCAGCCCGCTGCCCGGCCTGCCCGCCCCGACCGCCGGTGCAGCGGTCAAGTGGGCGGCGCGCATCTCCCTCGGCAGCCGGATACTGCTGGCAGCACTCGGCCTCGAGGCGTTTGTGACGCTCGGCTTTCGCGGCGGCCTGCTGACGCTCCCACTGGTCGCCGCCGTCGCGCTCGGCTTCCGCACCCGCCAGGCCGCGATGGCACTGATGGGGGTGTTCGCCATCTCGTCGGTCGCCGCGACGCCCTTTTGGTCCGTGATGGGTGACTCAGCGTACGCGGCCTACACCCGTGACGTAATGCGCTTCGAGTGCGTACAGACGCTGTCCATCATGTCGGGGCTCTTCACACTTGTTCGGTCGGACGTCAACCCGTTGAGCTTGGACGGGACGCTGCGCCGCCGCCAGTCGTTCTGAGGTGGGTGTGGGCGGTGCTTGGTCCTTCATGTTTGGCGCCCCTTGCGCACGGCCGCCGTTGTGCTCCTTGAGCTCTTTTTTTATACCCTTCTACTATGACTGCGCCCCACAGATAACATGCAGAGGACTTCGTGGACGTTTCTCATTCCGTGACGGAGGGGCCCCTGTCCCCGGGGACACGCACAACGAAGACAGGTTGCAGGACAGGGGAGAGGGCGGACAAACACGAAAATATTTACAGCACAATTCGGCTTTTTCTGTGACAGTGCCTTGGATCGCCTCCAGGGGCCTTCTGTCAGCATCTGCCGACTGTTTTGGTCGTAGTGGGCGTGTCACCGCCGTCGCCCCCGAGGTCCGCTGTTCAACGTGTCTCGCCGGCGCGGGCGCCCCGCAGTCAGGTGCACCCCCGACGGCGGCGCGGGTGGACGCGGCACACTTTTGCGCCACCCCCCTCGTTGTGCTGACGTTTTGAGGGGGTTGGACGACATCGATTAGTCTGCCCACGCTTTGATTGGTCTCCGCAGCGGAACCGCCCGCGCGCGCGCGCCCAGGCGGCTCCGTCGACCCCGCGCAGACGCGCGTGCCTCTTTCTCGTCGTCGTGTGCGCGCGCGACGCCCGTTGCGCGGCCCGCGTCGGTCGGGCGGTCGGGCGGGACGGTCGGTCGGACGGTCGGACGGGCGGCTCGACGTGGTGCGCCCGACAAACTGCTGCGGGCGGGCGGCGGCGCTCTGACGACGTCGGCGTGCGCGACTTGGCGGCGCTCCCGGCCGGCGGGGCGATCAGCAGAGCCGCGGCGTGAGCAGCGCCGACGCGGGCGCGGTGCGCAGGCCGGCGGATAGTGGATCGGTGTGGGGCGTTGGCGGAGACTAAATAGGGTCGTGGGTTGGTCCGCCGCGCGCGCTGCTTGACTGCTCGTATCTCCTTCTACAGTACTTTTATCGTGCACACGCCTCCCCGACCGCGACCGAGGCGATCCGTGGTGCTTGGCCCACAACGTTTGTCCGCCCACACCGTCCCTTGCGTAAGCGACTCAGTTGTGGGGCGCGGAGGAGGCGCGCCAGTGGTTTCCGGCCGGTTTGTTTGGTGTGCACTCACTCCCCCCCCCTCTCCTGTACCTTAACGCTTGTCCCCCCCCCACACTCACCATGGGTGGTACCCGCATCTTTGTGGGCAACCTGCCTCGCCAAATGCGGTTGCGGGAGCTGGAGGACTTGTTCCGCCGCTATGGCCGTGTGGTCGATGTTGACGTCAAGACGGACTTTGCGTTTGTGGAGATGTCCGACCCGCGCGATGCGGATGAAGCGGTGTACCAGCTGCACGGTCGTCGGATTGATGGGGACCGCATAACGGTGGAGTTTGCCCGCTCCGCCGGCCGCCGCGGCATGGACGGCCCGCCGATGGGGCCGATGGCGGGAGGCTTCCGCGGCCCCCCGGGGATGGGCGGCTATGGCGGCTACGGCCCGTATGGTGGTGGTGCTCCTGGCGGCGGCGGCGGCGGCGGGCCCAATGAACCGGATCTGCGCTGCTACAACTGTGGGCAGCCCGGGCACTTTTCCCGCGAGTGCCCCAACGGGAACTGGGCGGACCGCTGCTGGCGGTGCGGCGACAAGGGCCACACCCAGCGGGATTGCACGTCCTCATCGGTGCTGCCGCTGGATGCTCCCGCGCGCCGCATGCCCGGCAGCCCCGTGCGCCCCCCCCCCCGCCGCGACGCCTATGGCGGCGGCGGCGGCGGCGGCGGCGGCGGCGGCGGCGGCGGCGGCGGCGGCTATCGCGACGGCGACGGCCGCGGCGGCGGCGGCTACCGCGACGGCGGCTATCGCGACGGCGGGGGCTATCGGGAGAGCGGCCGCGGCGGGGTTGACGGCCACCGCGACGGCGGCCACCGCCGCGACGGGGGCAGCCGCGACCGGGACGGCTACCGTGACGGCTACCGCGACTCTGGGCGCAACGGCCGCGACGTCCGCGACAGTCGGGAGCGGGGCCGCGACGGCGGCCGCCGCAATTCGCCGCCGGCGCGCAGCCGCTCGCCGCGGCGGGATTCGTCGCTGCCGCCGGGTTCACCCGGCGGCGGCACCGCCGACGGGGTGGCGGTGCCGGCAGACGGGGCGTCGAGGCGCTCGCCGGTCGGCTCCCCTGGCCCGGCGGCGGGCGGCGGCGGCAGCGGCGGCGGCGGCTCCCCCGCCCGCGCCGACGGGGCGGGCGCAGAGGCGCCCCCGCCGGCCCTGACGTCGCCGCAGGGCGGCGAGGAGTCGCCCTCCCCGCGCGGTGGCGTGGCGGTCGGCCGCGGCCGCAGCGGCAGCCGCTCGCCGGTCGGGTCGCCAAATGGCCGCGGCGGCCGCCGTGAGCGGTCGCCGCGGAAGCGCTCGCTCTCGCGCTCGCCCCGCGAGCGGGAACGGTCGCCGCGCGACCACTCGCCGCGCGATCGGTCGCCGCGGGATCTGTCGCCGCGGGATCGGTCGCCGCGGCACCACCGGTCGCCGCGCCGGTCCCTGTCTCGCTCCCCAAAGCGTACGTGCTTGTTTTTATTGCGGATGTGTGGGGTGTGCGGCTGGAGTTGCTTTTTCTCTGCCGCGGCCTCGGCGTGCTGCCGAGCGTTTGGGACTCGCGGGCTCTTTTCTAACCCGTGCACTTCCTGTTTCTGATTTTTTCTCGTCGGCTTTCGTCTTGGTTGCATTTCACGCAGGCTCCCGTCGCGACTAAGGGTCTCCTTCGGGAGGAACATCCTGCTGGTGGTTGTTGGTATCTGGTCCTCGCCTGGGGCTGATGCTGTCACGGGCTGTCAAGGCGTGCCTCGAACCAAGCCAAGGCTGCATGCCACAGGATCTTGTCGCGTTGTTTGGTCGCTCTGCGGTGTGCTGGTTACGTTTTGCTGTTGCTTCCGATCTGTTCCTCTTGTTGGTGCCCATTTATCATGCTATTGCTTTCTCGTGCCAACATGATTGTATCGTTTGGCTGGAGGTCAGCGGCAGGTGTGCCGCACTGGCTGTCCGTTCCTGTCGATGCTGCTGCTACCACGCTGGGGCGGGGGTTGTTGCTTTGTCTGAGTTACCCTGTGGGGGGCATGTTTTATCTGGAAGGGCGGACACGCCGCGCCTGGCTGCTTTGGTTGATTGATTTCTGGATCCTCCTGCTCTTCGTTTTTTTTTCTCTCTCCGGCGGCGATGCTTGATGACGGATGGCGTCGGTCGTTGCACTTCCCTGGCGTTGACGAGCGCGTCGTGCCTTCCCTGTCGTTGGCGGGGCGGTCGCCCCCAAACTGTCGGCGCCGCCGTGCGCGTCGACCACACCTCCGCTCGGTCGTTTGCGTGCCCGTCGTTCCCAGCCCCCGTCGTCGTGTGTGTCCATCACCTCCCCTTTTCCGTCAATGGCGCGAGCATCACCCTCCATCTACCCCGTCGTTGGCTCGCGCGCATCTCGGCTGGTGATGCCTCGTGGTAGTGTGGGACGGTTGGTCAACGACGACGGGCATCGTGCACGTGGGCGTCCATTACGTTGGTCCTTGTTTTTTGGCTGTACATCAGGTGTGCGGTTTTGTGCTTTAAGGAGAAAAAAAAAAACAGTCCATCCAGACCCCTCCCCAGATGCTCGCCAACCAATCAAGGGGACAACCGCTTCGGGTCACGAGGGAACAACGAGCACTCGCGCACATTCCCAGCCGCGAGAAAGAGCATGACGACGCGCTCGAGGCCAATGCCCGCCCCGCCGTGCGGCGGCGCCCCATAGCGGAAGGCGTCCAGGTATGACTTGAGCGACGCCACGTCGATGCCCTTGCCCTCGGCCAGCTGCGCCAGCATGTCCACGTCGTGCACGCGCTGCGCGCCAGACACAATCTCCTCCCCGCGCATAAAGACGTCAAAGGAGTTGCTGTAGCGGTCGTCGTCCGCCTCGGGCATTGTATAAAAGGGCCGCACCGCAGATGGAAAGCGGGTCAAGATAAAAAAGTCGGTGTTGTGCTTGGCCTTGACGAGCTCCCCGAGCTTGCGCTCAACCTCTGTGGACAGGTCGTCAAAGTCGCCCTGTTCCACCCCCGCCTCGCGGAGCATGGCCACCGCCGTTGGATACTCGAGGCGCAGGTTGGTGCCCGCCGGGGAGTACACAAACGGCTCAAACGGCGACTTGCCGCCAATGACCTCCAGCTCCTTGGTGCAGCGCGCGTTGATGCCGTCAAAAATGGATACGAAGAGCGCGTCGAGGCAGTCGAGCACCTCTGAGTAGTGCTCCGTGATCTGCATCTCAAAGTCGAGGCCCGTAAACTCGCAGAGGTGCCGGTGCGTTTGAGAGTTCTCCGCCCGAAAGACCGGGCCGACCTCAAACACCCGCCCCATATCCCCGCAAATGGCCATCTGCTTGTACAGCTGCGGGGACTGGGCGAGACACGCGGGGCGCCCAAAGTAGTCGAGCGTAAAGACGTCCGCGCCGCCCTCGCTGGCGCCCCCAATGAGCTTGGGCGAGTGGATCTCCACAAAGCCGCGAGCGGTCAGGAACTCGCGGAAGAGCCCCGACACGGCCGACTGCACGCGCAGGAGCGCCTGGTGCGGCGGCACGCGCAGGTCCACCACCCGCCCGTCCAGGCGCGTGTCGCGGCCGACGCGCGGCAGCACATCGTCGGCGGTGGTCGGCTCCCCGCGCGCCGCATCTTCGAGCGAGAAGGGCGTCGGCGCCGCGCGGGAGACGACGTACATGCGCACCACGGACAGCTCCACGTCGCCCTGCGTGCAGCTCTTTACCTCGGCGGGGGAGAGGCGGGCGTGGACGTCCACAATCGTTTCGACGGGGAGCTCCTTGGACGCCCACTTGACAAACGCCTTGCTCGTGCCACCGCCCTCGGCGAGGACCGCCTGCACCGTTGACGTGGACTGGCGGAGGACCAAAAAGACATTGCGACCGACGGCCCGCAGGGTGTGGACGCGGCCCCGCACCCACACCATGCCCTCCTCGTCGACCGCGTCCATACGCAGCTCGTCGATGCGGACAAAGGTGCGGCCCGAGCCGCCCGGCGGGGTGTTGGATTGGATCACCGCATAGTCGCCATACATCTGTGTCGGCGCCGGCTCGTCCCCGCCACGGTACGTCACTGGCTCGAGGGGGGCAGAGGCAGCTGCCGCGGCGGCGGCGGCGGCGGCCTTGCGGGCCTCCTTCTCCGCCTTCTTGGCGGCCTTCTCCTTGTCCTTGGACAGCTTCTTCTGCTCCTTGTAAGCAACGCGCTCCTCCTCGGTCATGGCATCCATGGCCGCCTTTTCGGCAGCCGCAGAAGAGTCCATAGTGCCGCAGATGTGGGGGTTTCGCGTCCGCCGAGGTGGTCGCGGTGAGCACACAGCGGCCGGAGAGTGGTGTACAGCAGGAGAGAAGATGGCGCCGCGGTCGCCACCGCCTGTCCGACTGGGATCAAGTTTGAGCGTGGAGAGGACTCAACCCGCGATGCTGACGTCGGTCGCATCGATCACGGGGCACGCACCAGCCGATGTCCAGCTGATGGATGTATTCTGGAACAAATTTCCGAACCGAGTCAATTTGTGAGTGCGTCTTCCCGGCTCTGCGCATCCCTTTCTCCCCTGGGTGACTCGAAGACCAGCAGCAGTGGTACAGTAATGGTTTGACGCTCAACATTGGTTGCCTTTGCCCTCCACTCACCCCCCCCCTACGCTTTCCACTTAATCACTCAACTGCAGCGGTCCACCCTCCCGTCAAGTGCATCAAGCCATCGGCGCGGGCGGCGCCGGGTTGGCGCTCACCCGCGAGCACATCTCCGCGGCGGTCGCCTCCGTGCTGCCCCCAATCGACGCGGCCACGGCCTTGATCGGCGCACCGCACAAGCTGCCTGTCACTGGGACAAAGCCCACATCCGCCGAGTTGGTGAATGCGCTAAACCTGCAGTGCCCGCCGCCGGTCGCGCAGTACTGGCCGTGGACGAGCCCCCTCGGAAAGAAAGCAATCCCCCCCGCCACCACCGTGTTGACAATCGTGCGGGGCACGGGACCAAACTCGTCGACAATGTACACGGTGAGGGTGCCCTCCGTGACGAGGATGCTCTCCGTCCCCCGCGGGTGGATGTGGGGCAGGTTGTGGCCGCCGGGGATGAGGGTGTAGGACAGGTACTCCATTTGGATGTCGGGCAGCCCGAGGATGGGGGTGTTGGCACGGAGGACGGGGAGGATGCTGCCCGCGTCGGTTTTCAACGCGGGCAGCGAGGACGCGTTGATGGCAAACGCCGAGTCGGGGAAGCGCGACCGCAGGGCGGAGGCGGTGGGGAAGAGGTCGGTGAGGGGGTCGGCATCTTGGGCGGCCACCGGCGTGGCAATGGCGGTTTCGGCAGCGGCCAAGACGGCGACGGCCAGCGCCTTGACGAGTCAGAAGGAGCGGGGGGCGATGTTGTGCGGCGGGGGAGGAGGGGATTGACAATTGGGTGTGCGTGCGTGTGGGGACGGCCGAAGAGGCGAAGAGGCAGAACGGGAGCTGCAGTGGGCGACGCACATGTCTCTGGGTCTCGTACCTACCGTCGGTGATGTTTGGTTCTTGAACACAACCGCCAGTCCCAGGCGCGCGGGTGGGCACTTCAGGCGCATGCGCCCGGTGCCTGTCACAGCCGGCGGGTGGTCCCCGGGGGGGCACGGCTCAGCACAGGCACCGCGGGGGGCACGCACGAGAGTGACCTCCAGGGGATCTCTAGCGGCGGTGCCGAGCACGCACCGCCGCATCGGTGTCAGGAAGGGCGAGCCGGAGCGGCGCCCAGGGAGAGTGGCGGGCATGGCCACCTGCGCGCCCGATTCGTTGCGGCTGATGCGTAGAGTGCCCTCCCCATCGCCCCCTGGGTCGCTGCCGAGCGTCGTGCCGGTGCTGCACCGCGGCAAGCAACAGGGCGACGCGGAGTCGGACGTCGTCTGCTGTGCGGCGCCGCAAGCCCCACACCAGAGGTCTGTCGCCGTCGTCGGGTATGACGGGATGCGATCTATGGCTTGGATTGATCCCGAGCATGATCCTGAGACCAGAAAAATCCCCCAAAAAATCGCGTCCAAGAACACGACGCCTTGATGTGGCTGCGCCTGCCGCCTAATTGCTCAAAATGGTCGTGTCAGCACAAATACAATCACCATGATGACGAGACTTCAGCAACTAGTGACGTTAAGCCCACCAAAAAAACCTCTCCCTCGACTAATTTGTACAGTGAGACAGACTGGAATCCGGATATGCGTCGCCGGCGCATCAGCAGGTGCTCTGCCCGTGCCCGTGGCGGTGAGCACGACGGCGGTAGCAGCCATCAGGTGCCGCTCCCACGCCGGCAGGCGTGTGCGCCACTTGTGGCGTCCACACGGGCACGAGTGGGGAGTCATCATCCGACACGCCCCGGCGTGTGCATTGGGAGGACCAGTGACGGCACTCCGCGGTGCCTCCCAGTCGGCCCCACGGGAACCGCCGTCCCCATCCGTGCGGCCCCGGCGCCATGGTTGCTGTCAGCGGCTGCCTCGGCCGTTGCGCGGCCGTTCCCTTGTTTTCTCGGGGGCTGGGGCAGCACGAGGCCGACGAAACCACAAGCGGGCCCCACCACCGCCTGGGCCGCCACCCCAGCGGCTCCGAGCACGACTGGACGGCGGGGCGGGCCGCCACTCCCGTGGACGCACGTGTCCCGTCGGGCCCTCATTAGAGTGGTTGCCGCGCGTGGGCACGTCGCTCGCGCCGCCGCGGGGGGCACCCCGCCCGCGTGTGGATGCCCACGCGCCGGGGCCCCCGCGGCTCGCCCCCGGCGGGCGGGCGTCGACGGGATTTTGTGCGTGTCTGCCGCGACGCGCGCGCAACGGCGAAGCGGCGTGCGTGTCTGCCCCCGCACCGCCGGCGGGGAAGCGGGGGGGGGGGGGGGGGGGGGGGCCCCCCCCCCCGCCCCCCCCCCCCCCGGCGGCGCCCCCCCCGCCCCCCCCGCCCGGGCCCGCCAAACCCCCGCCCCCCCCCCCCGCCGCCCCCCCCAAGAACGGCACCGCCCCCCACCCGGCGGCGACCCCCCCCCCAT
>Ga0115030_1000529_pt1 | contig 15841 bp, 17 predicted proteins | sample SidtaG_4_FD_87174 | JGI IMG/M metagenome (GOLD analysis project Ga0115030, IMG submission 87174) | Marine algal microbial communities from Sidmouth, United Kingdom - Sidmouth_Male1 metaG | ecosystem: Host-associated > Algae > Red algae > Unclassified | place: Sidmouth, United Kingdom | collected... | reverse complement strand
CCCCTGGGGTTGCCGGTGGGGGTTGGCGGCGGGGCTGCCGGTGGGGGCTGCCGGTCGGTCTTGGCGGCGGGGCTGCCGCTGGGGTTGCCGGTGGGGGCTGCCGGTCGGTCTTGGCGGCGGGGCTGCTGGTGGGGTTGGCGTTAGGGCTGTTGGTGGGGTTGGTAGTTGGGGTTGGCGGCGGGGCTGTTGGTGGGGTTGGCGTTGGGGCTGTTGGTGGGGTTGGTAGTTGGGGTTGGCGGCGGGGCTGCCGGTGGGGGCTGCCGGTCGGTGTTGGCAGTGGGGCTGTTGTTGGGGTTGGCGGTGGGGCTGTTGTTGGGGTTGGCGGTGGGGTGAAGGTCGGGCGTGTGTGTAAATGCCGGTTGAGTGGACCAAGTGTAGGACGGTAACTCGTAGGGATTGAGCGCGTCTTGCGGCTCGCCAAAACGAAGCCAGTCGACAGTGACACCGACGTGAGGATGACGGTCCGTTGTTTCTATGTTTTTTTGACGACCACGTGGACCCTCGTCGCGACGGCGGACCGCTACGTCGTAGCTTGCCTTTGTCGCTGGCGCCTGCCACTCCCACTGCAATTCGTAGGTTGGTCGTCTGCGTCTGTCGCGTCTTAAATGCCATGACAATTCTCAGAGACAGTCGTGCTTTGTTGCAGATGCAGTCCCCAGCAGCGGGCACTCAGTCCAGCTATCACCCGGGTTAAGGGCCACTAGGCAGCTCTGTTCTCTAGTCCACCGCTAAACGACCGCAGGGAGCCGTTGCGCACACGAGACATTGGCAGCATGCACGGACCCCCCACGAGAGAGGGTAACAGCGGCGCCGAACAGAATCGCCATCTGTTCGGCGTCTGTTGCCCGAACAGACGCCCAAACAGATCGGCGTTCTGTTGCCTGTTCCCGAACAGACCATTCTGTTCGGCGTTCTGTTGGGCTGCATGCTGCAGCGACGAAGGGCCGATGCGGTCCCCCTGCGCCCGGCGGGGTCTCGGTGCGGTCCGCCGACCGACCGCGGGGCCCGCGGCCGTGGGGCGCGGGGCCCGGCGGTCGACGCCACTTCAATTCCGGCAGACCCCCCCCCACCCTTGGCGTACGGGTCCCCGGGGCGTGCCCCGGATCACGCCGGCCGGTGGGGGCGGTCGCGGTGCACCGCGCGGCGCGCCGCACCCGCGCACGGCCAGTGCGGCAGGCTGCATGACGGCCGCGCCGCCGCCCGCGCGGCCGAGCGGCGGCGCCGCCGCCGGCGCGCCGCCGACGCTCCCCGGGCGGCGCGCCCGCCGTCGCCCCGCACGGCCCTGCGCCACGCCCGCCGGCCATGACGGGGCGGCGGTCCGCCACGGGCGCGGCGGCGGTGGGTGTGCCGCCGCCGCCGCCGCCGCCGCCGCCGCCGCCGCCGCCGCCGCCGCCGCCGCCGCGCCGCCGCGCCGCGGGCCGCGGGCGCCCGCGGGCCGGCGGCGGCGGGCGGGCCGCCCCCCCCGCCGCGGCGCCCCCCCCCCCCAATTCGGGCGCCCGCCCCGCCGCGGGCGTCGGTCGGGCGCGGCCGCCCGTCGTGGCGCCCGGCGGGCGCGCCCGAGGCGGCGGCGGGCGACGTTAACAGCGGCCGCTGGGGAGCGAGACGGCCGGCAGTCCCGGCGCCCCCTCACGCCACCACCCCACGGTCACAGCAGCGTCGACCCGCCCTCGGAACCGTTCCCGCCGCCCCGCCGCGCGCCGGCCGCCCGCCCCTCCGCCGCGCCGCCATGGCCAAGCCGCAACCCACGGCGGGGGGTGCCGCCAAGGCCCTCCTCGCCACGGCCGTGGCGCTCCTCGCCGCCACCGCCGCCGACGCGCGCACCGCGTGTGAGTACGTGCCCATCCACCGCGTCCTCACGGCGCCGGGGGGCGTGTACACGCTCGCCGACGGGCGGCAGCTCAAGGCGCGCAAGGTGGACGTCGGCGGCTGCACGACATTGCCCAGCCTGCCGAGCGGCGTCGCCTACCCCGACGTCCGCTCCAACTACACGGTCATGTCGCATGAGAGCGACGCGTGCATCACTGGGACGGGGCGCGACGGGTCCACCCCGACGTACGCGGGCTTCCAAGCCATCGTCGTGGAGTCCAACGGCTTTCAGTTTTCGGCCGACCTCGTGCTCGAAGACATTGACGCGCAGCCCGTGGACGACCCGACCAAGGGGTGGCGGGAGACCATGTCCTCGGTGGCCATGGCCGACGGCGCGGTGGTGCGGCCGTCCATGACGACCAAGCCGGGCTCCCTCGTCACCGTGCAGCCGTTCCGGGTGCCCCGCGCTTCGCTTGAGGAGGTTGGCTTCCCGAGCAGCGACGACCTGTTCATCAGTGGCGCGGCGTACAGCTCGTGGACAGAGGCGAAGAGTATGTTTGTGTGGTTTGCTCGAGGGAGTGTCGCCCTCGGCAGTGACGGCCGGTGTTGTGTGCGGTGGGCGGGGCACGCGGTGGTGGTCACAAATGGTGCCGTTGACTGACAGGGCGCCCTCACTCTTCAACCCGCTCGTTGCTCCTCCCCTGGGTTGTTGCTTGCTCCTTGCTCTGGTGCACGGCAGACTGCCCCATTATGAACGACCCAACGGGCCAGTGCAAAGCGTTTGTCTCGTACCCGGACCCCGTGGACCGACTGCTCATCATCTACGCCATCACCCAAAAGTCGGCCACCGACCCCAACGCGGCGGCCTTCTTCTCCGAGGTGACCCTCGCGTGCGGCTGCCAGTGCTCGGAGAAGTCCGGCGCGTCTGTGATGACCGTCCCCGTCGTCGGGTCTGCGGGCACCTGCAAGACGGTGCCGAGAAAGAGCCCGGCGTACCGCTGCGACGATATGGGCAAGTTTTGGTGCAAGACGGCCCAGGCGACCCGGTGGGAGATGACGGGCCTTGGCGACGCGTGCGCGCTCGTGCCGAGCACCTTCCAGAAGCCCGTATCGTCGTACACGCCGGACTCCGAGTTTAGCAAGCTCCCGGAGCCGTAAGCGGCCGTGGCGACATGGCCCGTCGGCTGCGCCTCCCGGTCACCCAAGCTGGGTTCTTTTGTACAGTTTATTTTTAGTGTTGCCCATCATGTGCTCTACGATGGTCCCATTCTCTTTTTGGTTCGACATGGTGGCACCCACAAGGGCCCGCTCGCTTTTATGTTGCCGGCTTGCCCGGGACACTGGACAGAGTCGAATGTGGACGATGGGGCGCGTGGCCATCGCCTGCACACCTACACACTCAGTGCAAAGGCGGAACAAGCGGTGCTCGCAATGGGAAGGGGAAGAGGAGACGGGGGGGGATCCAAGTCCTTCACGCCCTCACCACGACGGGACCGTGGTCGTGGTCGGGCGGGCGCGGAGGAAGGGTACACGGCCAATGAAGCTTCAAAATGGTCCACGTCGCGAGTCCTATGCAACTCAGCCACCGCCGCCAACCTTGTCACCGTTGCCCGACGCGCGGCCATGGATGCGCTACGTTGGGTGGACTGTCTCCCACGTGTTGGCCGCCGTGCCACGTGTGTCACAAGCACCCGACGTGGCACCCCGGGCACGCGGGGCACGCGTGGCGCGGCGACCGCGCCAGCGTGGCCCGCGTGTCCGCCACACGCCTCAGGGACAGGCGCCGGCAGGCGCCGGCAGGCGCCTCGGCCGCTGCAGGGCCGATACGCGCGGGCTCTGGCCCGCCCGGCGGACCTCTATATCTCATGTCCACCTCCACAGCGGCGCTCCATGCCCGCCGCTGTCCGTTGCTCGTCAGCCACCCCCAACGCACCACCCCACTCCACGACGCACTGCGGTGGGGGCGCCGCTGCCAGCCCGGTACCGCGTGTCGACGGCCCAACAGTGCTCCGCCTCCCCCAAAGGCCACCAACGGCATGTGCGTCCGTGGCGCGCAGTGTAGCGCCACCATACCGGGCGCAACCACCCCCGCTGCCGACCACGCCAACAACGCGTCCGCCACCGTTGCTGCCGCCGACGACGCGGCCGCCGACGCTGCCCGCGGCCTCGACACGCCCTCCGCCTCCGAGGCGGCGGCGGCGCCCAGCGAGACGCCACCACCCGACGCGGACACCCTCCGCCGCCGCGTCGCCACCTACACCCACTTCACTGGCGTGTACACGCGGATGGCCGACGCGTCGCCCTACCCGGCGACGCTGCGCCGTACGGCAACGACGTTGGCCACGCTGGCGGCAGCCGCGCAGCAGGCGCTGGACGAGATGGACGGCGGGGGGCCGTAGGGGCACCGCCGCCGTCGCCGCCGCCGCCGCCGCCGCGTCGCGACGTGGATCCTGAGTGGGGGACCCTGGGTGACCCGCCCGCCAAGGGGCGCCCCAACCCCCGCTGGTGGGGCGCGCAGACGCGGGCGTGCGCCCGCGCCGCGGACCGTGGCTGCCGGCCCGCCCACGCAGTGGCGGCCGCGCGGATCGCCGCGGGCGGTGGCGACGACGGCCAGGCTGCGATGCGCCGTGGCGTGGGGCGCACGTCGCGGGTCGGCGGGCGGCGGCGGCCCGCGTCCGCCCGCCGCCGCCCGCCACGTGCGTGTGCGCCCCGCGGGCCGGTGCGCGGTGGGAGCGTTCGGGTGGGGCGGGTAGCGGGCAGGCGTCGACGGCGGGCGTGCAGGAGTGGAGCGCGTGCGCGCGACGGGGGGGTGGAGAGCTGGGCCCCGCACGCACCGGGGCGCGTGGGGTCACCGGGGTGCACTGGAAGAATCCAGCATGGTTGCAGGGGTGGCTTGCCGACGCGCCCGTGGGTCACGGTTGCAGGTGGAACCGCGCGCGATCGGCGACCACAAGGTCGGAAGCGGAAGAAACTGCCGGCAATCGCGGGGCGCGGCAGGCCCCAGAAAACCGACACATCATGAGGAGGCGACACAAGAGACAAAGAAAGGAATAACCAACCAACAGAGAGAAAAAAGCGCAACACGCAGCCGGCCGCAGCTTGCACCCTCCCAGCCCCCACCCACCGGCAAACGGCGCCTCAACTGAACAAGCTCGCGTCGCCAGCGCCTTCAGCGTCGGAGTCGTCCCCATCGCCCTCCCCCCCCCCACTCCCTCCCTCCCCCGACCCCGCCCCCGCCCCCGCCCCCGCCTCGTCTGCCGAATCTGACACGGTCTCCCGCGGCACGTACACTTCCTGGTCCGCCTCCTCATCGTCTTCAAACAGCTCCTGGTGCGCGGTGAAGAGCTCCCGGCCCGTCAGCCCCCCCCCCCGAGAACGCTCCGCCTTGGATAGCCCCTTGAGCCGCTCCGCCGCGGCCACCTTCTCTCGCGCCGCCCGCTCCGCCCGCTTGATCGTCCGCCACGCGAGGAAGGCATCAATGGTCACGGGGGTGCGGGTCTTGAGTTTGGCTCGCTCCGTCTCGATTTGGTCCTCCACGGGCAGCGAGAGGATGCGGAGGCGCTCGAGCTCCGCCTCCTCCTCGGCCTTCTTGCGGGCGGCGGCCTCCTCGTCGGCCTTTTTGGGCTTGTCGACGACTGGCTGCGCAAAGAGGCTCAGCTCCTCCATGCGAGCGGCGAGCATCTGCTTCTTGGTCAGCTTGCCGCCCGCCCCGGCGGCCTCGTGCGCTGAGCCGCCGCCCCCAGCGCTCCGCTTGCTGTTTGCCTGGTCCGTCGCCTGCTTCTCGACCCGCTGCACAAACTGCTGGACCTTCTTGGACTTGTTCTTGTTCTTGAGGCCAAACGTCTTGTCCTCGACCGTTTTGGCGCGGTCCTTCTCGACATTCTTCTTGCTCTTCTTAGGCGGCATGGTAGCGACGGCGTTGACGGTACGCGGGGGGGTCGCGGAGAGAGTGTGAGAAAAAGGCGGAGGCTTGGGTGGAGCAAGGTGAGAGGAAGTGGGACAGGGACGACACGTGCAGGAACGCAAGGGGAGGCAGGAAGAAAATAGAAAAGGGACAGGAACAAGGGGATGGGGGTGGGATGGGAACGCGTGAAATGGAAGTGTGGGGAACGGCAAAAGGACCACGGCTCCCGCCAGGGACAGCCAAGCAGGCCGACAACAACGAACGAGGGGAGCAAGAAGTCGCCTTGGGGGGCAACAAGAGAGCCCAGCCGCAAAGCTTCACAGGGAAGCGTCGAGCAGTGGCAGAGTCGACGCCCGGCCCAGAGGCCAACCAGTTGCTGTCGCGCGGCGGCTCGACCGTCGAGCGACGAGACGGGGACAGATGAGGCGGGCGACAAGCGACGCCACAATCAATGCGCAGCAAAAACGACGACCGTCGAACCGCGCATCGGGAGAAGACAGAGGGGCCTCGACGGGGAAGCAGCCGGACGGTGGGCAGTGGCAGAGGAGAGACAACGAGATGACCCCGCCAGAAGCACGGACGGAGGCGGTGCGCGCGTGCGATCAAGGGCGACCACGACATGTGGCTGGCACGTCGACAAACCAATTGACGTGTGGTACTTAATGTACAACATGACAGCTCATCGACTGTAATTGTGTTACTAAGTCGTGAGTGGTAGACAAGCCATGCACCAAACCGACCCAGTTTTATTGAGTGTGTGGCGCGCTGCTGTCCTGCTGGGCTCTTGCGCCGTCGGCGTCGTGGCCCCCCCCCCTCGCACCCCACGCCAGGAGCGCCCTTGGCAAGCGTCCTCGGGGCACTCTTGCGGGGCCCGCCTCTTTTTTTGAGCTCTGCCAGCGAGGTGTTGACCACGCTCGGCGCGTCGACGCACCACCACCGCGATCGACCTCGTCGTCGGTGTGCTGCCGCCGAAGCGGTCCGTCTTGCTGGTGCCGACGCGGGTCGGTGGTGTCGCCGCTCCCCCTGCGGAACCGTCGAGTGTCCGCCTCCCTCCCCTCTCTGCGTGCCGCCGCCATGGACCGCGGCCGTGATCCGTCGTGGCGGGGCCCGTCTCCCCCCGCCTCCCGCTACCGCGAAGACCCGTACGACGCGCCGCGTGACGACCACCCCCGCCGCGGGTACGGAAGCCCCGACCGTCGTGGCGGCGGTGCCGGCGGTGCCGGCCGCCGCGGCGGCTATGACGGCGGCCGCGGTGGCTATGACGGTGGCCGCGGCGGCTATGACGGCGGTCGCGGCGGCTCGTCTCCCCCTTCCCGCTACCGTGACGATCCCTATGACGGGGGGCGGGAGCGGCGGCACCGCGACGACCGATACGAGTCGGGCGGGCGCGAGGACTACGGGGCGTCGCGCCGCGACTATGACCGCTCACGCTACGATGACCGCGGCGGCGGCGCTGGCGCTGGCACTGGCCCGCCGGGCCGCTACCGCGACGACTACGCGGGGCCGCGTCGGGGCTATGACGGCAACCGCCGGGGTGGCTATGACGACCGCGGTGGCGGCGGCGGTGGCGGCCGGGGCATGGCCATGTCTGATCGCCCCCGCCGCCCCCCTCCGGACATTAGCGATCTCTACTCCCTCCTGGTCCTCAACGTGACCTTCCGCACCCGCTCGGCGGAGCTCCGTCCTCTCTTCCAAAAGTATGGGGAGGTGCGCGACTGCTACATCCCGCGCTCCCGCGACACTGGGGACAGCCGCGGCTTTGCGTTTGTGCGCTATTCGAAGCGGGAGGAGGCAGAAGCGGCGATTGAACACGTCAACAACGCGGTGGTCGACGGCCGCGAGATCATTGTGCAGTTTGCCAAGTTTGGCCGCCAAGATGCGGTTAACCAGGCGGCGGCCATGGGCGTGCCAGCGGCAGAGGTCGAAACAACGTACGTTTGGAATGCTTATCAGGCGCTCTTTTGGGATGTTCTTGCTTCTTTCCGTTCCGTTCCGTGCGTGGCTTGGCTTAAGGTGATGGCCTTGCATCAGTTTTTGTTGGCCAGACTTGTCCACGCTGCACTCGCTCATCTGCGCAGGAGGTGCAGTGACTGACGCGTTTTTGTGGTGCTCGCACTGTTTCTTTTCGCCTTGTCGCATGCATGTGTCTGCTTGTTTTTGTACCGTGCATCTGTTCGCTCCCTGCAGCACGGCTGCTCGCGCGGGACCAGCGGACGGTGATGTACCGATGGCTTCCACTCGCGACGACGGCCCCCTCCCCTCCCGTGATGACGGACGCGATGAGGCGGTTGAGTCACGCAAGCGACAACTGAGCCGCTCCCCCTCCCCGGATCGGGCGGACCGGCGCAGCCGGAGCCCGGAGGTCAAGCGCGCCCGCAGCCGCAGCCCGGAGCGGGGTTCCAAGGTGGAGCGGGAGGGCGGGCATGACCCGGTGGCGCGGTCGGGGTCGGACGAGGAGGGCGGCAGGTCGCGCCGGGACGATTGAGCCGGTCAGGTGCAGTCAGGCATGGTTGAGTGCGCTCGCCTGGCACTCTCGGTGTGCCTGGGATGCAGCGCATCTGGGGGTTGCGTTGGAGCGTTTCGTGGTGGACGAGGATTGGTGCTACCTACTCTTCTAGCTGGACGGTGGGCGATGGCTGCTGCTGTTCCAGCTTGACGGTTGTTTCAAGACTGGCTGTCCAAGCCGGTCAGTCGAGAACATCTCATGTTGGACGGTGGTGGAGAACCCCTGCTCTGTAGCTGAACGGGATCGGTGCTGCTTGCTGTGTGCGTCACGCTACATTTCCCAATTTTTCCCTTGAGCGACGGCGGCGTGTGTCGTGCATTTGTGTGTGGTAGCCGGCAATTGGTTCTGTGTTGCGTGCTGCCGGCGGTGGCGTGTTTTCGTGCGTTTTTTTTGCATGTTGATAAGTTTGGATGTGAGGGAGGTCCTGGCGTTGCTGCTGCTGTTGACCCAGTGTCGCTGTCGGTCCCTGCGGTCGAGCTCATGGACGTGGACGTGGACGTGTACGTGGTCGTGGACGTTGTGGGCGTGGACTTGAACGTGATCGTGGGAGGGGGTTTTGACGGGGCGGCTTGCGGATGCGCTGCGTCGTGTCGGTGCGGCGGGCTATTCGGTGCAGCGGTTGGCTCGGTGGTGCTGGTGGAAACAGTGCGGCGGTGTCGGGACTACCCCATAGATTGCTCGGACGTGTCTTTGATCAACATTTGTGGCGCGATGCGGCCACGGTCGACGGCGTCCGACGGCGGGCTCGGCAGCCGCGTCAGAGGACAGCAGACAGCAGGCCACGGAGGTTGGCGTCGTCGAGCGGAGCAGCGGGTAGCGGGTTCTGTGAGGTCGGAGGGGCGCGACGTCAGCGGCACGGTCGTTGCCACTCTGGCTGCAGCGAGCGGATGTCCTGTATGGTGCGCTGCGCCTCTGCGGTTGCGATCTTCGTCCGGTTGCGAGCAGGCTGGAGGGCGCAGGTCACGGGCCGGGTCATCTGTTTTGTCCGAGGGCTGCGTTGTTGCGGTTCCTGTGTCCGTGCGTGTAGCTGCAGGCGGCTTGCTGTTGCCGTTCCTGGAGGCCCGCGCGGCATTTGGCGCGCGAGTGCGGCCGATGCGCCGTCGGCGGGGATGCTGTGCAATGACGCAGCGCAGTCGCGGCGATTTCGTTTCTCAGTGTCCCACCGACCCAGACGGCTACGATTCCCTGCTCATTTCCGTGCCTGCGCTGCAAGGTGGAAATGTTCATCTTATCTCCCGCGCACGCTCACATGGCAGCCAGCTGATGGCCGCGGCGCTGATCTTCCTCCAGGCAACCACCGCATGATTCAGCAGCAGCATTCAATCGTCAACATGGGCGTATTGTGCGCCTCGAACGATACCAAGTCGCCGCCGCGACAGCTTGTTTGTGCGGTGGTCTGGTGGGCTGGTGTGGCTGCAGCGCTGCACCAGCCGCGCACCCCCCTGCGTCCTCGACCCAAGTTCTGGTATTAACTGTGCTGTTGCTTGTCTGGTGCCGTGCTGCTTCATGCCCTTACCGTTGTCGCCTAACCGGCCCTGTTCCGCCCCTATTTGAAACTGGTGTATCATGCTGCTGGTAGCCGGTCGCTGTATGTTTTCCCTCCCTGGTCGCCGTCTGCACGTGTACCCAACGTTTTTTTACGCTTCCTTTTCACACGTTTTATGGTAGAGCAAAATAAAGAGCCGATCGTCGTTGTAGTCAAGGGTTTATCTTACCCTGCGCCCGCACCGCCCGCGGCGCAGGTCGTGTCTCATCCCAGGATTGTTACGAGTGACAAGCGTGCCCCGTGCCGTCGGGCCGTTGCGCACCCCCCCCCTACCCTCCCCCCACCCCCCCCCTCATTGTCGCAGTGGCCGTGGCCGCACGACCGTCTGGTACAAGAAGCGCCCCGCGTAATCCACCACCTGCAGGCTCAACACCTCCTCCGTGACGACCACCCCCCAAAACGCGTGCGTCGCCACTGAAAAGCGCGTGCCCGGCTGCCGCTGGGCGCTCGACTCGACCAGGCTCCCCCCCCCACTGACGACATAGTGCACGCCGTCCACAACCGTGTGTTGCACGTCGTGCTCGTGGCCGGAAACGTAGACGACGCCGTCGGCGGCGCCACCGCCCGCCGCGCCCGCCGCCGCGGCCGCCGCCATGGGCCCCGCCACCATCCCGCGGAGGCGCCCCCGCGTCGCCGCCTCTGCCACCGACGAGGCGCCCGCCGACTCGACGGGGTGGTGCCCGACGACGACCACCCAGTCGGCGGCCGACGCGGCGAGCGTCGCCGCCAACCAGTCGCGGAGCCCCCCGTCGACGGCGGCCGCCACGGCGGCGAGCGCGTCGGCCGACAGGCGGTAGTGGAGGCGGAGGAGGTCCGCCTTGGTCACCAGCGGCGTCGTGTCGAGAAACACAAAGAGGATCTCCCGCGGCGGCGGCGGCGCCGACGCGTTGCCGCCGCCCGCCGCGGCGGGCGCCCGCGGCAGCGTCACGGTGCGGGTGTAGTAGAGCTCCCGCCGCGCGTGCCACGCCGGGTACACGCGGCCAACGTCAAACGGCGCCGAGATGTTGCCCTCATAGTCGTGGTTGCCCACGACCACGTGCCACGCCGCCGCCGCCAGGGGCGGGTGCGGCCGCACGTACACGTCGGCCCACGAGGCGGCCACCGCGGGGTCGTCGACCGACGCGATGCCGTCGTCGTAAAAGTTGTCGCCGGTCGACACGACCCACAGCGGCGGGCCGCGGGTGGCGGCGGCGGCCGCCGAGCCATTGACGGCCGCCCGGCGGGCGCGTTCCGCCCGCCGGTCGGCGGCGAGCGCGGTCGCCGCCGCCGCCATCTCGGTCGCCACGTCCCGCGCGCAGCAGGCGCCGTGGCGGCCCCAATCCCCAACGACGAGGAAGCCCCACGTGACGCCGCCGCAGCCGCCGCCGCCGCCGCCGCGGCGGGGCCCCGGACAAAAGGCGTCTGGGGGCGGGCGGAGGTTGGACTTCCCCCCCCCCCCCCCCGTTCCCGCCACCCCGTGCGCGGCGCACATGCCGTCGGGCACCTCCCCGCCGGCCGGCGCGTCGCCCCCGCCCTTGGCCCGCGACGCGTACGTCTCGCAGGCGGCGCGCGCCGCGTCGCGCCGCGCCATGAGCGCCTCATAGTCGGGGGCGGGCGGGAGGGAGCCGCCCAGCACCGCCGTGCCGTCGGCAAAGAGCAGCAGCAGCGCAAAGGTCGCCGTCGCGCCCGCCACGAGCACGAGGGCGGTTGCGGCCGCGCGGGAGCACGCCCAGGGGAAGTGGCGGGAGAGGAAGCCGCGGCTGCGGACGAGGAGGGAGGAGGAGGAGCTGGTGCCGGCAATGGTCGAGGGCAGCTGCACCTGCGCATAGTCGCCGAGGCCGTCTTGGTGGCGCTCCCGCCAGAGGCGGGACGCCATGACGCCCACCGGGCACAGGGGGGAGGGGGGGGGCGCGGCGGCAGAAAAAACGGGGGGTGGGCACGAAGAGAGTGAAGGGGGGGGGGACCGTGCGCTGCTCCACCCGCGACGCCGCGGCCAGTGACTGCGGAGGCCCGTGGCGAGAAGAGCAGGGGGGGGGGCGGTGGGCAGCACGGGGAGCAACGCCGTCTCGGTTGCCCGTGCGCCAGGGCGCAAGCGCAAGGGGACGGCTCGGGAGCGGGCAGCACACGGGACACTGATCCAAATGGAAAAGTGCCGTGGCCGTGCATCGTCGGCTTGACAGAATCTTGCACCGCAAAAACATCAAGTCACAGGGACAGTGTGCGCCTAATTACTCGAGAGCAAAAAACCGGTGGTGCCCGCATGAAATCCAATGTGGTCGACGGCCGGCGGCGGCGCTGCCGAACGGACGTGGGGCGACGGCGGCGGCGGCGTCGGCGGCTCGACCGCGCCGCCGTCCGTTTAAGACCCGAGCACGGGACCGTGACGACGTCCTCGCCCGTCGCCAATGGTGTCCGTGTCTCCCACAAGGTCGGATACGTTGGTCGTGCCGGCCGACTAGGCCGACGTTTCGAGTGCTCCGGGGCGACGCCGTCCCTTTGGGTGTGTCCTAGACCTGGTGTGGTCGTCGGGCAGAAGCAGCTTTTGCCGCAACTGTTCTTTTGTGATCGTCCGATGCTTACCCCTGTGTTGTTGGTCCTTTAGGTACGTTTGCCCCCCCGGCGTCGTCCCACCCTGTGGGCTGAGGACACATCTTATACTCTTTTGCTTCATTTTTTTGTACCTATCGGCTGGGTATCCTGTCTTTCCGTACGGCTGCGTGTCTTTGACGCAAAGTTGTGCGGTCACCCGGGCAGGCTATTTCCCCTTTGCTTTGGAGCACCAGGCGTCTGGTCGGGCCTGGCGGGCGCGGTGTGGGTGGGTGGCTGGTCCCGCGACGCGTTTCTTTCCCCGCAAGGGGGAGAAACGCGCTCTGTGGGGCCGCCGCCGCCTGCCCTCTGCTGCCCCGCCGGGCCTGTCAACTGCCCCGCCGGCCTTTTGGTTGGCGGTGCATGGTGTACAGTCCTTGCGTGAGGCCGTAGAACGAGGAGGTGCGGGGTGCGCTGCTTGACGTGCCTGCTTTGGTCTGTCGCGCTTGCGCGGCGGCATCAGGCGGCGCTAGGCGTGCTCCCCTTGCGATGCATATTCCTAATCCTGGCACCTAGTGGTTTCCACATCGGGTGGACGGGACCAACCATGCAACGATCATTTTCTTGTTTGTTGTCCAGACGGTGGAGTGATAGTGGCTAACACGTGCGGTGGTGGTGGTTGCAGTGGCTTCCTTTGTGCCTGGCTGCGTCGCCTCTAACAGGTTTGTTGTCTGTGTGGCGTCTGAGGCGTGGAGTGTCTCTTATTGAATAAACCATCCTCATTTCTGTATCCCTCGCTCGTCCTGGTGTATCTGGCATTATCAAAGCACTGATTGGTGCGGTTTGTTAGTACCGCAGTGCCGCCCATGCTGTGCTTCCCATGGAGACATGGTGCCATGAACGCTGACGTTTGCTTCCATAGAGGCGCCTTCTCCGTTTCATGATGTTGCCAGAGCGCCTGGCAGCCCGGTCAAGAGCGGCAGGGAAAAGGGGGTTGGGCGTGAGAGGAGGGAGAGCCACTCCGTGTACAGGCCGAAGTGGCGGACGCTACGCTGGCCACCACGATGGTGCGAGCGGCAGCCAGCCAAGGTGCGCCAGCGGCGACCGCTCTGGAAGAGACGGAGCGGACGGCGGCAGTCGAGCTGGCGGCGGCAGCAGCATCGGGGGTGCAGACGAAGGGTGACGCCTCCGCGCCCTTGCGTTTGTGCCCTTGCCGTCACCACCCCCACTCATCTATCCCGGTCATGAGTTCATGGCCAGCTTGTTGGATGACTTTGCTGTACATTTCGACGCCCTGTCGGCCGCCTCAGGCGCGGTGACCAGCGCGTTGATATCCCGGACACTACTGTGGCTCGTCCGACACCAACGCGCCGACAAAAGCACGCAGACGTCAGACCATGTGCAGAAAGGAGAGAACCAAACACATCAATGCTCTAGCACTCACGAGAGAAGCCCGACCAAAACGAAGCACACACACATCAAGTGTACAAACATGACTGTCTCCGAAGGAGCGACCAGCGCCCTACTCCAACGAGTCGATCCAGTCCTGCACCGGGTCGCCCGAAGAGACCTTGCCCCCCGCAACCACCGGCGGGGCCTTCTCCGCCTCCACAGCTGCCAGTTTCTCGGTGCGTTCCCGTAGGGTCGCCTTCAGCGACGCCTCCCGGGCGCTCTGGGCGTTTGCCTGCCAAGCAACGCAACAGGGAAAGAGACGGAGGACAGTGCAGGGATATGGCGAAGCGTCAAAAAGGAGCACGCAGGGCGTGGGCAACAGGGAAGAATCAAGGGGGCCGAATAGCAATAAAGAACGGAAGAGAGGAACACAAGAATGGTCAGAAACGATCATTGACCGCCGACAAGCCACCATCGACAAGCAGCTCAAAAACCTTCAAGCCCCCAACGTTGCGCACGTGGTGGGTACTCTGTGGCGCATACCTGACACCGCACCAGGTGTCCCAGCCAGACAGGCGACGGGGCCGTGTCCTCACACCTCTCCCACCCTGCACGCGCACACAACGGACGTCACCGTGGCGCTCTGTCGGGGGTGCCAACAACCCTCCACACGTACCGCCTTAATGGAACCAAACATGAAGCCTACACCCAGCAGCCCCACGCGCGCAAACTGTACGGCACAACCACAAACCAACGAGCAGCGACCGAGCCACAACAATGGCCCGATGTGCACAAGCGGCAACAGGGCAACGGAGGCCAAAACAACGCATGCAGAAGAACACCGCAAATAAAAGTCAGACCCCACCGCAGACCCCGTCGTAGACCCAGTCGCAGGCACAGATACGGACCCCAACCATCAGCCAGCGCCGCCAAGACCCCGAGACGCTCGAGCTCCACGTCACAGAGTTCCGAGGACACGGCCAGACGCTGAGAAACAAGGAAGCTTGAAACAACCACCACCAAGCATACTCGGATGGAAGACAAGAGCCTCATCCAAGGAGGGCGCCTCTTCTCCCGCAGTGTACCGCAAAAAGCCGGCGAAACCAACATACCGTCATGAGCGAGGACGACGATGGGGCCGCGGCCTTGGATGCAGCGGCGGCGGACATGATGGCGGCAGCCGCAAAATACAAGGAAGAGTGGTACAGGTGCAGGGGAATAAACTGAAGAGGTGCTACGTCAAACAAGAGAGTCCGTAGCCCACGGGAGAGGGCACAATGGAGAAGGGGGAAGGGAACGACGCGAGCCGGGAAGAAAGCCGTTCGCTCGTGGGGTCGACAGAGGGGAGGCCAAAGCAGCCATCGCCCCTGTATTTTCTGGTAATTTCCGTCGAACCCTATGTCTTCCGCTCGAACTTGACACAATTTCTGTCGATTCCACACACAATTTTCTGTTGGCAACAGTATGCAAAGACCCTTGCAAACCTACAGCCACGCGCTTCACGATCAGGACGGCGGCGGTTCATTTTGCGAGCGACGACCCACGTACCGACGGCGGACGCGCCACTGTGTCTCGGAACTCAGGCCAACGGGGACCGCGCCGGCTCCACCGCGGAGCCTGCTGCCGCGCGCGCGCTGCAGTGGCCCTACCAGTCCACGTCACTGTCAGGCTTCGAGCCGCTGAAAGTTCCGCGGCCGCCCCGCGCGCGCGCCCGCCGCCCGCACCGGCCGACGGGCCGCCCCAGCGGTGCGGGTGTGGGCGACCAGGCCGACGGGGAGGCTGACTGCGGCGCGTTGCCTCACCTACGCAGCCGTCGGGTACCGGTCGGTACAGGCACCGTGGCGGGGGCGCCGCGCGACTGCCAAACCCGCAGTGGCGAGCCTCCCCCCCCGGAACCCGCAACCCCCGCCGCCGCGCCGCGCAGGGTGTCTCCCCTCGCGAACTGTCATTGGGTGTCCCCGACCGACAGGTGGTGGCGCCGCGGGCGCTTGCAGCGCCGCCCCCGCCCGCGTCGGCCGCGCGCCGTTGCGGCGCGGGGAGGCGCGGCCCGGTGGCGGGCCGCCACACCTCGTCACGCCGCGCAACGGGTGGGGCTCCTGACACGCGGGCGTGCCGCGGCTCTCATGGCCTGCTGACGGTGCCGCGCGGCGGCGGGCGGCCGGGGGGGGGGGGGGGGGGGGGG
>Ga0115030_1000526_pt1 | contig 15852 bp, 13 predicted proteins | sample SidtaG_4_FD_87174 | JGI IMG/M metagenome (GOLD analysis project Ga0115030, IMG submission 87174) | Marine algal microbial communities from Sidmouth, United Kingdom - Sidmouth_Male1 metaG | ecosystem: Host-associated > Algae > Red algae > Unclassified | place: Sidmouth, United Kingdom | collected... | reverse complement strand
GGTGCGGGGGGGTGGGCGGGCTGGGCAGTGGGAGGTGTGGGGGGCAGGGGGGGAGGGTGGGGGTCGATGGCGGGTGACGCAGCGCCACCGAGGGGAAGAGGGCGTCAAGACACCCGGTGAGACCGGGGGCAGGAAAGGGGAGGGAACACTGCGAAGTTGGACCGCCTTCCCAACGAAATGAACAAATATCACATGAGGGGCGTCGCGCAGCGAGCAGCTTCGGAGCGCGTCGCCCCAAACTTCAGAAAATTAAGAACCAGGCACACACCACGGACAAACAATAAACATAGAGCGAGCAAAATCACCAAAGACGTCTTCAAGGTGCGGCACTGCTTTTCCAGCCCAGTCTACCCAGTTTACATGGGAGGTGCAGGGCGCCAACCGCCGCCGCCCCAGTGCCTCCTCGCCCCCCCTCCCTCCCCCGCCCCCTCTACCGCACCGGAATCGTCGTGCACCGCAGGTCGTGCCGATTGACAGCTGCCCTTCGGTGGCCGCTCGTCGCCGCCGCGGAGATAGCACCAGGCATCGTGATGCCGCCACCACGGGGAGCCAACCTCACCAGTCTGCGCTCGACACGGTCCATGCGGCAGCGGCCGCAGCTGGTGCGGCGGCGCGGCGGTGAAAACCACGCCCTACTATCGGCACTAGAATTCGGCTGGAGAATTGCTAACCTTCCAATAAACGGCGGTTGCAGATAGAAGGGAGGCAGAGCAGACGACAGGGCGTAGAAATGAAGTCGAATTGGCTGTTCGACAAGCCACGATCGAACTTTTGGCTGAGAGTTGCCGCCAGTAATCTTGCAAGCCAATCAACGTGTCTTGCAGGAGTCACGCAGAGCCATTGCAACCCACAATGAGATTTCCTGAGCTTTTTGGGCTGCTTCCTTGGGATTGAAGAGGGCATGGAGAGGGTTCTGGGCCAGACCTGTGATTTCTCATGAGATCACGAAACATCTTCAGGTTTCTTGAGATACTGATGTGCGTTTACAATGCGCAGAGCTGCATTGGGAGACTTTGTAAGAAACTCAGGTGATTACTAGCCTTTCCATTGGTCAACGTACGCTGTTGAATGATTGCAACCACTCTGCAACTGCCATGCTTTGGAGATCAGCAATAGCTTCGTACGGAAACTTCGTAAACTCGGGTCTCTTCCAGAAAATTACATTTGCGATGGGTATTGCTAACCTCCAAAAAATGGCGGTTGCAGAGAGAAGGGAGGCAGAGCCGACGACAGAGAGAAGAAATGAAGTAAGATTGGCTGTTCGACAAGCCACGATCGACCTATTGGCTGAGCGTTTCCGCCAGTGATCTTGCCAGCCAATCACCGTGTCTTGCGGGAGTCGCGCAGAGCCATTTCAACCCACAATGAGGTTTCCTGAGATTTTTGGGCTGCTTGCGTGGGCCTGAGGAGGCAATGGAGAGGGATCTGGGCCAGACTTGTGATTTCTCATGAGATCAACAAACTTCTTCAGGTTTCTTGAGATCCTGATGTGCGTTTACAGTGCCCAGAGCTGCATTGGGAGACTTTGTAAGGAACTCAGGTGATTACTAGCCTTTCCATTGGTCCACGTACGCTGTTGAATGATTGCAACCACTCTGCAACCGCCTTTTTTGGAGGTCAGCAATAGCAGTGGCGACAGTGCTGCCTTTCGCAAGCACTGGTACTAAAGAGTCCAAACTTCAGAGCGCGATGGGCTTCGTCTAACAGAAGCTGGTCCACGTCGTCTGAATACGTTGCTGGTTGACGCATGTGGAATAGCTTACTGTGCAGCTCTGTGGACCTGTCTTGGACCGTTGTTCTGTTCCACGGGGCATCATGAGATGAGTCAGGGAACCACTTAACCCGTGCTTCTTGTTCTCCCCTCCACCATGCTGTGATCGACGGGGAACAGGCGCTCCCATCCTGCTGCGGCCCACCTTAAGTCGCACAAGAGTTTTCCGGCGCACTTGGTGGCAGATCCAATTTGCGAACGTTGGTGCTCCAGAGAGACACGGGTTGGATACGGCCGGCTGCTCTGAAAATCTTCTAAGCACGTGGCCAACCAGCTCTAGGTCGCAGCGGGGGGCTTTCAAATCGTGCCGAACCTGAAAGAAGCCAGCAAATGGGAGCCGCAGAGCGAAAAGCACGTCCCGCCAAAGATCCCGACTGTCTCTGAACTGGAGACCCTGTTCAGATACCTTCTCGATTTCCGTCAAATGATTGGTGCTCGCGACGCACTTTACAGTCTCATTGGCGACCATATGGCAGACTGCTGGATGCCCGTTCGCTTCTTGGGCGCTGCCTGTTAGCAATCTCAGATCGGTTTTGCCCTGTCCTCGAGAGCTCCTCCTTTGCACTGCGGCCGCTGACGCATGTGAACATTTCTGCTAGTTCTATTGCTCACTGGATACCGCCAACACTCATGGCAGTGGCCTCCCTCATTCTCACCGCATACAAATGTCATACTCACTCTCGTTTCTTCCAGAAGTACATTTTGGCTTCCTCCACGGGCATGCGGGTGTATTCCATGATCCCATGAAGTCTTCGAGTAGCGGTGGCCTCGTACTCGTACTTGAAAACATATGTTGTGTGCAATCACCCATATTAGGGCCTGTGCACAAGAGAAAAAGAGGGGGAGCCCTGTGCCCTGTCTTCCGCGTAAAGGTCCGAGCGTGTTAGCACTTGCCATCGGTTCTCGTCGGTATGCTCTATCTGCTCACTGTCCGTGACAGAGCATATAAGCTGACAAGCATGCACCGCGAGCTCTCGCCGCACCGCGGAGCCGAACACAACCGCCAAAAGGAGGTTCTCTTCTACCACCTACATCCCCACCCCTATCGCACGGAACTGATTCAGATCTGTCATGGGCCGCCCGCGGGCACTCAAGAAGAGTGCCTGGATCCGAAAAAAATCATAATTGCTCCCATGGGTGCGCGCTGCGTCACCCACGGCGACGGGTATCAGGCGCTGGGCGTGGTGCAGAGCAGCACACAAAACGCACAGAAAATATACCAATATAGCAGGGTAAGCATCACTAAGCGTGGCCGCGGTGCGCCATGCCGGATCAGCGTCGTCAGTGTAGTGGCGCTTGGCAAGCGTGACGGCTTGAGCTGTCACCTCATAAGCTGCCAGACTCTTTCCTCCCATCACCGACCCGCCCGCCCCTTTGCTCTACAGCGGCAGCGCCTCTGACACTGCCTGCTCATCCCCGCGTGCCGCAGGCACTCGGAGGTGACGCGGAACTTGGTGGGCGCCAGTACCAGTCGTGAGAGCGTCTCCTCGTCACCCATCCGGTACATGGCTCGCTGCGCGTCATCTTGACCGTCTCCAGACAGGGCTGCTTTCATGAGCGGCCGGTGGGCAGCCTCAAAATGGAGCTCCCGAGTTTGCTTAATGTGCAAAAACCGGGGCAAGGAAACAAAGTATATTTTCGGCACTCGGTGGGGGTTGCGCAAGGCCAGCATGGACATCAATCCACTGCAGCCGACGCGTCGGCAGGCGGCGTCCACACACGAGAATACTTCTGACGCCAGCCGCTGCAACTCCTCCACCGTCACGGCCGCCCGGCAAGCGTCGCCACCGTCGAGGTCGACCCGTAAGAAAATTACGTCTTGCATATTAGCAGGTGGAGCTTCTCGAGGATGCCCAGAAGGATCATCAGCGGCAGTGGGCGCGCCACTGCCGCAGGGGTCGGACAAGACAACTGGATGGACCTCTTGATGGCGACAATGGAGATGGGGAGCACAGCCGCCGACTCGTAGATGAGGAGCGAGTGCACGTCCTTAGAACAGAAGCTGTAGGGACGCGTGCGCCGCACTCCCGACAGCGTCAGCGCATCCCGCATCGACGTTGACACCCCCACGCGCTGGTCCTTGAAGAGAGCCGAAAACAGCGCTTTGAATTGCCGCCGAGTGATACCGAGCATGAACACGTGGTCGGGCGCCGGCACAATGCTTCTGAATGCGTCAAGACTGGAAAAACCGAAGTCCCGAGCCCGTGAAAAATGACTGTGTAGTCCGTGTCGGCTTTCAATCCCAACCAGCGCAAGTCCTCTTTGAGAGTGTTATTCGGTGCCGCTGCAATTGGTGGGGTTGTGGTACCGCGCTTGGGTTGAGGTGGGCCGGGTAGCCTGCGTCCACGCCGCGTAGATCCTGGAACGACAGGCGGATGCGAGAAAAGCGGCAGTCGGGCTCTAGGACACTGGTAGCCCCCACTCCTGGCGAGGTGGATTGCCGGCAGCGGCGCGGGAGCAGTCTGTGAACATGCCCGCTTCGCGTGGTGGTACCTCTACAGTGTGAATGCGGCCGCCCAGTAGAAATAGTGACCATGCCGAGCAGCAAGATGCAGGTTATTCAAGCTCATCGAGCCGGAAGTGGCACGTGTATCGCACAAGATCCATCGTTTTGAAGACGATCAAAGGCTTTCAAACGTCTGTCGTCAAACTCAAAGCCCGAGCGGTCGTTGGATACGCGGGCTGTGTCGTTCGGCTTGGTTTTGGTCGGAAGAGCCACGTCTCCAGCACGTGGACACAAGGTGCTGCCTCACCGCCTGCACCCAGGGCCACTCCGTGTCCTGCACCGTCCGCAGAGCTGCGCCGGCGTCTCTCAATCTTTTTGCCTGCCGTCCTCAGTCCTCCACCCCCTTTTTCTCTGTGGGCTTCCCCCAACACCCCTATACGCCTATGCTCTTCTGTCCACGGCCCAACCCACGGGATACCCGCGTCACCGCCGCAAGACGCCAGGTGACACTACCAGATACCACACTCTGCTACTGGGCGGTGCCGACATGAGCGGCGGGGAGCCCCCAGATCACTCAAAGCTCTCTTGCACTTCTTTTTTCTCCCGCCAGCTGTCACCATCCCGTAAAGGGGCACCCTGCTCGACCAGCCACTCAAATAGCAGCCACAGCGAGCTGAGCCGACCCCGCCGACTCCCTCCCCCGTCTGCAGCGCTGCATCCCCTGCCTCCATAAACATCTACTCCTGCTCCTGTTGGCTCTCTTTCATTGCTTTCTGTGGCCGCGCCGCTGATGGTCGCCGTCGGATTCGAGCCGCCGCCGGCCATCTCTCCAGCGCCCGTTTTCGCTGGGGTGGCGCCCTCCGCCGCAGTAAAGGCGGCCGCGTGGGCAGCCAAGCCCCGCCTCAATCACACAAAGGACATTAACGAGATCCAAGTAAAGCAGGCGCGGCTGCTCGGGTGCGACGCCGAGCGGGAGGAGCTCATCGACGCGCTGCGGCGCGAGGCCAGCGTCGCCCAGTCGCTGCTTTTTAGCTTTTAGAGCATCTGAGCATCCCAAGAGCGAGTGGGGGCGGATTCCATGGGCCAGGACCTGCACGAATGCCTGTTGATTGCTGCTCTGTGCCGTATCCGTCGGTTCCCGCCTTTCCCGGAAGGAGACAAAGACGGGAAGTGGGTCAAGCTCGTTTTTTTTTATCACGCACGAATGCTCGCTGGAGGCATTTACGCAGATTGTGCTGCGCGCGGGCCAGCAACCGGTCAGCGGGTGGGCCGCTCCGGTGCGTACAACTGGAGTGGCCCGCGTGGACGGCCCGCTGGCGGTGCTGTCGGCAGGCGATGTACCCGCCGAGCTGACGTCCGCGTGTCGGTAGGTCACTTTTTTTCGTATCAATGGCAACAAAGTGCGGCGCACCCTGGTGCATCACCGCGTTTACGGCACCGGGAAGGAGTGTTTTGTTATGGGTCGCGAGGAAGGTGGCCAGCGTGTGCGCGACGCTGCCCGCAAAGCGGGGGAGTTTGAAGCTTCCATCGGTAGCCATTCAAGTGAGCTTACCGTTCGACTGACGAATGCTGCGGACAAGCCAGATGCTCCCACTCCGCCCTCTGGTATTGTGTGGAAGGCCAACACTTCTGATGGCGTCGTCGATGGCGATCCCAACAAGATTGGAAAAGTCAGTCTCACGCTGCCTGTACACACGGAGGGGCACGGGACGGGCCTGAGTGAACTGTGGTAGCGCGTTTGGCTTTCTTCTTTTTACCAAAGGTATTTCTTGTTTCACGACACGAACGACACAAACTACCCACCACTTCCCTCCCCGAAAGCCACTACAAGTCCCAAGCTTCCCGGGAGACCAGAAGAGACGGAAGTTTCGCTGTTACACTGGCCACGGAGGTGACCGCCGTCCACGCTGCTAGTAACCGCCGCAGCGGCAGCGACCAATACCTCCAAACTCGAGCTCCACGGGAGAGTCGCGACAACGGCGGCCTCCATTGGGAGTCTTACCCCCTCACAATAATAGTGTCGGAGGGTCCCACCCACCCCCAGCTGCTCCGCGAAAAAGAACCAGCACGTTGGATAACCCCAAAGCTGCAACCCCAGGGCCCTCCCCGGGCCGCCGCGTCGATGGAGGGGCCAGGGCGCACCGGCCAGCCGCAACGGCGCGGACGTCGCCACGACGAGCGACGCCGTCGTGGGCCGCGTGTCGGCGTCGCCCGCATCGCAGCAGTCAGTCTCCTAGGTGGCGCAGAGTTGGGGGCGGAAGGGGTGGAACGCCGTCTGGGTAGGGGGCCATAGAAGGCAAAGGGGCAGCGCGGGTCGATGGGGGGGATACTGGAGGGGTGGTGCGACGGTCGGCGGCTGCCGCACACCAGCGTCTGCGGGGGCGGTGGGCACCGTTTCTGCCGCCATCCGTTCTTTCGGCTGCCGCGGCTGCCACCGCTGTCGCGGGCTGCACGAGGAGGGGACGAGAAATGGAGAATGTCAAACGTCCCAGACTGCGGAAGTGTCATCTCGCAGGTGCCCTGACTTGAATCAGAATTTCACTCGGCAGCGCGAGAAAGCATCCATCTCTCGGTCTCGCGCGGCTCATGTACAGTCATTATCCAGCTATGTCTGGCTCGACTATATGACCCCTGTCACATAAACGAGCCGGGCCACGCACGAGAAGGAGCCACAAAGAAAGCTGAATGCGCCAGCATCAACAAACCAACTGTACTCCCTGGAGGACTTAGATACTTGAATTCGTTGCTTCTAGAATTCACATGTTCTTGTATCGTTTCTGTCCGGCTCAACAGCTCCTGACAGCGTCGTGGACTCGTTGCCGTCCCACCCCCTTCGCCGCATGAGTGCTTTTTTGGCTGCTGCCGTTCTTTGTAGCGGTCTCACGACGATTTGTTGCAGCGCACCTCTCCGCTTTGTAAAGTGTCGCGTTGTCCCCAACCCTGGTGCTGTCGGTTTGCCTGGTCTAGCTTCCTATCTTACACACATCCCCAGAAACCTCATGGCACTCGCCACAGCAGTCAATGCGGCTGCAGCTGCGGCCGAGGCCACCACTGCACGGAGCAACCCAGAGCTCGCGCCGATGCTGGGAGACGGGTTGCGGGCTGCGGCGCGCGCAGCGGCTATTACAGCCAACGCCGTGGTGACCTCCCCGCCTGTCGCGCGAGCTCTCGCTCGGCGCGTATGAGGGGCTCGCCGGGTCCGTACGCCAATGCCTGTGGTCACCAATTCAAACAATCGCGTGGAAGGACAGCGGAAAGACGAGGAGCTGGATCAAGCGGCGCCTGGAGGACAAGTAAGCCGACTTCACCGCCAAAAAAGCCTACCGACAGCGGGCGGTCATACTGGCGCGCTCTCGTTACGGGGCGTCGGAGGATTCGGTCACGTCCAGGACCACCCCGTACCCCAAAATCGACGCTCTTCTACTGGCCTGGGTTCTCGCCGTCCGGGCTCGGGGGCGCAAGCGCATTCCCACCTCCCTCGCCATCCTAAGGTGCAAGGCGCTGCAGATTGCAACTGATTTGGGCATCACCAACTTCACGGCTTCTATTGGCTATCTTCAACGCTGGGAGCGTCCTCACGGGCTCGTCAACGTGGTCTTGCACGGGTGCGGCGCTTCGTCAAACATTGCGGAAGCGGCAGCGCGGACAGAGCAAATTCGGGAGCAGCTCGCCGGTGTCGACCCTGATTTGATCTACAATGTTGACGAGACGGGACTTATTTTTCGTTGCCTACCTTCTCGTTCATATGTGCGGGCTGACGACAGACGAACCGCTCGCGGGTCAAAGGCGATGCACAGTAAGAATCGCATGACGCTAACGCTGTGCTGTAATGCAACGGGGACACACAAGTTGCCTGCGGCAATGATTGGGAAGGCGATGCGGCCGCTGTGCTTCAACGGGCAGGGCAATGAGCTCCCCTTGCCCGACTTTTCAAAAGCGTCGGCGTAGACGGACGGCGAGGTTTTCAAGAGGTGGTTCGATGAAGATTTCGTTGCAAGTCTGCGCACCCGCACGGCCAGCCACGTCTACCTCGTTTTGGACAACTTGGGGTGCCACGTCCAAGTCTCGCATGCGCAGGTTACAGTGATTGAGCTGCCTCCAAACACAACCGCCGTGTATCAACCTCTCTACGCGGGAATCATTGCAGCTCTAAAACGGCGGTACAAGACACGTTTGCTGGAGCGGGTTGTGGCCAAACTAGACAAGTGGGTTGAACCCGCTCGGCCGGCGCCGCGCTTGCCCCGAGGGGGTGGGCTGGACGTCGGCGGCCAGGCTCATCTTCTGGATGCCGCAAAGATTATCCGGTCGGAGTGGGACAAGATTAGTACGGAGCAGCTCGCCAGCTGCTGGCTGAAGGCTGACGTGCTCCCGACCGAGGCTGCCGCCGATGTGCGTCGGCAGGTCCACGGGCTTCAACCCGTCGTGGACAACAACTATGTGGACGTTTCTGGCTTGGTGGCGCAGATGGCCAACACGTCTATGTCAGAGGAGTTCACTGGCGTGACGGAGAGCGCTCGTGCCTCTGCGGTGAGGAGGTGGCTGCGGGCGGAGGATGACGCGGCGGCGGTGGATCAGACCATTGACATGGTCGTGGCGAGTGTGGGTAGCGACGAGTGATAGTCCTCGTGACAACGCAAGCAAAGTCAATCGTGGACGAGCTTTTTGCACTCAGGTCGGGTGCGGTCGTGTTGAAGGTGGTCAGTGCCTGCCGCAACAGTGTCGAGTGCCGTCGGTGCCTGGTGCAAGGGTGTCGGTGGCGACAACGCCGAGCCGTTGAGCCGAATCGGTCTCAATAAAACTGAGAACGAGCTTAAAAGAAATAGCTGTGGGACTTTTGGCCCGATTGTCAAGGATCGAACCTGATCAAAGATTTTGAGATGAAGGCTACTTTCAGGTCCTCCCGTCACATAGACGGATAATGACTGTATTCGTCCGCCAGGCGACATCGTGATCGCAATTGGATTCTGAGCGCTCGTCACGCAAAATATCTACCGCGTTGTGATGTTGGCACTTCGCGAGTTGGCGATCCGAGAGAAATCATAGCATCCTGTTTTTCGGTAGTTCCAGCCCATATCAGTTTCTGCAAAAACATTCCAATGATCACATAGCTTTTCGACAGATTGTGAGAAGCCCCTTGCCCTCTGAGGTTGCTTGGATGCGACCGAAAGTCGCAGACGCACGAGGCGCTAGCCGGCCCACGGGCACTACTGTAGTATGACATATACACGAGCAGACGTTGTTGCGCCGACGCCTACGAATGGGGCAGGAGCCTACCGCGCACACACGTCCCGTTCCCCCACACCCACCGCCACGGCGCCTCAAGCGCGGGCCATCTCCACCGCCAACAGGTGTGCCTTCCCCCCGCCCGCCGTGACGGTAAACATGCCCGGCTGTTGCAACGTGGCCGCATCATGCGCTGCCAACCGCACCTCCTTGGTCGCCCCCGCGACCGTCAAGCCGCCCTCCACCTGCACCAGGTACACCTGCCGGTCGGGGTGGACGGTCAAGGGCAGGGCAAAGCCCGGGCTCAACTCGGCAGCGTAAATGTTGGCGTCTTGGTGCAGCCGCGCGGCGAGGTCCGACCCATCACAGCGCGGCGCAATGCCCACACCAGGCGCACACTCAGCCACGTCCGCATCGGCGGCAAGGTGCACCCACCGGTCCGCCCGCTCCGCCGCGGCGACGCGGCGGCTCCCATAGTTGGGCGCCAACCCCCGCACCCGCGGCGTAATCCACAGTTGGAGGAAGCGCAGCGGCGCGTCGGTGGCCCCATTGGCCTCGCTGTGCACGATGCCCCGCCCCGCCGACATGTACTGGATGCTGCCACGGGGGAGCGTCTCCTTGTTGCCGGCGCTGTCCGCGTGGCTCAACCCCCCGTCGACAACGTACGTGAGGATCTCCATGTCCCGGTGGGGGTGCTTGCCAAACCCCCGGTCCCCCTGCACCGTGTCATCGTTGAGCACGCGTAGGACGCCATAGCTGCTCTTGGCGGGGTCGTAGTGCTCCGCAAAGGAAAAGTGGAAGAGGGAGCGGAGCCAGTTGGGCGACGTCCAGGAGGAAGGTACAGGCCGTGGGTTGGCCGGGTTGCCAAACATGGACGGGTCCGGCATGCTCACGTACAACGACGATGCAGGGATGTGCCCAATGGGAGCGAGGGGTGTCATGGCGGCGAGCAGACCGCCCATGGACAGGCCGCGGGTGTGGGGGGTGGCGCGGGGGGAAGACGGGAGCGCCGTGCGGGACGAGAGCGGGGAGGAGCAGTGCCCAGAGGAGAGGGAACGCCAACCGAGGCCGTGAGACAGAACACGGGGTGGCCACGCGGCAGCAGCAAACAGGACGCGCATGGAGTGGATGCGGGGTCAAGTGCGGGGGGGTGGTCGCCGTTGCTTGGCGAGGAAGATGCAAGACAGGCAGTGACAGGTCACGGTTGATAGGCACGTCCGCAGCGTGCGCACAAGCAAAAGAAAACACGGGAGAGGGAGTAACGCAGACAGAACAGCAGCCGTCACGGAGGAGTGCAGTGGAGAAAGATGGCCAGCTGGTCAGCAGGCATCGCAGGTGATGGAATCGGGGCGAGTGCCTCCATGACGCGACACACGACAGCTGCTGCCAACTCGTCGGCCTGTTGGTCTGGACGCCTGCAACAGCTATGGAGGAGGCAACGTGTCAGTTCAGCGTGAACTCGCCTGCAAACCCAAATACGGCGCTCCGCATCACGAGTACAGTACGGCAATGGATCTCGGCGCCGAGATCCGGTGCCGCTGCAGCGTCGTTCAGCGCTTCTCGGGAAGTATGTAGGAGCCGTGCACAGAGGCGCCGGTCGGCCACAACGGCCACCGTTGTTTAGTGCTACGACCTCGCTTCTCTGTTCCTACTGCCTCCGTCTTTCTCAGAGGCTTTCTTCAAGCGGCAAGCTCCTATTGCCTACTGTGCGAGGCGGGCGGGCTGTGGAACACGACGATTGCGGAGCGGTGAACTGGCCACGAGCAACGTCGGCCAAGTGGCTGCTGCCACCCCCCCGCCGGCTGTTTGTGACGGCCACTCGTCCTCGAGTCACTTGCGGAAAAATGAATATTAGTTTGTGGCACGCGAGGCATCAAGCTTCATTCGCAGTCCTCTTGGGACTGCCCAGGTCCTTGTGTTCAATCTTTTTCCCCCGCTCGCCCCCCCCGCCCATGGTCACCGTCGCGCCAGAGCTGGGCTTGGCTCTCCGCCGCCGGCGCGGGCCGCCACCGCCCCTGACGGCGCGGTTCCGTGTTGCCGAGGGGGCCTGGACGGGCCGTCGCGCTGGACCACTGGTCCTGGCAGGGCGCCGCTCACCGGGGGCATCCACGGGCGCTCAGCCCCCCCCCCAGGGCCCCAGCGGCCCCTCCACAACCAACCGCAGTCGCGGCGTCTCGGCGAGCGCCGCCACCAGCGCCGGGTGGTCGACGCGGAAGCGCGGGCAGTCGCGCACGGTGACGGTGCGGAGGGTGGCCGCCAGCCGACGGATGCCAGTGGCCAACGCCCCGACGCCGCCGCCTTTGCGCAGGGGGTTGCCGCGCTCCCACACAAACTCCACGAGGCCGCCCCCCCCCCCCGACGCTGCGGGGGTGGGCCCACCGGCCGCCCCCCGCACCCCGCCGCCGTCCTCCCACTCGCCGCCGCCCGGCGGTGGCGGCGCGAGGCACGTGAGGAGGCGGAGGAGGACCCCCCCGCCCCACGTGGCGTTGACCACCTCCACCCGCCGCAGGCGGTGGACCACCCGCACGGCGGGCACCCCATACGCCGACACGCCGGTCAGGCGGAGGACCGCCAGCGACGGCACGGCGGCGGCGACAGCAGGCCAACCATCGCCGACCACCCCCTCGCCGAGGGAGCCAATGGCCAACGCGGTGAGCCCCGCCCCAGCGTTGGCGCCAGCCAAACCCACCGCAGCGCCCTCTGGGAGGTCGTCGGGCCACTCGAGCGCGGCTGGCAAGCGGGCCTCCCGCACACCACGGCGGTCGCCGCCGCGCAGGGCGGCCACCCAGTCGCCGTCGACCTGGACGCGCCACCACGACGTCCCCGGGAGGGCGAGGTGCGCCAGCGGTTGCGGGCCCGCCGCCCACACAAGGTCCGCAACGCGGCGCGGCGACACGTCGGGGCAGCGGCGGAGGTTGAGGGACCGCACGCGCCCGAGCGCCCCGCCGCCCCCGCCGACGCCACGGCCGCCGGCGGGCGACGCGGCGCCATCGGCGGCGACGGCAGCGGCGGCGACGGCAGCGGCAGCGAGCAGCGCGTCGACGGCCGCGTCGGTCAACCCCGACGACGGCAGGTGGAGGCACACGAGGGCGGGCGCCGCCGGCGGCACCGCCGCCGCGTCGGCCACGCCGACCAACGCGGTGCAGTGGAGGTGCGTCAAGGCTGGTGCCACAACGCCGGCGGGGAAGAGGGCGGCGAGCGTGCCGCCGCTGCGCGGCCGCGCACCCTCGGGTGGCACCCGCGGCGCGTCGACGCGCAGGTGCACGAGGCTCCCAACGACGGTGCGGAGCAGCGCCGCGGCGGTGCGCAGGGCGGGCCCGTCGACGGCGGCTCCGCCGAGGCGCAGCCGCCGCAGCGCGGGCGGCGGTGGCGCCACGGCCGGGCCCGCCACGGCGGGGCGCGCCCACACCCGCGGCTCGCCGCCGACGGCCACGCCCTCGAGGCGGACGTCGGTGGCCCGCCGCGCGGCGGCGGCGACCGCCGCCGCCGCGGGCGCGGCCCACCACCCACCCCGCCCCGCACCCGCGACGAGGTGCACGCGCGTGGCGGCCGGGAGGCGGGGCAGCAACGCCGCCCAGTCGGGGCCGCGCGCGTCCCCGCCCGCCGCCACCACCACCGTCGGCGCCGCCGCGACGGCGGACCGCAGGCGCGTGCACGTGGCAGCGGCGGCGGCGGCGGCCGCCCACGTGGCCGCGTCGACGGCGACGGCGCGGGGGGGGGGGGGCGGCCACGTCGTCGGCGACGCCGCGGCGGCGGGGGCGGCGGCGGCGCCGCCGCTGCCGCCGTCGCTGCCGGCCGCGTCGGTGGGCCACCCACCGCCGCCCGCGCCGCAGGCGCAGGGGGTGGTGGCGGCAGCGGCGGCGGCGGCCGGCACCGGCCCCCCCGCCGCCGACGGCACGCCCGCCGCGGCGGCAACGGCGGTCGGAGAGGCGACGGCGCGCACGAGGCGCGCGGCGATGACCGTCAGGATGTCAAACGGCAAGTCCGTCAGCGTCAGGGGGCGGGGATGGGGGCGGGGGGGGGGCGGCGTCGGCAGTGAGGCGGCGGGAGGGGCGGCCGCCCCACCAGCGTGGGGGGCCGCGCCACCCGCCATCCAGCGGGTGCCCCGGACGGGGTACGACGCAGGCAGCGGGGGAGCAGAGGGGGGAGCCACACAGGTCAGACGGCGCTGGAGCGTGGCTCGGCAGCGGCCGCAGCCCGCAGAAAAAAAAAGGCCATGGTCGACACGGGCGGGCGCGGCGGGCCGGGGCCATGACGCCCAGACGGCGCGGCGGACCACACGCGGCACGGCGCGGCGGAGCCAGCCGCGCATCGGCAGCACCAATGTGTTCGTGGCCCCCGCCGAGCACAATTGTGACGAGACGTTGATCCGCGGCGCTTGAGCCGCGCGCGCGCGCCGTGCGCCACCCCCTGCGCGCCGTGACGCCTCGACGCGCACCGCCTCGTGACGGCTGGCCGCTGCGGCGCGGCGGGCGCGCGCGGGAGCCGCCCCGCCCCCGTGTCTGCAAGCGAGGCCTGCGTCAGGCCCCCTGTCCACGGACAACAAGAAGAGCGCCGGCACGTTGTGGCCACCGGGAATGGGCGACGCGGCAAGCCCCCCGCCCGAGTACGTTTGGGGGGGGACGCGTCGCCGCGCCGCGGTGACGACCGGGCGCCACCAGGTGGCGCTGGTCCAGGTCCTGGTCGGCTGAGCGCCAGCTGACGGCCACGCCACGGCACCCGGCCCGCACGAGCCCCTGCCCCCGGAAATCGCGTCGTCCGTCAAGCGCGCAGCGTCGCCTCTGACACCGGCGGCACCGCCTCGCCGACGGGCATGGCACGGACAAACGCAGGGGGCGCCCCCTACGGCCACGGGCGGGTGCGCAGGGGGACAACCGCCACGAGCCCTGGCTTTCCGACAGCGGCGGCTCGTCTGGGTGTGAACCCTGGCACCTCGCCGTGCCCACGGCTGGGGCAAAAAACGGTACAGCCCCGCCTGCAGAGGCGGGGCAGGGCCTCGGCGGGCCGGATAGAGGAGCGGCCCCGTGATCGTGCGTGCGCCTGCAACAGAACGCGCGCGTCGCGGGGCGGCGCGAATCGCGTCACCCGCAGGTGGTCCCCCAGATGGCCCAGACGGGCCGCGTGCCCCCGTGGCCACGCGGTGCGCCCAGTGTATCTCGCGGGGGGTGGGGGGTACGGGTCCCCGCGCGCACCGGGGTGGGCCCCCACGCCAGCGCAAGCGCACCCCCCCGCCCCCCAAAGTGGCGCCATTCAATGAGTGGGAACCAAGGGCGCGGCTGCCCGCTCCCGCCGCGGCCGGGGGAGCGCGCGCAAGCCCAAAAGCGGGTGCCGACACGGCGTCCGTGGCACCGTCGCCCCCGCCGTCGGACGCAGCCACGGGGACTGGCAGCGCGGCAGGGGCGCCTTGCCGGCGGCGGGCGGGCACCCGCGGCGGTCGGCGCTGCGGCCGCCCGAGTGGGGCGGCCGGCTCCCCCCCCCCCACGCGCGGCGGTGGTTTGCGGCGCGTACGCCCCCGGGGCAACGGCGGCATGGCGGTCGACAGCCCGTGCGCCGCAGCCAGCGACGGCGACGCGCTCGTCTTGGACATACTCACCAACCCCGACCGCTTCACAGAGGCGCCTGCCGCGCCCGGCCGTGGGGTCCCCCTCGACGGGGTGCGCGACGCCCCCGCGCCGTCGATGTGCTGTCCGCCGCTCACGGGCGCGCCGGCCATGGGCAGCTCGGGCCTCGTCGGCGACGCTACGGAGCTGCACCCCCACTTCCTCCGCGACCTGCGCACGCCCTCGCCGGTTGGCGTCGAGGCGGCCGCCGGCGATGTGTACCGCCGCGCCGCCAACGACGGCGATGGCAGCGACGGCGACGGCGGAGGCCATGACAAGAACGACGCCTGGGCAGACGCGGCGCGCGGCAGCGGCGGGTGGTCCGCCCCGACGGTGGTCCATGGCGGGGCCGCGTGGGTGCTGCCCCCGCCCACGCTGGCCCCCACCGCACCCGTCCGTGACGACCCCACCGCACCCGTCCGTGACGACCTCTTTGGCAGCGACGCCGCGTCCGGCGGCCGCCCCCACGACGGCCCGTCGGCCGTCACGTCGCCCGCGGTCTGCGACGGCGGCGGCCCGACCGACGGCGCCCGCGGCGGGTTTGTCGACCTCTCCGCGTGGCTGTCGTGGCCGCTGCTCCTGCCCCTGCCCGACGAGCTGCCGACGGCACCGACGTCGCCCGCGGCGCTCATCGCCGCGGTGCTCGACGCGGCACCGGCGCCACTGACAGAGGTGCGCCCACCACCGCTGGCGCCAGCGCCGGCGCCACCTGCCGCGTCGCCCGCAGCCGCGTCGCGGGCCGGCCCCCCCCCCCCCCCCCCCCCCCCCCCCCCCCCCCCCCCCCCCCCGCCCCCCCCCCCCCACCCCCCCCC
>Ga0115030_1000525_pt1 | contig 15876 bp, 24 predicted proteins | sample SidtaG_4_FD_87174 | JGI IMG/M metagenome (GOLD analysis project Ga0115030, IMG submission 87174) | Marine algal microbial communities from Sidmouth, United Kingdom - Sidmouth_Male1 metaG | ecosystem: Host-associated > Algae > Red algae > Unclassified | place: Sidmouth, United Kingdom | collected... | reverse complement strand
TTCGTGCAACATCCGATGGGGAGCCGGGGGTGCCGACGACGGCGAACCCCGGTCCCATGGTGCTTTTATTATCAGACGGTAAAGGGGCGGGGTCGATCGACCGAGCGATCATAAAGATCGAATGACCACCAAAATAGAGACGATAAAAGAAAGGACAGATATACAAGACGGAAGTAACCTCCCAAAGGGCGAGCCACAAGTCAGTTCAGTCCTCCACGTGAATACTGACAAATCAGGGGGGCTACCGGGCCCAATATCCGAATATTAGGGAGATATGCTACACGACTCATCCTGGGGCACATGCTTGCCGACGTACTCCCCCAGAAAGGCGCCGGTCTCCGCCCGTTCCGAAGGGAACACTCCAAATCTGTGCGTATCAGACAGGGGCATTCATGAATAAATGGCACTCTGGTATAATGGACAGATCAAATCGAGAAAACTCACATTCAACAGAATCCAGCCAGATTATAAATACTCTTATCTGACTGGTACCGCTTTTTAAAGGCTCCGAAGTGAATAAACGAAAGTCCAATGACTTATCGCTTGCAGGATGCGGGCATCCAGCTACCGCAGGTAGCTGCATCTTGCAGGCGCGTCCGAACGCTGTATTTCGGGACCAAGAATGCACGTGTATGTTCTCTCAGCGCAGAAAAGTAGCGGACCAACTCCGGGCCGATGTTTCACAGTATAGGCGTCTGGAAGAAGTGGCGAGGCCCCGTCTCGCGTCGCGTGGGGTGGCTTATGGGAGTTCTAGAAATGTGGGAACGCGAATTAAGAAAAATTGGTGACCGGGGATACCAACCTGGGCACCGAGGTCTAGATACCTTGCCTCACATTCAACGTCGCGAGCTGACACCTGTTTATAGTCTCGCGCGAGCCGCGTTCAAAACTTGCACCACGACCGGCTTTCTGCCAATTTTTGGTATCATGCATTGCAATTACGTCCTGTCGGACGTACGTGTTCAAGAATCTGATATATTTCGAATAGCGTCAGCTTTCTCATTCATATCGCAGTTTTTGGCTGTGGATTCATATCCCCTCCGTAATCAAGAGGATGTGGCAGAATTCTCATCGATTCGAGGAATGCTGGTGTTGAGTATATCCGAGTGGTCCGAAAACTGGCAGACTGATAAGCGCCTGGAATCAGACTTACCCAGCACAAACCGAGCGCGCCAGCCAAAGTGAACCTTCCTGTTTCGGCAGCGCCTCTTACCACATCCGTCATCGGCAGCAGCCGATGGAGGCAAGTGCGCCCGACACTTCCCGCAAGCGTCCGGGTCGCACTCTCTGTCGACAGAAAAGCACGGGCAGTCATCCGTAGCGCAGCGCGAGGGAGCCGCGCACGAGTACCAGACGCGACGGGAGCGGAGGCGTGACGCACGCGCCGGTGCTGGCCCCTATTCCGATGCAGAGAATGCCGAGAGAGGTCCAGCCCAGAAGCCGCCAGCAGTTGTCCCTGCCGCATACGTTGACGACATCTGGTCCACTGACTGTAGACACCACAACACCAAACGATGTACTGGATGCGTTGGCCGCACAAGGTGCTGCAGTTTCCATCCACCGCACCCGGTCGCACCCACAATACGTTTCACAGGGAATATTCGCTCGCTCCTACCTGCAGACCTCAGGACTGGAACGGCCGTCATGAGAGCTCGGTCGATAGTCCGTAGCACTCCCATCCTTGTCGTTCATGCAGCTCGGAGAAAGGGAGAGAATGTTGCCTTTTTGCCACGGGAGCTGCGAAGAAACAGCTGCCGACAAGAACCTCGGGGTACGCGTCGTCCGACGAGGGGAGTCATTCTCGGGCGCTTCCGGAAGTGGAGGCGTCACATGGCGGCGACGCTCCTCAGGCAGCCCCATTGCTGAATTATAGACTTTCACCGCACGACACGTCTGGCCGGGTACGAAGGCGGCCAGTCGACAGCTGTCGTCCTGCCCAACTATGCCGCTACCCGCTCAAAGAAGAGCAACATGGTCGGCCGTCCACCCGTTGTCTTTATCAGCGGTTGCACGCAGATGACGGCCGGGATAGAATCGGCAGTCTGGACACGGGTTGGCGACGACACCGATAGCTCCGTCGGTTGCCCCAGCCAGCCGCGCGGGACGCACTGACGACTGCGCAGGCAACAAGACACCACCACGAACAAGAGCGCTGACAACCGCGCATTTCCCGGCCGCAGGGGAGTTTACCTTGCGTCCCGCGACGAGATGGTCCACGCCCGACCTCCGCTGGTGCGCCTTGAGGGAGGAAGGCACGTTGGGGTCGAGTAGAAGACGAGCAGGTTTAACGCATAGGGGAGTCGGTACTGGCTCACTGCATGTGGCACCATGAAGACGGAGCGCGTAGCGTAGACAAACGCGGCACAGAAGTCGAGAGAATCTGTCCTGAGCAAGTCCCGCAGAGTCCATTGGAGGTGGCAACGTGCGTACCGCCATAGGCGTGCCGGTGGAGATGTCGAGAAACCGCTTCAAGAAGACACCCGCCGAGAAAACGCTTCCGCTGCGACAGCACCAGCACCAGGCGACCGCAACGCAGAGCGCAATTCTCACAGTACGGATCCGTCGGCGCGAAAACAGAGCCCGTCCTCACACGTAGGTACGGCGGCGCCGGCTTGGCGAACCGCCCAGGCCCAGATCGAGGGACCAGAACCGGCAACCGTGGCGTCGTTTGCGACATCGTTTCACGCATGTGCGCGATGCTCTGGGAGGGCGCCTAGCACCGGCAGACAAGTGGATAGCGACCGCCTGGTCTAGGAAGCTTCGGAAACTGGATGCGTCCGTGAAAATGGTCTGGGATCCGAGCGAGGAGCACCTCTGCCGAGAGCAACAGCGAGACTCACACGGCCCGTGAGCCCGTAAAAACTCAAAGGGCGGGCTCCTGTCGATGCCTGCTCCCCTCTCGCCTTCTCTTTGTCGGGGGAACGTCTCTCAATTAGGTCAATCGTGCGCGTGACGTTGGCTGCATTGCTGCGGAGGAGGGTGGCCAAATGGTCAAGGACCGCCGCCTCGTCGCCAACCGTCTTCATTACGGACCAGATGCCGCGTCGAGTTGGACTACGTCGCGTCCTGGAAGAGAGGTGAAAGTAGTCCGAAGGATGCACATCTTCCCTGTCTTCCGACGCGTCTCTGCCGTCTCTGTCGTCTCTCCCGGCCCATCGGTCCTGCAGCGCCGCCCTAGCTGCGTCTGCAAATCTTGCAAGGCGGTCCCCCATGTGGGGCACGAGCCTCTGTGTTGGTACATCCTCGACTCGCCGCCACGATTGACGCACGGGTACGTAAAGCGTGAACTTCGGAAGCTGCTCCACGGCAGGCAGGCGCGTGAGACGGACGGCGCCGACGGGAAGTGACGATGTAGCCGCGCGCTCAAGCCGCCCGCCGTCCACGTGACAGTCTGTCCCACAAAATCTTTACCGTGCCGCTGCTGACGATTGCGGAACCACGCTAAAACGCCCGCCCGACAGAGATGTCGGACTGGCATCACGTTTCGTTAGCGGATTCTCCGTCGGAATGAGACACGACGCCTCTGTACCGTTTCCATCTTCTTTGTGGAGCTCGGAGGATGATGATGATGGAACCTCCGGATGCTCACGGTCCTGACTTCGCCCCCCAGCCTGCCCCCTCCCATTCCGCCACCGGTCCTCGCATATGCTGCCGATGGCATCTTCATCGCCAACGCGGGTGATTGCAGCTTCCACGGCTGCCCGTGTCGAGCACTCCACCACTGGGGAATTAAAATCAATGTGCTCAATAGAAACGACGTCGAGCGTTGCTAACGCAGCAGTAATTCCAACAAAAGTGTCCGAGTGCCATGTCAACGCCAGTTGGCGCGCAACCGCTGCTCAGTTCACGCGGATAGCGGTCTGCCGGCTGCACGGCGGCACGGAAAAGCGTGGCGCCTCGTGAGCTAGAGCATGGAGACGACGATCCGACTGTGTTCTTATTAAAAGGGTGCCCCTGCGCCCGAAACGATATCACCGCCTGCGCCCGACGGGGCAACGCCACACGCACCCGCCGCGGCGCCACCGTCCGCCACAAATGGCGCAGCGCCACCCGCAGCGGACACAAAACCGCCCCTCGCGCCCGAAAGGGCAACACCGCCCGCACCCGACGGGGCAAAACCACCCGCAACCGTAGCGGCACGACCGCCCGCCCTCAATGGCGCCGAACCACCCGCAACCGAGGAAGCTCCGACCCCCGGGCATGACAGGGAAACACCACCCCCACCAGCCAGGGCACAACCACCCGCACCCGTCGCGCCAAGACGCCCGTGGCCGGTCGGCCCTTCATCGGGCCACTCGAGCAGATGCTCCACTGTGAGACATTCCATTGCCGCGTCGTGCGGCGACGGGGGACAGGTCACGGCGGGAAACGGGCGCCTGACAGGGCGTCTGCCTCCGGGGAATCTGTCGTTCAGGAAGCAGGAGCATTGGACGACACCCGCAGTGCTTCACCAGACGACTTTTTCTCATTCCAAATGATGCCGTATTTCATTCCCAGAGAGCAGCGACATGGGCCAATCAAACGGCGTCGTGTGGAAAAAACCTGCAGGTATATGGTCAGTCTCAGAACCATTCCGAGTTGCTGGATGGAGACTAACTGAATCTGGATCCACCTCGGCGGTCCTTCCCTCAACTCTCTTGTCCCCTCTCGTCTCGCCACGCGAGTGCGCGCCACAAAATCCAGGCACGCACTGCCCGCACCGCCTGCTCCGGTCCGTGATTAGCGCCGTAGGTGCGGACGTCGCATGACCCTGCACGGCGCTCGGCAACGGCACACCTGCCCCGCCGAGCAAGTCGCTTTGCACGCCCGCCACGGCCTGTGCCGTTAGCGCCTTGGCCGTGGTGTCGGAGGAGGGTGCGCGCGGTACCGTTCGCGATGGCTGCGGCAAGGCACCAGTCGTCGCCACATGTGCCGACAACGGACGGCAGCGGCGGCTGCTGTGGCGCGCGTGTGCGCGCGCCACGCGATGATGCGGATGGGGAAGGCGCTGCTGGGGGGCAGGAGCAACACGAGTGCCTTTCACGACGGCGGCGGCACGCCATCAGCGGTCGCCACATGTGCAGACAACGGACGGCAGCGTCGGCTGCTGTGGCGCGCGTGTGCGCGCGCCACGCGAGGATGCGGATGGGGCAGGTGCTCCTGGGGGGCGGAAGCAACACGAGAGCCTTTCATGGCCACGGCGGTACTGCGCCAGCAGAGGTGGACACCGATACATCTGAGAGGATTATTGCCAGGCATTATATCCAAAATAATCCGGAATATGGGTCTCGACGACATATTCGGATCTGAGTGTGCTTTTCTGTCCGTGCTTAAGACAATCCTCCAGACAGCGCAAGCCACAAATATTTTCGTTCGCTCTGTTGATTTATTTTGTTCCAGCATATCCGATCGGAATGGGTCTTTCATGTTAGAAGACGTTTTACGGAGCGGTCACGGTTAAGGCGAAGACGGAAGGCCAGCGGAGAGTGCTGTGTATTGGTGGGAGTAATCTGTTACGATGAGGATGCGGGTATCGATGGAAGCCTCTTAGTCAGGAACCTGCCAGCGGGTACGTACCTCTGGTGGTGTTGCTCGCTCTTTTCGGCACAGCAAGCAGCAAGGCAGTTGATGTGAGAACGGCGATATGGATGGGACACGCGAGATGATTTCATCGTTCGTCTCGCAGCTACTAGTACGTACTGTATAGTCTGTGCTTGCTAATGCTGAGTTACGCCCGATACTCGCGAAGTCACAGTGCCTGTTCACGAAGCGACGCTAACGGCGACCACCAGATGACCCAACGCAGCCGTCCCTCCCTCCCTAGCCGCCTAGTAGACCTTGGGCTGGACCGGGGGGCAGCCGACGGCCGGCGCCTGCTGTCACGCGTCCGCGACCTCGGCCACCCCTGGCGCAATATCAATCGACATGAGTGCAGCGACGCTGCCCGCCACTGCCATCTTGTCTTCAGCCGCTCCCGAGTCCCCTCTCCGTCCATAGGCTGGGGCGCGGTACCCCCGACGGCTGCCGAAGACCAACCCTCACCTACCCACTGGCCAGCCACCTTCGTAACGTTTACCTCGGGCAAAGGCGCGGTGCCGGGAAACGAAGGCGTCAAACTTCACGCCTCCACGACCACACCGTGCAGAGCCGTGGCGGAGTTTTCTGGTGTCGGCAACGTGACGCACACGGCTGTAGCCAGATTTTCCCAAGCCACCCGCCCCCTTGGAGTCGCCGTTGTGAAAGAATTGGGCAAGACGGGGCTCCGCCGACCGCCAGCGGCGACGTTCTCACCTCCGCCATCCCACGCGCGATTGAGGCCTTCGAACATGCGTCAGAAGGCTCCAAGACCGAGGTTAGCGTCCAGTGGTCACGTGGCGGGCGTGTGGCGACGGCGCAAGCTCCGGGTTCTATTGGAACTGCAAAAGTAGCGACAAGGCTATCCGGCTGTTGCTGGCAGCGCGTAGTGGAGAGCATCGGCTGCAGCAAGGTCCGAGGGGTTAAGTGACGGCAGGCGCACGCCAGCACCGGCTGCAGGAAGCCTTGAGGGGGTGAGCAACCGCAGGAACACGCCGGCACCGGCCACAAAGACGCCGCACATTGCCGGATGCCTGCAGCGTATTTATGTCAATCGGCAACAGCCGTGGCATAGTGAAGTTACATCTGCGTTGTTTCAAACCTTTGTAACGCCAGCACAGAATGATGATCGTATCTTTTTGCATGCTTCGTGGAACCGCCTGTACGGGGGCAGTTGGGACTTTAAAAACGAGTACAGCTCTCAAGAAGTGGTTCACTGCTGTTCGGCTATCGAACTGCGGCTCCTGGTGCTGTAGTTAGGACATCGATCGGATAAGAGCCAATATAATCGGATAGGATAATAGTGTCCAAATATGAATATATTCCACTGAATAATCGGGCTTGGTGAGGTTATATTCTGATCCTCATCTTGAGAGATGAGAAATACTCTTATTCGGAGACGTTGGAACGCAGCGTATCCGTATGCCATTAGAGCCAGAAAACAGTATCCTGACGACCCCCGTGCACCCGTCGTCGCCACAAGCGCCGACAATGGACAGCAGTGTCGGCTGCTGTGGCGTACGTGTGCGCGCGCCACGCGAGGATGTGGATGGGGGAGGCGCTCCTGTGGGGCGAGGGAACACGAACATTGTCGTAGCTGGATGAAAACGAGGCAACACAGCTGTGGTGATGGCAATGGCTTCCGGTGGGGCGACCCTGCCGGTTGTGCGCCGTGTGGCGGACGTCGAAAGGGGAAGCACCTCTGATAGGGGATATGTATTGGACGTTTTCAGGTGAGAGGTGCCTGGTCAACAGAAGGAGATGCGGCGTCTGGGGGCGACGCGGAACCGGAGACGGTGGGGGGGGGAGGGGGGCGGGTGCGGCCTGACGTGGAGCGCCGGGAAAAGCTACTGTGGCGGTATGGCATGACACAACACACTTTTACCAACCCCTCGGGATGGCACTCAGCTTCTTCTCGTCACGTCTTTCCTGGTGCCTCTTCCGCATCCCCAGAGTATCCGTCGTCGTCCTTTCCAGACTCCTCGTCCTCTTCGTCTTGCTCGTCGTCGACTTCCGTGACGCTCGCCGACCTCGTGCCACCGCGACAAACGACACGTGGACGGCCCGTCCCCCCCGCCGGCTGGGCGCGGCGGCGAGATATGGAGCCAGCAAGCTCGGCGTCCCATGTTGACTGACCCCCCAGTGACCTATTGAGCAACTGAGAGGCCGCCAAGTTCTCGTGGACGTACTTCGTCACCCAGACGGACACGAGGGACAGCAGGTTGCCGTTGGAGACGGTGACGTGGCGCAAAATGAGTTTCTCGTCGACATCCGCCGGGGATACCACGCCGCAGGTGATGTTTATTCCGATGGGGAAGTGTTCGTTGGCCACTTCCACAGACTGCTGCGCTATGTGGGAAACGGCCGCCGCCTGCTCTCGCAGTGCGCCCCGAAACACCTTTTGTGCTAGTTGTTCCGCCATCAGCCCGCCGATAGCAGGACACTCGCAGACAGCAGCCTTATGGTACTTAGCCCTATCCCCCACTCTCCACCACAAGTGAAGCGGAGCCCCGCCTGCAGCGACGGCAGCGGTAACGGGAGCAGTCGGCACGCCGCCCCCGACCCTCCCACGCACACCAGGGAGAGTGGGGGCACTTGGCCCAGTGCCCACCCCGTCAGTCGACCCGGCGCCGCTTGCCAGCAGGCGCTGGAAGCTGTCGGCAGCGCGCATCACATGGGCGCGCATGAGGCCCGTGTGCCGCTGCTTCATCTGCACGGCTGACCGCGTCGCAAGGTTAGATGAAGCAGCACCTCCAGACGCCCCCTCCCCATGCCAAGACTGCATCGATGTCAAAGATGGCGCGCTCCGGCTGCCCCGGCCCGCGGACCCACCACGTGGGTTAAAACGACCGTGGACACGGAGACCCTCTGGTGACTATGACGCCGACTGCGGCTGAGCCTGGTCCACGTCAACCGGCCGCCGGCCCTCCCCGGCTGCGGCCGCAGCGCCGCTCGCACCACCCCGAACCGCACCCGATCTTGCGGCCGAGCTGCCACGACCCCGACCACTGCGCCTGTCGCTTCCCTGTGCCCGCAACATCGCAGCAGCGCCCCCTGTTGCTGCGGCCACGACTGCCCCTACCGCAGTATTTTCGGGGTTCTCCATGGCGCTTACAATCGCGTCAGAGTTCGAGCGGTTCTCCGCGCCGTCGGTCGCAGCCGCAGTGCTTTTCGCCTTCATGAAGTCGGCAGAGGCAACTAAGCCCCATCCAATTTCTTGTACGTTATCGGCCAGCTTCTCTCCAGTAGCCACGAGCTCTTTCCCCTCCCGCCACTCCTTTCTACACGCGTCGTGTTGAACAGGAATCCACTCGGCCACATCTCTTTCCGAGAGATACGAGCACTCGAAATCGGAGTTGGTGAGGTCCGCGGCGCCCTGACGACGCGTGATGTTGCCTTGGTTGTCAATGCTAAACCTCGAAAGATCCAGCCGCATGGTCTTCACGCTGTGGCCGTCCTTGCCGCACTTCGGGCAGTTCTTTGCGAAGTGGCCACAGTAGGCCGCGAAGAACCTCCTCTTCTTTTTGGTAGCGGTGGTCCTCCGGGAGGAAGAGGAGGCACGGCCACGACCTGAATACGCATGTCCGTTGCGAGTGGGACCCCTGTTTCGTGTTTCCATTGTCGTCGGGGCCGAGGTCGATCCAGCAGAATAGGCACTTGCCCGTCATGTCGCCGGACCGACTACCTGCCCGACGGAGGCGCTCCCGCAGGACCGCCCGCCCCCCTTCCAGAGTGCGTCGCGCACGCCGGACCGTGTTGAGAGGTCAAAAACCAACTACGCCACTTGACCGGTGTGACTGGCCTGGGGAGCTGAACATCACTAGTTCAACACTCCCCCCAGCTCCTCAGGGCCAGGCTCGTCTGACCCACGACTCGGAATTGCCTCTCCTGCGATTTCCTCCGTCCCCCTCAGGGGGCGCAGCCGTGGCGAATCCCGAACCCGCGGCCTCTCAGGACTAAATCCAGCGCGAGCTGGGCCCATAACCTGTTGAGAGGTCAAAAACCAACTACGCCACATGACAGGTGTGACTGGCCCGGGGTACTGAACATAACCACTTTAACAGACCGCCCGCTCACCAGCACGACAACCCGACCGCACGACCTCCACGCCACGTCGGTGCTTACGCTCCGACCAACCGCTCGTGACGCTCATCGGTGTGTTGTCCGGCAGCGGGCTCCCTCACGGGTCACAGCGGGCGTCCATTTCAGGGCGGCTGGCGCAAAAATACAAGACAGGCGCGGGGGGAAGGGAGACGGAGGAGGGGGCGCAACAAAACGGAGACAAGCGAGAACTGCAACGCGCACACTCTCGAGGGTGCTAAATGGTGACGGGGCATTGGCCGGAGCACGCCGAAGCTCGGCGCAGGGTAGCCGCAATCGCGGCCGGGCTGGACTGTGTGGGGGCAACGGTCTCTCGGCCTCATGCCTACGTCAGTGCCTGCGCCTGCCTCTCACAAAGAACTAAAGAGGGGCGGAAGCGCGGTAGGTGAACAGCCGTCGGCAAGTGCGCGCGCGGCGCTCGCGATGAAAGTGGCACAGAAAAAGGGCGGCAACCGATGGGAGAGGTTCGCGGGGCTTGTTGCGCGTTTGCATCATGAATCGGAGAAGGATCGCGATCATTTAGAAAGAATATGGGCCCCAGGTGCTGCTCTCATCTCGAGACCGCGATCAGAAGGCCAGTGATAGTGCCCCGGTGGATCCGGGCACCCGACGTGACGGGTATGCGTCCACTGATTCTTCGACAGAACCGTGCATGCCGTATCACGGGACAGCGTCGTCGTGCTTCCGGGTTGGTCATGTCACATGAAGCCCGCTCTTTCTAAGCTTTTTCGCTGGAGCTACGGTTCGCACACTGTCGGAGCGTGCACGAAGTGGAACACGTTTCCCCTCGGATGGGCCGCCGTGTGCCACGTACGTCCAACGAAATTTCACGAAATCTGAAGACCTACCAGCATGGGCGCTCTGAGCGAGGACTAGTGATCTGCATTAGTGGCCAATCCTCATCGTGGCGGTCTCTGTTGCACGAATGGGAGAACGTTTCTCCTGGGACGAGTCCCGGCAGGCTCTTACTAGAATCAGTCCACCTGAGTAGCGTCGCGGGCCACAGTCGGGGCCGTAATCGGCGACCAGTACGGCAACCACGCGCGACTGGCCGCGTCGGACACGGTATCAGTACTCGCGAGCGTTCCTTCTGTAAGGAAACGTGCTCGCTGTGGGAAACGTGCCTGCCAGGAATGGCCCGCTGAGGGGGGTAAAACGTGCTGCACATTTGGGCGCATACGCGCAGGGCGCAAATTTTGAGGATCTGCCATACATACGCGAGTGCGTGACCTTTGGCTGCCCTAAAAATGTACGCCACACATATAATCCCCATTGACCAAGGAACGCTTGACCTCGCCCCAACAGAAAACTAGTTGGACAAACCCATGCCCAGTGCCTTTTGACTAGAAGTACGCTACACTGCGGGTGGGTATTTCATCGCCAGGATAGACTTGAACATTGACGGCTGGTAAATCTTTGAGGAGTAGACGCGAAAGAAACTGATATGATAGCCTTGCGAAGCTCACGTGAGATCTCCTCAGTATTGTGGGGAAAGCAGGGCGCAAGCTATTTCTCTGTTCAGGCGCCAGGACCCACAAGTTTCAGGCTTCCTCCAAAGGCCTCCAGTACAGGGAAAAAAGTCGGCGTCTCCAAGCGTAGCACTGTTGAGTTGGCGTATCATTGTCGATACAGGGCTTTGCGCAGCGAATGTGCACAACTGGCTCTGAACTTCTAGAGAAGCGAATGGGCATACTTTCTGGTAGTGACCGTACGTTTCTAGCGTATGTAAGCTTGAGAACAAAACCATTGCGAACTCGCAGTATCTTTAGATAAATCGTATCTGAACCGTCGTCCTGTGGGTCCACCCTCACTCATCGACTTCTTTTTCTGGCGATTGACGAGAGATGAGTGGGCAGATTGCTACTGGTTCGTCGCGTCTCTCACAATGTCCCCTGCAGGATCGTTCGAAGACCCCACTCGCCGGCATTCCAACGACACAGCAATTCGAAATTGTGTTGCTCAAACAACTCGATGCGATGGGTGGACAGCCTACCCAATATCTTTGCAGCATTGGGCGCCACGTCAACACCGCCGTCAATTTCCCGCGCAACCCCGTGAGGTGCTGTGTCTGTAAATTCGTGCACTGCAGGGAACCCCCAGTTTATACACTGATGGAGCGGACGTTGGGATTCTCGGCAATACAATGGTTGGCAGAGCCCGTGTGAGCTAAATGTCTCGTGTGAGAAATTTTGGCCTAGTAATAGTCGAGTTTCTAGAGTCGTGTCATTACTTCTGTGAGCTGTCTCACGCAAGGACTCTCCATTTCGTCTGAGCCGTCCTCCGCCGACATGAATCAACAAGGAGGCACCACAGCGACATCTGAAACCATAGACCATCTCTCAAGCGAATGCTCCGTCGCCAGCGTGTGTAGGATCTGGGGCCCGACAAACACACATATGCATGGTCCTGCGGAGGGAGTAGAGCGCGCTAAGAGGCTGAAGTGGAGTGGCTGTGGAACACCAGACACGAAAGACAGACACAAATGACGATGAAGGAGGACCGATTGCCCCAGCGACCACTTCGAACAATACGAGGTCAGCATAGAGGACCCGCCCGAGGCCACTGGTGCCAAAGGAGTTCCTCTCTCAGCTTCAGTAAAGAACAGGAATGATGCTGTCTGTTTTCCGTTTTTGACAAAAGTGTACGTACAGCTCGAAGCAAGGCCGTAAAGGAAGTAGGCTGGCTGACGAAGCTATGCCTGGGCGGTCAGCAGGCCCGAAAATACTGACCAAGGTCAGGAGGGGTACACAAACATCCCTGAGAGAGCCGTTGACTTTCTATTTTTCAGCACATAGATGCGGGGAGAGGGGGGGCGGCGGTTCGTGGGCGCCCTTCTTCCTTGTTCTCAAGACGTCCGTGAAAGGCATAAAATGTTCATGTGACAACTGAAATGATGAAACATGTCGAGATGTTAGTGTCCGCCCTTAACTAGGGGTGAGGGGGGGTGGCGGGATGTCATGTACCTGTTGGAGAGCCAATTTCGCTACAATCACGGGCTTCCGTTGGTGGGTTGACCAGTAGCAAGTGAAACTTTCGTCAGGCCATTCTGGGGGAAGAAGACGTTTCACATTGTGCGCCGTTCATGTGGCTGTTCTCGGCCCAAGTCCTGGAAGGAAAGTCCTGACAGCGACCGCGGCATGCTGCCGGTAAACTTGCGGCTGGCTGGGTGCCATGCCGATGAACCGATGCACCGCCCCCCCCCCCCCGCTTTGACCATTACGCTCGAAGAAATTGTGAGTATATCGGGTTTGCGTATCTGGCCACATTCGCTTGAAACATTCGCCCGTAGCGTATCTCCCGCAAGACTACATCGACGCGAGACGAGTCTGGAGCCACAGCTCTTCAAAAAGAGCGTAAGCGAGTTTCGGTTGAAAAGTGCGCGCCAGGTACGCATGAACCAGGTTCGCTTGGAAAGCCTTAGTAAGAAGGCGTGCACTAGAGCATAGACCATTTTTGACCCCCCTTCACAATGCAAAATTTCCAATGCAGTATAGAAACGATATTCGCACTTCATAGCCCGGCGCACCCCTGCAGTCTCGCAGCGTAGACAGGAACTGCGTCCACGGTGTGCAACGTAGACCTCAGAGACAGCCATATTCCACACATATCTGAGTGACGAGCGTGTATGGCCACCAGAACGTCACGTATCGCAGTGAGAAGCACTCGCCCGGCCGCAAAAAGGACGTGTACGTGCCGCTTCCTGGATTGATTGCGTTGCATGGAGACTGCTGGTGTATGGTGTGCTCCGTGGGGCCACATGGGACTGCCCTCACACCCCCCTCCCACAGGCTGTCTGGGGCTCTTCCTGAAGCTGTCCCCCCCTCTCACCCAGCCTTCCCCCCCCCATCGGCTCCCACGTGCTCATCTTGGAGTGCTTCCTGGTGCTTCCTTCCGCGTCAGTCATCCGCACGCCCGACCACATAGAAAAGGCGAACCCTATCACAAGAGAAACAACCATGGGCCCCGTCAGGACTTGGATATGACATGCACACAACCACTTTTTCGATTATGGTAGCAGCAGTGCGGAACGCACAAACAAGATCGATATAAAAAAGAGGGTGGAGCAAGCAAGACCACCATGCATTTGGCGAGAATCCCACATCTCCCGCGTCACCAGCGGCGCCAGTGTCGAGCACGACACCAGGAGCTGTACTGGCGGTGGCGACCAACCTGCCACCTGTACTGGCCGCCGACGGGGTCCACCGCGCTGGCTGTGGGGAGGACCGTACTGAGGGCCAGCACGGAGTTTCCACCTGCGACCAGGGGGACGGCGGGGGTCGCCGAGTTGGCGGCGGCGGCGACCGAGATGGTGGTCGAGACCGCGGGGGCGGAGCCGTCGGCAGGGTCGGCGGGTACCAGCGTGTTAGCGTCGCGGACAACCGTACTGCGGGCGGAGACGTAGGGAAGGTGCCGTCCTTGGGGGCCGCGGGGGCCACCTTGAAGGCTGCGCAGGCGACTGCAATGGCGGCGGAGACATTGCGGGAGTCTGCGTGCTTGAGGGCGGCGGGGCCCGACGTGCTCGTGGAGCGGGCCACCGTGCAAGAGGAGGCCACCTTGGGAACAGTGGCGTCCGTGTTGGCTCTGGCGACGTGGTCAGCCGGGGGAAGCGCCAGGTGGGCTGTGGCGCGAGCAATGGTGAAACTCATAAAGGACGCGGCGGCGGTTGTGTTGGCACTGGACCCCGTTTTAGGTCCCCGGAGACGTCAACGTAGCTGTGGCGGACGGACTACCAACATAGGAGATTTCTCAAAAGCCGCCGGTCGTCCGCTAAAGTGTTTCGTTCGCCACGGCAAATGTGTGGCTAATGGCGCGAAACAGGCGACCACGGGCGTCCAACAAGTCATACTGCCTGGCTGTGGGGAACGTCGAGGGGGTGTGCGTGGAAGGGGTGGGGGGGGGGAGGGGGCGGCCCCGACGGACGGGACCAGTCTTGAGTGACGAGGTAGCAGCAAAGGAAATGATGTGTGACCCCCCGAGCTGTCGCTTCTACGTTCTGAACGCTGTTGGCTTGTGACAGTCCAGGAAGGCCCGGCCCATACAGATGTGTGACAACCCGTCCTGACGGGCCCTGACACGCACCGAAGCGAAGATGATTCACCAGATCTCATTGAGGGATCGTCTCTTCTAGCCTGCTTCAGCAAGGGCTACAAATCCACACAAATGGCCCGATTTACCTGGTACAGCCCACCGTTTCAGAAGCAGTGTCGTTCTGGAAAAAGGGTAATCGGTTTGACTGTCCTTCAGAAGAAGGGAGCGAATTTGTTCAACAGAATGTCTGCTTGCTGATTCCTTAAACAGGAAATCTGCGGAATCCGCCAAAACAGTTGAAAACAAAAATTTAACATGGGCTCTGTGGGAGTTCACGCCTTATGTGGGGATAGAGGGGTCCAGGAAACCCAAATCGATTTCCGGCGCTTGCAACGCACTCCCTGAAGGAGTTGCTTGCACTCATGCAATCTGGCCGATCTTCCTGTTGCTGAGAGCTTATTGAGTGAATAATATCAACCACCGCACCTAAACATAATCTCGGAACCATCGACCACAGCAGTAAACCACATCGACTGGAGCGTGAAGCTCAATGATCGATCTTATCACGTGGTACTTGAAGTGCACCTGAGCTCAACTTTCTCCACGTGTCTTTCCAAAGAACCATTGTCTTTTGCAATCACTGACTTCTCTAGCAGCAGCCAAATCGTCATGAAGGAGCACCAGGTTTCAGATGTCAGGATGCGATGACTGAAGTCTGGGTGCCGACCGTGACGCGTCCAGCCGGTACTCCTATTTCCATCGAGAATGTGCGCCGCGCGGCCACCATGGGGCTTGTCTACGGGCGACGAGGGGTCGGGCGCTCAGTCATACCTGTTCCGCACCGTCGTATGGTCCGCGTGGCTGCAGCGTAGAAAGGAGACGCCGAAAAAATATGGCCAGGAGCATGGCGCTGTATGTACGCCGCTAGGCGTCTCGTTCCACTCGCACGCCCGCCCAGTGCGCGCGCGGCCCCGCCGAGAGAACAATGTCTAGTCCAGTCCCCGCTGATTGCCCGGAAGTACCGCGATAGCCTCCGTCCCGTCCACCACTGCCTCCGCCATGTATTGGATGCTGCCCTCAAAGCCGACGGGGTATAGCCCCGTCGGAAAGCCTAGCACAGGAAGCGGAGCGAATCACAGGAGAAACAACACGAACGCCGGGATCGCCGCGAGCGAAGCGCACCAGATCGACAGA
>Ga0115030_1000522_pt1 | contig 15895 bp, 8 predicted proteins | sample SidtaG_4_FD_87174 | JGI IMG/M metagenome (GOLD analysis project Ga0115030, IMG submission 87174) | Marine algal microbial communities from Sidmouth, United Kingdom - Sidmouth_Male1 metaG | ecosystem: Host-associated > Algae > Red algae > Unclassified | place: Sidmouth, United Kingdom | collected... | reverse complement strand
TACCGACAACCACCCCACCCCAACCTACCGCGCCCCGCCCCTCACGCACCCCACGCACCTCACCCAACCCACACCCACCCTCCCCTCACGCTCCCCACGCACCCCAGTGAGCAGCTTGTCGTAATTTGTTTTCTGTTCTCATTCGTCTGAAAAAGCGCCAATTGTTGGGTACATAATTCTGTCCAGGGGGCTAGAATGCCGACCGATCTGTACTTCGTGTACACGCCGTGTCATGAAATCCGTAAATACGTGTGAACACTGGCCCACTGGCTGGTATCGGGGGTGAACACTGACACTGTTAAACGATCAGCAATCCGGGGTGGTCGTCTACGGACAAAAAGTAGCCTACAACGGTCTTTAAGAGAGTAGATAATTATTAGCGAAGCTCCTCTGTGAGACGGACACGGAAAGAGCCCCTCCAGCTGTCCCAATAGGGGCGCTGATTGGTCAATCTGCCTGGATCCAGGTAAGGTGCTTGCTGGGTTCCTGACCGTCCGTTCTTCCCTCGGAGTGCGACACTTGGGTGATCTATGCTTTGATTGGTGGTTGGTGGAGCAACACTCCTCGCCGCGTTCTGTGGATGTCGCTCTGGCGTATTGTGTTCGGAATGGAATTAGAATGGCGATTGACAGTGCGACCCCTTGGATGGAAAGGCCCTTCCAAGTCACGAGATTGACGGGCCCCCCCCACCCCGGCCTGGTTATTGCAGCTGTCCCCCTGCAGGGAGGTCCTGTGCTTGCCTGCTTTGCCTGCAGTGTGATTGTCCAAAGCGAGGGCTCAGGCTGGGTGGGGGGTCTGTGGGCCTTTGGTGCCTCCACCTCCACAGTGCGATGCCACGGTGCTGGTCAGCTTTGATATTCCTACCCGGATCTCGCGGCCCTTCGTGTTGTTTGGAAGAACGACAAGTGGGGGCAGCTGCTGGGGGCGGGGGGAAGGGCGGTTGTCTCTTCCATTTTTTCTGTGATGTGGCAGAGGCGGTCATTCGGCGTGTGGTTGGGGGGAGGGGACGCTCGGGCGCTGCTGGAGGCGGCGAGAGGTAAAGGGGTACATTGACTTAGCGGAGAGGAGTGCAGGACGAAAGAGGTTTCTCAACCGGAAGGCATGAAAAATGGGGCAGTGGGCGCAGGGGTACTGTCGATTAAGACCGGCCAAGGCTGGCCGTGGGTAGCGCTGTTCGTCATCGTGCAAGAGGCCAGCTTGAGTGCCTGTAAATTGTCTCGTTTCACATTTGGGCGCAAGGCATGCGAAATGCACTTGCAGGAGCTTCGCTAATAGCCCCCCCTGCCCCTGGGGGGGGGGTTCCATTGTAAATATATATAATAGTGCCTTCATTTACCCTCGGTTCCGTTCGATCCTGGTCGTTTCTTGTTGCGTCTCGGGCGTTCCGCCTCGGATCCTCACCAAACGAGGCCTCCGAGGCGCCGCAGTTGCGCAAGACAGTCCCGATCCGGGAGGAGTTCCCTCAGAGAAATGCACCGCGACAAGTGTGCGGCGCATCTTGTGCGACCTCCAAATCTTTTTAAGCCAAGTTCGAAACAAGTCGCTTGTAAAAGAGAAGCCCGGGCAGCTCCCTATTAGGGTTGCCCAATTGGTTCGCGAAGCCGAACCAGTTCAATGAATGTTTTCGCTGGCCAATAACCAGTTCCAAACTAGTTAATCGGCTGCGACCACTCTCCCAGTCCCTGCCGATCCCGTGCCCGCCACACTCCCCCGCTCTCTCCTCCCGTCCTGGTCTGTGTGTGCAATAAACCTAAGGTAACGTCTCAATAACAAAACTACATCTCCCATCCACAGAGAAACATGTATCACCCACTCACATGCGCCCCGGCTTGGCCATTGCCATGCGGCGGGAGCGCGTAATGTCATCATGCAGCACAATGTACTGCTCCGCGTTTGCGCCAGTCAAGCGGGCGCGTAGCTTGGAGACGGTCCTACCAGCCTTAGAGAAAACAAGCTCAGAGGTGACGATGGTCGCCGAGATAGAGAGCAGGTATCTGGCCCCAAGCGCCACTCGAGAAAAGTGCATCTCGTTCTCTCGCCACCAATCGAGTGCAGTGCCACGTGACCCCTGGTCGACCGTCCGGCCGAGGTAGGCGCTCCACTCCACCGCCAGAGGAACCCCACCCCCCAAACCCACGCCCACCCCCTGACTCGCGCTCGCGGTTGCCCCAGCCGGCGGCGCCATCGACTCTCGCAAGCAATTCTCAAATGTTCGTTGGTGCTTGTTGGGGGGCGAGCCGTCTTCACTGGCAGGCGTCGGCGGCGCCCCTGCCGACGCCGAGGGCGCCCGTGCCACCATCCACCGAATTATTTGAAGCGCCGTTGAGCGGGCAGTTGTGGCCGTCGACACCTCAGCGACAACTGTAGAGGACTTGTAGAACGGGTTGAAAAGCACCGCAGCCACGCAAATACCAAACCAAGCGGGGTTAGGGGCCCGCAGGCGCTCGGTCTCGCGACGCTCACGCATGTTGGCCAGTACTGCGCGCTTCAGGGCAGACAGCGCCGCACATTCCTCAATATCGGCAGCGCCCGCCCTGCGCAGACACCAACAGGTGGCCTCCTCCATCGAGCTGGTCGCATTCGCCTCCGACCCTAGGCTCTCGGAAGCGCTCTCGAGAACTCTTAAGAAAGAGATTACCTCCTCGAGGGCGTCCAACTCGGATTGGTTAGGACATTCGACGCTCACCTTGCGGACCGTCAGTGGGGTGTAGTGGTAGTTAGTGGAGAGTGCAGAGGGCACCGCAGGTCCCGCACGCACAAATCGACGAAGCCTTGCGAGCGTTGAGCCCCATCGCGTGGGGCAATCGATGATCAATCTGGACGCCAGTTTTGCCGCTCCAATGCGATCCCGCCCATCCCGCGCCGCCTCCGCGGCCTCGTCCTGCTCTAGCGCCACCCGGAGCTCTCGCTGTAAGTTTGTACTGGTTCGGCATAGCTTGACGACCAGCCTCACCTTCTGCAGCACTGACAGCACGGCGGGCACAGCTAACCCCGCACGCACGGAGAGCTGCAGAGTGTGCGTAGCGCACCTTGCGTGCTGACAAAGCAGAGAAGAGCCGCTGGTAGCACCTTCTGCCCGCCAAGCACCGTTATGTAGAGCGGCGGGCATGTCGCCACAATATGAGTCTGCGCGGGCATCTGCGGTTTCGTCGGAGACACCAGCAGCAGGGGGTACGTGGTGGTCGGCACCGTCATCGCTGCCGCAATCTGACCCGACTGCAGGCAGGTCCTCTCCGTCTCCTCCCTCGTCGTCGTCGATGTCTGCCCCATTCCGTCCAGAAGTATCGATATTCAGCACCACCCCATTGCCACCCAAGGCACAAACATTGAGTGACCTAGTCGCGTCGCTCAGTCATCTGCAATCCCAACTTGAATCCGTGCGAGCCATCATCGCGTGACGGACCTCTCAACACTCGTCACGAGACGGTCCACTCACCCAAACGATGCAAGTATCTCGGCCTCGCGACCCTCTTTCCCGCTACGGAGACGGCGCACTGAAAACATACCTTCCGCTCCACGCCCGCCGTCCGCTCCCTGAGAAAGTTCCAATTCGGCTGCAGCCCCGGCCGCGGCACCGCCACTGCCGCGGATGATTCTCAAATTTCCGTGGTCCGCCCGGTCATCCAGCTGTCTGGCGACATCACCAAGCACGACACAAGCCGCCACGCTGTTGCTAGCGCCGTCCGTCCGCACCACCCCGACCTTTTGGGACAAGCCAAAGTCCCGGGCGAGTTTCAGCAAGAACGCGGCGATTGCGAAGGCAGTTTGCCTGCCCTCGACAACACAACAGCGCAGCACCCGCGTCTGCAGCGTCCACTCTTTGCCCAGCAAGGTCACGACAAAGGAGCCAAACGCCTTGTTGGCCGCCGACGTCCACATGTCGGAGTTAACATGACAGATGCTCACGTGGGTCATCGCTGCCCGTACGGTCGCCTGGTGGCTCTTGAAGCGCCGGGTGACGCCACGAGTGACGGATGAGCGACCCATCACCGACAGACGGGGATTGGCAGCACGAATCATCGACACGTACGACTCATCGTCGACAATTGATGCCGGGCTCAGAGTCGAAATGATCATGTCGAGTTGTCGGTTGTTGAACTCTCTGTAGGACGGTTGGGGTCTAACAGTATTCGCGTGATTGGGGTGTGATCGAAACGACGCGCTCCCATTGGCTAGCACGTGTCTATGCACGCCGTGCACGCGCCGTGCAGACAGTGCCTCAGGTATTTTCAAATACAGGAACTGATGCAGACATTTTCTTGGGTGCATTTTCCAGTAGGAGAACAGAAGCGCCCCAGCGGAAACAGAAAAAACCGCCGACCCCGCGAGGCTCTCCTGAGGCGAGCCATACTTTTATTTTCCGGTGAGGATAAGATTAAGCCTTCATCAGAGGCCAGTTGCTATGAATGAGGGTCGGACGGATAGAGCACCTCAGCGCAAGTGTCTTGATCGTCGTCCTCGTCATGCATTGCGAACGGACTTTTGCTCGAATTAAGAGCAAGTGAGCGCGAGCTGAGCTGGGAGATTGCACTTGAGTTCTGGCGTTGACAGCATGCCATTTTTCGGTTCCACTCGTCTGGGTCGTTTGCTTTTTCGAACTGTCGCTCGCTCAGACTCACTTCTACTGTCACCCTCGGAGCGCGTGTTTGTGTTCGTCGCACCGAGCGGTATCGTAGGGGGATGCGGCCGCGGCCTCGGCGCCTCCCCGACGAGTCCCTCCCCGCAATCTTCACGGCGACGGCGGTGACGGCCTGCCTCGGCGCAGGCGGTCGTGCGGCTTTGCCTATGCGTGGGCGGCGTCCCAGCCGCCTCCCCTAATTTTATTGAGCTCTCCCCCCGCTCGACCGGCGGGCCGCGCGCCACCCCGACCGTGACAGTGACGGCGGCTGGAGGCGCGTCCGTGCCACGGCGGCGACTCCCCCGAGGGCGCGGGCGCGTAACCCTTGTGCTACCGCGTGACCGGCGGTACGGCTCTGCGACGGGCGGCACTCAACACCGTGGCGGCCCACGCCACCAAACTCTTTCGACTCTTGTTGGTGGTTAACGGTGCGTTTGGCGGGTTCTCGGGCTTGTGGTTCGTGGCACGGGGCGGCGGCGCCCGGTGGGGGCACCGTCGGATTGGTGTCGAATGCCCGATCGACGGATCGCAGCGAGCTGCGGCGGCTTTGGCGGTGCCTTTGGCGGTTTGCTTGTGGCTCCCTCTTTCGGCTTTGGCGCTATCAGTGGGGGGGGGGGTCGCCGTCCGCGTCTTGCGCGAGGGCGTGGCGGGTGACGAGGTCCAGAGCGGGGGGAAGACGCAACGGGCAGTGCGGTACGCGATACACACGAGCGTCGTCCGTGGTGCGGACTACACACCCCCAACACAGCGGGCGTGTGGTGGGAGGAGCCAGTGTGGAACGTTTCTTTCGTTGTGTTCGGGCGCATTTCGACAGGCCCCTGCGCTTGCTTGTGGTGCTCGGCGCAGTCGATACGCGCCGTCTCGCTGTTCATTTTGCCTGTTCTAGTTGAGCTCGGGGCCGGGTCGAGTGCGCACGCGTTGGCAGTGCGTGTTGACCCCCTGTAGTCGCGTAGGTGCGCATCTGCGGCATCTCCGCTGGTCTTCTGTGGTTCCATACTCCAAGTGAGGTAAGGCTGTTGGACTAACCAACGTTGCAACAACACGCGCTCCCCCCGTCACCATATCTGCTCGACTTTTGGTATCCTCCCGTAGGTTATGGCGGAGAATGCATCGCCAATGGCCTCTGATGCCGCGTTGCAGCTGCAGAACAGCCTGGGTGACTGTTCTGGCCGGCTCCCGTCTGACATGTCTCTCGCCGAAGTACGTGATGAGCAGTGTTGCGTTACTTGAGTTGGGTCTCGTGTGTTGCTGGTGTCCGCTGTGCGCATGCAGTGCGGACATCTGACTGACATGCTTGTGATACGTTGCGTTTCTCTTTGACGGCTTTCCCTCGTGTGTGTTGTTTATCCTCTGCGTAGGTCCGCAAGTCTGCCCAGGTGTTTGCCAACCTATTATCGGCACCATCTGGGGAGCAGGTCTTGAAGGAGACGTGTCTGGGCCTGTGCCAGCTATTTGGCGACGGCATCCAGAATGAGCGGATTCAAGCCATCCTCGACGCTGCGGTCGTCCCCCGCCTGGTCGCGCTGCTGCAGACAGCGGTTGCGGCACCCTCCTACCCACAACCCCCCGCGTCCCAAGGTGCCTCGGGGGCGACGTGGTCCGAAGACCCAGGATCCGGGTCGTCGCAGATGCCCGTTTCAGTCTCCTTCTCGGCCGTCGTCCCAGCTGTACAGTCGGCCGCACTGCAGGTCATTGGCAACATTGCCTGTGGGGACGACCGTCAGACGCAGGTGATTATTGACTGTGCGGCGCTGCCGTGCCTGCGCGAGCTGCTCACCTCCCACGAGCGGGGCATCCGGAAGGAGTGTTGCTGGATTGTGTCCAACATCACCGAGTCGGCTCACCAGGTGAAGGACGTGTTGGACGCTGGCATCTTGCCGCCGTTGCTGCGGTTGGTGGAGTGCCAGGACACGGCTTGCCGGGAAGACGCGACGTGGGGGCTTTACAACATTACGGCCAATCGGGACTCCGGACAAATCGCGGTTCTAGCCGAGCTGGGCGGCGTCCGCGCCCTCTGCGGTCTTCTCCATTGTACCAAGGAACTGGACGTGTTGTGGAAGGGGTGCTCCACCGTTGCGGCTGTTGCTCTCAAGGGCATCCGCAATATCCTGGCGGTCGGCGAGTCGGACGCGGCGGCCATGACGGCTGCAGACGCAGCGGCGAACCGCCGCGGCGCCGCGTCGGCGCTCAACCGGATGGCCGCGTATGTGGCCGACGCGCACGGCGTGGAACGGATTGAGGCGCTCATGACGCACGGGTCGCCGGACGTGCGCACGCGGGCGCGAGGTGTCCTGCAGGGCTTTTTTGGGACGGAGCCGCAGCCGCTGGCGGATGTGGGGCCGGTGGTTGTCATTGGGCCTGGCGGTCAGGCGGTGTCGCACGAGGGGGGTGGGCGGGGGCACCACCACCACCACCACCACCATCACCATCACCACTCCGCCGGCGGGGGGCGCTCCTCCGTAGCCGGCCTTGCGCGGGCCACCCAGCGGATGCGTATCTCTGACTCGCCGAGGACGGCGGCAGGCGGTGCGGCGCCGCCCCCCTCCGAGTCCTCTTCCTCCAGCGGCAGCAGCGCATCTGAAGGTGGGGACATGCGGTTGGCGGGGACTTCCTCCCTGGACGCGGACGCGGCGGCGGTGTGCACGGGCTGCTCGGACTGCGACGGTCGGCCGGAGCGGACGGTTGACAGCCGGGCGAGTGCGGGCAGTGGCGGCCTAGACGACGAGGACGACGAGGACGATGATGACGACGATGAAGAGGAGGAGGAGGATTCGGATGGGGACCTCATCCCTCTGCCACCGCCTGCATGCCATTGCGTGTTGTGCACTGATGACCGGCCATTGAGGGACGGGCGGCCACCGGCGCGGAGGCCGAGGTCAGGAGCGACGGACTGTGGAACAGGGGGGCAGAACACCGAGTTGACGTCGGCGAGTTCTATTCGTGGTGACTCCGTGTCGGGGGCCTCGGGTACGTCATTGTCCCCGTATGCCCTGCCACAGGGCACGTCGGGCCTGGAGCGCGGCCCTGACGGTAGGAGGGCTACTGACGGCTCTGAGTCGGCCCGAGGGTTGGACGGACAACGCGCACCCCCGCCACCTCCCCCATTGGACCCGCCATGCGATTATTGTGGTGGGGGTGGGCACCTGGGCGACAGTCGAGCGGCGCTAGCGGCCAAGCTGGGGCGTGCCGTGCGACTTGGCCACGCCCATTGCCTGGCCGTATTGCTTGATGCCATGACTTGGTCGCAGCGGGGTGCTGCGATTGAGGCCCCCGCCCTCCTGCATCCCGGCCCTGGTGCCATGCCCCCACCTTCTGCATCTACCTCTGCTGCCTCCGAGGCATCCCGCATAGCAGCGGCTGCGGGGATGACTCAGCCTGCCTCGGACGGTGCGGCACCGAGCTCGCTACCTGCTGTCGTCTTAGCAGCACAGCTGGGCAAGGTATCGTGCCTCCGTCTGCTGGTGGCCCGCTGCCGACCTGAGCTGGATGCCACTTATGGGCGCAAGCGGCTCACGCCCCTAGCGTGGGCGGCACACAAGGGCTATCTCGGCTGCTGTCAGGCGTTGCTGAATGAGGGCGCGTCAGCAGCTGCGCGTTGCGCGGACGGCGTCACTGCGCTCCACTTGGCGGCATCCTCTGGCGGGCACGTCGCTCTCGTGCGGCTGCTGCTGGCGCACCAGGCACCGGTCAGGGCTCAGTCAGCCAAGAAGCAGACGCCGCTATGTCTGGCCGCTCAGAAGGGCTACGTCCGCATCGTGCAGTTGCTGCTGGAGCACGGGGCGAATGCGAACAATGAAGACGATGGCAAGTACACGCCATTGCACCTCGCGGCCAGCAACGGCCATGAGGAGTGCGCGGAGAGCCTTATCGCCGAGGGGGCCAACGTCGATGCGGCGACGGCGTCGGGAGTTACTCCTATTCACTACGCGGTGCAGGGGCGACACGCGCGGGTGGTGCAGCTGCTGGTTCAAGCAGGAGCAGAAGTCAACTGCTTCCGCAACCCACTGCTGCTCATTGCTGCCGACGATGGTACAGCTGACGTCGTCCGCGTGTTGCTCGACGCCAATGCACCAACCGATTGCCGCGCCAACATTAAGGTGATGATCAACAAGGACGCAGATGTGCAGGACACGCTGACGCCCCTGCACCTGGCTGCGTCCAAAGGCCATACCGAGGTGGTGGAGCTTTTGCTGGCCCACGGGGCGGACGTCAACTCGCGGACGGCAAAGCTGTGGACGGCTCTAGACTTTGCGGTTCTCAACGCGCATCCGTCGTGTGCGCACGCATTGCTCGATCACGGGGCGTTTGTGGATCCTAAGAGCAAACTCTCTGCCCGCGGAGGGGGTACGCTGGTGACGCACGCCGCTGCGCACGGGAACCGTGATATTGTGCGTCGGCTTGTGGAGCGCATCCGTCAGCAAGGGGAAGCTGCAAAGAATGAAGCGACGGCAGCACCTGCAGCGGGATCTTCTTCGGACGCTGGGGAGTCGAACAGGGGGCGTTCTGACGGTGCAAGCTCGTCGGCGCGGTCTGCTGCCCAGAACGGCGGAACGGCCAACGCTACTGCTCCGTCGAGCGGGGAACCGGCTGGGCCTGAGACGCTGCTGCCGTTTCCCGCTGCTGTCGCTGATGCTGGTGCCCGATGGGCCGGCCAAGCACCCACCCCGCGTGTCGGGGAACCTGCGGCCGCGTACGCGACGCCGGCGGCGATGGGCTACGCCGCCGACGGGCTACATGGCCAAATGCGTGGCGCGCTGTACGCTCCCGGGCAGTACGTGGGCTTTGACCTCGGCATGGACGGCATGGCCATGGGGGCCATGTCGCCGGCTCAGTTGGACCCCCTTCAGCTCCAGCAGCATCATCAGCTGCAATATCAGCAGCTGCAAGCGCAGCAGGAGCGGCTGCGTCAAGGAGCTGGAGCGGGCGAGGACACGTCGGCCTTGCTTCCGCCTTTGGTCCCGATCACGGCCACGGGCCCTATGTACGCCGCACCGCTCGCGCCCGTGGGGCCTGCGATGGACACGGCGGCGCTGGCGAGCCAGTCGTCGTACTACGATGCGAGCTCGCAGTACATGTCCGCGGCCCTGTCGTCTTTCGCCGTGCCCGCGCCGGGGTTATCCACCTTCCAAGATGACGTCAACGTGCGGTTGAGCCTGGCCATTGATGTGGCGCGCGCCTTCCCGCCGCCGCCGCCTTCGCCACTGATTGGCGGTAGTTCGTCGGTGCAGGCGTTGACAATGAACCCTGTTGCGCCCGGCTCTTCTTCGGACACACGCGGGGTGCTCTTTCCGCGGGCGACCGGCATGAACGTGGCAATTGATCCGGTTTTCCTATCGGCAACGCTGCAGCGGCACCTGGCGGCGGCGAGACCGCCGCCGGCGGCCATGGACGTGCTGCTGCAAATCCCACTACCTCATCTGGAGGACATGGGGTCGTTTCCTTACGTGCACGCGTCGGTGTCGTTGCTGTCTCACGACACTCCAGGCGGCGGCAGTGAGGACCTGGCGTCAGTGAGCGACGAATTCATGCAGCACTCCCCCGGGACGGAGCCCGAGGCGCCTCCGATAGCGACCAACGTGCACTATGCGACAACGAGCATGCCCCTCGTGCCGCCCGTGCCAGCCGTGTGGACGCCAGACCCGGACCAGTCGCTGATGCCGTTTACCCCGAGCGTGGAGGGCAGCCTGTCCGATGGTGGGCTTCGAGCTTCTGATTCGGCGACGTACGGGATGGGCCCCGACGGCTCTTCCATGCTGCGGGACGACGGTGGCAACGACGGGGCGAGCGTCAGCGGCAGCAGCGTTGGGGGAGTGCCACGGTCCACCCCGCGGCGGCGTGGGCAGAGCAAGGACGAGCGGGAGGGCAGCGCCCGCGTGCGGGAGCAGCGCCGCAGGGAGGCGGAGGCGTTCGATGCTCGGGAGCGCCTGGACGACGCCATCAGGTCTCGGTCGGCGACCGCATTGACGGAGGCCATCGCGCACGCCAACAAGCTGGTTCTCCATCTTGCAGCAGGCTCCTCTGCCAGCGCCGCGGCGCCGGCTTCCGCCCGCGCCGCTGAGGCAGAAAGTCGCCTTCTGGCCGACGCGGACACTGCACGGACCGTGCTGGCGCAAGTCAACGTGGAGGAACGGCGTGCCAAGGAGACGAAGGCGGCGGCTGCCGCGGCCACACGGCGGGACTCTGCCCGCCGGCTGCTATCCGATGCAGTCACGGCGGTGCTCGCCGGCGGGGACCCACGGGTGCTGCTGCGAGCCATTCACCGCGCGCGCCGGGCGTCTGCGACGCTGGGTTCTCTGGAGGCGGATATTGCAGCTGCACAAGCCGCCTCGACGGCTCTGTCCTCTGCAGAGGAGGCGGTGACTCAGCTGTCGGTTGCCTGCATTGATGCGGAACTTGACGCCCTCCGTGCGGCGATGTCGGAAGCGCAAGCTGCTGTGGACCGTTGTCGCAGCCTCGGTGCGGAAGACGCTGCCATTATGCGCATTTGTGCCAGCTCCGACGCGACCGTCGCCGGTGCGGCGAGTGCCCAAAAGGACGACACCAAGCCCTTTCAGCAGCGTCTGGTTGAGGCGGAGGAACGTGTCGATGTGCTTGCAACAGAGCGGTTGGTCAAGGAGCAGGGGCTCGCGCAAGCGGAAGACGCAGAGAAGAGCGCCATGGTGCTACTGGAGCAGGCGGTCGCGCGGTGCGAATCGTCTGACTTGGTTGTCACAGCGGGTGCTGGGGATATTGTTGAGATGGTCGATGGGAAGAAACCGGCGAGTGCGTTGGCGGCGTTGGAGGTGGCGGTCGAGGCAGCCGACAAGGTGGCTCGTTCTGGGGATGCGGGGACCCACGCACGGCGGCGCATTGAAGCGGCGCGGCGGACGTTTTCCAAGAGCGTCAAGGCGACTCGCAAGCGGCTGCGGCAGGCCCAGGCACGCGCGTCGGGCTCGCCTGACCTGCCCGGCCTTGAGGCGATTCTCGCGTCAGCCCGCGGCTTGCGCGTTTCGGCGCTCGCTGACGACATCGCGCTCGTGTCTTCGCGCGTGGACCAGCTGCGTAATCAATCTGCGGCAGTGTTGGAGCTAGAAGACGCCCGTGAGGCCAACGACGTGCCGCGTCTCTTGGCTGTTCGCGGCCGACTGAATGACCTGGGTCTTTTCCACGAGGCGGAGGTAGCACGCTCGCGCGCAGACGCGCTGACCAAGGAGGCCCTCACTCGGGATCTAATGTCTACCGCCAGCGAAGACGCGCAGCGCGTCCTGGACGCGTGGCGTGCCGCGGTCGCGGCCGGCGGCAGCGTCAACGGGGGCGATGACGGCGACACTGCTGAAGCGGACGCGGTTGCCGGCGTTGCTCGGGAGGATGGGGCGCGTAGCACTACCGAATTACTTCCGGCGACGACCGTCGCTGCGCAGCATGTTGAAGCGGTTCCTCTAGAAGAGCTCACGCCGTCGCCTGCCGCACTGCGCGTGTGGAGCTGGCCTGATGGGGAGAAGCTGGCCAAGCTGGTGCACAAGGCGACCCAATTTGACGGTCGGCTAGAGGAGCTAGCGCAGCGGCTCCGCTTCCAGGCGGGTCAACTTGCGGTAGTCGGCCGGGCGGTCCTCTCTTCCTCTGCGGTGCATTCCGACGCACCCTCCTTGGCGGCTGCCATCTCGTCGTACCGCCGGTCCTTCCTAACGTCTGCGCCCTCGTCAGTGGCCGGTGCGACGTCGCCTGTTTCGACCGGCAAGCAAAACTCATCGGCAGAGGCAGCGGGGGAGGGTGCTGCTGATCGTAAGAACCGACGCAAGAAGCGGACCAAGAGCGCCGTGGTGTCTGTGGCGGCGGACGTGACAAAGGACGGAGCGGACGCGGCTGCCGTCGGGGAGGGCGTGGGGTCATCCCTTCCAACGGTCTTTTTGGAAGAGATGGACGCGGCTGCGAGTGAGCTAGCGTTGGTGGTGGCTACGGCGGACCTGGAGAACCTGCAGGCCGCTGAGCAGCAGCTGGTCCTGGAGGAAGCGGAGGCCGCTAAGGAGTCTGCCGCGGCTCTGACTCGCCCGCGCCGGTCTCCCGGCGCGGGGTCGGGCCGCCGCTCTTCGGGATCCGCGTTGCACGCGTCATCTGGGCACGGTAACGCCGATGACGGAGGTCGGGGGGTGGGCAAAAGCTATGCCCCTACGGACGCTTCTCGCAAGGGCCACGGTGCTGGGCTGACGCCCCCGACTCGCCCGGGGCGGGCGGGGTCGTCCGTTGGGGAGGGCACCGCGGCCGCACACGGTCCGGGCAGCTCGCCTGCCGCCAAGAGCGCTGCGACCGGCAAGGCAGTCTTGTCTCCCCTCGTGGACCGCAAGCCCGTGGCGGGCATCCACCCTGCGGGCGCAATGTCGGTCGGCCCCAGCGGCGTGAGCGCTCCGTCCCTTCCATTGGTGGCTGCGAAGAAACGATCTGCCTTCCACGTTTTGCAAGCGCCGGGCGCCAAGCCAGCGCCTGCTCCTGGCTCGGCCCCGCTACCGCCGACGTTTCGGCCGAACGTCGTGCCGACCGGCCCCGTTCCCTCGCCGATGCCACCTGCTTTCCCGCCCCCTGGTCTTCCTCCTGGGCGCCCGCCTGCATCACACGTTCGGACCCCTTCGCTGTCGCTGAGCGCGGCACCCTACGTGCCGCCGTCGCCAACGACGCGTCCTCGGTCGGCGCCCGCTCCACCATTCCCGGGCGCTGCGGCGCCCCCTCCGCCCCCGATGGTGCACCAGCGGCCGCCGCACTTCCACCTGCACCACCACCGCCACGCGGTGGCGGCGGCAGCAGCCGCCGCCGCCGCCTTTGTCCACCAACAACAGCAGCCGCAGCAGCAGTCGCAGATGCCACAACAAATTCTTCCTCCACCCCCTCCGTCTCATCCGCCGCCCCCGCCGCCACCACCGCCGCAGCAACCGTCGCAGCAGCAACCCAACGGGCGGGTTTTCCCGCCCCTGTCGAGCGCCGGCTTTCCGTCGTCGTCAGGGATGGTGTCGGGGCTGCCTAATTTGGGCGTCACATCAACGCCCAACTTCTTTGGTAACCAGATGGGTATGCCATTGCTGCCGTCACTGCCACCGCCGCCTCCGGCGTCGGGCATCCGTGGGCCTCGACCGCTGCACCAGTCGACGAGCATGGGCGAGTTGTCGGGTCGCGGGGAGGTGGGTCATCCTGCGGTCGACCGGGCGCTCGTCGACGCGACGCCATCGTTTGTCTCGCTGAAGTCGGGATGCGAACACTACTTCCTCTCTCGTGGGGAAGGGGCGGTCCTGCGCTGCATGCACTGTTCCAGCTCGATTGAGGTGACTTCGGCGGAACTACTGCACCGAGTGCAGCGCCGCTCCGCGCATGTCTTCCCGTCAGCCAACAGTGTTGCCGGGGACCTATCGATGACCACGCCTGCTCTACCGCCGCTGTCTGGTCGCAGTGGGCAGTCAAGCGCTTCGGGCATGCCGTCCTCGTTTGTGCCTTCGTTCCCTCCTGTCGGCCCGACCAATCAGCACAATGGGGGCCACCGCGGCGTTGCTTCGAAGACATCGCGCAACTCAAGCTTTGGGAACGTGGCCGGCACCACGGTCAGCGGCTCCATGGCGCCAGGTGTTGGTGGCAGCAGCGGCTTCCCTCGCTTTGCAGCTGGCGCTCCTGGTAGCGGCGGCCGGTGGGGCGCCGCGGCCGACACTGGTAGCAGCGGCGCGAGCAGCCCGACATTTTCGCCTTCTCCGCTGCCTGCCTCGTCCGTGGGTGCCAATTCACCGAGCGTGTCGGGGGCTGCCTCGTCGCCCGCCTACGGCTCAATGGGGGCGCCCGTGGTCAGCCGTTTTGGGGGTGGTAGCGGCGGCAACGTGAGCGGCGTCGGCAGCGGGTCGGCTGGGGTGATTGGTGACGTGGCTGATGACGGCAGCCGGTCTGTGGGGTTGGCACACGCGCGGGAGGCGGCGTCCCGCGCCTCGTCGTCACTCCTGCAGTCGGCCGCCGCTCTCGGCCGCGAGTTCCACCCCGCCAAGCCAATTTCGTCGCTGCCGCCGCCGTCGCCGCTCTCGGGCTCGCAAGGCTCGCGTCTCTCTCCGCTGCAGCAGCAGGGTGGGGCCATTCACCCCGGGCTCCACGGCCACAGCGGCCACGGCCTCGGCGGGCATTCCGGGCAATCGTCGCTTTCCCGCCCTCCGCTCAGCCAAGCACACCGTCGGTCGGCGGAGCGGCCGCCGCCCGGGGGCATGAGCGGCAGCGGCGGCGGCGGCGGCAGCGGCGGCGGCGGTGATGGTGGCGTCCCTGGTGGCGGCTTCCTTGGCATCCTGTCCCCCCCGCTGCCCCGGGAGGAAGCGCGCGCGCCGTCGGCCGACCTGAGCTCCGACTTTGCGCTCGAGGACTTTGGCTTCGATATTGACGCCATCGTTAGCGAGCCGGAAGCCGCGTCGCCAGCGCCAGACGACGCGGCAGGGCAGCGGAGGAGATAACATGAGGTGTTTGTATTGGCGTGCAGGTCGCTGGGCATGCGATGGCTTGTGTCTTCTCTTTTTTTCTGTCTGTGAGTCTTGTTTTTCCGACGCCTGCCTCTTGCCTCCAGTGTCGTCTTGGTGTTTTTATCTTTTTCGACAACAAATCGAGGATACCGTTTCCTTGCTCATCCTCATTTTCTCATAATTGGCGCTTCCACGTTTAGCCGGTATTAAATTTAGTTAAGGCACGCGACCAGCCGGGATCGCTGGCTGTAGCCCCCCTATTGCACCCCATGTGAAGACCACCATGACGGTGGCACCGCGACTGGAGCTTGAACGTACTCGGCAGGCGCCCACGCGCCACCACTTTTCCATCGGTGTTGCCCTCGCACTGTTGCCCCGCGCGCCCGGCGACGCCGCGTCTGCGCACCATGTCGTCCTCTTCGCGACTCATGTCGGACGTCGACGGCGGGGTCAGCACGGATGGGGGCAACCGCAGCGACGGGGATGGTCGACACCGCCGCGGCCGCGGCGTTGACCGCGGCGGCGACCGCGGCGGCGACCGCGGCAGCGGCCGCGACCGCGGCAGCGACGTTGGCGGCGACCGCGACAGCGGCGGCACGGGCGGCGGCGGCGACGAGTCGCCCGACGCAGACGCGCCCGGTGACCTGAGCTCCTCCCCCGATTACCGCATGCGTGGCGGCTACCGCTCCCGCGGGCGGCGCGTCCGCCGCGGCTCGCGGCGGTTTGGCTCGCGGCGCCTCGGACGGGACATTAGCAGCGACGAGTTTGACGAAGACGCGGCCGTCGTCCAAGATGGCGACGGGGAGGGGGGTGGGGACGGGGGGGGGGCGGC
>Ga0115030_1000520_pt1 | contig 15917 bp, 10 predicted proteins | sample SidtaG_4_FD_87174 | JGI IMG/M metagenome (GOLD analysis project Ga0115030, IMG submission 87174) | Marine algal microbial communities from Sidmouth, United Kingdom - Sidmouth_Male1 metaG | ecosystem: Host-associated > Algae > Red algae > Unclassified | place: Sidmouth, United Kingdom | collected... | reverse complement strand
TTAATGAACGCCTCGGTAATAAAAGCTTTAGACGATTTGGGTGTACCCGATGAAAATATTGCCTTCGATGATTTTGGAGGGTAGTAATAAGATAGTAAAGCCGGCTTTTAGTCGGCTTTTTTTTTATCGTATTTTTATTTGGGTAAAACATTAAAAAATGCACATTCAGTATTTGAATCAATATTACTAATAATCTTCCATAAGGTCATCAAAGTAATTGTTTGCATTCTTTATCCAATCGCCTTTAGCTTTTTTTATATAGAAGTTCATTTCGTCTAAATCAATCTTACTAATTTTATTAACAGAATTAAGATAGGTGTAAAATTTTTTTATCGAAGTAATATTTTCTTTCAAATCGGTAACGCTTGACATTACTTTACGCTTAAACCAATAGTCAAAATAATAATCAATTTGAATATGTCCTTTTTCAATTGGTGTAATTTCACTATACAATAAGAAATCATTGGCAAATAAACTGACATTATTCAGGTGTTTATTAATTGTTTTTTCAGATAGTTTATTTTGTTTCATCCATTCAGCATAGTCGGCGATTAATTTTTCATTTCTTTCAACCTGTTCTTTTACTTGTTTTTCAAAAATTTCAATTTCATTAAGCATACACAATTTATTTTAATACAAAATAGTTAAAAAAGCATTAACATAAAGATATTAAGTTTATGACTCCCATATTATAATAGCACGCTATTTTTTGAAAGTAATCGGCTCCATTTTCCCGATTGGTATAATACCTGCCCAATAGTAAGGATGCGCAGAGATATCGGCATCTATTTTTACTTCTTTGATATACTTTCTTTGTGCTTCTGATAAAGCTACATCAACTGGCTTACCATTTTTAACTTCATCAAAAAATAATTTGCTAATCAAACAGGTTGATTCGGTTGGTACGCTCCAAAGTGTACTCACTAAAGTAGGACAACCAGAATAAGTAAAAGCTCGCGATAAACTCATAATTCCTTCTCCTTTTTGAAGAATGCCTACATTAGTTTCACAAGCACTTAAATAAATTAGTTGGGTGTTGCTTAAATCCAAGTTGTAAATATCTATATCAAACAACTCTTTATCATTAAAAGCTAAAGCACCTGCTGCACCGCTGCAATGCATAACTAAGTCTAAAACATTATAATCTTTTGCGTGGGTTTTAAAATTTTCTGTAGTACAGTTATCATTCATGTAAATTTCACCACCAAATTTTCCTCTTTTAATATCAACAAGCTGGTCGCAATGTCGATTAATGTCTTTTAAATCTTTAGCCAAAAATGCAGCAAAGCTTTTAGGTGCGGTGCGCTTACGCACTTTATTATTGACATCAAACACCAATTTTGATGAAAAACCGTAACTAATATTGAACTGGTTGGCTAAATAATGCAGTTTACTGAAGGCATCATTGCTTGATGGCTTTAATTCTGACACCAAGGCTGCAAACGGAATTCTATTTAATTTTCCATCTGGTATAATTTGCAAGTGTTTAATTTTTGAAGTATCTAAACATTCAATTGGTTTCTTAACAATTAAATTATATAATTCGTGGGCGGTATTAGAAAAAATACTGACTTTGCTTTCACCCATAATTGCGGTATCCAATGAATCTATTAATATTTCCCAATGGCCAGGTTTTTTAATTTGATAAAAATCAGTTTGCTCTTTTTGTATAACTAACACATATATTGATGTATCTCCTATAAAATATTCAAGTACAGCTTTTGAACTATCAAATTTATTTTGAAGTTGATTAAGATCAAATTTAGAAGGTTGATATTTTAGCTTCTTATAAATTGGATTATCAGATTCTAAATTGTTTATAAAACTAACATACTCCTCTTTATATTTATTTAATAAAGAATTTTCCTGATTTTGATCTTTGCTTTTGATGCTTTTTTGAATACTGGCGATTTTAATTCGCAGACCCTTCTCTTTTCTTAAGAGATCTATAGGAATACCTGCTTTTTCAAGGGCATTTGACTCAGCAATTGACTGTGTTAAAACAGTAGCTTTATTTAACTCCATAAATTTAAATGCAGTTTTATCAAATTTATTTTCAAGTAATTTATACTCGTATTGAACTTTTAGTGCATTTTCAATATATGGCATAATGGTTTTAGCTTGCGTTAAACGTGAACTTTCTGTTGTGATTTCATTGTATAAACGATTGTGAAAGTTAAAAGCAACTTCGTAAGTAGCTTTGGCTAAATCTAAATATTTTAAATCATCCGTTTTTTTATAGATTTCAAAAGCCATCTTACCTTTAGAATCTAAATATTCTACAAAATCAATATTGTTGTAAACATATAGCTCCTCAGTAATTTCTGGATTATCAAAAACGTTTTCAGACCTAAAGTTATTGGATGTATTAACGATTGCTAAATGAAAATTCATTAGGGCTTGGCCTAACTTATCTAAAGCAGCATAACTTTTACCAAGATTATTGTAATTTGGCGCAAAAGAAAAATGATAAGGCGGGTCTTTTAGAAATTCATTTTTTAATTTAAGTGAGGTATTTAAGGATATTATTGCATCTGCGGGCAAATTTAAATCGTTAAATAGAATACCTTGATTTGTAAATATTTCTGCTTTAAAATGTTTATCTTTTTCAGTATCAAAATCCGATGCTTCTTCATACGCTTTTTTCGATTTGCTATATTGTTTCAAATGTCTGTAAGCAATTCCTTTATGGTTCGTAGCTTTTAGTTTATTAATTTTATTTTTAAAATAATAAATCGCCTGATCCGCCATTTCAATAGCTTTGTTCATTTTTGAATTATCGTTCATTTCTATAAGTATAGTAGAATAATCTAAAAAAGCATCAGCTAACCTGGTAGTGTCTCTACTGGTGTTAACTGGTATTTTTATTGCTCTTTCAGCACATTCAGTTGCCATTTTAAATTCACCTAATTTTGAATAGCTTTGAGCAAGGTACCTATTCACATCAATTTTATCTCTTGGACGTTCTAATTTTAGACTTCTGGCTTTTTCAAGACTTTTTATTGACTCAAAGTGGACTTCATAATCGCGTTGAGCAATGCCAAGGTTTTTATAAGATTTCCATAATAGTCCATCGTTAAATTTTTCTCTTAAAAAAATTGCCTTATTATAATAGTTAAATGATAAAGGAAAATTATCGGCATAAGAATAATGAATACCGAGTATATGACAATGACAGGCTGTATTAGCAATAACTAAAGTATCTGTAATGAAATTTATTTTTTGCTTATTAACTAATTCAATTAAAGAATCAACCACGGTAATTGGGATGTTTGTTGGATTATCTATTCTACATTCCCACTTATTGGCAAGTTCATTCCACCAAGAAACATTCTTATTTTCTTTTTGATTAGGAGATTGATTGTTTATGGTTGATAAACTAATACATAGTAATAATAGATAAAATTGCATCTTTTTTAATTAATTTATAATTATTTTGTATGTGATTTAAAATCTCAGATTAAGCAAGTTGTTCTAATATCTCCGCCACTTCTTAAAAATAGTAAAAATTTCAGGTAAACTGCTTAGTTGCCTTTGCAGCCACCTGAAATATACTTATAAAAGGTACAACTACCTAATGATAATTTTTTGAGTTAAATCTAAATTATCATTAAATAGCCTAACTAAATACAATCCTTTTTCAAAAGATTGTGTGTTAATGGTTTGTTTGGAATAAATTCCAGAAAATACATTGGAACTATCATACGTAATTTCGCCTATCAAATTTGTAATTTGAATGTTTAGAGTTTCATAAGAGCGTAAATTGTTATTAAGCTGTATTGAGATAATATCGGTTGCCGGATTTGGGGATATCTGCATTTCTACCAGGTTTAATTGAAAGTCTTCTATATCAACTAACTGACAACCTGTAATAAATGATATAGGACCAGTTACTGCGCTAAATCTGCCATCAGCATCATCACATTTGGTGCTAAAACGTATATCATAATAAGTTCCAGCACTTAATTCTTCAAGTGTAAAAATGGTGTCACTGCTTATATTACTTGTCCATTCGTCTTTAGTACTTAATTTATACTCTACTAAAAATTCATCTCTACCTAAAGCTAAATCAACCTTAAAAGTTGCTGAATTACATGTGGTATCAATATTTATATCTACCAATGGACTTTGACAGCAAGCATCTTTTTTATCAACTATTTTCAATTCAGTCGGCAAATATTTTCCAGTTATAGTTGTAGCTTTTATGCTGTCGTTACCTTCAATTAATACTTGTTCATAAAAATGATTTAACAAATCGTTATGGTTTTGATGAATCCCTTTGGCCCACTCTAAAGCAATTGCCTGAGTTACCAAAAAGGTAGATATGGAAGTTCCATTTGCGGCAACACAATCTTTTCTAATACTATATCCCTCAATGTTTTCTCCATGTGCTACCAATGTAACTGTGGTGTCGCCATAATTTGAAAATTCAGATAGTTGCTTTCCGGCCCCGATAGAACCAACAGTAACTACATTTTTGTAAGTATTTGAGTAAACCGCCGGATATTGATAATTCCTCGCATTATTTAAGTCCAATCCATCATTACCTGCAGCGGTGACTATAATAACTCCTATACTATCTGCATAAGCAACCGCATCTCTTAATGCTTCAAATTCTATGCCTCGGTATCCAGAACTTAAACAAATGATATTAGCCCCATGATCAACTGCGTGATAAATAGCACAAACCATATCAAAAAGAGAACCATATCCTGTTTCGTTAAAAATTCTTATTGGAACTATCTCAAGATCTACTTTGCCCATTAAGCCAGATACAATGGTCTTAAAACCAAATGTACCGTGTCCTAAATCATCACCATAGTTAAGCGATATACCATTACCAATATAGCTGAAACCACTGGTGGGAGGTAAACTTTCACAAGTGTCTACTGGTGCTTCATTCATTAAAAATACACCAGTCGGTTCGTCGCCATGATGATCTAAGCCTGTATCTGGAATAAAAATACGTGGTGTTACATTATACCCTTCATTTGAATCAACTGGCGACTCAAATTTAAAAATGTCGGTTTCTTCATCAATTTCAACAATGTTTTGTCCAAAGGTATAGTTTCGTATTCCACCGCCATCTACATCTGCCCTGTTGTATTGGGTTTCATCATCCGAATTAATTTTCACAACAAATTTATTTGCAGCTTCTTCGGTTTCAAATCGTAATAGATGTAACTCTTTTCTATCACAACCGCATCCATCTACAATTTCATAAGTATCTTCAATCTCCAAATTCTCTAAGCTGCCTTTGTACACTACATCAGTAGAATTTCTAACAGGGTTCAAATTTTCATCATAACCTTCAACAAATAAGTGCACATTTCTTGATATGAAATTTAAATTTTCAACAGAATTGGCATAGCTTACTTCAAGTGTATAAATGCCGGCATCTGCCAATTTTACCGGGTCAATGGTATAAGTAGCACTATTCGCATCAGGTATTATTTCATTGTTCTTCTTCCATTGATATTGTGCACCTTCCATTGTTGGCGTACCAGGAATATTCAGAGTAATTGATTCTCCCTCTTTTTTTGTAAAAACATATATTTCAACGCCAAAATATTGTGTATTGTAAATGATGGTAGAAGTGCCACCATTTGTTTCCACGTGGTTTTCAATATTAGTTGTAGTATAATTATTATTGGTAAGGTTAATTAATATCTCTCCAAAATTAATAAATGGTATAGTACCGTCTAAATTATTGTCACTAAAATTTATGTTTTGTAACTGGCTTAAGTCATTAATGCTTGAAGGAATTTCGCCTGTTAAACCGTTATCACTTAAATTTATATTATTTAAATCGGTTAAGTTTGATAGTTCTGTTGGTATGGAGTCAATCAAATTATTGCCACTTAAATCAATGGTTTCTACCCGTCCATCATCATTTAAAATAATGCCATACAATAAGCTTAAATCGCAGTTATTTGGTCGCAAATTGGCTATTACAATATCCCAGCCAGCATTATTTTCCCAATTGTCACCGTTTGTACTTTCGTATAATTGCTTTAATGCTGTCCAATCATCTATGTGGCAATATTCAAAAGTAGGTTCTTCATACATGCAAGTGTTGTCATTGCAATTTGCCCTTGGGTTATAATTATTTGCTAATTCATCGGTACAGCCGTTAACAGGCTCACTTTCATTAATGCAACCGCAGCTTGCGGCATCCCAAGTACCGCCGAAAGCTCCAGCAGTACAATCTTGGTTACAGGTTTTGTTGTAGGGATTACAAGAGTCGTCATCTGTATCTGCATCAGGCTTGTAGTTGTCGGCACAAGGATCAGTACAACCTGGATTATTACAAGGTTGGGCAATACATGTTCCATCATCTTCGCAAGCATCTGCATTATAATTACAGGCTGCTGAATCTGTACAACCAACTGTTTCGCAATTATTATCTGGTGTACAATCATACGTATCCATAATTGTCTCCGCACAACCATACGCATCATAAATACAAGTTAAGGTGTAACTACCTATTGAACCAGCTTTAGTAAAAGTATAAGTCTTCCCAAAAGTTGCGGAATCTCTTTCATCATCGCCAGTAACGGTGTAACTTACATTATCTCCTGTAATGGGTTCAGCGCCATCAAATGAATAACTAATGTCAATACCAGTACCATCTGCATTACAAATTGCTGTTGATGTTCCTTCAATTTTAGGAAAAAAATACACCGAAGCCGAAAGTGAGGAGGTAACCGTACAATCATCATTCATATCTGGAAAACCTCTACCGTCTGGAGGACCAACAATGGCAGTTACACGCAATTCGGTATTAACCGGAAAAAGCCCATTGTTTTCGAAAATACCTGTAGTGTTGCGGCTTAGTTCCTCATTTAAATTACCTGTATGCAGTATGTAAGCCACTATAGAACCAGTTTCTACAAGAGTATCGCTAAATGTTACATTAACAGATTGACCGAAGCAAACGCCTTGATCTTCTGGTGGTAAGCCGGCATTGTTTTCACATTCGCAGCTTCCGGTTTCATCTAAGCATTCACAGGCTTCATATTCATCCATTATAGAAACTGAACAGTTGTTGGCATCGGTAGCAGTTACGAAATAGTCACCTGTTGGTGTGGCGAAAGTTTGGGTGTAAAGTGCGCCTTCTTCTGCGGTATGTTCTTTTGTGCCGGTAATAGTATAAGGTGGTGTGCCTCCGTTGAATGAATAAGTTAATGTGGTTACTCCATTGGCATTGTTGCAAGTACTATTGATTATGTAAGTTAGTGGAGTGTTGCAATTGGAAGGGCAGATACCTAAGTCAGAACTACAGAACTCTGTAAATGAAAATTCAAAGTTATTGCCATCTGTATAAATTACTCCACATTTTTCTTTTAAATCTTCTGGGTAGCAGCCGCTTAGTTGGTTATTTCTTACATCAAATTTACCTAATCTTGGAAGAATTGCTATTTCTACTGGTATACTTCCAGTAAGAAGGTTGTTCAAGAGATTAATTGAGCCTATGCCTACCAAGCCACCAAATTCTGGGGGTATTGAGCCATCTATTTTATTATTTTCTAAATTTAAATTATTAAGATTTGCTAAACCTCCTAATTCGGGTGGCAAAGGACCCGTAATTTGATTATTCCTTAAATCAAGTGAGGATAAATTTGATAAACCAATTGATTCAGATGAAATAAATCCTAATTCCTGTGGAATAGGCTTAATAATCAGATTATCTCTCATATTAAGTATTTTAAGATTAAGTAAGTTACCAAAATCTGATGGTATGTTTGTAATAGAGTTGTTGTTAAGATTAAGAGTTTGAAGATTTAACAAGTTTCCTAACCCAAATGGTAAAAAAGTTAGCGTTTTGTTATTGTTAATATTTAATGTTTTCAAATTTAAGCAATTGCCAAATTCGCCTGATATTTCGGTTAATTGATTATCATCAATATCAAGTCGCTCTAAAGTTAAATTTTCACCTAATCCTGCAGGTATTTTAGTTATTTTATTGTTGTTTAAGTTCAATGTTTTCAAATTAATTAATTTTCCTAATTCACCTGCAATACCAATTAATTCATTATTGTTTAAGTTTATTGTTTCAACATTTAGCATGCCTTGAAATCCAGTAGGCACAACCCCTCCAATTCTATTGTTATGTATATTTAAATAAGATAAATTTGATAATTTGCCTAAATTATTTGGTAAAGATGCTGTTAAGATTTTATTATCATTAACTGTTAGCCTATCTAAACTTTTAAGATCTCCAATTTCTGGGATTAACTCTTTAATTAGCTCATTTGTAATTGTAAGTATTTCTAAATTATCCAAAAAAGCTATTTCTTTAGGAATATTTCTAATATTGTTACTGCGTAAAGTCAGTATTTTCAAGTTCACTAAATTGCCAATTGTTGATGGCAGTATTATCTGTGAATTTGCATATAAATCTAATTCCTCTAATTTAGATAAATTGCCTATTTCATCTGGAATGCCAACTATTTTAGTTTGATTTAAGCGAAAAGAGGTTAGTTCAGTTAATAATTCAATTTCACTTGGTATAAAGTTATTTACATTTGAAAAGCTTAATTTCAAACTTGATACTCTATCTCCAGTTAGAATTACACCAAAATAATCCCTTTCTCTAATGGTATTTAAATCACAATCTTCTTTAAGCGAATCTGTATCTGCAAATAAAGCGTTCCAATTATCATTTCCCCAATTTCGTCCATTGCAACTCTCATAAATAGCTTTCAAAGCCGTCCAATCATCAATATGGCATTGGGCTTTGGTGCTTTGGTAGGTAAATAAAAAAGTAATAGTGAGTAAGCATAAATAAATGCTGGTAGTTGTTGTTTTCATAAATTTAAAATTTATTTTAGTTACATAATTTTAGGTATAAAATTTTATTTCCTATACCTGTTTATACATATCTATACCATTGGTTGTAAAAATCTTAGGTGGTTTGTGTAATTTTCTTAAAAATTTATTGTTTTAGTTTTCTCTTTTTGTAAAATTGATGGTTTGGTAATTGGCCGTCTGTCTAAAAATTTAGTTCTACCGCCACTTTAGCCAAACTCTATTTTTAAGTAAACTACCCTAACCTTTTTCTTTCGAAAAAGCCCACCCTTTTTTAAAAGAAGGAGAATTATATTAGTTCGGTTTTCTGCGTCATTAAATTTAATGTATCGACCATTATTTTATTATTTGTTTGCTCTAATTTTTTTTAAAAAAACTGAACACCCTACCTAAGATTTTTTGCTTGAATGTTATAGACTATCAAAAGCAAAAATTATGGAACACATACAAATTGCATTAGCTGAGGTTGCCAAAGGTGTAAAAGAACTTGCCGGCACTACCAACAACAACCCACAAATTTTAAACTATGCTTTTGAGGCCGGTTTAAATAATGATGGTACAGATGAATTTGCCTGGTGCAGCATTTTTATGAACTGGGTGGCACTAAAAGCTGGTTTAGAAAAATCGAACAAAGTAAACGCCCGCTCGTGGTTAACAGTTGGCTTAGAAATAAGCCAACCAGCAATAGGAGATATTGTAGTTTTTTGGCGTGGCGCGCGAACGGGTTGGAAAGGCCACGTAGGCATATTTTATGGCTTTACTAACAATAATGCTTCAATTAATGTATTGGGTGGTAACCAAAATAATGGGGTAAATATTAAAAGGTACTCTGCACACCGGGTATTAGGTTATCGTCGCTTGCGAAAATCTCAACCAACCAATGGTGAATTACGAATGGGTAACAAAGGGGAAGATGTAACTGCCTTGCAAAACAAACTAAATATGGCCGGTTACAATTGTGGTAAAGTAGATGGTCATTTTGGTAAACAAACCGAAGCTGCTATAATAAAACTTCAAATTTTTGGCCAATTACCAATTACTGGTTTTTACAATGCAAGAACAAGGGAGTTGTTAGAACAAATATTAGCTAAACCCGACAATGGTTCAAGTGTAAATAATCAAAATACAAAAGATAAGCCTGTTGAAGAAGATGTTGATGACTGGTTTTTAGATGATTTTGATTTTGATTTCGACTTTGAATAATCTCTAATTTCATTAAATATTAAAATAAATTAAAACATAAAACATAAAACATTTAATATGGATTTACAAAAAGTATTGGCCGATTTAGAGGCCAAAGCAGTAGGTGTTGAACCTGGCACTAATCATTTAAGAAAATCTTTTTTTGCTTCGTTTAAAGAGATTGGCGAACCCATACGATGGGATACTTATAACGATAAGTTTAACCCCTTTGGTGGTATGCCGGCAGTAGATGGAGATAATGGCGAAGAAGCTTATCATAATACATTTTTACTAACTAATGATAAGTTAAGGATGGAGTTTAATCACAGTACCGAACCCGGTACATCCAGTATATCAGATACCTGGGCATCAATTGTTAACGCAGCCACTTTAGATTTAAGCAATGTTGACAGCAATGACGAAATAGATGCCGCTTTTAAAGTAATTGAAAAACGTATTACCCCAGAAATGGAGAAAAAGTTTGATAAAGCGCAAGAGGAATATGATAATGCAGTATTAGAACTGGTAAAAGAATATACCATACACACTACCGAAGGCAAGGTTAATGTATGGCCACAATTGGGCAGAGTTTATCAACGCCGTGTAGATGAGGCTCATAGAGATTTAAACATTGCTTCACGAGAATATAATCGAATAAGAGCAATTTTAGAGTCGAATGGTGTTGACCCAGCCGCCTTTTTAATAGCCCGTGCCAAACAGCGTTTCGAAAAATGGAGCGTGCAATTAGGGCCAATGGGTGACGTTCCGTACACGGTTGTTTCGCCAAACGATTGGGCCAACCCGGAGGCGAAGGGCTGGAGCAAATACAGCAAAAAAACTTATAACAATAGCTTTAATGCTACAAATTCCAAGTTCAACACAAAAGCCAAAACAAGTAAAAGATGGTTGTTTAAAAAGTTAGATGTAGCAGCAGATGTAAGTCGGGCTGTTGAAACACAAAAAATAGCCGTCGAAAATTTTAATGCTGAATTTCAATACATGGTGGCCAGGGTAAGCCGTCCCTGGATGGATACATCTTTACTAAAAGCTAAAAATTGGTATTTGCGTTCAGATGGTGAGCATCCTTATGTAGCCAATTGTGTTTCTGAAGGAATTTACGGCCAGCATTTTGATCATAAAACCAACCTGTTTTTACCATCGGTTGTTACCGGTTTAATATTGGTGAAAGACTTAAAGATTTCTTTCGACAAAAAAAACGAGGCTATGAGAAAGGTGGCCAATGATATTAAAGCAGGTGGTTCTTTTAGTCTGGGTCTTTTCAAATTTCAAAAGAGTGTTGACTATCACAAAACCAAAGAAAATAAAACCGAAACGGGTGAATACGAAGAAATCAGTAGTGATGGTATTCAACTTATTGGCTATGTAAGTGAAATTTTACCAGCCAGCCCTTTTATGGATTCTAAGGAATGAGAAAAAAATATATTGACCATCTGACTTTGCCATTTTCCTATATACTTCCTTGCAAAGCCTTGTCTTATCCTCACTAAGACTGCGTTTTTCAACTCGTCTATCAAAAAATGGCTTTATCATAGTTGATCAATTTATTTTCTCATCATTCCTAAGTAAATATTCTTAAAATTTCGCAATGACTATCAATGAAAAAAGAGAGTTGCTCTTTAGAGTTATTGATGCCCAATTTACAGGCAACTCAAAAGACGGCTTTATTAGTTTTAATATAAATGGCCCAACAACTTACAGCTATGCTGAAGTTGAACAATTAAACGAGGCAGGCAGTAAAATGTCTGCCTCATTTTCACACCTTATTCACCAAATGCCCAAAGGAAAAACTTTTGAATACAACTCAAACAATTTAATGTGGGATGCTTACCAGGATTTATTTCGTTTTGCAGAAACCAAAGACAAAAAATTTGAAGGCACCAATTTAAAACTAAGCGAGAATTTTCATCAAAAGGAAAAGCATTACAACATCTTTAAAAAAAATAAAAAAGAATTAGAGCGGGAATTAATAAATGCTTTAAATGAACCTGGAGAAGATTTTTTGAAGATTAAAGAAATTAAGCAACGCATAAAAGAAAACCTTATTCAATGGAAAATTAATGGCTTTAAAAATGAAATTGACTTGGCTTATAATAAACAACTTGCAGAGGCCAATTTGAACAATATCCGTCAATGGAATATTTGGAAGGAAAGAGCAGAAGAAGCAGACTTTGCTGATGTAAATGATGCTAACTTAGTGTATGGTTATTTTAATGCTCGGCTTGATACTTTGTTGGAAAATAATAAATGGTCCAAAATTATTTTTAAGCAATCATTTTTAAATGAACTTATTGGCAACAGAATTGACGGTGATATTTCTATTAGGCCATTTATTGAAAATATTGACCGGCTTAGATTTGATTACCAGATTATTAATATTAACCGGCCCTGGTTTAACCCAGCAGTTTTTAGTACTGGGTTTTGGCAATGGGATGAAAATTATACTGGAGGTAAACTTTCTAACGGAGATTTTGAGGGTATATTTCCATCTTATATAACTGACATAATTTTTATTAAAAATGTAAGCTATACAACGCTATCAAATTCGCTATGGTCTGCCTTAGAATGGATAGGTGGTTTTTTTACAGAGTTACCTACAATTCCTTTTTTATCACATAAAAAGAATGAAATTTTTTTGGTAGCTTTTAAATGTACAAAAGTGCCAGATTGCCCTAAGATTAAACGTCGCTGTGTTATATAAAGATGACAACTCTTCTATAATAAAAACTAACAGTAATGAATTTAGAAAGTAAAAAATTAATCAGGCGAACATTAGGTATTTTGATTTTATTTGTGATAGTGATGTCGTCGAATTGTGTTTACAATAAATTACACGTTGATTGTTACAGGGATAAAGATGGTGATAAAATTGGCAATACTAAAGAATGGAAGGAATGTTTTTTGAATTGCCCAGATGGTTATGTAGAAACTTATGCTGACCCTGACGATAATAATAAAAAGTGTAGAGAGAAAGATGATTTAGCTTGCAAAAAGGCGAGCTATTGCGTTGAATTGATTAAAATTGAATCAACAGAATGTTTACCTAAATTTAGGTTGTTCATTGAAAATAGAGGCGACAGGGATTTAGTAAACATTCACTTATCTCCGAACATTATAATCATGGATAATGAAAGTGTTATCCCAATTTTACCCAAAGCAATACCAATCTTATTAAGCAAAGAAAATAGTGAAGCTATATATTCAGAAGTTTTTACCCTAAATAAATTAGTAGAACTCAGTACTGGTGAATACAAATTTTCTATAAATATTAACATGCCCGAAATAGTAAGTGATACTACTTTAAAAGTAATATTTATACTTCCAAATTGCGGCAAAATAAACTTAAATGATGCTATTACAAGTAGGAGTCGTCTTAAAATTGAATGTACACATCGCACTTTATATCACATAAGTTACAAAAATCAAAAAGCTATAATTTATAAAAATTGCAAGTTTAATTGTACAAAAGATAGCGTAATAGTATCTTTAATTGGTGAAAATGAAATACTAAAAATACATCCAGCCATTCCAATTGTTAAAGATACAACAGAAACTGAAGCTAAGAAAGAAGTAATCACTAAAAAACCTATAAAGAAGAAACAAATTGTTAAGGATAAGCAAAATGAAATATTTAATGATGAAGAACCACCTGAATTTATACAAAAAGATTGCTTTAACTTAGGCTTAAACATAGGAGATAGTTGTGACGATAAGAACCCAAAAACTGAAGACGATAAAGTTTGGCAAGATTGTGTATGCACAGGTTATATAAAATATGATTGCGAAACCCTAAATAAAAATATTGGCGATATTTGTAATAATAAAGGCATTGTTACTAAAGATTGTTTATGTGAAGTTAAAATAAAGCTACTGGAAAATAATGACAAAAAATTATGTGCGAAGCTTAATCAAATGAAAATGGAATTAAAAAAATTAGGAAATGAGATACGAGTCAAAATTAAAAATTGTAATGGTAAAATGTTTAGTAGACAAAATGAACTATGCGAGGGAGAACTGAGAAAAATGAAAGATAGTTACAAGATTAAACACGCAAACTATCAAAACTTAATATTTAAATTCAACAGCAATACTTAATTAATTTTTTTTGTTATAAAAAAAGTATATTTGATATATAATTAAAAAAGTATGCCACATAAAGACCAAAAGTATATAATAGCGTTACAAAATAATAATGAAGCATTAATTAAAGAGATCAAAACCAATTGCTTTGGATCTTTGAAGAAGCACGTGCTAAAAAATAGCGGTAATTTATCAGATGCAGAGGATTTATTTCAAACATCTTTAACAATAGTTTGGGAAACCGTAAGAAAAAAAGAAGTTGAAATGAGTACTAATTTTTGTGGTTATTTCTATGGGTTTTATAGTAAAATTTGGTTAAATATTTTAAGAGAACGGGGAAAGATGCCTTCAGAAGAAATTAAGGATATAAAAGTGGAAGAAGTTGAAAATGAATTGAGTTTAGAAGATAGGAGATTGATCGTATTTAATGAATGCCTTAATAAGTTGAGTGAGAGTTGCCAAAAGCTTTATAAGTTACAATTTGCAGGTAAAAGTGCAAAACAAATAGTGCAATTAATGAATATATCTAATGCGAATGCCGTTTTTCAACGTAAATTTGATTGCAACAAGAGACTAAAAAAAATTATAGAAGAACATCCCGATTTTGATACCTTACAATTTAACATAAACACTTAAAAATAAATAACTATGAATCAGAAAGATATTTTAATAGGAAAATACATTTTTGGAGAATTGAAAGGGGAAGAACTGGAACAATTCAATAAATCATTAGAAAAAAATCCTTCATTAGCAGAAGAGGTGAAGTTTCATAAAACAGTAGATAATATTCTATCAGAGGATTATCGTATGAAAAGCTCTATTGACGAAAATGAAAGAAAGGATTTTGAGCAAATATTATCAAGCCTTAAAGATGAAAGCGATGATGATTTTGGTTCTTCTGATAATGAACAAACACCAATAATAATCAAATTGCTTCCTTGGGCTAGTTTAATGGTGGTAGCTGCAGCGCTTTTGTTAATTTTCTTTTTCCCTTTTCAAAATAGAAATGCAAAAATTGCAGGCAAAGCCTATGTTATCCCAACCTACGAAGTAAATGCAACTTTGAGTTCTGATACTAAAGGATTTGAACAGGCTTTTAATGATAAAAATTACAGTAAAGCTCGGGAAATATATAAAAATGAACGGTTTAAAAGTTTAGACTTGCGTTTTTATATGGGTATATGTCTTTATGAGCTAAGAGAGATTGATGAAGCAATTAGTAATTGGGAATTAATTAAAGAAACTACAGGCAATCAAAATTTAAAAAATAAGACGAACTGGTATTTAGCATTGGCCTACTTACAAAAAGGGAATAAGCAAGAGGCAATTAATCTATTAAATGAACAAAACTCAAACTCTGTACACTTTGCCAAAGCACAAGGCCTGCTTTACAAATTAAGGTAATTATTATTTGAATTTAGGTTGTAATTCTATTTACGCTCAAAAAAACATAAATTTGTGGCGGTACCATAGCAATAGCAAATGAAATTTTGTAGATAAAAAATGATTAAGCATTTCGTTAAAAGAAGACTAAATTGAGGCAACTACTACAACTTGTTTTGTTAGCATTTTTATGGCTGGGCTGCGAAAAATCTACACCATATATTCCTATTACTGGCAAAACTATGGGCACTACTTACAGCATTAAGTGTCAATCTATAATAAAGCCACAAATACTAAAGTTTAAGGTAGATAGTTTGTTGGTCGAAATTAATCAATCAGTTTCGGCTTATATACCAAGCTCAACTATAAGCCAAGTTAATAAAGCTACTACTAATGAAATAAGTAATATTATTTTAGAGGATGTTTTTATTGATAACTTCAAT
>Ga0115030_1000519_pt1 | contig 15927 bp, 21 predicted proteins | sample SidtaG_4_FD_87174 | JGI IMG/M metagenome (GOLD analysis project Ga0115030, IMG submission 87174) | Marine algal microbial communities from Sidmouth, United Kingdom - Sidmouth_Male1 metaG | ecosystem: Host-associated > Algae > Red algae > Unclassified | place: Sidmouth, United Kingdom | collected... | reverse complement strand
CGCATCGAGGCGCCTGCGCTCGCGCCCGTCGCGGCGCCCGCCAGCGCGCCCGTTGAGGCGCCAGCCCCCGTAGAGACGCCCGCATCTACGTCCATCACGGCGCCAACGCCTGCGCCAGGCGACACGGCGGAACTCGCCAAAGTGCGCGGACCAATCGAGGGGCCGCTCGTGGGTGGCATCTTACTGTGACTCACAACCGAAAGGTGCACCTTGACGGCCAGCGCGCACCAGGGAACAGCAGAGGGGGTGTCCGTGCGTGGGCGAGGGCGGGGCAGGGGGGAGGGGGGTCTTTCCGTCGATCGGACGGCGTCACCCGGGTGGTCTGGGCACAGCAAGTCGCGTCGTCGCTGTGGGGACAGCACCGCATTCGCAACAAGAAGAAACGCGCAGCAAAAAATGCATTGCATACGATGATTAATTAAAAAATGCAATATGTTATTGATTAATGCATGGATTAATCACATGGCGATGTAAAAAATACGGACTTTTTCCATCCATGCTCTGGTAGCCTCATCTCGAGTCGCAGGGAGTCTGGGGCAAACAGGGGCGACAGGGACGCTGTTCGCGGAAAATTGATCGCGTTTCTTCCGAATCCAGGCAGAGACGCAAGGAAACTGGCCGCAAACGACCGGGGAAGCTGGGCATCGGGGCCTTTCTCGAGCGCCTCTGGATCTGACCGTCGCCATCCATCACACACATCCGCCTGGATTCAAGGCTTCTCTTGCCTCTCCCAAGAGACCTCCTCCCTACCCTATGAGACAACTACCGCTCCTAGCTCCATCCTCCCCCCGCTCCCCTGACGTACATGCACCTGCTTTCTTCGTCGTTCTCATGTATTCTTAGAGAAGAGCGCCCACGTTCAACGTCTGCCTCATGCTCACAGTCAAGCTCAACGCTCGCACCTGCCCCTGCATCTCTCTTCGTTTCCGTGTGATCGTAAAGAATAGCACCTAAGGTCGACAACTGCCTCGTGTTCACAGTCAGGCAGATTGCTTGATTATGTCACAGGGCATACGAGCCGAGTCTTCACGCCCCCGCGCGCGGCTGCGCACCTACCCAACCTGCACGTGCCCCCCCCCCCCAAAAAGGTTCTCTCAACATATGGCCCACCGCGCTCAAAATGAAGAAGACGACGGGCATGACCCCAGCGCCAGAGAAAGTTGCGCCGCCCCACTGCCGCCTGGCTGAGCGCCTCGCCGCGGCCGCGCCGCCGCCCGAATCACCCTTGGTGTCGTCGACGGCGGCGGCGGCGCGGCGGCGGCGGCAGCGGCGGTGGCGGCGAGGGCGCTCCACAGCTCGGCCGCGCGCGTGGTGCTGCTGCGGTCGCGCGACCGGCCGCGGATGCGACGCCTACGCTGCGGCCGTGATGGCTCCGGGGGCGCGGACGCTGCGGCGGCCCCAAGACACGGGTCACTTGCGGCGCCGCCGGCCGCGCCGCCGCGCCACATCATACCCACCCCTTCGCCCAGCACCCCTCCCTCCCACTCGCACCGACGCGCAGCTCTTGCGGCCGCCTCGCCTCTCGCCCCACAGCAGAATACTCCCTCGTCAACGCCGCCGCCTAGCGGTGCGCCTAGTCGCGGGGGCACCCCTGCGCCTCCACACGAGTAGGGCGGCGACGGTGATGCGGCCTTCCGGCGACACGGAGTTTCTCACCCCCTCGCTGCCGGAAAAGCGGCCGATGCCGCCTGCCGCGCGGCCGCAAACCACCACACCCCCTACCTCGCCCAGCACGCCCCCCCTCCACCCGCACGGCCGTGCAGCTCTTGCCCCTGCCACACCCCGCCCCGCCGCCGACGACGCCGTCTCTGTCACCGCCGCATTTCCGCGCGCCTGGTCGCGGCCGTGCCGCTGACCAAGTCATGTTGTCGCAATTGGTAGAGGCGCGGCAGCGGCGGCAGCGGCGGCGTCGGCGGCGGCGGCAGGAGCGCCACAGTGCGGCCGCGTGGGTGGCGCGGCGTCGGCCGCGCGGCCTGCCGGAGCCACGGGGGTCGTTCGCACCCCGCCTCCCGCACAGCGGCCGAAGCCGACGTTACCGCGGAGCGCAGGCCACAGCTCCCCCCACTCCAGCCCCCTCCCCCCCTTAACCACAAAGACGCGTCGCGGTTGCCGCCGCCCCGCGCCACCCCGTCGCCAACCACGCCGCGGCTGCCACCGCCACCTGCCCGCGCGCCTCTTCACGGCAGCAACGTCGCCCAAGTCGCCTTTGGTGTCGCCGTCGGAGGCGGCGCGGCGGCGGCGGTAGCGACGGCGGCGGCGGCAGCCGCGGCGGCGTCTCGGGCGTGCCACAGCGCCGTTGCGCGCGTGGGGCGGCAAGGATCGCGCGGCACGTCGCCGCCGCGTGGGTCATCACCCCCCCGCGCTGGGAGCCACCGCTGTCGCCGACGTTGCGGCAGTGGTGGTGGCGGAGGAGCGACAGCGGGGCGGCCGCAGCGGCGGCCCCAACACGGCGGCCACTCGCGCGGCCGCTGGCCGCGCTGCAGCGCCATGCCGCACACGCCCGGGGCCGAGCACCCTCCCCCGATGCCCGAAGCGACGAGCCGCGTTTGCCGCCGTGCCGCCCCACCCAGACGCTACAGACGGTATTGTTGCCGTCGTCCCTAGGCCGCGCGCCTCTCTGCGGCCGCGCCGCCGCCAAAAACGCCTCGTTGTCACTGTTGCTGTTGGCGGCTGCGCGGCAGCGGCGGCAGCGGCGGCGTAGGCTTCTCACGGTGCCGCCGTGGGGGGGGCGCGGCGACGATCAGCTGTCTTCCGCTGCGCGACAGGACGTCGGTGGAAATTTCCGGTTGGGGGGGTTGAGTGCCGTGAGTGCCGAGCAATGCGGTGGACGCGGCGGCGGCGGGACGTGCCGTCCTCGTCCCACACAGCATCGTCGCACCCGCGACGTCGTAGACGTCGTCGCCGACGGCTGCCTGACCCCGTCGAGTCGGAAGCATTTCCGGTGCCAACTAAAATTGATGTGAAAATAAGAACTTACGTAAGAATCGGAGAAGTTGTAGTGCTATTGCCCGTTGTCGGGTAGTTGTATAATTTACTGCGAGCTCACTTAATCCTGTTGATGACTGCGCATGTGCCGCAACTGGCGCTTTTCTTGCTTGTTGTCGTGCTCCGATGTCATGTGTGGGCTGCCTTGGGCGAGTCATGTTCGCTGCATGCCAACTTATCACCTTTTCGTCGTCCGTGTCGTTGAAATATATGCTTCTGAGACACTACGCAAAGCTGTTCCTTCCTCTTCGAATATCGGGCGCAGGCAAGACCCGTCGACGAGCCCTGGATTGCGAAGGCACTCAGACTGAACAGAGAAGCAGACACACAGTTTACTCTACAACCACCAGATGACAGACAATAGCGCTACAGCCAATTTTAAAAAAAAGCAGACAACAGCATGCGAAGAGGGCGGGGGGGCGAGGGGGGGACGACACCGGCGGCGGCAAACAGCGCCACCGGAGGCAGACAGGCCATAAAATCACATGGCGGGGCAGAGGGCGGATTCAAAAAGACAAGCGCTGGTGCGTGCGGGGGACGCGGGCGAAGCAGCGACGGGACCGGCGGGCGCCGCAGCGGTCGCCAACGGAGGCGGTGGACGACGACGACACGGGATACGACGGCGGTGGGGACAGCGTGCGGCGGGGGGGGAACGCCGATCGGCGAATTGACGCCGGGGGTCGCGTTGTGCTTTTATGGTCGTCCGCACGTCACAAACTCAAGTTACAGAATCGGGGAGAGAAGCCCCAGCCAACGGCAAGATCCACCTCTCCACCATCAGCAATGAGATGTGAAGGCATCAATGGATCTCATGGGTTCACCTTCGGGCACAAATCTTTAAAAAGAAGGAGACTGCGATTTGAATCGTAAGAAAAGTGAAGTTGGACAAAGGCCCACCGGGCCTTGATCCCACCACACGGCTGCGTGCCGCGGATCTTTGCCCGTTGCCGGCTATCAGTGGGCCCGAGGGTAGCGGGGCTGTCTGCGGAGTGTCAACCGTCACAGCACGATCACTTCGATCTGATTTCAGGTTGCGGGGGGCTGTGGAGCGTTGACACGCACAAAGGGCATCCAGACCATGTGGCCTTCATCGCAAGCGGCTTCGTCACGTTCGCTGCCCGCCTGCGTGTAATATTCAGACAGGGTGATGAACCTCGTCACACTTCAGGCACGTGTTGAGTGGACCACGCCCTACGGCCTCCCTGAGCGTATCAATGTGGTGACACTCTTGTGTGCTTCATTTGAAGGTTGACGTGAGGGAGGCCGTCCCATTGGCCCTCGCTTCTACATTTATGATGCAGATTGCAGAGAACAGCTTCCAACTCCCGCTGTCCAATCAATGGGCTGAAGCATTGTCGCTTTTGAGGACAGAGCTTGGTGCTTCTGTGCGATGCCATGGCGAAGTCCACGGAGTGAGTGCTTTGAGCTGCCACGTTCAATAATTCTTGGCCCCGCCGTGTTTCCAGCCGCGGAATCGCCTGTGCTACGACAGAAACCAGTCTGACAGAGAGTCCGTGCTCGAGTGCGCCTCGCACGACCACCCCTCAGTTGCATCTGGATAAAGTGTACCCACTGTCGTCGGCTCGTGCGGACCAGGGTGTCCAATATTTTTCTCTGTAACTGTCATAAAATGGGATTGTGCGTCTTTTGCGTGTCACTGTGTTTTCCCTCGGAGTGAGAGGTTTGTTGGAGAACGGCTGTAAATGGTGCAATAAGACACAGAAGGATGTTGCGAAACTGGTGCCCCGTTCTTCAGGAGGTGTTCCTTTGGGGTAGGCAGGCAAGTTCTCACAGACTTGAGGCAACGGATTACTCGATCGCAGATCAGGTGTGGATCATCATTTCATGTGCCATCGAGTGCGGTAGGCCTTGCACTGGAGCGATCGAGATGCGTTCAGTTATCCATGCCAGAAAACGCAATTGAAAGGACGGGAATCAGGGATCCAAAGTCCATTTTACATTAAGAGTAAGTGTGCATTAGGACCAGCCAGTAACTCGATCAATTGGTTGATGTTCCTGTTGACCGACCTTTCATGTCCCAATCGACCGCGGGGAATTGGCGTGCTTGCGTTTGTCAATCGGCTCGATCGCTCGACTGGGCACGATCATCCACCTTGACAGTCCCGCAGTCACGATTATTCAGTAAAATTTATCTGACGGGTGCCACTTAAGATGGGAAGCCTTCCCAGAGTGCAATGACTCGGTCACTCGGGATGTTGAGGCCACAGGGAAACTCATGCTTGGCGACTGGGAAACCGGCAATTCTGACATCGTATCGGAAGTTGAGTTGCGTGCGCACCTGCACATGAACGCGCGATTCTCAACATGCGATTCCACCGCGTCCGACAGCACTATCCTGTTTCGTGCACGAGACAGAGCCCGCGACCCTGGCAAGAAGAAAAAGCGGGAATGAAGCTGAGTGCCGGTCTCTCTGGACTTGATTTGAGGTCTTCCCCGCCGGCAGGCGCTGTTCATGGTGGCCTGTTTTTCCTCGCAACCATGGCATGAAGGTCTGCTCAGGGCGCGTCAGCGTGTGGTACCAGGGCAGCTCGGCTTGTTTTGAGGTTCTCCCGACCGGCAGGTTCGTACCTCTACCAACACCCACAACCTCCGCTCGCAGCGGCGAAAAGGTGATCTCCCCAGTGCTCGCGTGTACCTGCGTATTATACGCAGCAGTAAGAAGGGACAGATGACTGCCCCATTCTTTCTGATGCTTCGAAATATAGCATCGGAGCTGCCGCACCAAGGTGCGGTTGTATCGTTCCACCTGCCCATTAGTCTGGGGGTAGTAGGGAGAGGTATAGTTCGAGGCTATACCCAGCAAACCGATAATGCCCTAGTAATTTACCGAGGCAAACTGAGGTCCGTTGTTCGTAAGGAAAGAGGCGGGGACGCCATATGCAGCCACCCAAGTATCAATGAACGCTGACGATACCGTCAGCGCTGTCGCATCCCGTAACGGGATGGCCCGCGTCCACTTCGTAAACCGGTCCCATATGACCAGTACATGCTTATGACCACCCCTAGAGGTGGTCAATGGGCCTAGAAGGTCCATTGCAAGACCCGAGAATGGCTCGAGAGCTGGAAACAGCTTCATTGTGGATGTATGCCTCCTCTCGGAGAGTCGATTCTTTGCGCACGAGGGGCATTGCTCCACGTGCTTGTATACGTCTACCACCATGGTAGGCCAGTAGACATACGGGCAGAGGGTGTCATACATCCTCCGCGAGCCGGGGTGACCGGCCAGAAACTACTGGTGTTGATATCGGAAGAGGCGCTGTTTCAGCGCCTCGGGGATGACCACCTGGGTCTCCCTCCAATATAACGAATGTCGGCATAGGAGCCCGTTCTTCTTCCGAAAGAAGAAAGCTTGCCGACTCCACTTGGGGTCAAGCGGTGAACGAACGTCCAGTTCTTTCAGTCGTTCTATACAGAACGCATCCTCGGCTTGGCCGAGGAGGATCTCTTGGGCCGTTCGCGCCCCCATGGGGGCTTCCGCTGGCGACACGGCCTCTAGGGCGTCACTCGCCCGGGTTTCGCTGGCCAGGACGGGGATATCCTCGTCCAGGGGAGTGGAGTCGAGTCCCTCCGTGCGCAGACGCGATAACGCGTCTGAGACCTTATGGTCCTTACCCGGCTTCTGCAGGATCTCATAGGTGTACTCCGATAATGGGAGTCGCCAGCGGTTTATCCGCGCGTTCGGACTCATGTTTGTGAGTACCGATAGTAGGGCCCGGTGGTCACACCGGACCAAAACCTCTTCCCTCTCGAGGTATGACCTCAAGTAGGTCACCGCCCAGACGACGCCGAGCGCCTCTATCTCAGTAGCGAAGTAGTTCTTCTCCGCAGGGAGAAGAGCGCGGCTCTAGTAGCCGATGGGGTGATACTCCCCATCGGGCTGGTGTGGCTGCAAGCAACGAACCAGCTGTTCAGAGCTGGCGTCAACATCAACGATGTAGGGCCCGTCTCTCCTGGGGAGAGCGAGGATGGGGGCGGCTAAAAGCCGTCCTCGTAGTTCTTCGACAGCTTTCGTCCCCTCCTCCCTAGGGGGAGGTAACCTCTTTGTCGCATTACGCGTCCCGGCCCACGCCCCTTGGCGGGCCAGGAGGTCGTTGGCGCGCCGGGCGACGCGGATGACGTGTCACGCCCCGGTTCGGACAGATGGCGCTGTCGGTGCTGGGTGGGATCTCATTTGATTGTGGGTCGTTTGCATTTGTATGTCAATTGCTTGAATTATCTGCTTTACAGTAGGGGGGTCCACTGTTATGGGTCCCCAGATCTCCCCATGGGGAGGCTACTGCGTGGGATTCGTGGCCATTTGGGCCCGCTTGCTCGGTAACCTTAAGGGGACAGCGGGGCGCCCGTGGCCCGGCTTCCCCACAAAAAAATAACTGCGTTCTCACCTCCTTCCTCCCTCTTCTCGCCTTCGGGTGTTTTCCCAGGTGACCGTGTCACCGGGCGAGAGTAGAGTAAGGGTGTGCGGGTGGGTTCCCTCAGCTGGGCAGGTGTCCCTATCTGTTTCTGTGGGCTGGGGTGACACGGCGTTTTATGCGACACTCTTGGCGAGCTTGGCTCTCGTCAAGGCTCTCAGGGGCTTCGCTATCTTGGCGAAGACGGCCACGAAGCGACGATATACGCCGCACATACCGAGGAAGCTCTTCATCTGGGTTTGGGTCTCCGGATACCGGAGGCCCCTCAATGCCCGGAGATTCTTCTCCAGGACATGTACTTGTCCCGGCCTGATAACATGGCCGAGGTACTCCACTTCTTCTTGAAAGAGGTGGCATTTGGCCGCCTTGAAGGTGACCCCTGCCTTTCTTAGGCGTGTCAACACCTCATCGAGGTGCTCTAAGTGTTCCTCTGGGGAACGTGAGAAGAAGATAACGTCGTCCAGATATAATAAGCATATCTGCCACTTGACCCCTGCTAGGATCATATTCATAGCCCTTTGAAAGGTGGAGGGGGCATTGCACAACCCAAAGGGGAGGCGCACGAATTTCCACGCGCCGGAATGGCATGTGAACGCCGTATGGTGTCTATCCTCTTCGGCTACCGGTATCTGCCAGTAGCCCGCGTTGCAGTCCAGGGTGGAGAAAATTCTGGCATCCCCTCGGGAATCTATGCACTCATACATCCTTGGAATAGGGTACGTGTCCTTGGCGGTCATCAAGTTCAGCTTTCTGTCATCAATACAGCAGCGTACCGAGCCATCACGCTTTGGCACTATAACGACTGGGCTAGCCCATTACCCAGTGGAGGGTTCTATAACCCCCATCGAGCGCATGCGCTCGACTTCAGCTTTCTCTCTCTCCCGGGCCAAAGTCCCGGCCTTGTAGGGGTGTTGCCTCACGAGGACAGCCCCGGGCTTCAGACGAATGCGGTGTTCCACACCGCGTAAAAACCCCAATTTACCCTCCCAGAGGGGTGCATGTTTCTTCAAGATTGCCCTAAGCACCCCGGACCATTCTTCGTGTACCGACGACACGTCCACTCCTGGGAGTGGTGATTTTTTCTCCTCCTTGGAGGTCCCAGCGTGCTCTTGGAGCTCATCCGGGGACACCTCATAGGTCGGCCCCTCATAGGAGTCAATATACCCCACGGTCATATCGGTTTTCAGCCGCAAGGGCGTAGCGCCCGAGTGCGTCACTTGGACGGGTATTGGCTGGCCCGCAACCACGATGGCGGGTCCCTGAGCGCCCTGTATCCCATGGTTGTGATTTCAAGGGGGTCGCCCCGTAACGAAGCCATGCCCCGTGTAGGTATTCTTCAAGGGGATGTGTGCGATAGTCCCGGGTTGTGCCCAGGTCTTCTGTGCCGGCCTCAGCTTAGCTGTACCCCCTTGACGGCACGCATATGCCGCGCTGACTGACGCTATCGGGTGCCACTTGCGGGCACCGTCTCTTCGAATAGGTACATGGGACCATTGAGGAGCTCCACATGTTGCTCCTGTGTCGCAATATTCTTTGTTGTGATATCCATAAAGGAGGCGCCCAGTATAGCTGGGACACTCATTTTGTCTACAACACGAAAGGAGATGTAGGAGGTCTGGCCCCCAAAGGCCACACCGAGACGCACTGAACACACAATGGGGAGCCAGCCCCCATTGACATCCCGTAACATAGAGGCCTACTCACCCAGCGGTTGTAGCTGGGTGTCGTCCGGCAGTAACTGACGGCCTACAAGCGTGGGGGCACTCTCTGTATCCATGACGGCCCGGGTGGTACGGTCGAAAGCTTCCGTCAGGACAAACCTGTCGACTAGCTTATAGCTAGAAGAGGGCATGAATACACATGCCATGCCTTCAGGGGGTTTCCCTTGGGATACCCCCTGTGGCCGCTTCGGCCAGTTCTTCCCGGCTCCCCGGGAAGACTTGTACCTCCTCGTTGCCCTCAGAGTTGTCGGAGGAGGCGGGACCACCGCCCCCGATACTCGTTTTCCGAGGAGGACTTGTCCTTCTGGACCAACTCTTCGGCTTCCACCCCTGGGGGTGGAGTGTCATCCGAAGACGACCAAGGCGGCCCTAGGCTTGTGCCCACGGCGGCTACTGTCTGCTTTGGACGGCGCTGGTCCTTTTGAGGACGTTCCGCCATACGCTCCCCGTAGACCTTGTTTAGCAGGGCCTTGGTCGCCGCGTCGAGGCGGGGACGCTCACGGAAGAAATGTCCGCGCATGTTACATGCGAGGCAATTGAAGTTCCTTGGTTGCCCAACGCGCCCTTTACCCTTTAGGGAAGGACCTGACGGGACTTCCCCCACCTTATTTGGGACTGTTACCGCCGCGGTAACGTACTTGCGTGGTGTCGGCCCTGCGGCTCGACGCTCTCGACGGGCCTCGGCCCGTCGGGCCTCTTCGTCTTGTTGCTCCTCGTGACGTCTGCGACAGACGTTACCCTTCCTCTGGGCATACTGCACCAGGAGGTCCATCGGCATATTGCCGGTGTTGTGTTCGCGCACATCTGCGCGAGTCTCCCAACCGAGCCCCTGCATATAGCGGCTCTTCATCTGCCCCTCTGTGTGGATATATCCACAGAGGCGACGTAACCCCCTAAGGCGTACGTAGAAATCATTCTCTGTTCCACCATCCTCGTGGGAGGCTCCGTGGAGCAGAGCGTCCTGGTCGCGTAGCGACTTCTCGTCCGCATCTTTGCGGAGGAGCCAGTTGACCAGCTCCATATAAGAGCTGACCTATCTACTCCACCCTCCTTGGAGGGACGGCATGATGGTGTACAACTCCCGTTTGAGGTCACCCTTGTTAAATTCCGGGAGGAGGTAGAGGGCTCTGCCCTCCGACACATCATTGTCATTCCCCGCTTTAACATGGCGGTTCAAGGACCCGAAGACGCGTAAGGCTGGCGTCCCATCCCACTCTGAGTCTCGACGAAAGGTGGCCGAGACATCCTTACGCAGACGGCCCAGGCCGTGTGCCATCGTCCGGGCATACCGGTCGTCCGTATTCTCCAAGGCGTACGATAAAAAATCCAGAATCCCTGCATAGCGATCATCCGCAGGGATGCTCTTTTCGGGAGTCAACGATGAAGGTTTCCCTCCAGGTCGCGCCCTAGAGCGCTTTCTACCGCACGTCGGGGGACACGACGTCCCCCGTCTCCGCCGGAGTACTTCCCGTCCGAGGAGGAGGAGCTCAATCGGCGACGACGGCGCCTTGACCGTCGGGAGCCCACAAGGGCTGTCTCTAAGAAGGACAGCCTTTCATGTAAAGGACTGATGAACGCATCCAGTGAATCCCGTTGGGCCGCCAAAAAGGCGTCCCCTTCAAGGGCCGCTTGCGGAGTCCCAACCCCACTGACGTTTCGGGGTGCATGGGGTAAGCCGACGAGCCTAGCCCGCCGAGCCTGACCATCATACTGCACCTGGTCTGGAGGTGGAGCCTCTTGTCCTCACCCCCCCAGGGGTCCCGGCACTCTGTGGGAGACTCGCTCTTGCCTCCTTGTGGCGGTCTCAGTAGAAGGGGGGAACGGGAATCCGTCACCATCCCCTCCCCCGTCGCTGGAGGTGCCACGCACTCTCGTGGACACGCGAGCGCGACCCTCCACATGAGGAGCGTCCCCTAAAAGGCCACTAGGCCCTGAGCCCTCACTAGCTCCGTCACGGACGCCCCGCGAAGAGGAGCCCGCGCCTTGTGCGCGGGACAACATCCTCCCCATGCTACCCATAGGGATGGAAGCCCCAATCCCCCGTGGGAGAATCCAGTCAAAAAGTCAACCAGTCACACCCAAGGGTAAGTCGAAGAGAGTAAGTCCACTGTGAGAGAGCGACACAGGGACGGCCCGACTGATCAGGAACGGCTTGACCCTGTCCCCAGATGATCCTCCTCATGCAGTGGATCCTGCCCTCACGGCCGACGGGGAAAACCCCGTCGGAAAACCCAGCACAGGATGCGGAGCGCTGCACCAGGCAAACGACACGAATGCCGGGATCACCGGGCGACAAGCACACCAGAACGACGGAAATAACGCGAACGCAACGCTGATGTATTCGAGTACGCACGATGACCCCAAAGCACACACTCATATACCCTCAGAAACAAGACACAAGACGCGCACAATCCCAACCCCCGGGAGCTACCATGCGGGGACCGGTGCCCAACGGGCCACGGTCTCAGGCCCGGGCCTCTAGGGGCCCCTGCCCAGCATCCTCGACTACCCTTCCACTGGAAGAGGACCCCCGCCCGTCTCGGGCGGAAGCAGGAAAGTCACTAAGACTTCCTAGATTTCAGAAGTTACCCAAAATCAGTACCTCGGGACTTATCCCAAGCATTTTCAAGTTTACGGGATAGAATTCCGGTGGGATTTTATCCCCGGTCGAGATCATGTCTCGGTCCGGCTTACGCTCGGATTGCGGAAGCTTCCACAGGCTTCCCGGTCCCTCCAGAGGGCCCAGGTTCGGGAAGACGTGTGTCTCCCTCGGCTGTGTCAGACCCTTCCAGGGAGGCCGCGATCGGGTTTTCCTGACCCCGCGTCCCTCTAGAGGGGTCGTTTCGTGTGTGGCCCTCGGGCTCCCTGAACACCCGCTGAAGGGGGGCTGTCCCACGCTACTCCCCTAGGGGGGTGTTATGTGACTGGTCACGACCCGTCCCCGGCTCATGCGGGGGGCCGTGTCACCCCTGACAGGGGGTTTCCCTCACAATGACGGCCGCACGAAGAAGGGGGGGGGTGCGGATCGCGGTGGCGACGTGAACCGGATAGGCGAGGCCGTCGTCCGGTCGACATACGCGCCCGGCTCGTCACAACTCTCAGAATGCAATTTCGAGGGACCGAGAACGGGCCCATGATCTAGACCTTCGGGCCATTCATTGTTCAGGGATCAAAGCAGGATCAAGATACGCTGCGGTACGCGATGATTTCTCAACGGACTTACCATCGTCCCAAAATAACGCGCACGAGGAGATCTGCTGGTCTCTGTCCACCCCGCACTGGGCCGTCAGCCAAATTGGCCGGCGGGACCGCCTCCGCGCTCTGAAGTTCCCACGGGACATGTGACCCCTGGCACGCCCCCCTGTGGAAGACCAGCCAGAATGGCCGATGGGCCTGGCTCCACGATGTGGGGAGCCAGAAAGAGCGATGGAGCGATCATTGCTGTCGTGTGCTGCCTCCTGTGTCTGAGCACCCGAAGTCTTTCAGCATAAAAGCGGCTTTGAGATTTGTTCGCTGACACGTCACTGGTTCTCAGACACGTTTACGCGAAACGAGGAATATACGGGTGGTACTCTCGATCTCGGCTGAGTGCTAGGTTTTTTGTGGGACGACTGTAAGTTTCCTTTTCCCGTGCACTTTCCGGAAGTACTTCACCAAAACTGTCTCTGGCGGGCCTTTTTGCGTCCTACGCTGTCCTGCGACATCGCCAGCTTGTCTCATGACTAAGGAAAGAAGCACACGGTTCCGCCCGACCATCGTAAGAGCTTGCTCGAGCCGGTGACGTCATCATTGTGCGTACGGTCCGCGGGATCAGATCGTGGTTAAAAGGATACGTGAGGACAGGTGCGACGCTTTCGGGGTCGTTTGGGCAGGTGAACGATCGTTGAAGCGCGTAAGTTCTCTGTACTTTCCATTAAACGGCTTCCAGAGGGTCTGTGGAGCATGTTCCGTCTGAGTTTGCGAACGGGGGGCCAGCTGCGCCAGGCGACCCTCGCGATGGCGACTGCTTTGAGGAGAGTGTCGGCCAGGACGCCGGCGTTGCTCCCTCCCCCCCGACCTGCATTATGCTGCGCGCCCCGCGTTTCGCAATAGCCCCCTTCAGCTGCCTTTCTCCACCGCCATTCTCTTCGCTGAAGCTGCCGTCGTGGTCAACGTGACGGACGCCGTCGCGGCTAGGCGGGGCACGTTGCCTCCTTGGACAGCGGCGCCACCCGTGGCGCTGTGGTCGGCCGGGGGGGGGTGAGAGATGGCGGGTCGTAAACGCAGGCAGGGGAGGGGCTAGGTCTGGTGGTTATGGCACCTTGTGGCCGGCTATGCTCGAGACTAGTTTGGTGGCGGCGCGGGCGCCAAGCGGACGAGCCGTAAGTTTTCAGGAGTACGTTGCTGTGATTGCAACTCTTGGGGATGTGCTGGTCTGACGACTGGCGGGCCTGATGACGAGTACGGGCAGAATGTGGATGTGGCTCACGTACAGTATGGACAGCTGGGCGGTGAGGTCGCACGCCGGATTGGTGTAGCGCAGCTGGCGGGCTGAACGTGATGACGTCAGGTGCCAACTCATCTGACGTACTGTAGAAATCGTCGCATTCTCTTGCTTTCCTCATTGCGTTGTACGTCTTTCTTTCCCCTGTGTCTCCGTTGCCAGATCCCCAGCACCGACTGCTGGCGGCGGTTCTGTGTCTGGCGGGCGGCGATGGAATCGCCGCCGGCGACGCGACGATGGCAGCATGTAGAAGGTGGCGGCGGGGCCCGCCTGGGGAGCGTCGTGCACGTCCGTAGGTGGGCGTCTCTGGCGCTGGTAGCGACAGCAGGGCAAAAGCTCACGCTTGTGGCGGCGGCGCCCACGCCTGCAGTCTCACTCAACTGTTTCCCGCCGCAAAGCTGCCGTTGGCGGTCGGCGCAGTCGACGCGCACCGGCCCAGGCTGGGCGCCAGCCGGACACGGCGTGTCCAGAGACGACTGGTGTGGCTACGGCCACAGCAGTGGCTGGGTGGGGCGACAGCGGACGCGTCAGCCATGCATGGCAGTGAGGCGACGGCGATGGCACGTGGGAGGGCGGGGAATGCACGAGCGCTGCCGTGACAGGCACGAACTCCACGCCGCCGCCGTCGTTGGGTGGCACGTGACGTCAAGGCCGTCGTTGGCTGCTTTTCCCTTTCCCCCGCCCCAGCCGCCACCCCCCCCGCGCAGTGGGCCACGGACCACAGGGGGCTGCGCCGATTAGTTGCAGTCGGCGTCGTCGCCACGGTGACAGCTGCCGCGGCTCGGGGTCGCGCGTGCTATCAGGGGTGGGGGGGACGCGCCGCCAGTCTGCCGAGGCGGCGGTTGTCAGAGTTGGTCGAGGCATCCACACGGCAGTCGCGACGGCGCCAGAAGGCTGCAGCCGCCACGGAGACGGGCGGCGCCTGCGCAACCGCCTCGGCGAGTGGCAACGTCAGCGGAGGCGACGGTGGCATCCGGGGCGCCCGCCTGCTCGTTCGCAACAGTCGTTGCAGCGGCGGCTGGTGTGGACGCAGTGGACGGCGTTGATGGTGCCGCGGCCGCCGTGGTCTGCCCGGCGGTGGCGGAAATGCCGCCGGCGATGAGCACCGGTGACACGTGCTGGCGGCACGACTGTTCGCGGCGGTGGCAATGACGGCTGCACGTGCGACATGACAACAGCGATGGCGGCGGCGGCGGCGGCGGCGGCGGCGACGTTCGGTGATGACGCCAGTGACGGCGGCGGCGCTCTCACACGTGCAACTGGCGCGCCGCAGCCGCGTCAGCGACGCTGCGCCGCTTCGCAGGCACGAGAAATGGCGGGCAGATGCTGCCGCCGGCACCGCCGCTGTGGCTGTGGCTGCGCCCCCGCGCACTTTCATTAGCTCCTCGACACAGGAATCGCGGCGCGTCGTAACCGAGCCAATGCAGCGATAGGCGGCGGGCGTGGCGCGCATGTCACTTCACTCACTGTGCTGCTGGTGACGTCGCCAGTGAGATGCGATGCGGTGGGGTAGGGCGGAGGGAGGTTATTGCGGTGTGGTTGGACGCCGGCGTAGGTGTTGATCCTTGTGTCGGTTATGTTTCGCCCACTTGTTGGAGCACAGGCTGCGATGCTCCTACATGCGCTCTGCGCTCTCTTCCACGGTGTGAAGTCAGTGGTCCGTTCACAAGTCCAGGGTGTTTGCGCGAACGCGCCTTCAGTCTGAAACCATGGACGATATGTTTTATAATTGTCGAGAAAAGATACCATCAACGATGATTTCGTAGAAACCTTACAACCCGGAGATCCTCGGCCAAGTGTGGCGTACGCTATTTTTTCTCGCTGGCGGTGGTACAGACCAATTTTTAATTGCCCTTCGGAGGCTCCAGTACAGTGTTAAATCTCGTGTACTGGAAGATATTCGACCCCCCTTCACACTGCTGTTCTTCCAATTCAGTATAGACAGCATATTCGCATTATAGAGCTCGGCGCACCTCTGCACGCTCCCAGTATAGACAAGCTTGTCTTCTCATTGGTAGAACGTGGACCCCTGTCACCCAATAGCAGTCGCTTGGAGCTGCTTCTGGACGCGACGAGCGTGTCTGTTCGAGGGCCCATCACGTAGTGCCCGCAGAGCTTTGACCTGCATCGCATCCCTGACGAGCATGTGTGGCTGTCTGGATCGATTGTACAGGACCAATGGTGGTTCTTGTCGCATTACGCGTCCCAGCCCACGCCCCTTGGCTGGCCCGGAGGTCGTTGGTACACCGGGTGACGCGAATGACGTGTCACGCCCCGGTTCGGACAGGTGGCGCTGTCGGTGCTGGGT
>Ga0115030_1000515_pt1 | contig 15972 bp, 19 predicted proteins | sample SidtaG_4_FD_87174 | JGI IMG/M metagenome (GOLD analysis project Ga0115030, IMG submission 87174) | Marine algal microbial communities from Sidmouth, United Kingdom - Sidmouth_Male1 metaG | ecosystem: Host-associated > Algae > Red algae > Unclassified | place: Sidmouth, United Kingdom | collected... | reverse complement strand
GACTTCATTGCTAGAGCAAACACTCACCAGCGTATCTATACCGCGAGCGTTCCTAGCTTGATGCTCATCTGTGCTCTTTAGGATCGCTTCGATTCGGTCCAGTCGGTTGCGGGGAGTGCCTGTCATCAACTCGCTTGCTCCAAATTGTCAACGCGATCTCGCAGTCGATTGTTATCGCGGCTCAAATCGACGATTGCAAGTAACAGGCGTTGAATAGTTTCTTGCTGAGCATCGAACCTACGTGCGGTTTCTGTACGATCTGCTTCAGATTGTTCTCTGTACTCAGCCCGGTCCGATGCCATCTGCGTTACGGCATCGTTCCAGCTTTGCCGAAATTCTTCTCTATCTGCCTGAGCTTCCAGTCGTAGCGTTTCAAAGCGCCTGTTGCTATCGTCCATCTTTTCGATTAGGCGATCCACTCTAGCTGCCTGCTCACGGGCCGCAACGTCACTGGTACTGATAGCACCTAGCAGGGTGTCGATACCTTGAGTGTTCTTTTCCTGTTGGATAGCAACGCGATCAAGCGTCGCGTTGATTTTGTCTAGTAAGTCAGTCATCAGCTCGCCTGCTCCAATCGAGTCACCCTAGCCTGTAGTCGCTCTTGAGCATCAGCTCTATCTAGCAGCGACAATAGCAACCTTTCAATTACGGCTTGCTGCGAGTCGAATCTAGCTTGCCAGTCTATTTGCTGCCTTCTTATTTCAGCGATCGCATCATTGAATAGAGCCCGGTACTCTTCTCGGTCGTTCTTAGCCTCATCCCTCAAAACCTCAAAGCGCTGTTTTGCGTCAGCACTTTCGCCGCGAAGGTCTCTAACCTGGCGGTCAGTTATTGCGATCGCGCCTAGCAAATCATCTATATCGCTGCGTGTGCTCTCGATACTGGCTTCAATTCGGTCTAGTCGTTCAGTCATGATGTTGCGCTCTCTGTGTCTGAAGTGTGATCGCCATCAGCTAGCCCTCTCCAAGCCATCAATACGACCAGTTAACGTATCAATTAGATTCCTAAACACCTGTCTATCCGATCGCAGCTCAGATATCAAAATATTGAAGCGCTGCTCATTGGCTGCGACAGACGCACTAATCTTTCTCACCTCTACTTCAGCCGTACTGATAGCACCTAGCAAAGTATCAATGTCGTCTGTGTTGCGTTCTTGCTGGGTGGCAACGCGATCGAGTGTGGCCGTGGTGCGTCCTAAGTTCGCGGTCACTTCGTTTAGGCGCTCTACCGTGTTCAGAAGTAGCGCTTCGATTCGATCTAGTCGTTCGGTCATGCCGCTACATTCTCCTCAGTAGGAACCCACCGAATAATCTCAGTCGGCTGGATTTTGTAATAGTCACATATAGCTTCAATTGTGGGACCGGAGGGCATCAAAGAAGGATCTTTGTTCAAGCGATAGATAGTAGAGGCAGAAACAGCCGTATCGCGCTGAATACTGTAGGCCGTTATGCCTCTCTCTTCACAGAATTCCTTGAGTCGGTTGATCACGGGCATTTCAAAAAGACTACTGCCTATATATAACAGGCATTGTATGCGGATAGGCCGCATATAAATACTACCTATCTGTATGCTACTTAAATATGACTAATAGCTATCATGAATAAATACTAGTTATACGTGACCTATAGTAGACCCAGTAGGCAAACGAAGGCATCGCTCCCTACTCCTCGGACTACAGCGGATAAGACCTTCAGCCGACCTCTTCTACATAAGGACTTCAAAAATGAACTACTCCACCACTCAGACCGCCGCTCTAGCTCAGCTCACTTCCCTACGCTCCAAGGCATCCGCCCGCATCAGCTCTATCAATTGGGTCAAAGTTCGCACCTATCTATACAACGCCGCTGTTGCTTTCGGCGTTGCGCTCTATCTCGTCTATATAGCAGGCCGCACTGCTTTGAGCACTGCCAGGAATGCCAAAGCGCTCTGGCTGAAGTACGAAATCAGCGCCAAGATTCAAACCGCGATCGCCGCCGTCTGCTCTGAAGTGCCACCACTGGCAGTTCGCATCATTGAAGTGAAGCGAGCTTACAACATCTTTGCGGGTAAGACTCGCAGCGTTGTCGCTAGTGCTAAAGCTGACTACCAAAACATTCGCTCTGAATTCGGAGTGGAGTAATGCAGCGATACATCCCGCTCATCATTCTGGTGATCCCCCTTCTCATCAATCCACTGGCGGCGCTGCTACTGGCGATCGTGCTGTATTTGGTAGGCACGAGGATTATTTAATGATTGATACCCAAAAGGCACTACTCATCAAGGTTAGTGACTTGCAAGCCGAACTAGACAAGCTCAAAGCCGACATCAAAGAAACCGAGAAAACAAAGGATAAGGACAATGCCAACTCAAACTAAGGAACAACTAGCGGCTGATATTCTCAAACAGCACAAAGCATCGAAAGCTCAGATAGCGCAAGCTCGCAAAGCCCGCCAAGGTGCAAAGCTTGCGCGTGAAGGCACTACAGGCCGTAAGACTGTCAGCACACCTACCAAGGCATCAGCACCCGCTACCAAGCCATCTAGCGATCTGGCAGAAACAGGTGGTGTATCCTTCAGCGCGTCAGACTATATGACGGGCGACATCTGGATACCTGACGGTCGCATCCCGTCTATTGATGAAGCGGTCTATGAGGCACGAAAAACAAAGGCAGAAGGGCAGAAGCGTTCTATCGAAGTAGCCGCGCTCAACCTATCGAACATCAACGGGCTGCACAAACTTGAAGGGCAAGCGGTTGATATTTCTATCACTGCCCAAACCAATCAGACCAAATACGCCAAACTCGAAGGCGCTCAAATCGATTATCAAACTCAAGTAGCTGTGAACGGTGCCAAGTCGCAGAAGCTGACCCAGGCCGTAGCAGCTCACGAATTCTCGCAGCGAGAAACAGGCTACCTCGATTCGATTATCACAGACAGAGACTCTAGCTATCAGCTCCAAATTCAGCAGGCCCAAACTGTGCTCTCTGAAAAGTCAGCGCGGTATCAAGCTCAGCTAGCAGGCGTTCAATAAATCTAATAGGCGGTAGTTGCTGAATCCAACTACCGCCCCGTACGGTCCACACGCGAACCATTACTATCATGGCATTAAAAACTTTCTCACATCCATCTTCTATTGCAAAAATCGCCTACCCGTTAGCTGTAGCCGCGCTGTGTGGCTTTTCTATCTTTCGCGGCCCTGCTGTGAGGCTATCGGCCTTTGCACTGGCATTTAGCTCTGTAGGCGGTGTCGCTGGCTATACCGTAGCCAAAGAACGCGGATCGGGCCTTAGAAACAAGCTAGAAGCGCAGTTGAGACAGTCAGGTCTAACGCTAGAAAGCGTCCGTGATGAGTCGTCAGAACTGAGAGCAAAAGTTGCTGAAGGCGTCATTCACTTACAGGCACTGACTCAGCAGATACAGTCGCTTAGTGAGAGCCACGAATTTATCACCAATGAGCGTGATCGCATCAAGGCAGAAATGCTAGCACAGTCAGCCCAACTGACTAACGCAGCAGCGATCTCAGCGCAACGGCTAAAGGATAGCGAACTCTTAGCAGGTCAATTAGAGACGCTTGAAATCGAGCGTATGAGCCTGATCTACGAGCTGTATGAAACAGCAGTTACTGAAGCAGACATTGCAGAGTCAGTCGCCAAGCTAGAAGCACAGTTCAAAAACGATAGCGCTTACCAGGTCGGACGGAAGAAGAAGGCGAAAAGCGAGCTGACTAAAGCCCGTGCTGATTTCCATACCCAGCTTTCAGAGGCTGAGAATCGTATTGCTGAGCTAGAAACCCAGCTAGCCGAAAAGACCGCACTAGCGCAGCAGATGATCGCAGACTATGAACGAGACGCGAACGGGCAATTGAATCAATTTGGTGGGGAGCTTGGTAATCAGTCTCAGGTTATCAAGTCGCTACAGCTACAGCTCGAAGAATCCAGAAAGACGGTCAAGGCGCTCACCTATCGCCGTTTCGATACGACAGGCACTGACAATATTTACGGCAATCGGCTAATAGATGCGCTGGCTAAGCACGGTTCAACCTATGGCGCTTTTCATCACGAAAGAGAAGGGCACAACGGACGACTGAAGGTATGGCTATCAATCGTTGATGCGCCGCTCAAACGCGCTCAAGATTGCCTTGATGAGCTTGAAGCTGAGCTGAGCCTATGGGCAAAGCCAAGGGTTCAAGTTAGTCGGGGAATGCATCTATTCACTCTCGCTACTGAGCAAGAGCACAAAGTTTTAGAAGCGCCTAACGTGCCGCTTAGCCGCTTAGAAGACACGCTCGAAAATGCTATTCACGTTCGCATCGTTGGCGGCTCTGGCAGTGGTAAATCTACGCTGTTGAATAACCTAATGCACTATATGGAAGCATCGATGAAAGGCGCAAACGTGACGCTTTTAGATCCTAAAGCCGTCGATGATTGGGGTAAGTTCATTCCCCGCTATTGGGGTGAGGAGTGCGTAACCGGAATTGTCACCTTGGCTGATAGCTTAAAAGGCCGCGTATCCGAGACAGTAAAACTCAGAAAAGCAGGGAAGCCAGCGCCTAACTACAGCCCTGAGCTGTTCGTAGTTGACGAAGCTCAATACAACTATTTACTGGCTCAAAATGCAGATGATAGCTACATCAAAGAGCGTGGTGAAACAGCGCCTAACTATGCAAAGAAAGCAAAGGGCGCTTTAGCCGGATTGCTATCACTAGGACGTGCTTACAACGCCATCGGTTTATTCGTAACTCAACTGCCTCAAGTGTCTAAAGTCGGACTGAATGAGGGTAGCTTCGACCCTTGTGTAAACGTCTTTCTAGGCAAGCAGCTAGACAAGGCGATCGAATCATTCTTGCCCGCTTCCGGCTTCACTGACAGCAAGTGCAAAGCGCTAGAAAAGGAAGTCGCCACACGTAGACAGCTAGGCCAAAAGTGGATCATGCTCGTAGCCGACCTACCTAGAAGCAAAGCGTATTTGATGGAGTGTCCAGCGCCCGGATATTATCAGAGTCGTTTTTCTAGAGATTCTGAGGTTTCCCCCGCTTCCTCCCCAGCCGGGGAAAGCCATAAATCAGTTGATACTGTTGAGCTACAGGGCGGGGATGGTGTGGGGATAGCTACGAGCTGTGGGGAAGCTTCCCAGCCCTCACCCAGCCCTCACCTAGCACCTAAAAAACTCGCTGCGCACTGTCCTAGCTGTGGCAGCAAGAGTGTAAAACTATACGAGTCAAAGCCAAGGGCAAACGGCAAATATCGCTTCGTTTGCGAGAACAGTAGTTGTAAGAAGGGCGCTAAGAAAGGCACCTTCAGCGCGTTACCACTAGCCTAATTTTTGAAGTGCGATCGCGCTATCTCACCCATCACATACAGCAGTAAACAGCTCGCTATCAGAATCAATACCCCCTTGATTTGCTCACTCATTTGGTAAGCCGTCAGCGGGGTTTTCTCTTGCCAGCTATAGCCAACATTCAAGACATCAAGCCCAGCTCTATCTAATTTCTCAAGGCATCTTTCTAAGGCACTCATGTTGATAGAGTGCTCTGAACTATTTAGACGTTCAAAAGTCTAAACGTCTAAACGTCTGACTGTTCAAGTGTTTGCTTACCTGTTGGGCTTTTTAGTAGTGCTTCCAACACAGCTTCTTCGACTAGTTGACTCATTTCCTGCTTCTCTACGGCAGCAACCACGCGCAAGGCGTGAGCAATATCTGAGTGGATGTAAACCGTTACTTTGTCATAGTCTGAGCTACTTGATTTTCCCTTAGAGAGAAGCTGTCCTCTCAAAACGCCCTGCTTATACTTCTTTCGATATGGCGTATCTTTGCCGTCTTTTTCTGTCAGTCTTTTTGAACTTTTCTTAGAAGTTTGACCGTCTAGCTGTTCAGACGGCTTGACTTGCTCTTCATCACCGCCAGCAGCACCCATCAAGTCAGCAAATCTATTTTTGTTAGACATTGGTCACGATTTCCTCACCTATTTTTTGATAGCAATTCCAGGCAATTTTGCTCATGCGATCGCCCGTGATTTGGTTCACTGGCTTGCCCTGCTCAGCCGCTTTCTTAAACGCATCTAGCAACCTCACCTCATCCTCAAAGATGGGCAAGCCAGCATCGACCATTGCAGCTCGCGCATCATTGCCGCGCTTGGATGGCTTAGGCGGCACCAGCGTCAATAGACATCTAAACGTCTGACCGTCTAAATGTTTCAACATCTGAAGCATTGCACCCATTGCTAGCGCGTCGGGTGATGTTGGAATTATTAGCAGGTCACAGCCGCCCGCCAGCGTTTCTAGTTCTTCAATATTGGGCCGCGCTGGGGTATCGATAATGATGTGTTCGGCTTGTCTGCTAAACCTGACGGCTTGCGCTTCATCACAAACCTGGAAGTCAAAGCCGCCTGCTTTAGCCCACTGCAAAGCACTACGATTTAAATCGCCATCGACTAGCAGTGTCGGTCCCCTTGCGTTGAAGAACTCTGCCAGATGTATTGCTGTGGTGGTTTTGCCTACACCGCCTTTGAAGCTCGCGATCGTAATAATCATGTCCATTACCAAACGCCTGTAGCTCCATAAAACAAGTAAACGGCTAATAGCTCAACCATCTAGCCGTCTAAACAGCTATATGGTTGAAAAAGAAACAGACGGAGCAAAGACAAGATAGCGAAGAGTAGTCCGTGAGGATGATAAAACAGCCCATTCCTGATATTGCACATATGCTATTTTGCGGTCTACTAATGTCTTGTTAGTTGCTCTAGTTTTTGTCAACGTAGTCCCAACGTGAGAAGACAGAGAACTGTCTTAAAATTCATAATGTCTGCTACTTTAGGGCCGACTTGATAAAAAGCTATGAGTTCTCAAGCTTCCCTAACCGAATTGAGCCATCGCTCAACAGGACTCTTTATTGAGCTAGAGCGACCACAGAGCAGCTCAGTTGAGAAGTAGTAAACGAACTCACCTGTACTCCCATACAGAAAATATGGCTGGGAAAGTCTTGAAGGAAGTTTCAAAAGCTTCACCTCCAGACTGTCACAAGGTCTCATGACAAGACACCAGCCAAATTAGTCCAGAAACAGCCCCTTGCGTTTTTCTTGTTATCGACCAAACCTCGAAAAGCATTGATATGCCTGGGCAAAAGCCTCATCAGCCAGCCAGCCAGCCAGCTGCCAGTCCCCGCAACCAGTCACGAGGTTTCGGGGGTTTGAGCGGTCTCGTATAAGATCGGCTGTCACAGTCGCTGCTGTGATTTAGAATCACGTTAAAGTCACGTTAAACTAGCAACCATTTCCCCACTTGAGATGTGGCTTCTCTAGGGTCGCGCTGTTCTGCTTCAGATGCCTCTAAACTATACAGGGAAAGAAAACGACAACTATTCTTTGGAAGACATAGTCCAGGAAAGCTGAGTCTAAAAAGAGAAGATGACAAGGGCTAATCGAAGAATCCAACTGGTCTGCTGTCATTGCGGCAAACCCTACACTCGATACCCCTCACAAGTGAGTGGTTCAAAGTATTGCACCAAGCTATGTGCCTCTCTCTACAAGACTAAGCAACGAATAAAACACCGCACGGAGAATACAAAGCCGCCGCCTAAACCAAAGCGCACAGCCGACCAGTTGATCGTCAAACTTGATGCAATTGAATATCAAGGCGACATCCGGCGCATTACCGTTGAAGCATTCTCTAGCAGCGAACTTGGTCATAACGGTGAGGCCGAGCTGATCGGATTGCTCCGTAGTCGATGTAGGCAGATGTTGTCGCTAGTCGCACTTCGTGGTGAACCGGTGGGTCATATCCTATTCACGCCTGTCTCAATTCATAGCGCCCACGGTCAACTTCAGGGGATGGGGCTAGGGCCGCTATCCGTTCTACCCGAATACCAAAGACAGGGTATCGGTAGTCAACTGATCGTCTCTGGACTGGAAAGACTAAGAGCTAGAGGTATTCCGTTTGTCACCGTTGTTGGCCATCCAGGCTACTACACCCGGTTTGGCTTCGAGCCTGCGGCTGAGTTCGGAATAACGCACGGGTTCAAAGGACTGCCACAGTCTTTGCTCTTTATCTATTCGGGCGATCGCACTAAGCTTACTTCTCTAGGTGCAGGTATTGCACTGTACCGGCCTGAGTTCGGTACTCAAGATAAAGCTTTCTCTGCTGTTGTAAGGATATAGTCGAGGTAAGAGCAGCCAAAGTCGTGCGCTTTTGCTCAGAGACGATTAGGGTTCTCCGAACTTTTAAAAAATTCATGCAGGACTGTAAAAAAGAATCCGAATAGCTGGCAACTATACAGGATGATGGTTCACCTTAATGATGAAATATACAGAAAATAGTGCGCTTTCCACCATATCCATTCCTGTCTCTTAGAGTATTGAGTAGGATACGACCACTATTGAAAATTGGAACCGCCTGAATTGAAGAAGCAAAGAAAATTTTATACAACCTTCCTGCTATGTGTTTTGTTAGGAATGGGAGGGAGCATTGCGCTAGAAATATCATCGCAGAAGCCTTCTCTGGCCCAACAATCCACAGATATAACCATTGAACAGGCAACTACCCCTGTTCGACAGGCAGAATATGAATTGAAAGACTGGGTTGAGATAGTCGGCACTCCCCTTTCTATAATTATCCCAGCCTTTGGTGGCATATTTGCCTACTTGAAAAATGAGTCATGGAAGCACCGTCAGTACATAGAAAATAAGATCAAGGATTTTGATTGTAAAGCAGAAACTATCAATATCAGAAAGCTGCTAAGTCACGAGCTTCAATGTGTCGAACTGTTCCCATTTGAGTCGCGCCCTGTATATAGATATGTCATCGTCGAAGATTGTCTATGGGCGGAAGCACTTCTGGAATGCAAGTGTAACCAAACATTGAAAAACGAGTTCAGCAGCATTGACAAAAAGAGGCCCCTATACACTCAGGAGGCAGCCGTTAAATCAAGTATTAGGGATAACTTTAATAGGTTTCTAAATTACCTACAGCACTTTGAAAAGATGATTGAAGCAGGAGCTATGAATGAGAAGCAACTCGAAGCTTATATCCATCCTTGGATTAAACATATCTCACAAGCTAACGAGAGTGTTTCGTTATATTGCTCGGTAGATAGCAAGAAATACACGCCCAGGGAAGCATTACTGACATATATGGGGCTGAGAGAAGATATTTCGGACGAATGTCTTTCTGTAGTACAGAAAGACATTCGTAGGCTATTTAGTCGCTATACCAATATTTCATTGTGGGAAAGGCATCAACTGATACCTTCAATAAAATCTGAAGCCGAAGAGAAATGTTCTAATCCCGTAACAGCTTAGAAACCTCTATGAACTTCCCGAACTCTTTTTTGACGTGTTGTTGAATAGCGGTATAAATTTGCGATGTTCAGAATGGGGTCTAGCGCTTGCCTATCAATTCATACTTTGAATCAGCAATGCCTTTTTCCTATGTCTTATAGTCAAGATATGTGATGGGTATTTGAGCTAGCTCTGTGTCCAAACACAAAGATTTTCAGAGCGATGGATTTGTCTTAAAACTCATAGAATTTATTGCTTGTAAGACATGTTATGAGGCTGTGAAGGTAGAGCATATATGGACTTCGCACTCTATAATCTGAAATAAAGTAGGATGCCTCATAAATGAAGGTTTTTGGGATCTTTTATATGTACTACCTTAGATTGTTCTAATAGTGTCCGACCGTTTTTTTGACTGCTCGGCAAGGCTAAACCCGTTTTCACAAGGGTATTGAGTAGTTTTGGTGCTGATACCAACTCCGAAACTGATAACCCCGATTCAACGCGATAAACCGTAGGGGCGCTAGCATTGCCACGCCCTTCGGCAATTCAGGGGTAGGCGGTCAGGACCTGGTATGAGCTATTTATAGACATAGTATGCGAACAATCACCCCAGGAACGGTAACTTGAATGCTGACCTCGAAGCCCTCATGTATATCCTTTAATTAATACTCAAGCTGGGCTTCTCTTGTATTAGCAGAAACATTCTCTTTTGAGTTGGATGTTTCTGCCACAATGCACTCAGTCGTCAGGGTTATCGCTGCAATAGAGGCGGCGTTTTGAAGCGCACTGCGAGTGACTTTCGCCGGATCTACAATGCCAGCGTCGAACATGTTTACGAACTTATTGGCCAGGGCGTCATAGCCCACGTCAAATTCGTGCGTTTTAATTTTTTCTGCAATGATAGCTCCATTTTGCCCTGCATTATCTACGATGCGTTGAAGGGGCGCACTCAGCGCACGAGCAACAATTAAGGCTCCAGTCAGTTCTTCTTCGTTGAGCTGTAGTTTGGCCCAGGTTTCTAGCTGCGGAGCGAGGTGAGCTAAGGTTGCACCACCACCAGGAACGATGCCTTCTTCCACAGCGGCTTTGGTGGCATTGATAGCATCTTCTAACTTGTATTTTCGATCTTTCATCTCGGTCTCGGTGGCAGCGCCGACTTTAATAACCGCTACGCCGCCCGAGAGTTTTGCTAGCCGATTTTGTAGCGACTCTTTTTCATAGTCAGAATCGGCATTTTCAAGCTCATGCCGAAGCTGTTCACAGCGTGACTTTACACTCTGTTCATTGCCTTCTGCCACAAGGGTAGTGCTCGCTTGGGTCAAGGTGATGCGCCGAGCCTGACCCAGCATTTCTAGCGTCGCAGCCTCTAATGTGAGTCCAGTTTCTTCGCTCATCACCTGTCCTTCTGTGAGGGCTGCAATGTCTTGCAGTATGGCAGTGCGACCACCACCAAACCCCGGCGCTTTAACCGCAGCGACCCTCAATGTCCCCCGCAGTTGATTCAGTACCAGCGTAGCTAAAACATCTTTGCCCACCTCTTCAGCGATAATCAATAGTGGCTTGCTTGCTTTTGAGACCACTTCTAGGAGAGGGACTAAGTCTTGAATGGCGTTGACTTTGCCATCCACTAACAAAATGTAAGCCTCTTCTAGCAACGCTTCCATGCGCTCTGTATTCGTCATGAAGTAGGGCGAAAGGTAGCCCTGGTCAAAGCGCATACCGTCGGTAACTTCTAGCTCAGTCACCATAGATTTGCCCTCTTCTAAGGTAATGACACCCTCGCGCCCTACTTTTGACATGGCGGTTGCAATCATCTCACCGACGATTGAATCGTTCCCAGCAGAGATAGTGCCGACTTGGGCAATCGCCTTAGAATCTTCGACCGGGCGAGCATGAACTACAATTTGTTCCACCACAAAGCGCGTGGCTTTTTCAATACCGTCTCTGATAGCGATCGCATTTGCGCCAGCGGCCACGTTTCTCAATCCTGCTTTCACGATGGCGCTGGCCAGCACAATAGCGGTCGTAGTGCCATCGCCCGCAGCGTCATTGGTTTTCGCCGCCGCTTGTCGAATTAAAGATACGCCTGTGTTTTCAATGTGATTTTCTAGCTCAATCGCTTTGGCGATCGTCACACCATCATTGATAATTTGAGGGACGCCAAAATCTGTTCCGAGAACAACATTTCGGCCCAGTGGCCCCAGGGTGACAGCGACGGCTTCTGATAAGATATTGATACCTTTTTCCAAAGCACGACGGGCCTTATCACTGTAAAGAATAGACTTAGCCACAATTGTGTAATCCTCAATAAATTAAGATCTTCAAAAGATAAAGCTGATATCAACAACGATTAAACAACTATCTGACCAAGTTGTTACAAGAAAACGGCAGTGCAAGCAACAAGTTAGGCACTACCTAGTTGAGCTATAGGCAACCTGCTGTTAGAGAATTTCAGACCTCACTAAAGTTCTTTAGATTCACTCAGCTCGTAAGTTCAGACATTTACTTATCACGAAGAGAGCGCAAGCAAACAACCTACTCAAACCAGCCCTCTACACTTTGGCGATAAGCGATTAAGGCGTAAGAAGCCTTAATCGGCTTCAGCGCTTCCATCAGCTGATCGGAGACTTCTGAAGTCAAAATAGTTTTAACTTCAATGTTGGTGTTATACCCAGCGATATCGCCCATCCGCCTACCGTGACTACCCGCGCCTTTCGTCGGAATGATGGTGTAGCCAGATACCTCCATCTTTGTCAGCATCTGTATCAAACGATCCTGCAACTTGGCTTCACCAATAATGGTGACGAGCATCCCTTGGTCTAAAGAATCAGACATAAAACCTCTGAAAATAGTTGTGTCTAAGATTGCTCCTGCAATCGAAAACCGTGGGTTAGTGTTCTCGTTCTTGGTACAAAGAACTGACGTAGCGACGGTGCTGAGCAGATTCTAGATACCCCGAAAAATATATCGCAGGTCCATCATCAGTTGTTTTAGAAAATGCTTCCTCTTCTAGAGGGGTATGGTCTTGCAGAGACGAGCTTGTCAGTTGACAACTGCTATATTTCGTCTGTGGCTGCTCCTCCACAGCGCTGCCTTCACTGTCCTGACTGCGGTGAAAACCAGAACACTCCGAAACGATGTCCGTGACTGGGAGGTTCTTTCGGCTAGGCGCAACGCCTAACTTATTAATGCTGTAAATTATAGATTTCCTATTTCTTCTTTCGTCTTTCTATTCTAACGTAGCTTTATAGAATACTCCTGAAGTAACGAAAACCGCTTCAGACAGAAGAGCCTCACAGAAGGCAGTCATCTTCGCACCTTTACAATCTGGGTGACCTGGAAATCGTCACTCAACTTATTAAACTTCTCTCTTTTTAGAGATAAGATAAAACTAACACGAGAAATAAATCTTATAATCTCAGCTTATTTACTTGCTTTGCTCATTTATCGTCTAAGTATCGTAACGATTTAATCCTTTATCAACTCCTTATAAGAGAAAACCATCATGCTTAAGAAAGTCGTCCGTAATGTCGAGCTTCAGCCAAACACCCGCGATCACAGAGGGTGCTTTGTGCCAGATGAAGTCTATCAATTAGTCGAAATCACGCCATCGGGTTGGGCTTTAATCTGCCCAGATAACGCTGTTTGTCACTATGTCGATCCAGAAAGCATACATGAAGCGCCTCAGCGCTGTTTTCTATAGTCTTCAGGGCGAAAAACCTTAGGCTAAATGCTAGTCTCAAACACAAAGATAACGAGGTCAAAACAATAGTTACTCAATACAACCCTTCCATCAGCGAATCTCCTCGAACTCAAGATACGCCCGTTGTTCGTCGGGAAACAGAGGAAACGATGCTAGCTTGGATAGAACGTACTGGCCGATTGATTCCCTCCGAAATCGATAACGCTGGCAACGGAGTACAGCCTCCTGTTGCACTCATAGAACAACACGTCAGCCTATTTGAGTAACAGACATAGAAGTAGCGTAACGACTCAGTCTGCCGTAGCACGGGCCTGAGTCGTTATGTTCTATGTATGAATCCAGTTACAGCAAGGCTTCAGCGATTGAAATCTTTTTACGATTCATCACTCGCTGTCTATTCCCTACAAATTCCTTACCCACAAAAGGAGATGTCATCGCTGAGAGCAGCCCAGTGTAGTTGAGGCCAAAGGTCACCTCATCACCAATCTGTAAGGGATAGTTTTCACTGTCAAGAATAATATGATCACTGCTAGAACCTATGATCTCTAGGCGATGTTCAGATTTCAGTCCAGCGGTCGAAACGTCTTGCCGCCCTAACGCGATGATTGACCGCGCTCGGATACCTCGGTCTTGAAACTTAGGCGTACTTCCAAAGGCATCTTGACAAATCTCGCCGAACGGAAGTGAGACTTTTCGTTTAGACTCAATGACTTCGGCAATTAGCTGAAAGGTATTCGTGTGAAGACCTGGAATAGCTTGCCTACTGACGGTCTCACACCCTAAAAGAATAGATTCTCCAATCCGGAGATTATTAATCTCTCCGCTCGTCTGGTCAGAATTTGCCCACTCATAGTTAGCTGAATTGCCCCCAGAGACAACCCTCAACCTAATGCTCAGTTCGCTTTGAACAATGTTCACCAGCTCAGAGAGCATACTCATATTTTTTTGATTCGGTTTTACGCCACCGTAGCAGGCTAGATTGCAGCCAATGCCTGTTACTTGAATGTTTGATAGCGCAAGCGTTTTCCTCACAAACGGAATGAGATCGCAGGGGAGAACGCCTTCACGCAAATCACCCAGTTCTACCATAATGATGACCTGGTGAATTTTACCTTGTGCTTTTGCGTGATAGGAGAGTTTCTCTAATGTACGGAGTTCTGTGTTGAGGCTAATATCTACGCTTTTGACGATGGCCTTAGCCTGACTAGGCGCGGTACGAAGCAGTACAAGCTGGGCAGATATTCCAGCGCGTCTCATTTTTTGAATGTTTTCAAGACGGGAGTCAGCAATAAATTGGACACCGCCTGCGAGCATGGCTTGGGCGATCGCAGGCTCTCCTAACACCGCTTTAGAAACGCCCATCAAGGAAATTCCCTTTTGGCCGTAGAAGTCACACAGTATGCGGGCATTCTCTTGAATCTTAGACAGAGAGATTTCTATTCTTGGCAAGCACAGCTTCATTTTTTTCAGACGATGAAGTCTGATGGTTTACCAACATGAGATGGCAGTTTACTGAAAGAGAGTCGGTCTTTTTATTTAGCGCTTGCTGAGTTTTTGTTCTATCTTTTTCTGGAGCGACGGAAACCGCTCAGCAAGTGCCTGAACCAGTTTCTGACAGCCATTACTCAGCACGTCTGTCGTCGGTAGCTGAAACTGCTTTTCATAGCGCTCTACGACAGCAGAGACTTCCGCTGTAGAAAGTCCTTCGTGGCTAAGCGCGATCGCCAGCACTTGCGCTGAAGAAATTGCCTCAATTAGCTCAATCTCACGCTCTACCGTTGGCATCGGTAAGCTAGGAAAATCGCAGCGCATTTTTCTCGCTGGCGGATGCTGAAGAATCACACCTGCTGGCATACTCCCTTTCAAAATGCCGAGCGAACTCATAAAAGCAGGGTGACTAACAGCGCTCTGCCCTTCTACCAAAATGATATCGGGGTTTTCTTGCCGGAATGCACTCACAACAGCGTTTTCTATTTCACCAATTACAAACTGAGAAACCAGCGCGTCCATTGAGACGCCGTATTTGGCTCCCTGCATTAGATTGGTCTGTCCTGTTGCGACCAATATAGAGTGGATGCCTGCTGCGTTTAGCGCTTTGTTGAGTTCTATGGCGGTGGTCATTTTACCGCAGGCGCAGTCTGTGCCCAGCATGGCAATGACGGGGATGGTGACAGTTGCGATCGCACCTGTAAATGTGTGCAGCTCTGCCAATTGCGGGGGTTTGCGAATGTCTCTGATTTGAACGTTGTATTTCGTAGCCGCTGCTATAAACTCAGCATCCTCCGAGAAAAACTGATGGAGACCGTTGATAATATCCATGCCGTTTTCGATGGCCGCTAGAATCAACCTCCTTTCTTTGGGCAGGATGCTGGCCTCTAGGGGGGCTTTGCCGTAAATGTAGCAGTCTGGGGTATCTGGTAGATGCTTCAGCGCATCGTCTAAAGTGGAAAAAATAGGAATATTTTTCCTTTGTTCGCCCAGTGCTTCCCCAGCATCTTGGCCAGCGAGGGCACTATCCAAAACACCCACAATTTCATACTGTTCGGAATGACGAATAAGCCCGTTAGCGGTTTTGCCATCTACCTGGCCAAACTGCTTCTCACAGTAGACTATTGCCGTTTTGATGAGTTTTTCCTGGCGAAGGCCCTGAGCATATCTACCAGATCGCTTGCTGGCAAGCTTCTATAGTCAGTGCGTGATGTTTTTTCTCGTCAGCCTGAATGGTAGCATACACTACCTTTTGTAGTTCGCGGCTATTCCGAAAGGATGGTGCTTATGAGGCAGGTACTCACTAACTTTGCGATGTAGCCTCTGGGTCTATCAGGAGCATCTATGCTGAAACTTATGAGCTAACCGATCCCTCCTAGATAGTCTCATTATCTAGACCTTTTGAGACGTAGTAGAATGTGTGTCTCATTCCATGTCTCATTACCGTATTCTCATAGTCTCTAAGGCATAATGAGACATTTGAGGAAGACTCTATGTCGGTTGTTGGCTATGCACGGGTCAGTTCTGTTGGG
>Ga0115030_1000507_pt1 | contig 16065 bp, 21 predicted proteins | sample SidtaG_4_FD_87174 | JGI IMG/M metagenome (GOLD analysis project Ga0115030, IMG submission 87174) | Marine algal microbial communities from Sidmouth, United Kingdom - Sidmouth_Male1 metaG | ecosystem: Host-associated > Algae > Red algae > Unclassified | place: Sidmouth, United Kingdom | collected... | reverse complement strand
CGCGCCCAGTGATCCCGGCGTTCGCGTTGTGACTCTGGCGTAGCGATCCGCATCCTGTGCTGGGTTTTCTGACGGGGTTATACCCCGTTGGCTTTGAGGGCAGGATCCACTACACAATCGGGTTCTTCATCTGGGCGAACCAAGTGGGCACCGCCGCGAAGAACTGGGAGCGCATCATCAGAGGGAGGAGTCAAAACTCCTGGCGGTTCCAGCTGATCGAGAAGCGCCGGCGATGCGCGCGCTGCTCGGAGCTGGCGTGTGACGACGGGGGCAGGATGGGTAGCCGACGCCAGTACGGACCCGGTATCGGCATGTAGAGCAAGTAGGGGTACGCGGGCGGGGCGGCCAGGACCTTGACCCGGGAGACCGTGCCTGCCAACCATCCTGAGTACTCGTCCTCGATCGGCGCGCGGATATCCGGCGCCAAGATGATGGAGTCGTAGGTCAGGGCGGTATCCTGGATCAAGCAATCGGGTAGACCGGCAAGGCGGGTCGCCCAAGCACTACCCGGGAAACAAGGCGCCCGGTCAGCCCCAAGTATAAGACCAGGAGTCGAATGCGCGAGCTCCCCCGCCCCGCGATCCGCGGACAAGAGCGCCGCCGTGTCCAGACGCTTCAAGAACAAGACAAAGGGGGGGAACTTACGTGCGGGCTCTCGCTCACCGGGGCGCCCACCCTCCTCCTCGCTCCTGCCCTGGACCACCCGCCCACCAAGACGCGACGACCCCCAAGGTCCAAGCACGCGGAGCAGGTCAACTTTGAGAGCCACGAGACACCGAAGGGTCGTGACAAGGCGCCGGTTGGGGTACCGCCCGGGCTGGACCAACACGGTCCAGGCTAAAAAGGGAGCTGTGTCGCATAGCGAGTTCCCGTCGGCACCCCGGGTGGCGGATCGGACGCCGGGTGCGCGCGGAGCGAGCGCCGAGGCGGGACAGGCCCAGATGGCACGGCACACCTGGTGATTGACTGCGACTGTCTTGATTGATTGCGGGTTGCTTGCTCGTTTCGGCTTTATTCGTGTTGAAATTGTATGCTTGACAGTAGGGGGGTCCACTTTTAGGGATCCCCGAATCTCCCCCTGGGGAGGCTACTGTGTGCGATTGGGGGCCATTTGGGCCCGCTTGCTCTGATAGCTTAAGAGGACAGCAGGGCGCCCGTGGCCCGGCTTCCCCACAAAAAATCAACTGCGTTCTCACCTCGTTTCTCCCTCTTTGCGCCTTCGGGTGGTTTCCTAGGTGACCGTGTCACCGGGCGAAAGTGGAGCAAGGGTGTGCGGGCGGGTTCCCTCAGCTGGGCAGGTGTCCCTATCAGTTTCTGTGGGATGGGGTGACACGGCGTTTGATGCGACACAGGGGAGCCAACAACTGGACGAACGCCGGCGCGTCCCGACACCGTCCGCAAGAGCACGGCGCGACCGACCTGGTGACCAAGAGGTCCGCCGGCTGATAATCCAAGCCGCGTGCTAAACTCCGCCGTGGCTATAAGCCTGACCGCGCCCCTCCACTCGCCGTACGTGTACAACGCACGCGCCCCCCCCACGCCGACGGCGAGACGGTAAATGGTCACCGCCGCGCCGCACGACGAAGGGCGCGCACGGCCAGCGAGGGACCCAAGGGTAAAAAGTGCACAATCGCTGGTCACCACGACGTCCTCCTCGCCTAATTGGGCTGTGCAACTGGTAGCCAAAGGCTTGGAGCGACAACCCGCGTTGGGCCACGCCCACCACGACGGTATATGTACCGTTGTGGCAAGCCCGGCCACCACGGAAACCGCCTGTGTGAGGCCTTGGCTTGGTTCTCGGACCCGCCCTCACAAGCCGGATCGGGCTGCCCTGTTGCCCTTTCACCGGCGCTGCCCAGCTGAGCGCCCGACCACACCCCAGGTGTGGCGCTCGCCCCTCATCGAGCCCGTCTGGCCCCACACGACCGCTCCGCCAACAGGCGCCTGATTACTGCGCCTCGCGCGAGACGATGACGTCCCGTGTGGTGCCTCTATCGCAGGCCCCCGTTTTGACTGGACGCCTCCCGGGTTACCCGCACGTCGATCGCAGCCATTTTGTTGGCTCGCGCCTATGGCGGTTGCGATGGCGGATCGCCGACTTGCGCGCACTCGCCGCGACGGCTCAAACCTCATAACGGGGGTGTGCAGCATATTTCCTGGTCAATTGAGATTTAGCAAATTGTGTCCCCCTTAACTGGCTCGTATTCCCGAAGAGGTGTGAGCCAGCTTGTGGCTTGCCCTTTTAGGGGTTGCTTCGGCCTTGTAATTCAGTCTCTCTTTATTCTTCTTTCTTTGGGCGGTTTACTTCGATCCTTGGAAGTGCCCGGTCGATCAACCCCGCCATACTGTTATCCATCATATTAAAGCATCGTGGGCCCGGGACTTGCCGTCGTCGGCCCTCCCGGTTTCCCATCGGATGGTATGCAAACAAATGTTCTTCTTCGTCCTCCCCCGGACTCTGGCGTTCTCTTTATTATGGGTCTACGGTCGGTCGCAACTAACAAGGTTAACTCACCAACGTCACTATTTCCGATAGGTCAAGTGAAGGGGGGCGGCCGCGCGCCGGTCGAGCTCCGCTTGCTCTCGCTAACCATGTTTATCAACGAACGTCACTAATCACACAATGTGGGTTCGCTCCATGGCAAAGGCCACCTACGAGGGCACGCCGCTGACAGCCAAGAACACGCGTTGGCTTCGAAATGTGCGGAGTGAGACGGCAGCTAGTGTGCTCCCCCACGCCAGTCGTACTACGAGCGGCCGCATTTTGAGAAGTTTGGTGCTCATCGCACAGAAGCTGATGGTCACCCAGAGGCCTCCTGCTCTGTTACCTGCGTACAATGCCTTTGGTCCAACAGCAGATAAAACTTAGTCTCCAAGGACTCGATCTGAAATGGTTTTGGCAGCGGGCCAGGACACGCTCGTTTTCAATATGTAGTCGAGCCCGCACCCGATGAATCGCGAGCGGTGGAGGCGGCCTTCCTGGTGCAAGACGAGGCCATAAGACGCCTTGTGCGAGTTGTCTTGAACCCGATGAAGGAGATCAAGCTGTAAGCTAAGGCTCTACACGCGGCAGAACTGGCTCTCAGACTCATCCTACCCGCTGCGCTGCCCAACAACCCTGCCAAGCCGCACATCGATGGGGACCAGTCCATCTCCGCAATGATAAGGTCCATCTTCGACGTGGAGGAACCGGTTTCGGGGCTGAAGACGGCAGCCAGAACCGAGTTAACGACAAACAAGCCGCATAAGAAAGCTGAGCTCGACCGGCGCGTGGCCGCCGTTCTCCACTTTAGCTATGGGAAATAGTGACGTTGGTGAGTTAAGCTGACTCGTAGACGACCGGCACCGTGCTTCGCGGGCGAAAGAGGCAGAGAGACGGGGCGTCGACTAGAATCAAGATGCTCACGACGCCGGGTCGCATTCGAGGGCCTCTGGAAACCTCGGAGGCGCCTCGTTTAGGTCCAGTCCGATCAATAATTGTAGCTCTTCAAATTCCGCCTGCATCGAATCGACAGGCGTCGTTGTGAGACAATCGGTGCGGATGCGCACCGGAGTGCGCATCGTAAAGCACCCTTGTGCCGGAGCTTCGTAGCCATGGTACAATTGTACCGTTCCACCTAGCCGTTGGTCCGACGGTGGTACGCCGTAGTGCGCACGGAATCGGTGCCGAGCACCCTCATGACGGCAACGACGAAGTTTGACGTGAACTGGGGTCGTTGATCCGGTACGATACGGTCGGGTGGTCTGTGGAAGACGACCCATGCATCGATGATGACAGTTTCCACAGAGATGGCTGGGCTGTACCGCAGTGTCGGAGAATTGGTTAATTTGTAGAACCGGTCGGTTATGACCAAGATGCAGCGGCTTCCAGCTTTAGTGGCTGGAACGGGACCAAAACTGTCCACAGAAGAGTCGGTCAGCGGCTCGTTAGCCAGGAGCAGCGTCAAGGGTGACGTGTGAGGACGAAGTGAGAGCCGGTTCTGGGCACACGTCGAACACTTGGTGATAGTAGTATACATGTCAGCTACCATGTATGGCCAGTAGTGCGGACGCCTCATGGCGTACTACATGCGATTCATGCCCGGATGCGCCGCGACTGGCAGTGTGTTGCCGTCGGGCTGCTCTTGAAACGGCGTCCAGCCGAATTGGTCGGCGTATACGTCGACGTCATCAACCATATTTCCGTTGTCCGTACGCAACGCCGTAATGGGAGGCTTCAGGAGCGCCGGTCAAAGGTCTGAAAAAGCCGCAAAAGCCGCGTCTAATGGTTTGGGAAAGTCCAGAGGTACTTCTGCTCGCGTCTTGGCGTTCAAGGGCTTGGAGCGTTTGGAAAATTCTTGAGCGAGTCGTCGATTGACATTGCACATCCCCGAGAAGCTCTTGAGCTGGGTCTTGGTCTTGGGGAATTTGGCCTGTTTCAATGCGTCGACATTCTGGTTATGGACGTGCAGTTGTCCGGGTCGGACAATATGTCCAAGGTACTCGACTTTGTCGAAGAACCAGGTGTGCTTCTCCAGATTGAGAGTGACGCCGGCCTCGCGTTGTCGCGTGACGACCGCGTCGACGTCTTTGACGTGCTGCTCCGGTGTCGCGGAGAACATGGTGAAATCGTCCAGGTAGACGAGGCATAGTTGCGACTTGAGTCCCGATAATATGATATCAAGTGCACGTTGGAGCGTGGCCGGGGCGCTGGCCAGGCCAAACGGCATGGACAACCAGTGGTAAATAGCACCGTGCAATTTGAACGCTGTATTCTCTTGATCCTTTCTGCGTAGTGGCACTTGCCAGTACCCAGCGGTACAGTTTAGAGATGTGCAGACTTCGGCGTCGCCAAAAGAGTCCAGGCTATCCTCCATTCGAAGAAGTCGATAGGCACCCTTCTTGGCGATGTTTTCCAGTCGTCAATAGTCGACGCGGAAGCGGGCCTTGCCATTATTCTTTGGCACGAAAACGACGGAGCTGTCCCACGCACTGTGACTTGGTTCGATAACCTTCATCTTTAGCATCTTGTTTACTCGGTCCGCGATGATCTGCCGTTCCAACGGATCCGTTCGAATCGATTGTGTCCTAATGGGCAATGCATCGGCCGGTGCTACTGTTGCATGCCCGGTGGCACGTATAGTACCGAAGCTACCATCCAACATGGGGGATTGCGTGTGTAGCATCTCCCTAATTTTCTTGTGCGAATGCTCGGGGGCTTCACTGAGGTCAACGTCATCGACGGGGTCACCAGTGCTGGGGTCTTGATCCGGTGCGTCGGTTGCCGTCGGCTCCTCGGTAACGGCGGCCAGCATGGGGCCTGCCAAGGTTCTGCGAACGCAAGGACGCTGCTCTTTCGAACAATGGCTTGGTCTGGACCGAAGTTCCAAATCCTTACCAAGAATGGCTCATCGGGATTAGCAACCGCGACTCCCCGTGCAGCCGCGACGGACTTGTGCCTGCAGAGGCGGATGTTGCGTGCACGGCGTGAGTGGCCGCTGGTCGGCTCTCACGAGGCCGATAGGGTTCAGCGCACTGGGCTGAAAAGTTCTTGGGCTGGTTACAATGGTAAAATTCGTCCGACCGCGACGGAGAGGGAGGGGAGCGCGACCGGGTCGGCGGTTGCGTAACCGGGAATGGTCGATCAACGCTGACCGGACGTGTCAGCATCGATGGTACGTCAGAGACCTTACCCAGCTGAGTACGCCGCGGTTTGAGAGACTGCTGGAGCTCTTTAGTTTCTTCCCAGTACATCTGGGCGGCCGTGACTATTTCGGCCAACGTATGGTGTTGGAGCTGGCCGTCCAGCACGCAAACATGCGATCGGATGATCTCCGATAAACCATTGATGAATACGTTCCTAACGTGTTGGACGTCGAACAGACCGTCGAGTTGGTAGAATTTAGACTCCACGAGAAGCCCAAAAACAGTTGGTGCCTCGATCTCGGGTTCGGTCATCGTAATGCTGCTGACGTAGGCATCGGACAGTACCGAGTTCGTGGCATAATTGGCTGGCAGCCAGTTGATGGCGTCACCATACGTGCGCAGCGCGTACTTGCGGCTACCCGATTGGGTATTAAGCGCGCTTGATAACGACTTTTTGGCAGCGCCGGAAAGGCGGAATGCCAACAACGGAAGGGCTTGACCATGGGTCAGGCCGGCCGCGTCGCATGCGCAACGAAACGTAATGAGGAAGGTGAAGACAAGTAGCGGGTTGGCTCCTGTAAACGGCTCCTGACTTTGGAACGCGCCATTAAGGCTTCGGTTTATCTTGTGGGCCTTATTCAACAGGGAGGGAGGGTAAGCGTACTCAACTGCAAAGAGGTGCTCCAAGTACTACTCAACATGCTGCTGACACCGTTTGCACGCCTGCCGCACTTCCTATTCTACGAGTTTGCGTGCGGCGCGTTCTGGGTGGCGCTGGGAATGTTAGGATGGATGATAATGGCCTGCACTGTCGTTTCGAAGTGCTCTTACATGTTTAACCATCTGTGCTCCGACTCATTTGACCCACGCTCGTACGAGAAGATGGACGGCGCCGACTCGGGCGCCCCGGAGCAGCGCAACGCGCCGATTCGCCGAATCCAACGAGTTTGCAGGGCATGGGCCTCAAGCTCTGCCCCAGCCTGCTCGAGTACCATATGGCTACTCTCAACTACGAGGCGCAGACGAGGTGAGAGTTGGGGGTGGACCGTCTGCCGAAAGACTCGGACCCAGCGGGTGAGCATTCTTAGAAGTTTGATTGTCTTTGCTGCCACAGTGCGCGTGGGGTGGCTGCTGATGAGCCCCTTGAGGGAAAGTGCTCAGACGGGGACGGGGAGGGAGAAGAAGACAAGTCCGACACATCCCCGAGTGTGAGAGACGGGGGGTATGGGCGCCCAATCGACGACGTGCGCCGTATCCGAGAGAACGACGAATCGTCTGCCTCTGACGAGACTCTTGCCGTACGCTCCTCAATTGACGCTGAGGATGATAGGAGTGGTTTGTGTGGTGAGAGTGATGACTCTCTCGGCGGAGTGTGCGACTAGAGCTCACGTTCTGTACCATTTTTCTACGCGCATTTTCTTCTATCGGACGACGGTATCCTTGCCATGGTATGGCTGATTGGACACCTTGAGCGAAGTGCATCGATGCGCAATGGCCTCAGCTGTGCTACTGTGCACTCCCAGTTCTGATTTGGTGCTTCAAGCGGCACCGCCGTAGCTAAGTGAGGAGGGTGGGGTGGCCATTTGACTTATCTGCTCCCAAACGAAGTACATACTTGTGGGCCCCAGCACACTTTCTGTGCACCCTTCAGCACGCCATCTTAGTTTCCGTATGGCACGCAGAACTCGCGGAAGTTGCGAAGCGTCTTTGGAATGGAGCGGGCGACGGCTGGAGCAGAATGCGTGGGAAGGCAGAGGGAGGTCCGCGAATGCCTCGGGGAACGTGACGTAACCCTCTTCAAGGCAGGGCATATGACTACACAAACAGCACGCGTGGAGGCGTGTCGGATTATTTTACGGGGGCCGCATGATGGTGACCCCCTCACATTCCACGAAAGACAGTCCACAATTTCGCACAGTTGCGATTCTGCACCCAAGATCGCGCTTCTCGTGGGCCTCTGCCTCGCTTGCATGCAGAACCATGCGCGCCTCTGCCTGCTATTCCGCTACGTCGCCGGTTCCTACTGCGTCCTTGCTGCGCTGTAACGACTGGAGCACTTTTTTGTAGAGCTATGTATGCTTTTCTCGTGCCTGTCAACTTTTTGCACCATTGTTGCATAAGACTGCGGGCCCTGCAGTATGACTTCCCTCCAAGCTTGCTGCCAGAGCTCCTGGCCATGCCACCACCAAGCTGGCGCCGGCGCAGCCAAGCTCTGCGCACAGCCCTGTTTTCTACATGTTCATTTTCCGTTCTTCATTATGGTATTGCAGTCTGCCCAATTTTGGCCGTTGCGAACGGAACACAAGCACTCGTGTGTTTTCAAAAGTTTTTCAATAACTCCACACTTATCTCGCATTTATATAGCTGTGTTTCAGAGCAAGTCATGAAGTAAACTAAATTGGAACTGGAGAGGAGAAGAACCGGTGGTCGGCGACCGGGCCACCTGCGTGCCGACCGTAGCGCCGCAGTCATCCCCACCCCCGGCCGTCGCCAGCGCCGGTGCCTCCGTCGCTTCTCCTATCGTAGGCTTCCGTCGTCCTTTGGCTGGCGCAGAGTGGCCCACACGGGCATGTTTACATGGCGCACACCCCAGGGGGTCCGCATTTTTTTGCTTTCGGACGGTCGAGTGGGGCGGGGGGGGGGGGGGGGGGGGGGGGGGGGGGGGGGGGGGGGGGGGGGCGGGGGGGGGGTGTTTGGGGGGGGGGCCCCCGGGGGGGTGGGTTTTTTTTTGTGGGGGGGGGGGGGGGGGGGGGGGGGGGGGGGGGGGGGGGGGGGGGGACGGGTGCGCGATGCTTGCGGGCGGCGCCTTAGCTCATACTGTGCTCTTTGTCTCGGTGTGCGTAGGTTGTAAATTCTTTTCCCTTCACCGTTTGCAAGCGTTCTCTGTGGTGACCATGGTGTGCGGTCGGCTCGTGCTTTGGTTGGCGTGACCCTTTGCCCTCCCCCCGCCCCCTGTTGTTTTCCGCTGTGCGCATATGCGTGTGTGGGACACATCGGGCGTTGTGGTTTGCACGTCCTATAGGTGTCTGGCGGGCGGCGTGAACGGCGGCGGTGGGAGGAGGAGGGTGTCCAGAGTCAGGTTGTTTTATACATTGGATCGCACTGCGAATAAAGTACAGGCTGACGCGCCATATTGTTGTTTCCCATAAGTGTGGTCTCCCCCTATGTGGGAAAAGTTGCCCCCTATTTTGTCGCGGCTTGAGCAAGAAGCCCAGCTGTTGCGCATTTCGGGGAGGGGAGGGGGAGGGGTGAGGCGAAGACAAAGGCAACCACGCGGGAGCAGCAACAGACAGCCAATCAGCGACTGAATCTATCGCGCAAGGATCTTGCGTTGCAGCCCATCAGCAAGGGAAAAACTGTAAACCGCTCCCTTTTTGAGAGACGGTGTGTCCTGTGGCCCGACAAATGTCGTTCGGGCCCCCCAGCAGTCCTGCCGGTTACCGTCGTTTCTCGTCATTTCTCGTCGTTTCTCGGGCGGTCCGCCTCGGATCCGCATCAGACACGGGCTTCGAGGCCCATGCGTCGTGCAAGTAAAGCTCTGTGCAGTCAGAATCGCGTCAGAGACTGCAACCGCAACAGAAGAGGAGTGCATGCTCGTTGACCTTAAAAAGCGTTTAAAGTTGGTTTGGGCCAAATCACTACTGGTAGGAAAGCTAGGGAACCCCCCCCTTCAGAAATTATCAGACAGCTCGACTCTCAGTCAAATATTTCCGACAGCAGAGCCTCAAATTTAGTTTGATTGTGTCCTTAAAGCCTCTTAGTCCGTACTTTGCGCTTGTGTTCTTGTCGCCCTTGTGCTTGTGTTCCGTTCGGATTGGCCAAATTTGGGCAGACTGCAATACCCGCCCGGGGAGCGCTATATTAGCCGCGGGATACTCACGTGCCACCCACTGAAAACTTCTCCAGGAGGCACGTTGCCGCCGCAGAAGCACCCGACACTCAACGCATGCGCGGTCCCGAATCGGTAGAGTCCGTTGAGCTGTGTGCGGTGTCGCGTTACACCGCGTGACCGCAGCCGCAATACTTCTGCGGCGTTGTCGACAGCGTGTCGGCGCCCGCGACCCGCACCGCGAGCGTGCTGCCTCCACGCCTTTGAGGGCGGTCCCTGCGTCCTTGCAGGACGCGCCGTCGGCGGCGGCCGCGTCGACCGCATCGTTGCTGCCGGCATCCGCCCGGACCGAGTGTGGCGAAGCAAATCCTAAGCGGCGAGCGACATTTACGACGACAGCGGCCAGCCGCCGTATGACGGCGACACACATGTCGGACACGCGTTGCTCAGTGCCGCATCGGCGGCAAAGGCGGCGGCGGCGCTTCCGCCATTGACGGCCTTACCCTCCTCTTCGCGACGGAGGCGTCGTCGGCACTTGTTACCTCCGGCTCTGCCCCCAATAGCGCCGCCGCCAGCCGCACACTAAAAAGAAGTGCTCCTCGCGGCAGCGGCGGCTGCGAAGCCGCCGGCCTAATTTTTTAACGCTGTTGGCACTGGCATAAGGCATAAACGGGTACGACAACAGCAGACGCCCGCAACAGCAGGGTTTCCACGCATTCGCACTCGCGCATCTTCAAATTTCAGTCTCGACCGCTGTATCGGCGACTAAAACAGGCATTGACCACATCAACGACCACGTGTAAAGCAGGCAATTCTTAGTCAGTGTGAAGCCTGCCACACAGGCAACCCGCCCACAAAACGCGCACCACGCACGGTACCAAGCGCCGACGCCGCGGCGCCAGGCAAGCTCAGCACGGCCAGGGGGCCGGCGCTCGCGCCAAGGGCGGGCACGCACGCCATGTGCGCGCACAATGAGCAGCACTAGCACAGTGGGGCCATTGCAGTCTTCCCAATTTGGCCGATCACGTCGATACAGTCTGTATCCGTTTATATCTGGCTTGATTGCATGACCCCGGGTCACATAATCAAGCCGGGCCACGCACGAGAACGCTCCACAGAATAGGACGAAAGCTCCAGCAATATTGCAGAAGCGTATTTCAGATGGGAGTAGGAAGTCGAATACCGCCTTTCGAGGATCTGCCTCTTTTTGTTGCAAGGCTGTCCACCGCGACGGGTCCCGCCACCGTCGTCGCCACACCCACCATCCCAACTCGCACTCCCACGCTCGCGGTATCTCAATTTCCGCCGTCGGTGGAGTCGGCCTAGCGACGATTCTGAGCCCCACCCTTGCCGTGCAGGACCTGGTTGTGTCGTCACCATCCCTCTCATCTGGGTTTTCTGGGCGTGTCTGCCTGTCGCCCTCTCTCTAACCATACGCGCCCCTCTCCGCACCCCTCTCGAGACGACCCACTTGGTACAGTACCCTATGTTGGAACGCCCACCAGGACGTTTCCGAGTTGGTGGCCCTCATGGCCAACACCGCCATGGCCGCGGAGCTTGACGGGCTCTCCGAGAGTGCCCGCGCTTCCGAGCTCGTGAAGTGGTTGAGGGCGGAGGACGACGCGGCGGTGGTTGACGAGACCGCTGACATGGTTTTGGCTGGTGAGAGTGACGGATGAGGCTGCCTCATGTGCGTGGCGGGTCCTAGGGGGGTGTGAGATAAAGTCAATCTTTGTCGGGTGCACACCTGCGCCTGTCTGTCACAGTCTTATGCAGTTGTCTGTAAACGTTGGTCGAAGTCTGGTGCGCGGGTGCTGGTCTGAACGCCGGCCGCCTCAATCGAAGACATTATATTTATCCTCAAACTTACCAGAAGTTTCTGAGCGACTTCTGGCCCGACGAACGCAGATGGGCCCCAACGAACCAGTCCGCTCCGAAGGCTACTTTTTGGACGCACCCATCACATAATCGGATATAGACTGTATGAAGCCGAGTGATCAACAGTGTGAACATATGTCTCAGCCATCCATTCATCCGGATAGAGTCGATGAACCAACGTACAGTTGACCAAAACCCTGACTTGACCTCGACCACATCGGCCAAAGTTGGGAGGACAGCAATAAAACCACGTATGGCTGAGCTCCTAAAAATGGCGGATGCAAAGAACGCAGTTGCAGGCTACACAACGCGACATAGAAAAGCGATTGTATTGGCAGATGCTCAGGCACCTTGAGGACTGTTGCCATCAATTTGGTGTCGGTCATCTCGCAAGCCAATGACGTGATCCGGCTGAACGGTTGCAGAGAGTCTGCGCCTGACTCGAGATGACCGGAGATTTTCCTCAGATTCTTATGGCGCCAGCGTTGCTGAGGCCCTGTCTAGACGGCGCATGCACGGCGTGCGCAGACACGTGCTAGAAAATGGGAGCGCGTCGTACCAAGCACGCCCCAATCACGCGAATGTTTTCAGACCCAAACTGACCGATCGTGCGATCCCGCACAAAAAGAAGTCACGGGCTAAAAAGGGCTGCCTCAGCGCATTGGAGCCGGACACGTTCACGTGCGAGAGATGGTTTTTTGTATCTTGCGCACGTGAATGTGTTTAGATCGGAATTTGACGCAGGCGTTTGAAGGGTTCCGCAAGAACGATTGGACGAGAAAGCCCGTCACGGATCGCTTCTCGGATGAAAAGATGCTAGAAGCATGCATGTACGCTCCCGTTCTCTAGCGGCGTGGGGGCTGATTGGTGCATACGTATCGCTTGTACAAAATTGGATCCCCGCACGTCCGCCAGAAGGGGCAGCATTGGGGGCGGGGGACATGCCGTTCGGGGCAATGAGGCCGCGAAAGTGTTGCCACCGCTCCTTCGCGCAACGGGAAGGGGGGGGGGGGTCTGGGGGCGCCGCGAGCTCCAAACCGTCGTAGACTCTCCGCCGTGCACTACGATAATGGGGCACGCGCCAATGGCGGCACCTCTGATGCCAGTGCGTGGCTACCGCTCCGGTGCGGACTGGGCAAGCGGAGGACCTGCCGGAGGCACCGCGGGGCCGAAAGCGTGGCCGGGGCTTCATTGCTGGGGGTCACGTGGGAGCAACCCCGTTAATGGCAGCGTGGACATGGCCTTCTGAAGGCAAGAATGGGAGCTTTCAGCCGCAGGCACCTCATGTATGCAATCTGAGTCACCTCTCCGCGCGGCGACCCATTCGAACACCACTGGCACGCACTGCAGTTTACACTGCAGGGGGAAGGCTGCATCCCTCCAGAGGCAGCGTTGGTGAGCACGGGGGACGCCATGGACGGATCGGTGAAGAAATAGAACAGCCACAGTGTCTTCAGTGTGATATGGGCGCGGGTCGTCGAAGTAAGAACTCGCTGCCCGCGCACTGGCACCGTTCGTCCCAAACTCCAACGCTGTGCCTTCCTTCTCCTCCATCCGTCCAGTACAGGCGAGCCATGATTCCATGACCCCCGACGCCCCTCCAACCACCCTGTATTCTGACATTCGCCCCACCGCCAATCGCATGGCAAAGGACGAAGACGTCTTACGCTTCAGCCTCGGGCAACAGCACAGAAGCCACGCGGGCACGACGGTCATGACGCCCGCGACCACCAATATGGCGTCCGTAGCGACTGTCGCTGCGAGCTCCACTATTGCCCGGCGCCTTTTTGACCACAGCAGCGCATCAGCGTTCCTCGAGAAGCTGTCTGCAACAGAGCTGCGCACGGTGTTGCGCGTTTTGCGCATTAAGGGCCGAATGCAATCAAACATGGCTGACAGGCGCGCCATCGCGGCGGCGTCGAGGACGACCAAAACATCGACGATGAGAAGCTCGAGGCACTTACGGACGAAGCCGACCTGGCGCCTTCTCCTTCCTAGACACCAGCGTTTGGAGCGCGGCCACCCGCGGGCCTGTCGCCCTCGGTACTGGTGCCCTCCAGTGGCCGCTTGGGTGCGGGTGGCACCTTCGCAACGGCCGCCCCTCCTTCAATGGCTGCTGTTCGTGGCCCGGCTGTCAGTGACAACAACATGGCCCGCCTGGTGCACGTCGCGACCAATCCGCGCCATTTTGACACCATCCAAGCGGCAAATCAGCCCTTGTCGCACGCAGAGCTTGACCATCCGCGCAGCGGTTTATGGGACGGCGTCCTCGGTCCCGTGTTCAACAATCCTGACAACAAATCTGGTCGAGCCACGCCGGTGGACGGCGTTCTCGAGGTGGACTTGCGAGGAATGGACCCTACCCGCATCACGTGCCGTCGGGAAGCAACCAAGCTGCAGACGAGCTACCAAGCCTGGCGCTATGACCACACCAAGGCGTACTCGAACTACCCCGCAGCGGCAAGATGCAGGGGGCCATTTTCAAGGAATACACCAACGGCGATCGTCGACTGCTGTTTTCACACTGACTGCTCTTCGACAGCCCGTCGGTGGATTTCGTGCTTCGGTCCTTGCCGCAAGCTGCCCAGGTTGGGGTGGGCCTGCCCGGTAGCGCTGCGGCTGGCCGCGGGCCAGGGCACCCGAGCGCGGCCTGTCGCCCCTTGAGCAAGCGGGCCCGTCAGGCCGAGGTCTTCAGCAGGGGCATGGACAGTTTGACGGCTGCGATCGTGGCAATGGGGACACGACTGGCGCGGATTTTCGCGATGCCGCGGGAAACAATGTAGCGGCTGCATTTGATAACGCCGAAGCGATGGGCGCCGTTTGGTAGCAGCTGAAGACCGCATGCGACGCGGTGCTCGGGACCCTGACGACGTGATTGACATGTAGACACGTACACACTTCGAGCAGCAGCTGGCGAGGTTGATGGGTACGGAGTAGAATTGGTCTTGGCGGGGCGTGATACGGAGATGAGACAATCGTCTGAGGAGGACGAGGGCTCGCCTGCAGGAGTAAGAAAATGTGCAGCAATCATACTTGTGTGCTACTATTTGTGTTCCTCTATTGCCTGGCGGGCCAGCTTTCCTTTGGTGGCGTCGGCAGCGCAAAAAACCAAACGCCCTGTCTACGTGGACGCGTGCAAGATATTATTGTTTTTGCGAGTGCGGCAGCAACACCACTCCAAAATGCCACTGCATCCGCACCCACAGAGCCGCACAATCTGGTCGGAGCCCTGGGGGGGTGGCACGCATTCCATCACAGACATCGGCAGACCCGTTGCTGATGTCATTCGTTACCCTCGCAGCTTGGGCCATGCGTGTGGTGAGGGCGGTTCAGGCTCATTATGACGCCCCCGGTTGGCGACGGCTTTGCAGGACCCTCTACCGTCGGCGACGCGCTAATACTCCTGACTGCCGTGGCCGCTGGGCCACCAATCGGCGCCACGGCGGCTACAGCAATGTGCAACAGAGGCAGCATAGCTGGCGCGGGCGTGGGGCGAGGGGCTACCAGTGTGCGCGGCGAGGGCGAGCGTGCCCTTGGCGTTGTCAAAGACAAACGACAGGCTGTAGTCGGGAATTCTTCAGTTTTTATCCCACAAAAGGGGTGCGGTTCAACAGGGTGCATGCGTGCAGGTGGGCGTGTGTACAACAACACGTGGTTGTTAACATGAGCTAAGGCAAGTGTCGGTCAGGCCGTGCGGCGGCACTGCAATTAATTCAGTCGGCAAGTGCATGCTACTTTCAGCGGGCAAGCTTCCCTGTCCCGCCTACGCTGTCATAGACCGTCATTCAGGTCGCACTGGTCCTGCATGATGGCCTCCTCCGTCCCAGCAAAGCTGTACTATGGGAGTAGGGCACCCGCCGGGAGGCGGTTGCTCGCGCTCAAAACGATGTCCAAGCGCACTCATACACGCAATATATATGGGATGCCCGAAACAAAGAGAAGCGAATGGAACGCCGCAAGATACCCCACCGACCGATGATCCTCCCAAACACCTGCACAACAAAAGTGCGCGACGAGCTGTGAAAGAAGCTGTAAGCATTCTTATCCCATGGGAGATTACGGCGACCGCCACCAACGTCCGGGAGGGGGGCAGGAAAGCCACCCCCACCGCTGCTGCCGCCGCTGTCTGGGCCGGCACCGAGCGCACCGCTGGCGCCCGCGTGCTCGCGCCGCCGGCGACCGCCACCAACGTCCGGGAGGGGGGCAGGCAAGCCGCCCCCGCCGCTGCCGCCGCCGCTGTCTGGGCCGGCACCGAGCGCACCGCTGGCGCCCGCGTGCCCGCGCCGCGGGCGACCGCCACCAATGTCCGGGATGGGGGCAGGCAAGCCGCCCCCGCCCCTGCTGCCGACGCTGTCTGGGCCGGCACCGAGCGCACCGCTGGCGCCCGCGTGCCCGCGCCGCAGGCGACCGCCACCAACGTCCGGGAGGGGGGCAGGCACGCCACCCCCGCCGCTGCTGCCGCCGCTGTCTGGGCCGGCACCGAGCGCACCGCTGGCGCCCGCGTGCTCGCGCCGCCGGCGACCGCCACCAATGTCCGGGATGGGGGCAGGCAAGCCGCCCCCCCCCCTGCTGCCGCCGCTGTCTGGGCCGGCACCGAGCGCACCGCTGGCGCCCGCGTGCCCGCGCCGTGGGCGACCGCCACCAACGTCCGGGAGGGGGGCAGGCAAGCCACCCCCGCCGCTGCTGCCGCCGCTGTCTGGGCCGGCACCGAGCGCACCGCTGGCGCCCGCGTG
>Ga0115030_1000503_pt1 | contig 16135 bp, 19 predicted proteins | sample SidtaG_4_FD_87174 | JGI IMG/M metagenome (GOLD analysis project Ga0115030, IMG submission 87174) | Marine algal microbial communities from Sidmouth, United Kingdom - Sidmouth_Male1 metaG | ecosystem: Host-associated > Algae > Red algae > Unclassified | place: Sidmouth, United Kingdom | collected... | reverse complement strand
GGGGGGGGGGTGCGGGGGGGGGGGTGGGGGGGGGGGGGGGGGGGGGGGGGGGGGGGGGGGGGGGGGGGGGGGGCAGATGAGGGCAAACATAGAAGAGTTCAAGCAATGGGACAGTCGTGGAAGGAACGACCACGACTGTGTGGTGATCCACCGCTGAGCCCAACGGCGGGGCCTGAGCTGGGTGGGGCGCGGTCCTCTGGGCGCGTTTTTTCCGCCCGTCGCACCTGGTGTGGCAATTTACTCTTTCCATTTACAAAGAAAATGAAGCGGCATGTAAACGGATTTACAAAACTCAGATGTGGCGGTCCCGGAATGCGTGTGCGATGTGGCGCCGAGTTTGTGGCGCCACAAACTCGGCGCCACAAACTCAAGCGTGTCTCGGACCAGGGGTCAACAACTGCTCCAAAGTGTTGTGTGCGTGCCGTGAATAGTCGCCCGAGAGCTCAATTGAGGCAGGCAGGATCCTCAATCTTGGCTCAAACTCTGTCATTTTCAAACCAAATCGTACAATCTTTTGATACAAGTCTAACAGCAGTCCGACTGATCGCCTACTCACTGGCATGCAGTTCATCCTTACCACCATCCAACTCCTCTGTTGGCGGTCCTTATCCAGACCAGCGGTGCTCCTGGGAACGTCTCCCGTTCCCAGTGGTGTTCTTAAGCCGCACGAGCCGAGATCGAGCCTTTGTGAAGGAATTCTGGTCGCCTTTCGGCGCGCCACGGGCTCAGATGGAAGGCAACTGACGGCAAACGCCTGGGACGCGAGGGCGTCAGGGGCAATCGCAAGCGCCTGGCCTCAATCACTTCGGTGTCGTCACTCACCTTCACGTGCTGGCGCCTGTACAGCCTCTTTCTTCTTTGACCGCGCCCCTCCCTCTCCCCACGAGGCTCCGTCTAGACCCCATCCTCCGGTGCACCGTTGCGTCGCCCCCCCTCCCCCCTCTCCCCGCCGCATGGGACAATGATTTACGTGGAGACGAGGGAGCACCTCGTGGGGATGGTGCGCGAGGACGGTCGCAGCGTCGCGGCCGCCGCCCGTGACCTCCGCATTTCGGTACGGTCGGCAACGCGCTTCCTCTGCTTCTTTCTGGACACCGGCGGTGACTTCCACTACGATCCCGGTCAGTGTAGCCGGCAGTTCGACAACAGCGCCGACGACCCGCAGCTGCGTGATGTGGTGCTGTCGACCGTTCGCAGGGAGCCGGAGCTGTTTCTGGACGAGATGGAGGACGCCATCAACGACATTGCTGCACAAGTTGACGGGGCGGTCGAGATGTCTCCGGCCACTGTGGCTCGCGTGCTGGTGCGTAACGGGTACACGCGCAAGGTTGTCGATCGGGCCTTCATCACGCGTAACGAGGCGAACCGAGTCGCCTGGGTGGCAGCTTAGTGACGCATCCCGCTGCGCTGCCGTGTGTATGTGGATGAGGCGCACCGTGTGGGGCGGACGGCCGAGCGGAGGTGGGCCTTGTCGCTGCGTGGGGCTCGTTCTGAGTGCTACGTTACGTCATCGCCTGGGGTGCGCACGAGCTTTTTTTTGGCTATGTCGCATGATGAGTTGTTGGACTGGATGATAACGCGCCCCCCACCGGGTCAGACTTCTGTGGACTTCCTCCTTCTCAGGACAAACTGTGTGTGGCCTCGCCTGAGCGCTGAGGGGGGTGAGTGGGCCCATCAGCCCGAGCGGTGCGTCCTCGTCTTGGAGAACTCCCGTGTGCACGATGAGGTTGCCTTGGCAACATTGAGAGACGCCGGAGTGGTCGTTTTGCTTTTGCTGCCCCACTCGCCGGACTTCAATCCCATTGAGGACGTCTTTTCTGTTGGCAGTAGCTGGCTGCGGCGCTACTACCACCCGGAGCAGTTCAACGCGTGGCCCATGCTGACAATCAACTCAATGCTGGCTCACATCACCGGCGACATGTGTCGTGGGTTCATGAAAGCGGCCGTACGACGCTAAAACGTGTATGTCCCGCAAGACAAGTAAACACAAGAGCAATGCAAAAAACCTGCGCCACGCGCCCCCGCCACAACACAATTCGGAAGACGAGATCGCCGCTGACTGGCGGCGTTGCCGAATGCCGTCGATGCCACCGTCGCCGCGGGAGGAGGTGAATTCCCCGCGGTCGCCGCCCGCCGCACCCCCCGCACCCAAACCCCCCGCCCGCACCGAGGTCGTCATCACCCCGGCGCAGTTCAACGATGAACTGTCGCAGAGAGGCGAGCAAAGCGGGCACGGACAAGCCCACCGACGTCGCGCACTCCATCAGCTCGTCGCACACCTGCTTGCACGTGAGCTCCCCACAGGTAACAGATGCCTCGGGGTACACCCGCCCGTTCCCACGCCGCCTTCTTCAGCTTCTTGCCCTTGACCAAAGTACATGTTGCTGCTGCCGAGCACCTTCTCCGACGCTCGCGACCGACCAGCTCCGAGCCCGGCCTCCTGGTTGCAACGCCGTCGAGCCGCGCGCGTGTCCGAAGAGTACTTCGGCTCGTTCTTCAGCGCCTCGCGGATCGATGCGATCACTTCCGCTTTCGATCCGTCAACTTCGACCGCTCCCAGCGCCCCTGGCATTGGTTGTGCCGTCCCGCCAGACCGCTGGGTGCCCACATCTGACACAAACGCCCCCAGCATGCGGCCAGCCTCTCTAGAATCCCCTGCGTCCTGGGTCACCGCAGCCACGGCTGCCGCCGTTCGGAGAGCAGGAGCCGCGGAGGCACTGCCCAAACCAGTCAAATCTATGATCTCCAATTGCGCAACGTGCGCGCGAAGCCGCTCACCGTCCGATGGCCGCGTCTCCGCCAGTACACGCTTCTGGCCACGAGTGATCTCCTTGTGGGCGCGCACCGTCGGTCGAATGTGCAGAAGCGCAGGTTGCAGACGACCTTGCATTTGCTCCACGTCGTGCTTGGCACACGACCATCGAGGCCCTTCCCTGCCAACGATCAGCGCCTCCAGGTTGTCGAGCTGGTGTCCAACGACCTTGCAAACGGCGCAAGACGCAGAGCATGGCCCGCACGAGGGATCACTGCACCGGCATCGCACGTTCCCCTCAATGTTTAGCGGGCAGTGTGTGACCCTGTGACCTGGTACGCGGCAAGCGCCGCACTTTCGGGCACCTGTTTCGGGCCATAAACCAGCTAGTGTGAATAGACAGGCATACAAATCACACAGCAGGATGTCTAAGAACCTCCTAAAAGAGGTATGCACCAGCTCCGCACCGTCAGTGCTCGCTCTTGCATGATACATGACCAGCAGGAACAAAAGGCGGATGGCACCAATCGCAATACACACCGGGACATACGCCCACATTGAATGGAAACTTGAGCGTACCATTATGACTCGGCCCACCACCAACAGAGGGGGCAGCAGCGGAACTCCCAGACATGACCACTTCTGGCAGCTCGCAGACAGGTCGCAGAGAAGGTAGTGGGCGTGCTGGAGCCACGAAAAATCGCTGGTGTCGCGTCGCCGACCACTCGACAGCGTGGGCTGCGAGACAATGCAGGTCTCGTGGCGGACCCGTGTCGACGTCGTCGTCGCTGATGAGAGCCACGCCCCGTGTCGACGTCGTCGTCGCTGATGAGAGCCACGCCCTGTCCCCCTTTGTCAAATTCTTCCAAATTCGGCGCACACGAAAATCGAAGCGATCAGATGTACTTGCGCGAAAGATACAAAACTTATATATGAAAACGAAGCTATCCCTTGCTTTCGTGTTCCGTTCGGATCGGCCAAAATTGAGCAGGCTGCAATATCTCTATTCCCGGTTCTCTGGGAACCGTGGACAAAACCGGGACGGATAGTGTATAATAGAGTACTAACTGTAGTGATGCGTAAGAGGCTTTCATTAACAGCTCTAACTGTACAGAACTGTACTGTACTCCGATGACGACTCGTCTCTGTCAGGGATGCATCTCGCTGTCGCTTCTTTCCCGGGTCGCCGTTCACTACCTGTACGGTACCACCAGTAGGTGGGTTCACGTAACCCAGAGGGGTCTCGGTTCCCGGACCCTTGTCGACATGCAGCCGACTGTCAGCGAGGAGAATTTGTCAGGACCATACACGTTGAGCAACACGGTGATTCCACACTTTGGAAGCACGCAAGATTCCAAGGACTTCGAGGAATCCACTTCGGCGAGTCACCGCCAGCAAATGAGTGGAACTGTCGAGCACTCCTCCGCATTGGTTATCATACGGTGATCCCTGCTGATTGCTGGATGCTAGCAGTCAATCAGGATGCTCCCCGGGCCTCAGGACAGCGGGTGCGGGGGCGCTGAACAGAGCCCCCTGTGAGCCGGGCCCAGCGATACCAGCGGTATGTGGTGCCACAACAGCACCGTGTGGCGGTGTGTGGGGAGGGTGCCGCCCGTCAGGGGCGGTGTGCAGATGTCCCGACAGCAGCGTGTCAGGGGGGGGGGGGGGGGGGGGGGGGGGGGGCGGGGGGGGGGGGGGGGGGGGGGGGGGGGGGGGGGGGGGGGGGGGGGGGGGGGGGGGGGGGGGGGGCCGCTCGCAGACGTCGTCGCGCGGACCATCGCACGTACGCGCTCCCCCAGCCGCTCCTTCGGCAAACAGCACCGCATCGATGCTTCTGCTGCTTTTCGTGGCGCTTGGGTTTTACGTCGCTCTCTGCACACCCTGTTGTTCCTTGGCCGTGGGGCCGCACAACTGCCACCGAGCCGCTATAAGACCGCCTGCCCGAGACTGACCTCGTGCGCTGCCGGCCATTACCCCACCTCCCTACGACGCGGTGCCACGAGCGCGGCGAGCGGTGCTCGAGTCCCGAGCTTCTCGTCCACTTTCCCGCTTTCGCGTAGGTGACCGGTCCCTTCGCGCGTTTAGCAAATGTGAGTCGCCCGCATGGTCCCGCACGTGGTCCTCCTTACTATTGCTTTTTCTGTAGTGTTGTGGACGACTGAGTTCACCATGTGGAGGTCCTGCTGTGAGGCGCAAGTCCGTGAAGGACTCGAGGTCAACGACGTGTTTCTGACTCAAGACCGACTGTCTCTGCTCCGCTTTTCTGTGCCACATGCGCCCTCTTTGGTGACTGACCGACTGCATGCGCATTGACAGAAAAAGACTGTCGTTATGCCGAACACGTCCGGGCGCCTGCCACCGCTCTCCACCCTACTTTCAGTTGACGATGACGCCGGCACGACGCAGACGTCGCAGGTGCCGGCTTCAAGGACAACACACCCAGCCGCGTCCTCTGCGGTCGCGACGCAGCCCCCGTTTTCCTCGCCTCCGCGCCCGCTGTACCAACAGCGACCGTCGCGAGACGCAGCACGTGCTCTGGGCCCTTTTAGCGCCGACCCCGTCATGTGCGGCAGAAACCAGTCTACCGACGCCCGTACCTCCTTTCTTCACAATGGGGCAACGCCAGGGGTATGTCAGGCTCGACATGCGGATAACACTTTTCCAGTTTTCGCCGGTGACACACATGTCGCACACACCAACCTGTCGGACGACGGTGTGCCGTCGGGCGGGGCGTTGTTGTACCGGTCTCGAGAGGGAGGGTCGCGAGACTCGGCTGCGGTGGGCCGTGGCAGCCAGCCAGAGCAGACCATCGAATTGGACGATGATTCGAACGGCAGTCGACGTCTAACGCCCCCCCCGTCTGACGTGTCAACCAGTGGGTCGTCGGCCGCCCCTTTACCCGCGCACAAGCGCCGACGCGCCAACAGTAGGGCGACGCGTGCGGACGGGGCTCGGCCGACCAAGAGGCGCAAGCAGGCGGGCTCTGTCGCAGCCGGCGGGCATGACGATTTCAAGACTCGGGGAGTCTGGTCGCCCAAGTACCGTCTTCTAGTTCACACATGGTCGGCCAAGTTTTTCGACGCGCAGCTGAGCAGAGACGGCGCGAGTAAGCAGTTGTACCTCCCCAACGCGGCTGGATGGGTCACTAAACGGTTGGCGAAAAAGAAAAAGAACCCCCTTCAGCCTCTCAAGTACGACGCCGTCTACTACATGATGAACACCATGCGTAGCTACATGACCGAGCGCTCGAAAATCAAGCACCACTCGACGGGCAAGAGCCCCCGGAGCATTGCCAAGGCACAGAAGCAGAAGGACGTCAAGAAGGCCGCCGACTGGCGCATGTCGACGGACGAGATGGACCAGCTGGTCACGATGGCGACGGGTGTGCTGCAACATACTGGCGGCACGTGCAAGACGACGCCATTGACGCACGGGCGGGCGGAAAGCCGTCCCGCGCACACCGACGGGGACGGGGACAAGTCGAAGGACGCGGACGAGTCCTTGTCATCTGACGACAAGTCGGGGTCGAACAGTGATTCAAGTGTTGGTAAAGAACATGCCACTCTAAGTACTTCCAGTTCGTCAAGCTCCGATTGGGAAGGCGGCGTACTTCCTCCCAGCGCCCGCCCACCCCGCCCGGCCCGCCCTGCGCGCCCCCCCGCTGCACCTGCATCGGCTATGGCCCTACCGACCGCCCGACGTGTAGGAGCTGGCGTTCGTTCTCGCCGCTCCCTCACAGCCGACGAGGAAGACCGAGCGGCGCTGGAGGAAGACGGTGCGATACAGGCTAACGTGGAGAGCACGCGCTCCGCTGCGAGCGCGCGGGCCACGCAGGCGGATCTCGCCAAAAATACCTTCGAGATGCAAGCCGCCGCTGCGACGCGCGCCGCGGAGGCGACCTTGGCCGCCGGGAACCGCCAGTTTCAGCTGGATATGATGCGAGAGCGGCGGGAGAGCCGCGAGTCTGACCGCCGCACGCGCGTAGCGGAGCAGCAGGCCATTGCCGCGGTGCTGACAACGCAGGCTACCTTGCCGCTGGAGAAGCTGCGGGTGCTGAAGGATCTCTACCTAGAGACGCGGGACGTCGCTACTCTGCAGCCAATAGCGTCGGTTTTGTCGATCAGTGGCGTGGCGAGCGCAGGCGGTGCGTGTGCAGATGGGAGCTCGATTGCGGGGGGTGGGGGTAGCACGGCGGGCGGGGGGCGCGCAGCGGCGAGCGGTGGATCTGTAGGTAGTGGGCGCGCGGTGTCATCTTCTGGCGGGGGACCCGATGCCAGCCCCACCTCACCGCTACTGGAGCACGACAGGGGCGATTTAGAGGGTGGCGGGGCGGCTGAGGGCGTGGGATTCGGGGGGGGTCGGCATGAAGGCGACTCGGACGGGGCTGCCCCAGCGGGCGAGGGACATCGCAAGGAGTGAGCGCGTGGTCGGTGTTCACTTATGTAGAGAGGGGTTCCTATTGGACCAGCAATGGGTAGGCGCTCTTTTGTGTTGATAGGGATTAGCCTCGCATTAGTTTCACTCTTAGTGAACTCTGTCTTTTGGCCCCGTCGGCAGCGCCGGCACCGGCAGCGTCCGGCGCGGTAGCTATCCGTCGGCGCCCCGCAATGGGGACGGGCGTTACAGGCGGCTCGTGTTGCGCACCGGTGCGCGGCTTGCGTACCTCTCGTACTGCGGCCGTGGCGGTGGCGGCGGTGGGACTGGGGAGCGGGGGGGGGGGTTGGGGGGCTGGGTGGGAAGGCCCGAGTCGGGGAGCGGTGGCAGGGATTCGGGGGGGGAGGGCCGTCACGGTCATCGCCTTGCCGCCGCCGCCGGTCACATGGGACACGGCCACTGTGGGAGCAATATGGCACCCGCCTCCGCGAGGGTACTGGGTGCGGGGCTTGGCGTGGAAGTGCGGAACTAGAGACGAGAAACGGTCACAGGGAAGGGTGTTTTGTGTTCATCTCAGTACTTGTACACCCCAGTGGCCGTCATGAAAACAAGAACATCCCTCTTCACTCTGGAGCGAGTCTCTGCGGCTTCCGGATGAGCCGGTAGGGGCTCCTCCGCTGCATCCAGTGTCGGACTGGGCTCCACGTCCCCGTGGTTAACCGAGTTGCATACGTTGTGGAGCACGCAGCAGGCCAGTATCCACTCCAGGGCTGCCAAAAAGTCCGCCTCGGAGCCAATTGGCAATCGTAGCTCCTTCAGGCTTGCCCATCGCCCCTTCACAATACCAAACGTATGCTCCGAGATGACACGAAGGCGAGCGAGCTGCCAGTCGAAATTCTTGTTAGAGGTGGTCTGACCTCTTTGCCCTATATGTGGACCTACCACCCTATTTGTGTAATGCATGCATTTGTCTCCAATCAATAGCTCCCCCGGAGAAAAGTGCTCACCTGGAAAGCGCGCCCAATCCGCCTGCTGTTGTACAATGGCATCAGACGCCGAACCAGCGAAACCAAGCGTGACAGATATAATACTACGGTCATGATCACTAGCCACAAGCACGTGAATACTGTAACGGTCATGACGGTCCCAAAACGTCCACGGTTGTACGCGCGGAGCGTACGCGAGGGGCACTTGTGAGCTGTCAACGGACCCAATACACCCCCTAAAACCGAACTTCCCCCAGGCAAAAAGTGCAAGCTCAGCCCTCCGGCTCTCAGATGGCCACACAATGTATGTGTCTGCCAGTTTGTTGACCGCACCAATGAAGCGTTTTGTGCATTTGATGACTGATCCCGCGCTGACCCTGAAGATGTTTGCGACGGCGCTGATACCTGCGGGCAAAATGTGTACACAAAAATGGGGGGAAAAAATAACATTGCGTCAGCTCTTACGCAACTCCATACGTCTCCTTCTGCCACGCGCACACGTCCACAGTTCCATACAAGAAAAATAAAAACGTACTCGCAGATTTACCGTAGTGTCCCAGTCGGAAAAGCGCAATCTTTTGCACCCGATCCGGGGTGATAGGTCGGTCCCCAAGCACATGAGACTGAGGGAGGTGTTCACTGAGAAGGTCAGTCAGTAGATTATATGTACTGCGGCCTACGCGGACAACACGACGCCACCGGTGCTCAGGCAGGGCGTCCAGCACATACGTGCCCCACTGCGCGCTCTTGGGCACGAAGTCACGATGCATGTGCAAGTACCTGTTGGCTACGAGAGCTTGTAGCTTACGCCGAGACAGCAACAGCCACAAAAGGGAAGCGGGGACATCGTCATCACGTCCGCTCCCGATCCCCTCCAGGTCACAAAACCCAGTTACCTCAAGAATGACAACATGTGTCAGGAAACGCACACGACGAGTCGCGCGGCGAATGGCACGCTGCCTCAGTGAAACGCGCGTCATGGTGATGGACGGCCCTGTGCGAAACCTGAAGAGGAGGTGGGGATGACAAGGCGGCAGGCAATCAGAATTAATAAACGATCGCAGAGTGGTTGGTCTCCTCTTGCTGTGTCTGGCCACGTGTGCCGTTCGATTCAAATCTTGCCACCCATGACTTGGCAGTCGCGTCCCCGATGTCGTTGACAGAAATTTGACCGGCTGACCTGTACCTCTCCGCGGTCAGATTCGGGCGAGTCTCCCTGACAGACCCCTGACGCCGACTAGAACCGCCAGACCTCACCTGGTACCAGCACCCCCCTAGGTTACGTGAACCCCCCTAGTGTGCTCTGCCACCGCACATGTTTCACGTGTGGCTTTGGTCGATGCAGTACGTGTGACGTGCCGTACCGTCAACTGTCAAGATCTCCACGCGAAGATGGAGGTATGCGGACACAGTGCGAGCATGAGGCATCGCGACAGGCGCGATCTGTACAGAACACTGGGTCTGATCATCCCTGTCAAGAATTAGAGTTAAGTTGTACCGTGCTGAAGTGAGAAATGCAGCACCAATCATCTGTCAGGAAGTCGGACTGAGCAGACATCCCAACGCCGCGTGGCCACGCGGGCGTGTCGCTGCCGAGGCGCGGTGTCGGCGGGACGGTCCCACCAGCTGCAGGAGGCCGTCCGGTGCGAGCCTCGCACGTAGCCGTTCTGCCGTTGTCTGTCGGGCGCTCACACCACCCCCGCGACGCGGCCGTGCTGGGCCTGGTCCCACCCCGCCCGCTGGCAACGTTCGTTGTCGGCCTGGACTGGCAATGTGCACCGCGCCGACCGCGTGTGTCCGTTGCGCCGCCCAGCCGGCATTGGCAGCCCCCGGCATACAGCGGGGCCACCGGGTGGCGGCCACGGTCGTCGGCACGGTCGCGCCTCGTTCTGCCGCGCGGTTCTGCCGGCCGCGACGGCGGCGAGCCCCAGTTGTGTGCTGTAGCGTTGTGGTGACCTGGGCTGCTATCGGTCGGCGCCGCGGGCGCACACCCGGCGCAGCCGCGGCGGCCAGCGGCTGCACCCTCCTTGCGCTCCTCGCCCACTGTGGGGCCGGACTGGTGACGCCGCGTCGGCTCGCGCCGGGTGTGCGGTCGCCGGCCGTACGTTGGCCCGCTCGTGCGGTAGCAGCATCCGCCTGTCAGGCGGGTCTGGGGGTCGTGGGGAGAGTGGTGAGAGCGCCGCACGACTGTTGGCGGCGGCGGGACGGGTCATCCATGCGTCACGCGGCGTGCCGGTAGCGCGCCTCGTGGCCCACTGTACCAGCGTGGTGTCTCCCAGCGGGGCCGTGCGGGTCGCCACTCTATCGACAGTGTCTTGCTGGTCGTGCGAGGGGGGTGGGGCGCGGGGGGGGTAGCTGCCTTGCCTAGTGGTGCGCTAAGCGCTTTGCCGCGTTGCGGTCCGCGGCGAGTACGGCGTGCATCGCCGGGGGGGAGGGGGGTGCACGGGTCGCAAGGCAGCCGGCTTCGTCAGCATCAGCTGAGGACGCAGCACCACCGTGTGTAGAACGTGGTGTATGCCGCGGTGGGCGAGTTGTCCCCGACGCTCGCGTAGAGACTTTGTGTTCCACACCGTCGACGATCGTGGGGAGGAGGGGGATACGCGGTGTGGGGGGGGGTAGGGGAGGGGGGGAGGTCGTGCGGACGGCTGGGGCACAGCCAGCGGCACCTCGCGTGCGACGCACGCTGGTTTATAGACGCTGCAAGCCGCCTGTGTCGTCATGGCGACGCCTGGCGGGGTGGACCCGACCCCATCACCCCCCGAGGACTTTCCGACATGGCATGACCGGGGTGAGGCGGCGGTGGTGCCCGTCGTACTGCCGACTGGGGGTGACTCGGATCGATCACGGTCCAGTTTGGATGGCGGCAGCTTTAGCGGCAGCGGCAGCGGCCTGCTGTCTGCCATGCGGCGGACGACGTCGGGCAACAGTGTGCCGCGTCGGCCGTCGGGGCTGCTGCGCAAATCTAGCTCCCACATCCGCTTACGCACGCAACCGACAATAGCGCGGTCGCCGACAGCGCGGCTGCGGCATGCTGTGTTTCGGGGCAACCTCCCCGAGGACGGCTCCCGGCTGGTGCTGATGAACAATGTGGTCGGCAATAGGAAGGGGGACTATTGCTCCAACGAGCTCCGGACGACCAAGTACACGTGGTTGAACCTCCTTCCCAAGGCGCTCTTTGAGCAGTTCCGCCGCATCGCCAACTTCTACTTCCTCTTTGTCGCCATCATCTCGTACATCCCCAACGTGTCGCCGACCAACCCAGCGGCCAATGTCGTACCCCTGCTGGTGGTGGTCGGCTTTGGCTTTGCGCGCGACGTGTACGAGGATTTGCAGCGGCGGCGCCTGGACAGCCGCACCAACCTCGCCCGCTTTGTTATTCTCAAACGCACCGCCGCGGGGACGGGTACACCCTTTGCGGCGGCAGCGTCGTCGACTGAGATGCTCAGCACGGGGTCGTCGGCGGCCGTGGCCGCGGCGATGGACATGGACGTGAGCAGCGGACACTCCCCCGCGCTCGGCGGAAAGCCGCTGTCCAAGGACGACGCGGCGGCCTTGGAGCGAGCCCACCTCCCCCCGGACGCGCACGCCTCGGTGGCCAGCAAGAAGATTGCGGTCGGAGACGTGGTTTGGATCCAAAAGGGGGAAACTTTCCCCGCCGACATGGTGCTCCTCGTCTCGTCTGCCGAGGGCGGCGTCGCGTTCGTGTCGACAGCCAACCTGGACGGGGAGTCCAACCTCAAACGCCACGTCGTCGCTGCGTCCGCGTCGCACCTGCGGGGTGCGGAGGACCTCCGCCACGTCGCGGGCGGCTGCCACGCTCAGGCGCCCGCGGCGGCCTTCCACTCATTCCGCGGCTCCCTGGCGGTGGGCAATGGCGATCCTGCGCCACTGGACGCGGCCAACCTGCTCCTCCGCGGGTCGGTGCTTCGCAACACGGACTGGATTTACGGGCTGGTCGTCTACACGGGGCCTGAGAGTAAGATTGCTCTCAACATGCGCAACCCACCGTCCAAGATGGGGCCGATTGAGGTCAAGCTTAACTGGATTGTCGGGTTTTTGTTTGTCTTCCTTGCGCTCGTCGTCATCATCACGGCGGTCGTCAGTGGCACGCTTCAGGGCGTCAAGTCGGACGGACAGTGGTATATGGGATCCAAGCGATTGGTGTCGGGTGTCAAGACGACGTTCATCGGACTCGGCACCTTTCTCGTACTTTTCTCCACGTGGATTCCCATCTCCCTGTTTGTGACCCTGGAGTATGTGATGGTGTTGCGCGTCGTGTGCTGGGTGTAGGAGGCAGCGCTGGAGAGAAGTGTGCCTGAGCTGACGCTGCTAAGGAGGGCTGCGTGAGAGCCCGCTCCACCGCCGGGGGTGTATGACTCCCAACTCCCGATTTTGGATTTGCTCCTGGACGTCCGTGCGGTGTATCTGACTTTGCTGGCTGGTCTTGTTTCTCTTCATTGTGTTTGTGCTGTGGAACCCTTACCTCGACGTCCCCTTATCCTTTTCTTTGTCACAGGTTTGTGCGCGTCATCCAGGCGTCGTTCATGCAGAGCGACCTGCTGATGACCACCCGGGGCCACCCGATTGCCGCCAAAGCGACTAACCTGAATGAGATGTTGGGCAACATTGAGCATGTGCTGTCTGACAAGACGGGCACGCTGACAGAGAACGAGATGAATTATGTGGCCTGCTCCGCCGGCAACCGCATCATTGACATCCGCGGCGAGGCGGCCGCAATGGACAACGCGGTGGCCAACGGCGATGAGCACGTGCGTTCGCTGATTGTTGCCATGGCCCTCTGCCACGCCGTTGTGCCGGAGCCTGTTGCAGATGAGCCGCCGCCAGCAAAGGACTCGAGCGTGAGCAAGCGGAAGATGCTCTCTGGGTTTTCCAAGGACGTGACGTCGGAGGGCGCCAGCTCGGTCAGTGACGTGGAGAGCCCCCTGTCGCCAGCCGGGCCAGAACCCCCCTCTGGCACCGACCGCGTCGTGGAGTACCAAGGTCAGAGCCCCGACGAGGTGGCACTCGTGACATCGGCGCGGTCCTTTGGCGTGGAGCTGCTCGAACGGTCTCTGGATATGCTCACGGTCCGAGAGTTTGGGACCGTCAAGCAATACACCATGCTTGGGGAGCTCGAGTTTGACAGCGACCGCAAGCGGATGAGCATGCTGCTTCGCGACCCTGCGGGCAACGTCAAGGTCATCTGCAAGGGCGCGGACACGGTGATGCTCCCGCTGCTTGCGCCGTCGACGCTGCCGTCAGACGAGAACCACGCAGCGCTCCAGGAGCACATTGACGTGTTTGCCAAGGAGGGCCTGCGTACACTCGTGTTTGCGGAGAAGGTGTTGTCGCCGGACGAGTATGAGGCGTGGGCGCGGCAGTTTGCAGCCGCGCGCAACAGTCTTGAAGACCGGGACTCCCTTGTCGAGGCTGCTGCCGCCCTAGTGGAGACCAACATGACTCTCATCGCTTGCACGGCGGTGGAGGATCGCCTCGGCACGGACGTGCCCGAAACAATAGCTTTCCTCCGCGCTGCGGGCGTCCGCCTGTGGGTGCTGACGGGGGACAAGCGGGAGACGGCCGAGAACATTGGCTACTCGAGCAACCTGCTTGACACGGACATGACTGTCATCCACCTGAAAGCCGATTCGCCGGAGGAGATCCAGAACGCTCTCCAGGAGGCCATCCAGGTGTACGTCAAGAAGGGCGAAGGGGAAGAGGGCTCCGTGACACCCGGTGGTGGGATGCTGCAAAGGGCTCGGACTCGCTTGCGCCGCGGGCGTGGTTCGAAGGAAGTGGAGCTCGGCATCATCATCGACGGCGCGACGCTGGGGCACGCGCTCGAGACGCACGCGGAGCTGCTAATGGAGCTGTCGGATGCGTGCAAGACGGTGATTTGCTGCCGCGTGACGCCCCTGCAAAAGGCCCTTGTTGTACGGATGGTGCGGGAGCTGCGCAAGGCCAACACCCTCGCCATTGGTGACGGTGGCAACGATGTGAGTATGATCCAGGAGGCCCACGTCGGCGTTGGCATCTACGGCAAGGAGGGCTCACAAGCCGCACGTGCAAGTGACTATGCCATATCGGAGTTCCGCCACCTACAGCGGCTGCTGACCATCCACGGGCGCTACAGCTACGTGCGCACGGCAGGCGTCATTGCCTTGTCGCTGTACAAGAATGCGTCCTTTACTTTGACCCAGTTCCTCTTCCAGATTTGGTGCTTCTGGAGCGGCACAACCTTCAACGACCAGTGGATGGTGAGCACGTTCAACGTGCTGATTACTGCGTGGACGCCACTCTTCTTTGGGACGTTTGAGCGCGACCTTTCGGAGGAGACGCTGCGGAATCACCCCGAGGTCTACCTGTCGTACCGCAAGAATCGGCTCTTCAACTTTTGGACTGTTGCCGAGTACGTGCTGGGCTATGGTCTGTGGCACGCGCTGTGCGTCTACTTTGGGCTGTACCTCTCCATCGGCTACCTGGGCGCGCCCTACTCCAACGGTCAAGGGGGCGGTTTCTACTTCATCGGGCTCGCCAACACCTTCACGATCATCCTGGTGACCTTCGCCAAGATGACGCTCATGTCGCACATCATCAATTGGTTCGTCATTTTTGGGCTGGTGTTTGGCATCTCCACTTTCTTCTGGCTCATGCCCCTCCTCACGTCCCCCATTGTTGGGGAGTACCCGCTCGAGGGGTTAGTGCTACAACTCTTCAGGTCCTCGGCGTACTGGATGACGGCCGTCGTTGTCATTGCGGCGTGCTTCCTCCTCGACTTTTCGGTGCTTGTCATCCGGCAGCTGGTGTACCCGACGCTGGTGTCCAGGTTGCAGCAGCAAGAGAAGCGGGAGGAGCGGAAGAACGGCGGAACAAGACTGTGGCCACCATGCCCGTGACCGATCGGCGCGCACTGCTTTGAAGTCCTGGTAGGGGAACCAGAAGCGCGTCACGTCGTGTGTCAGACGCAGACGCACTGCGTAATGGTTCATTATTTTGACTCGTGCTGTGTATCTTTTTCTCTCCTCCCCTCCCATAGTGTAAAACACACAGATTATTAACATTCTGGTGCGGTGCCTTTCTGTGCAAAACACAGCTGATTCACATCGAATTGGATATCAGCAATTAGTAGACACAAAACCACCCGGATAAAACATTGTATCCAAAAAATCTGCGTTGCCAAATCCTAGAGAAGCATACATATGAAAGACTGCAAGGACCAGGTTCATCATCATCCCTGTTGTTAAAACTGGAACTCACTGCACTAAGTACACCGCATCAGTTACTCAGCTAGATGAATTTGACGATGACACAATATCTTTTCTACATGAGGCACTTTTTTATCTTATTTTTGTCATTTCCCTGGACTATAGTCTAGGGTACTATTCAAGATGAGCTAACACTGACCACCGTCAACCCCATGAGCCCCTTTCAATTATTTTTTGGAGGCCAGTGCATGCTGCGGGAGTACTTCACGACGAGACGCTGTACACGTCAACGGGGCCGTGACAACGACACAGGACGTTGTGCTGTACATTCTGGGCATGAACATGTCCGCAAGCCATGGGCAATCTCGCCCATGTGTTTCTTGTTTTTGAGAAAGTGTCCACGACGTCTGTGAGGGTCGTTTGTCTGGTTTCCAGCGACGGGTCGCCCTCGATGCGGTCAAGAACGCGGTCGACTGCGATGTACAGGCTGGAAACGACGGCTCTGGCTGCACTCGGTTGACGGAGATATCGGTACTTGTGACGAAGAAGCGTTCGTGTGCTCTGATGGGCATGAGTTTGATTGTGTGACAGGTGAGGGTCGGTTCATGAGGCAAAGCGCTTCAAGGGGGGGAGGGGGTCAGGCACTGTAATTGTGGGATTAATGACGTTGGTTAAATAACCAGTAAATGGCGACTGACCGTAGACGCGCGATAAAGCGAACCCTATCGCCTTAGAGGCGAGGAAGAAGAACCTTTGTTCGTGCAACATCCGATGGGGAGCCGGGGGTGCCGACGACGGCGAACCCCGGTCCCATGGTG
>Ga0115030_1000500_pt1 | contig 16181 bp, 16 predicted proteins | sample SidtaG_4_FD_87174 | JGI IMG/M metagenome (GOLD analysis project Ga0115030, IMG submission 87174) | Marine algal microbial communities from Sidmouth, United Kingdom - Sidmouth_Male1 metaG | ecosystem: Host-associated > Algae > Red algae > Unclassified | place: Sidmouth, United Kingdom | collected... | reverse complement strand
CGTCTGGGGGGTGGGGGCCCCCCCCCCCCCTCGCGAGAGCCTGGGGGGGGGGGTCCCCCCCCGCCCCCCGGCGGGGGCCGCGCCCGACCCCCCCCCCCCCCCCCCCCCGAACCTCGCCCAAGGGGGGTTGTAGAGGTCAGTCCGCGGGGCGGATCGGGCCCACCCCACGCCTGCGTGGCGTGGCGCACGGCCCGATCCGGTGTCCTGCAACACCCGCGACCCCGCGCCCCTCCCGCGGAGTGTGCTGGCCCCACCCCTCCCCGTGGGCCCGTTCGCACACCCCGGTCTCACTCCTCCCCCACGCGTGTCCTCGCGACTCCTCCCCACCACCCTGCGACGTAACCCTTCCGCGCTGGCTGCGACGCGGTGTTCGCCGACTCGTTCCTCCTCCCACCCCACGACGTGCCGTCCACCCCCCCCCCGTAGTGCACGTCGCTCCCTGCTTCTGTCGGCCCTCGTGGTCCCTCCCCCTTCTCCTCCGCGGTTTCCCTCACGTCCCCCCCCCTTCCGAGGACCCGGTGACCGCCGCACCCCTCCGCGTCCGCGTCCGCGTTGTCTACAGCGATGGCCGACGAGGATACGCCGTACCGCACCGCCGTGGGCCCCCTGCCCGTGTTGACCGACCCGTCGACGTGGGAACCGGCGTGGGCGCGCGAGGAGGCGCGCCCGCACGTGGCTGAGACGCTGGCCCACGCGACGTTCCGAGGGATCGACCCGGCGCGCCCCGCCAACCCGTTCGCGAAGCAGATCACCGCGAGTCCGCACGCCCGCGTGCCGTCCCTGGACGACCGAGCCTCGTCGATCACCGTGGTGCGGCGTCGCCGCGAGGTGGGCTACCGCCGGTCGTACCTCGGGTTCATGGACGACGCCCCCGCAGACCCGGCGTTGGTGCCGACCTTGGACTTCGTCTTGACGCCACCGCCCTACCTCGAGGCGGCCGATTTGGAGGGCCCCACGACGGTCCAGTTGACGACAGTCCGCAACCACCGGGGCGGGCTCACCGGCCAACTCGTGGGCTGGCACCAAGCGGAGTATTCCAGCTGCGCGACGGCGTCGCGGTCGCGCTTCTACTTGCCGACCCCCGCGTGGTGGTCCGGCGTTGAGGTCCCGGATGGGTGCATGGCGGAGCTCCCGTGGGTCCACACGTACGCCACGGACGACCTCTACGCGGGGCGACGTGTCCCGTGGGCCATCTTCCGCAGCGAGTGGGCCCTCGGGGCTGCCGTCGTCCTCCTCGAGACGTTCCGCACCCGTCGGGTCTTGTGGCGCTTCCCGCCGCGGTTGATCGACTGGATCCGTTCTTTGGGGCCGGCCAACATCTGCTCCCGTGCCGAGGGCCCCGACGCGGAGGCGACCGCCACCCTCGAGGCGTTGCTGGACCTCGCGGACCAGCTCCCCGATACGGAGGCGTTCTGTCAGCGCCTCCGGGCCCGCAGCTGCGAACTTCGCGACCGCGGGGGCTGGGTCTGGGCCGACCTCGAGGTGGGCGACGAGGGGACGCGCGCCAAGGCCGCCCCTTCGACTGTCCGTACTCCGCGGACATCCTCGAGGCACGCGGGCACGGTCTCGCTCGTGGGGGTTGGGCCGCCGCCGTCTCGGCTGCTCGTGGGCCGCGTTACCCCGGGGGTGGAGCCACACCGCCTGCTTCCTCCGTGGTGACCGCCGCCGCAGGATCGTCCACCCCGGGCCCCTCGCAGCCTGTCGTGTTGGCTGCCCCCTCCGCGGGCAACTCCACGGGGAGCCACATCGTCTCGTTCGAACCCGTGGAGCACCGTGACATCTTCGACGCGGCCTTCGACCAGCTGTACAACGTGCCCTCGGATCGCGTTCCGCAGGGGCTGGCGCGTGGTGTCGCTTGCGACCCCGGGGAGCTCCGCGGCTATACCACGGGGACCTTGATGGCCGGCATGTGCCACACCGTGGTGTCCCTGTGCGAATCGATCGGGCAGGGGGCCCACGACAACCCCGGGGTCCCGCCCCGCCAAATGGAGGAGCTGCTTCAACTCGTGGGCCGACCTGGTATCCGCGCGGCCGTCCTCCGCGAGACCGGCGCTGCCGCCGGCGGGGCAAGCCGTCGACAGCAGCACCAGCGCGACCGCGACGTCTACCGCGAGGAGCCGCCCGCGCAAAGCTCGCGTGGTCCGTCCGGCCACGGGTGGGGTGGGCCCGCGTCGGGGCAGCGTTGAACAGGGAGAGCGGACCACGATGGGGGGGAGGAGATCGTCCCACGGGGCCGTAGTAGTAGATTGTAGTGGAGGGGGTGTCGTCGCGTCGACGGTGCCGGTCGGCACGTCAGCGACCAAAACACCCCGTGCGGGCCGTTTGCGTACCACCCACGGGAGCGCCCCCTGCTCCGCGAACCGGATCCCCACGCGATTCCGCCTTGAAATCCGCAGCCCCGCCCGTCCACACCGGTCCGCCATCACCAACCGCCCGCTCCGGGCACGTCCACGATGCCCGACAAAATTTGCCCGACGCCGTGACCATGGGGCGGGCTGCCGCGCCGCCGCGCGGCGACGACGGTCGCCACCGCGGCCGCGTGGCCCGCAGCGGGACACGTGTCGTGGGCCGAAAATCCGCCACGATTCGAAACTTGAAAACAACGTGTCCCCCGAGGGAACTCCCTTAAGCGAGAAAGTCGACGACCGCCACCTCCTCTTCGACCCGTAGACCCACACGACGCATGTACCGGTGTACCTTTCGGAGGTCGAGCCGACTGGCCAACTCGAGGGTGTCCTCATCCGGGTGGTAGCCCCACCAGCGGGTCCTCAGGCGTAGCATACCGTCGTCGGCGACCTCGTGACCCACGAAGGCCTCCCAGACGAACTCCTTTCCCGTGTGCTGCTGCCCCTCGGGCTCAACGACGTCTTGGGGTACGCCGAGGCTTTGGATGAGCTTCTGCGGGTCCCCCGGCAGGTTCGGCGCGGCCGTCACGTGGTCGCTGCTCACCGTCTCCGGGTATCCGCCAGTGTCCAACGAGAAGGTGCCCTCTCCGCGAGATAGCACCTTGTGGGGTCCGGCCGCGCGGGTCTCGAGCTTGTGCTTGGTCCGCGCGTGACCATCGACGAACACCAAGTCCCCCGCTTGGATTTGCTTGTTGACCGGCCTCACGCGGGCGTCGTAGCTCCTCTTGTTTCGCCGCTGTGCCACCGAGAGGGATCGCCGCACCTTGTGGATGAGGTTGCGTAGCCGCGCCCGGATGGCCTCACGGATAACTCGCGGGCTACCGTCCGTATCCTCGGGTGCCGGGGAACCGACCATGCGCTCTTCGGAGAGGCCCCGTACCCGCTCGGGTGTGACGAACTCGAGCGGCGCCACCCCGGGGCTCTGCTGCGGCCGACTGTTGTAGGCCAGCGTTAGCATCGACACGAGGTCGTCCCATCGGTTTTGATGATCCTCGACGTACGTCTGCAGTTGTCCCACGATGTTCCGGTTGTACCGATCCACTTGGCCGTTCGTCTGCGAGGGGTACGTCGTGGAGTACCGGTTGGCGATCCAGAGTTGTGAGCAGACCCCTTGGAAGAATGTGGAACGGAACTGGGGGCCATTGTCGGACAACACCGTCGCCGGGGGTCCATAGGCCGCCACCCAGTGGTCCGAAAAGGCTGCCTAGATGGATTCCGCGTCGATTTGCTGAAGGGGGATGGCCCGCTTCATCTTGGAGAAGCGATCCACGATGACCAACAGCTGTTCGTTCCCCGCCTCGGTTCGGGGGAGCGGACCGAGCAGGTCCATACACAAGTCCGTCAGCGGTTCCGTCGGGGGGAATGTCTGGAGGTAGTTCGTCTTGCGTCCCTTGCCGACGCGGTTCCGCGCGCACTGCACACAGTTGGCCACGAAGGCGTAAACGTCCACCACCATAGCCTCCCAATAAAACCATCGCCGCATCGACGTGTACATCTTGTTGGCCCCCGGATGTCCGGCTTGCGGGGGGTAGTGCTCCCGCATCATCACCCCGTAGCGCAGGTGGGTCGGCAAATAGACTTGCGCGGCTCCGTCCAGCGGTGCGGTGCGGACCAACAGGCCGTTCGGATCCTCGCGGAACCTGGACTTGTCGTTGTCGTCCATCGCCGCCCGAACCTCTTTGCACCGACCATCCTCCGCCTGCCCCTCGAGGAGCTCCGCGAGCGTCAGGGGGGACAGATCTCCCCCCTCCGTTTGCGGTGGCAGCTGCAACGCCGCCGACGAGTTGGGTAAGGCTAAGGCCAAGCAGGGTACCGCGTCGGGTATCGGCCCGTGGTCCCCCGCGGGTGTTGAGATGCGCGAACCCGTATCCGCCGCGTGGTGTGACGCACCCGGTCGCGTCTGCACCACGTAGTTGAACTCCGCCAAGCGTAACCGGCACCGCGCCTGCCTCCGGTGGGCCCCGTCCATATGCAGCATCCACTTGAGCGCCGCGTGATCCGTGCGCACCGTAAAACGAGTCCCCTCGACGTAGAAACGAAGGAGGAGGGATGCCCACACCACCGCGAGGCACTCCCGCTCCGTCTTGCTGTAGTTTCGCTCCGCCGCGTTGAGGGAGCGACTCCAACAACCCACGGGCTGCGTGGATTTGTCGGGTTGTTCCTGAGTAGGACCGCGCCTACCAGCGCCGCGCTTGCGTCCGTGTCCAACGTGTAGGCCCCGTGTCGCCGCGGTGGGGAGAGGATGGGTGCCTCCGTGAGCCGCCTCTTGAGCCCCTCAAACGCCCCCAACGCCTCGTGCGACAACGTCCCCCACCGATCGGGCCTCTTGGAACTCGTCATCGCGGCCAGCGGCCGCGCCACTTGGGCGTAGTCCTTGACGAACCTCCGATAGACGTTGCACATCCCGAGGAAGCTGCGTAGGTCCTTCTTGCACCGCCGGGGAGACGCCTCCTTGAGCCCGCGGATATTCGTGTCCTGCACCTTCCATTGGCCCGGCCCACGATATGGCCCAAATACTCCACGTCCTCTTGGAACAAGTGGCACTTTTCAGCCTTGAGGGAGACACCTGCGCCATGAAGCGCCGCGAAGACCTCCTGTACGTGTTCCACGTGCTCCCCCGCCGACTGCGAGAAGACAGTGATGTCGTCGAAGTACACGAGGCAGCTAGTCCACTTGAGTCCCCCGAGGATCATGTCCATGGCCCGTTGGAAGGTCGCCGGGGCATTCGACAGCCCAACGGGAAGACGGATGTAGCGGTAGGTCGCCTCGTGACAAACGAAGGTCGTCTTGTCGCGGTCCCCATCTGCCACGGGGATTTGCCAATACCCCGAGTTGCAGTCTAGCGTAGAGAACACTTTGGCGTCCCCGAGGAAGTCGAGGCAGTCGTCCATGCGGGGTATCAGATACACGTCCCGCACCGTCACCTCGTTGAGCTGCCGGTAATCCACGCAAGACCGCCTTGTCCCGTCGGGCTTGGGCACCAGGACCACAGGGAAGGCCCACTCCGCGCTCGAGGGCTCGATGACCCTGAGGTCCCGCTATCGTTGCACCTCCTTGGCGATGACGTTCCGCGGGGCATGGCTCGCCCGACATGGTTGGGCCCGCCGTGGGCGTGCGCCGGGGGTCACCTCGATCCGATGCGGTGTGACGTCGACCTTGCCCAGTTTCCCCGCCCATAACGCCTTGTACTCCTCGAGGAGGTCGTCCACGTCACCGCGAAGCGTGTCGGAGACACCCTCCCAGTGGACCTCCGGCTTGAGATACGTCTTGTCCGGCGGGTGAGGCGGGGGTTACCCCTCGTCGATCCCCTTCTCGGCTTGGTGGCCCGTCTTGACCGCATCGTCGGGCCTGCCACGGGTGTCCACCCCCATCGTTAGGAATGCCCCCGGTTCCTCCTAGTCCGCGACGACGTGGAGCGGCCCATTGTATGACGTCGCGGTACCGACGACATACCCCTTGGTCAGGTGGACCGGCACATCCCCGATGTTCGTCAGGTAGAGGGACCGCGGGGTACTGGGGGAGAACTCCACGACGGCGTTGTGCGACAGCACCTCTCGTCGGCTCATTTGGACGGTGCGTTCCCGCACTAGGTGGACCCCCTTGACGCTGCAGCGCACTTGGACCGCCTGGATGCACCGCGGACCCACGGTCACCCCTTGTCGAAGCCTGATATCCCCATCTTGGGCCTTCGGCATGTTTCCTCGACGTGGGTGCGCGGGCCGCGTATTCCCCGTCCAACTTCGCACCGCCACCGTGGAAGTGCCATCGTCCCACTTGATCGTCTGCGTCTTGGGGGAGATGGTGTCTACGTAGTTCCGCTGGAAGTTCCACCCGAAAATGAGCGGCCCCGACAGCGACTAGACAACGATGAGAGCATACTCCATGGCGGTCCCTCCGACGTAGATGGTCAGGGACACCTCCGCGTTCACCTTGAGCGGCTGCCCCGAGGCGTCACTCACTTGGGTCCGGGGCGGCGCCCGCGACGAGTACCGGTTCCACCTCTCGGGCAACATATCCGCGCGGATCACACTGGTCCCGGCGCCCGTGTCGACCACCGCCCTTGTGGGGGTGGGGGTCTGCCACGGCGCCAACTTGTACGAGGCCCCGATCTCAAAATTTTCCTTGCGTAACAGCAACAGCGTCCCCTTAAACCGCCGGCGGAATCTCCCACGACGACAGGGACATCGGGCCGGGACGGGCCAAGTCGCGCTTACCCCCGATGAGGCGAACATAACGCGACGGGGGGCAACCGGCGAGTTGGGGCGGACAGAGGGAATTCAGGGGGATGGCAAGGCCACCCCCCCTAGGCGTGTCCCGCCCCGCGGCGCCCCTTGGCCGGGGTTTCCACGGGCTGGGCATCCCTTCCATCCGTCCTCGTCGCCTCCGCGCCTCCCAGCAGGTCGCCCCACAGCAGGGCCACGACGGACGTGCGATCTTGTGCGGGGTCCGCCCCCCGTTTCCTCTGTCGCATAAAGTTGTTCCTCGCGGCTCGCACGACGTCCCTCTCCTTGTCCGTGAGGATCTTGCGATCAGGCGCCCGGTGCCCACGCGTCCAACACATGTAGCACAGCGGGGGACCCGTCGGGGCCTCCCTCTGAGAGTAAGGCGATGCACCAACCGTGCGGAACCCCGGGGTACCCGATGGGAGCACCGCGACCCTCTCGTGCGGGGCCGCGTCGTCCTCGTCCCACGGCGACTCGAGGTGGTTGACCGAGAGGCCTCGGGGTCCCGTCGACGTCTGGCCTTTCCGCGGGGATCCGCCGGAGGACCCCCGGTTGGCCAACGCCATGACGTCCTTGGCGGCCCGATACTTCCCCGCCACGTAAGTCGACAGCTGTTGGTAGCTCCGTTGCGATGTGTTGTAGACGAACGCGTCGGTCCGTAGGTACTCCGGTAGGCCTTGGATCAACTGCTGCTTCATCGTCCCCTCGGAGTGGATGTTGCCGCACAGCTCGGCGAGGCTCCGTAGGCGCGCCGCGAAGGCGTCCACCCCCTTTTTGTCCCCGAGTGTCGCCCGGCTGAACTTGTCCTGCGCCAGCCCCAGAGCGTGGGGCTCCGCGTCGCTCGACAACAGCCAATTGACAGCCGTGGGGCAGGTTCCGAGAGCCCCCCGACCGCCTCCAACGTCCGACCCCGGAAGGTTCCGCGTGAACCGCGTCTCGGCGTCGCCCCCGAGGAAGTTGGGAAATAGGTATAGGCCCATCCCTTCCGACACGTCGTTGTCATCGCAGGCCTTGACGAACTTTCGGAGCCACGAGAAAACCTTCAGAGGCTCCTTGCCGTTGAACATCGGGGTCCCCCCGAAGGAGAACTTCATATTCTTGGCCGTCCGTCCCATCTTGCGGGCCTGCGACGCCCCGTGGGTCAAATGTCGACTGCGCCGGCGGTACGATCCGTAGTCGAGGACGCCCGCGAAGCGATCGTCCGGGCACTCGAGGACCGCCAACTTGTCGTAACCCGCCCTGGTCCCCACGCGATCGTCGCCGTCTTCGGTTGTCACCGGTGACGTCTAGGAAGATGTAGACGATGAGGACGGCGAGGGACCGCGACGGCGCCGCGCCCGCTCTTTGCTGCTGCTGTTCCGCGTGTCCGCGGGAGAGCCCCGGCGTGGGGCATCTTGAGCAGAGCCCGCGGGGCTTGCCGCGATGACCCGAGAAACGTCCGCAAGCAACGACTCGCGGAACTTCGACAGCGCCGTATCCAGGTCCGCCAGCGCGAGGGGCGGCACCGGATCGTGCTCTTGATCCGCCAATCCCGTCCGATCACAGTGACTTCTAGGAAGAAAGGTATCGGCCCCCGGTGGGGCCCGTCGTGTTTTCTCGTCCACGAGATCCGCCGACGGTGGAGGCGGGGTAAAGGGAATCCCTGATCCACCCGTTGATCCCCCGGGTGCGGCGCCCGCTGGGGTCACCGCAGATGTACCCGCCGGCATACCGGCAGCGTTCGCGTCCGACTTGGGGTGGTCGGGAGGAAACGCCATCGTCGTGGCCTTGCGGTAATCGACGACTGACCGACGCGGAGAACCACGTCGTCTTAAACAAACGGACCAACCAACGATCGGGGAACCGGCTACCCGATAGGGGCGTGGCAACGGCCGAAATCCCCTGCAGCTCCACCTGAAATTGTAGCGGTTCTTGACACCACCACGTTGGATCGTCGTCTAGCCGAAGTGACCTCTAGATCAGCTCCGTCCGTCGAAGGAACTGCCCTGGAAAACAACCCACAGCCCAGCCTTCCCTCTCAGAGCGGGAAGAGGATCACGGCAATGCCCAGGAGGGAATCTTCGTCCAAAGCACAGTTGGTTTTATCAAACGCCGACGGGGACGACCGTCCCCGCTGTCAATAAACCCCTCTCCAACCCGAACGCCGGCGGCCAAAGTAGCCGCCCCAAATGCGCCAAACAGATAAATCCCTCCAAAGCGAGAAGCTCAAACAAGTAGTAGGGGGGTTCGGAAAAGCACTGGGGAAAACCCCGCCCCCCACCAGATCCGATCTCCCTGAGATTCGGACAGGTCATCCCTGCGCTGGCCCGGATCGGAATATTTTGGGGTGGCCCCGGGGTGTGCTGTCCACGTCCGAGGGGCCACGCCCCTTCCAGCCGCGGAAGCCCCACCCGCCACACTGGCGACGGCGATCCGGGACACCCCACTTGGCGTGGCCGGCCTGGCCGCCGCCTGTGCCATGGTGAGCGCGTTGCTCGCCACGTACGAACGCGACCGCCGCTTGTTTCGGCAGCCGCCCTTGGCCCAGTGGGACGTCGATGGCTTCGGTGCGAAGATGTTGGCGCAGGGCGATGCGCCCAAGAAGACCACGTTACGCCTCCTGGTGGCGTCTTGGCCACACGTCCCATGGGGCGCCGTGCGCGGGCGGCTGCCGTACGCGTCGATGAGGAAGAAACCCCCGCTCGTCCCGTACGCCCACAAGGGGACGCTGCTGAGCACCGAGCGCCAATCGATCGGGGTTCTCCCCCGGGTCGGCACGCCGATCGGCCTCGGGTGTACCGAGCGGTCGCTGCAAGGGGCATTGCCCGCCGAGCGCCCGTAGGTGGACGTGGACGAGGACAGTTACGGCGAGCCGTCACCGTCACCGCCCGCGGCCAGTCGCCCGAGTAGCGCCCACTGGGGCGAGGGCGCCGCTTACGCCTGGGGTGCCGCGGTAGACACGACCTCAGCGCGGGGCGCTGCCCCGGCCACCCCGGGTGGCGGGTCGCAGCGGTCCGACCCGGCGGGCGGCAGCGCGGTCGGGCCGTCCGACGACATGGGACCGGCTTCCCCCGGCAGCGCGGCGCCGGCGCCGCCAGACTCGGGGCGGCGCGAGTCCGCGCGCGCCGCCGAGTGGGGCGCGGCGTGAGAGGCACCCGCCGCGGGGCCGGGCGCCGGGTGCCCGACGACCCGCGGCAAGTCGGAAGGCGGTGGCCACCATGGCCCACGCAGCGGCGACCGCCAAGGTGGCTGGGACCGCGTGCCACGCGGCGGCGGAGATCCGCCGGGCGGCGGGCACCAAGGCTGGCACGGTGGCAGCCGCGGTGACGGATGGGACCGGCCGACCGGCGATGATGGCGGCGGTGACGGTTGGTGCCATGGGTCGCAAGGCGACGGAGGCGCGATCCAGGGAGGAGCTGGCTACCCCGTGTCGGGCGGGGACCATGACGGCCGTGGGCCCCGCCAAGCCGGCCGCCGCCGCGACGGCGGCGACGAGCATGCCGACGCCGGCCGCAGGGGCTCCGCCCACGGCCATTCGGCGCACGCGGGCCGCCGCGATGCGGGCGGGTGCCCGGACGCCACCGGCGGCCGTTACCGCGCGGCGGACCCCGCGCCCTGGCCCGACAGCGGCCGTGGCAGCGACGACCGGCGCCCGGTCGATGACCGTTCGGGCGCGGCCGCCCACGACCGACACGCCGCAAACGACCACCGAAATGGTGGGTACGGCGCGGACGACCGCGGTCAAGTGACCCGCCACACGGACGGGCACCCGTCCCAGGAGTCGGCATTGGCGCGCGCGGGGACCGAAGCCCAGACGCGCGACGTCCGGTAGTCGGGGCGTTCGTCGCCCACGCCGGAGTGGTCGCGGTCGGCACCCGATGGTGCCGGCCGGGACGCGCCCGAGGGCGACGCCGCCTGCCCGTCGGCTCCGTTTGCTGGGCACCGGCGGGAGCGGACCCCGAAGCCCGAGGCGCGTCGGGTGGCACCGCGCAGCGGTGCTCGAGTCGGGGGCGCCCCGCGCGGGGCCGGTGCGCAGGACGCGACGGTCTCGGAGATCTACCAGACGGGGGCGGCATACGTCGCCGAGTGGGGGGCGCCGCTGCCGGGCGATCTCCGCCTGGCCTTGTGGGCGGAGTGGGGGTACGAACCCGTCGTCAACTGAGTGGGGGTGACCGACGCGAAGCTCGGGTCGGCCCTGCTGGAGTACAGCCAGGCCGCCCGGCAGGTAGGGGCGGGTTTGGCGGCGAGCGCGATCTGGCACGCCGCCCGGATGAACCAGGCCTTTCGGGCCCAGCTGCGGAAGAGGGACGTCCCCATATACAACCCCGCGTATGGGGGCCCGTAGATAGCGGGGAGTAAGCTCGCCGTTGGCTGCCCGCGTGTAATGAAGTCCCCATGCCACCGGCGTACCGCCCACTACGGCGACCGCCGTCAAAAATGGCGCCGCCCCGCAGGCGCACCGCCCACCGCGGCGATCGCCGGCGACGAGGGCGCCGCCCCACTGGCGTGCCGCCCCTTGCACGCGCCGGGGCGTCGCCAGGGGCACCGCCCTACCGGCGCGTCGCCCACCGCGCCGAACGCCGGCGGAACGGGCGCCGCCCCAGTGGCATACCGCCCGTTGCGTACGCCAACGCGTCGCCAAGGGCGCCGCCCCACCGGCGGGCCGCCCCCTGCGCTCGCCGGCGTGTTGCCAGGGGCACCGAAGCACCGGCGCGTCGCCCAGCGCGCAGAACGCCGGCGACAAAGGCGCCGCCCCACCGGCGTGCCGCCCCCTGCGCTCGCCAACGTGTTGCCAGAGGCACCGCCCCACCGGCGCGTCGCCCAGTTCGCCGAGCGCCGGCGGCAAGGGCGCCGCCTCACTGGCGTGCAGCCCCTTGCGCGCGCCGGCGCCGCGCCAGAGGTGCAGCCATATCGGCAGATCGCCCACCCGGCCGCTGCTGCCGACCGGCGGCCGCCGAGAGCCCACCCCCCCCCCCAAAAAAAACCTCGAAGGGGATGAGCAGCGGCCAGCGCCCCGGGACCGCGCGCGGCGCCGGCGTCCAGAGGTGGCCCGGCGCCAGGGGCGGAAGCGCCCGTTCCCTCGGGGGCCGACGCGGCCGCAGACGGTGCGTCGTTGTCTGCCCGGACGCCCGGGGGCCGGTCGGCTGCCGTGTGGAGGAGGCCGCGGCGGCTCGCCCGCCGGAGGTACAGGCGCAGGGTCTCATGGGGGGCCACCGAGGCATCCTCCCACGTCGCGTCCTCGTATCGGGTCCAAGTCACTCTGACCAATAGACGGCCGTTGTCGCCGTCGGCGTGGTCGAGGATCTGGTCGATGTTGTAGGAATGGCCGTCGCGGCTGGGCCCATGGGGCCTCTGTTGAAACGCAGTGGGGATATGGGATGGGGGACCACGGTGAAGTTTTTGAGTGGCTTGAGCTTGTGCGTATGTGTGCGAACGTGCTTTGTTGGTTGTCTCTCCAAAGCGCCCCTCTTTCCATCAAGGACACTCCTCAAGTAGTCCAAGTCGGAGCACTCAAGCCCACCAGGCAGCCCAAGCAGCTCGCCCGCGCACGCGCCCGCCCACACTCTAAATCAAAGCGCTCAACAAATCAAAGCGTCACGGATCAAAGCAAAGCCCGCGCAAATCAAAGCATCAGAAGCGCATGAACAAAAAATGTGAAATCGCAAACATTCCACTTAAAATCGCACGGGTACAAGTGTCGGATGCACCAGCGGTCACCAGACCGCGAGGAAGTCGCATGGAAAGCCTAGTGGGAAGAAGTTTCCCACCCTCATTAGGCGAGACCTTCGGGTCGCGTCCTGGAGACGGGGGTTCGATCCCCTGCCAATACCTGGTTTCTTGAATATTGCTTTCTTACGCAGCCGGGCTTACAGCGGCGTTGAACATGAAGTTCCAACCGCCGCACGGTCTCGTTCGGGGCGGGGTGCAGCGCGGGCTCCTCGGGGGGCGCCGACGGCGCACGCACGAGGTGCACGATGTTTTCCCGTCGGTGCTCCCCCTTGATGTCGAGCACGGCTGTAGGGCCCTCGAGACGGACCATGCGAAAGGGGCCTTGGGCCCTGAGGCCCAGCATACTGCCCTTGTAATCGTGGTGGCGCTTGCAGGCGAACCCGCCGACCTTCAACCCCGTCGGCTGGGGCCGGGTGCGAGCATCGTGATTGCGCTTGTAGCATTGCTGCGCCGCGGCCAGGGCCTCCCGGACCCGCGGGATGAGGCGCAATAGACGCGTGAAGAACGTCGCCTGTTCCTTTCTCTCCGCGTGAGTGCCCCGTTGCGCCGTGGCCGGGTACCGGCTCCGCCGCGTCAGGTCTTTGATAGACGCGCTAGCCACCCGAAGTGGATGGACGAGCTCCAGCGGGGCGACCTTCGTCGCCGCGGGCGGATGCATGTTGTACGCCAGCGTGAGCGCCGGCAGGAGCTGGTCCCACGTCGTGGAGTGCTTGGCGTCTTCGTGGTCGAGGATGCGTCCCATCGTGTGGTTGAATCGCCCCGCCTGTCCGTTCGTCTGCGGGCGCGACGGCGTGGTCACCGTGGCCTCGACAAACAGCAGGTTGCACGCGTTGTGCCAGAACTGCGCGGTAAACAGGGGTCCGCCGTCCGACAGGATCCGGTCCGGGGGCCCGTAGGCCCCGATCCAGTAGTCCAGAAGAACGGGGGCGCAGTCCACCGCGCGGACCTTGCCCATCGGGATCGCCCGCACTGGCATCGAGAATCGGTCAGTGATGACCATGATGTACTCGGTACCGGTTGCGGTCTTCGCCAGCTGCCCGAACAGGTCCATCGCCACATCCTGGAAGGGCAGCGTCGTCGGGAAGACGTTCTGGGCACACTAGAGGATGTACCAATCAAGGTGTGGAGTTCGGTGACGTGGCGGCCCCTGTGCCACTGCTTAATGAACCTGGAAGAGCCCTGTAGCCAAGTTTTGGTCGAAATAGAGCGCTTTTGAAGCGCTGGTGGACAGCACAACACGTGAAGCGCCTGTGTCGTACGGACACGATTTCGACGAACCGGTCAAATTTGGTCTAGTGTCCAGTCTACTGCTCCTGAGGCTCAAATGAGCCTCATATGAGGCTCAAATGAGGCTCCCTCTCATATGTCCTGGAAACGCGCCCTTTTTCAGGTGTCTGGGGCACCCCCTCCGAGTCTTCATCGCACAAAGCCGCCGATTTTGCCCATGGGTAGGTGGACTGCGCTGAGTCCAGATCTGTTCTCAGAGAGAGCAGCCGATGCCGGGAACACGGTGCTAGAGAGGCATCAAGAGTAGGCTCGAATCAGCCTGAGAGGCTCAAATGAGGCGGTCAGTAGAATGGACACTAGGGGGCTTGCAGCCACTGGGCCAGTTGCTGCATGCAGGCCCCCCAGATGATGCTTGGGATACAGCAAGTGTTCCAGAGATGGGAGTTGGACGCAACGCTTCACTGTGGGCACGTGAGGAAGCGCAACTCCCGCTCTTCTCAGACAACGGATACCATTTCTTCTGATCATAATCGCAAGCCTTATGCGCTCTTTTTGAAGCAGTTTGAAGCCCTGTGTTGCAGTTCCGCCTCTCTGATGACGTTTTTGACTACAAGCTGTGGGCGGCGTACCAGCGTGCGCAGCTCAAGAAGGAGAAGCTACGGGCGGCGGTCGTGACGGACCGCCCGGCTGCTGCGTCCGACGACAAGAACTTCGACCCGGTCGTCGAAGCGTGGGACGCCATGAATGAGGCGGCGCTGGCGACCATCCAGAGGTTGGTCAAGCCCGTGCATCTTCTCACGGTCACGTCGGTGGACACGGCCAAGGAGGCGTGGGACGCGCTCAAGGTCATGTTCGAGGCGCGGGACAACTCGCAGCTGCTGCGGCTCATGGACGAGCTGGGCAGCCTGAAGAAGGGGGGCGACGAGAACAGCATCAAGTTCACGTCGCGCGCCAAAATTATCCGGGACGAGCTCGCCATGCTCGGTGACCCTGTGGACGACAATACGCTCGCGCTGCATGTCTTATCGGGGCTCCCTGCAGAGTACGGGATGCTCAGGACGGTCTTGGAGAATAAGGACACCAAGCTCGTCTTGTCGGACGTGACAGCTAAGCTGTTTCAAGTCGAGCAGCGGAGCATTTCTGTCGGCGCTTCCAAGCCTTCTGGCAGTGTCAACTCACAAGCCCTTGCGGCAGCGGCGCCTAAGAAGCCGTTTGACAAGACGTCAGTCGTGTGCTTCTACGGCAACAATAAGGGACACATGCAGCGCGCCTGCTACAAGAAGAAGGCGGATGAGACCAAGGGCAAGGGCAAGCCCGGCGGTGGTGGTCCTGAAGGCGGCCACGGCGGCGGGCCCCCCGCGGGGGCCGCTCTGCCCTACACAGCTTCTACTGGCAATGCCGGGAGCAGTAAGGCTCACGGGAGCACACGGGGGTTATCAACTTGTGTGCTCGACTCTGGCGCAACCAACCACATGTCCGCTGGGGATAAGGGCTTCACCGTCCGGACGGCGGGAAGCGGGGCCGAGGTCACCTTGGCCAACGGCGATAAGGTGCCCATCAAGGGGCACGGCCACGTCTCTATGGACGTTGGCAAAGGAAAAACCAAGACGCGCATGGTGCTCGGGGAGGCCATGCTCGTTCCGAACCTGACCAGCAACCTGCTGTCGGTTCGAGCGGTCGGCCGCAATCGAGGTGCGGTGGTGTTTGTCAACAACGCCTGTTACATCCTCAGCGACGGGGATGCTATTCGCTTGAGCGGGGTGCTCGACAAGGCGTCGGTGGTCGGCAAGGTGAACGACCTGGAGCAGTATGTGCTCAAGGTGACGCCGGTCCAGGCGTCGGCTAACGCGGCATCCACGCGCATAGCTGGGAGGGCGGAGCTGTGGCACCGTCGGTTCAACCATTTGGGGTTGAAGAACCTCAAGCGGGCGGCCACAATGGTCGACGGCATGCCGTCGTCAGTTTCAGACGCCAAGCGCGTCATTCGTACTATGTGTGTGCCGTGTGAAGACGGCAAGATGGTTCAGTCGCCGGACCCCCGCTCGTTGACAGCGGCGACTAAGTGCGTACTGGTGCACAACAACATTGGTGGCCCACTCACTGAGTCGTTGGGTGGTTCCGTCTCCTTCATGACGGCGCTAGAGGACTCCACGGGGTTCATTACGGCTACGCCTATCAAAACAAAAGGGATGGCCCCGGAAGTGCTCAAGACGCGTATCAAGAAGCTTGACACGCTTCCGGGGGCCAAGCTCAAGCGCCTCCGTCATGATGGTGCCAAGGAGTACGTCACCAACGGCCTCAAGGCGTGGTACGAGGACAAGGGCATCTCGTCGGAGATGACGGCGCCGGTCAAGTCACAGCAGAACGGCAAAGCGGAGCGGGTGAACCGGACGCTTATGGAGCGCGTGCGTGCTGCTCTGCTCGATGCCGGAGCGGAGGAAGAGCTGTGGGCTGAGGCGTTGGCCTCCGTCGTTCATGTGCTGAACCGGTCCCACAAGGCGGGGCTGGACGTGACGCCGCTGGAGGCTCTAACGGGTCGAAGCCCCAATGACGCGGGATTCCGCGCTTGGGGGAGTCGGGCGTGGGCCCTCAAGCCAAAGAAGCAGCAGCACAAGCT
>Ga0115030_1000497_pt1 | contig 16208 bp, 18 predicted proteins | sample SidtaG_4_FD_87174 | JGI IMG/M metagenome (GOLD analysis project Ga0115030, IMG submission 87174) | Marine algal microbial communities from Sidmouth, United Kingdom - Sidmouth_Male1 metaG | ecosystem: Host-associated > Algae > Red algae > Unclassified | place: Sidmouth, United Kingdom | collected... | reverse complement strand
CCCTATATGACTGGTACAGAGTAGCTAGTAAAGCACGATGGAAAAATTTGACCGAAGTTCAAGCCACCTATAAAAGTGCTGAAGCCGTTGGTAACTTTACCGTTTTCAATATTAAAGGCAATCGCTATCGTTTAATTGTCGATCTGATCTACCCCAATCAACGAATTTATATCAAATACGTTTTAACTCACGCCGAATACGATAAGGATAAATGGAAAAATGACCCTTACTACTAATCCCTCAGACTACGCCCAATTACTAGCCAAATATAAACCTAAAGTTATTGAAACTGAAGCAGAGAACGATCGCGCCATAGCGAGTGCTACTGAATTAGAACACAGGGCTAATCGCACCCCTGGAGAAGATACGATCCTTGAATTGTTAGTTACTCTGATTGAAAAATTTGAGGACGAACAATATCCCATTCCCCAAGGTACGCCTCATTCGATGCTGCTACATCTAATGGATGCAGGTGGTATCAAACAAGAAAACTTAGTTGGTGTAATTGGTTCGAGAGGAGTTGTCTCAGAAGTAGTTAACGGTAAACGCAGTATTAGCAAAGCCCAGGCAAAAGCTTTAGCTGAATTTTTCTCGGTTGATGTTGGATTGTTTATCTAGAACACAGTAAATACTTGCTGAAGTACTTCAGCAAGTCAGTAATCAAGACTGGTTAAGGCGCGATCTATTATGGTTCTGACCAATTCGGTTTTTGGTTTGCCCGTATCTACGCTCAACTGAGCCAGTCTTTTATTTAACGATTCTGGTATGTCCACTGTAAATCTAATGCTCGACTCTTTAGATTTGCGATCGCCAAATAATTCCTGTTTTAAATCCGCTCCGATGCGATCGGATATTTCAGTACTGACTTGAGTATTTGCTTCAGCAAGTACTTGCTGACTTGCTTGAGTATTCATGTCATCACCAGCGATAAACTGTTTTTGGGCATCGGATAATTTTTTACGAGCCATAGTTGAAAGCCTCATCGAATAATTGACGGTAAAAGTTAGCTACTTCTTTAGCAGAACGAGTTTTGAGATCGAATAATGTCGCCCCCTGTCCCATAACATCTGCTGCTACCTGACGTTGTGGTATCTCTGCTTTGAGTAAGGGAACATCTTGATATGCCGATAACACCTCTCTCGCTTCTGCCAGCAGTAAGGTTTTTGGCACGACACGGGAGAGAAAAGTATAGGCGGACGGTTTGCCATTTCTAATTTGTCTGGCTCTACTTACTGCCTTGATTGCTTGATGACTTGCTGAAATATCAGGCGCACTGGGCTGAATGGGAATGAATACCAAATCCGCTAGTAACAAAATGGTTCTCTGTACTTCTGCCAATCCCCCTGCACCATCAATAACTACATAATCTGCCGATGATGCGATTTCTGGTATTTGGTCTAATAAAGGATCTGGTTCAGTTAGTCGATAAATCTGGGGTCGGGGTACATTGTCTTCTAAGTTATTAATCCAGGTAGAACTAGTGGCTTGGGAATCGGCATCAACTAAAGCGACAGTTTTGTTTTTACCTAATAGATAACGACATAGGTGAACCGCACTACTACTTTTAGTCGAGCCTCCCTTTAAATTGATGAAGGCAGTAATCATAACTGATGCTTGCTCGTTAATTAAAGTGCTTACTTGCTGACTTACTTCAGCAAGAGTAACCTACATATTAATGATTGGTAAGAGAAACAACACTCAATCTCAATAGTTGCTACTCGATCTCTATGCCTTACACATCAAAGGTTTTAGCAGTAGGTTGCTTCTTATGATACCAAACCTAGATTTCCGCATTTTAAAGCTCTTTACTTAACGCCACACAAATGGTTATGCTATCTGAAGAATCGACCTAGCCACTGATTCGTCTGTAATTAAGCCATTAATCAATCTTCCTTTTAAAGCAGCTAGCACGGCTTCTTTTTTGTGCAAACCGCCAGCGACTCCAATTGTCAGTCGCTGAACTGGCTGTTCGAGGGGAACACCCGCGATTCTAGTATTAGTCCCCTTTTTCAACAACATACCTTGTTTGTCATATGCCCATCCCGCAACTTCGCCGACAGCACCTAACTCCATAAGTTCGGCAATCTCTTTATCGTTGATAAAACCAGTTTCATGAAGTGGGGCATTCCAGCCAATATTACCAATGCCAACGAAGGTAACTTTTGACTGGTTTACTAAAGATTCGACAGTGATAAATGCTTGTTGGGTTTGCAGTAGTTTGCGTTCCTTAACACTGGCAGCTACCACTGGAGTCGGTACTGGATAAGCCTCAGCACCAGTAACTTCGCTCAGGTGCATGACTACTTCATGGCGACCTGCTCGACCATAGTGAGCCATATTGCCAACTGTGGAGACAATTTTATGTTGAGGCTGATTCATAGGAGGAATTTGCTGGACCATTCCTCGTAAGGTTCGACCAGAGGAGAATGCCATAATAGTCGGGGCTTTTGCCACTAAATATGTCTCAAGATGAGCAGCAGCGCAAATAGCTAGACCGTTAAGCGAACCGTTTGTACTGCTCGGCACTACTTCACAAGTAGATAGTTCAAACTTATCCCGCAGGGCTTCGGCTAGAGCAATACAGTTACTAAGAGGGTGGTCCAGTCGAAATTTAATTAACTTCTCATTGACTGCCAAAGCGACTAATCGTTGGGCTGCTTGTCGTGACACATCTAGTTTGGTAGCAATTTCTTCTTGAGTATCGCCTGCGATGTAGTATAGCCAGGCTGCGCGGGCTGCTAGATCGAGTTTTTGACTGCGCTTCTCAGAAAGAGTTTTCGCCATATCTTTTATTATTCAACACTTAACCTGTTTATTAAGTATTCTATATTGTTTTCGTTTGACATATATTTAAACATCTGCTCTAAAAAGCAGGTAATGCTCAACTAAAAAAGCTTTGGAAGTCACTGCCTTCCCATAACCTCTAAGTTGAATCCAGTAATGTAGCTCGCTTCGTCACTCATTAACACCTCGATTGGGTATGCCGAGGTTTCCTTATGCGAAGCGGTATCCTTTAGGGCGGTACCCCTCTCGGTCAGAAAAGCAATGCCGTTAACTACCTCTTCTTTACAACGCAAGCGTCTCACAGTTACTAAGTTAATCATCTGCTGCTCTATTGTTTTTGTCTCGGTTAATTCCAGTGACGTTTTGACGAAACGGCGAGCAGTTAACCTGCCTATTTATCCTGCATTATCTGCGATCTGGATGGTTCTAAAGCTGAACAAATAGGTTGCGATCGCGTCATATAGATTCGTCTTCAAATAAGCAATTGTTTCAAATCGTAAAGCTTATCTCATAATAATTGAGAAAAAAAGTATGATTCAATACATAGAGCATTTAAACAAGCTTTGAGCAAATGCCCAGTTTTAAAATAATTTATTCAAAATTAAAGGAGTAAAGCAGTATATCTGTTTTTTCCTCATAAGTTGCTCATATTCTTTTTTAATCTCGATTATTAATTAGGTTGCAAAGCCTTATTGGAGACGAATTGATATGAAAAAAATAACGACGTTTCTCTGTAGCGTCATGCTGATACCTTTACTGCAAGCATGTGGCGGTGAATCGGAGGCAAAGGGCAAAACGCGGTTGACCATTGCTACTGTCAATAATGGTGACATGGTGGTCATGCAGGATCTATCGCGTAAGTTTGAAGCGGAGAATCCCGATATCGAGCTACGTTGGGTAGTTTTAGAAGAAAATATATTACGTCAACGCACTACTACCGACGTTGCTAGTCAGGGTGGTCAATTTGATGTTTTAACAATTGGTTCTTATGAGACACCCATCTGGGCAAAACGAGGTTGGTTAAAATCCCTCGACGATCTGCCTGCTGAATATGACGTGGACGATCTGATCGATCCCGTTCGCGAGGGTCTTTCCCACGAGGGTTCGCTTTATGCGCTACCGTTCTATGCGGAAAGTTCGATGCTGTACTACCGACAAGATCTGTTTAAAGAAGCAGGTATCACGATGGCAGCAAATCCAACCTACGGCGAGGTGGAGGAGTGGGCTAGTCAAGTACACGATCCTGCCAACGGTGTTTACGGTATGTGCTTGCGGGGTAAGCCTGGTTGGGGTGAAAATATGGCGTTTTTGACCACCCTGGTTAATACTAATGGCGGACGCTGGTTCGATATGGACTGGCAGCCTCAACTCGACACCCCAGAATGGAAAAGTGCCGTCACTTTTTATGTGGATGTGTTGAACGAATACGGACCACCTGGAGCTAGTTCTAATGGCTTTAATGAGAACCTGGCACTATTCTCAACGGGTAAATGCGGGATGTGGATTGATGCCACAGTTGCAGCAGGACTATTATCTAATCCTGAAGGTTCGCAAGTTGCCGACAAAGTTGGTTTTGCCCCCGCACCAGTCGAGTCTTATCCAAATGGTTCTAACTGGTTATGGGCTTGGTCTTTAGCCATTCCTGAAACATCACGATCGCCCGAAGAGGCACAGCGATTTATCACCTGGGCAACCTCCAAAGAATATATTCAGCTTGTGGCGGATGAATCGGGTTGGGTTGGTGTGCCACCAGGGACTCGCACCTCGACTTACGAAAATCCTAACTATCAAGAAGTTGCTCCCTTCGCTAAAACTGTACTCAATTCGATTGAGTCTGCCGATGTCGAACGTCCGTCCCCTTTGCCTACCCCTTATAAGGGAATTCAATATGTAGATATTCCCGAATTTCAGGCGATTGGAACTCAGGTAGGACAGCAGATGGCAGAAGCATTGGCGGATAAAGTTTCGGTCGATAAAGCGATTGAAAAATCGCAAAATATAGCCGAACGATTTATGCGTCATACGGGCTATATAGAGGACAAGGCAAGCGAGCAAGCTAAAAGCGAGGTAGAGCAATGACTTCAGTAGTAACCAGACCACAACCACCGTCTGAGTCTAAAAGGCGATCGTCAAGAAAGATCCCTACCCTGGCGTTAGTAGCACCCTCAGTAATCGTGTTGATTCTCTGGATGGTAGTGCCGTTGGCAATGGCAATCTGGTTTGCCTTTCAACGATATAACTTATTGATTCCCGATAACCGCGAGTTTATTGGCTTAGGGAACTTTATCTTTATTCTCACCGATCCAGCATTATGGATCTCGATTGGGACTACCCTCGTCTTAGTCGCTTCTGTGCTGCTAATCACGATTGGCTTAGGCACACTATTAGCAGTACTGTTTAACCAAGATTTTCCTGGTCAGGGTATTGCCCGCGTACTGGCAATTTCACCATTCTTTGTCATGCCGACGGTAAGTGCCTTGATTTGGAAAAATATGCTGATGCACCCAGTTAATGGGCTGTTTGCTCAAATTACCCGTGGGCTGGGATTGGGAGCGATCGACTGGTTTACCGATTTTCCTTTAGTGTCCATCATCATCATTGTTTCTTGGGAATGGTTGCCCTTTGCCTTGTTAATTTTATTAACGGCAATTCAGTCTCTCGATACCTCTCAAATAGAAGCTGCTCGTATGGATGGAGCAAAACCGTTGCAATTATTTCGATATGTAGTATTGCCTCACTTAAGTAGGGCGATCGCGGTGGTGGCAATGATCGAGACGATCTTCTTTCTGGCTATTTTCGGGGAAATCTTTGTTACCACTGGTGGTGGTCCAGGACTTGCTACCACTAACTTAGCCTACTACATCTATCTTAAAGCGTTGCTAGAGTTCGACGTGGGTGGAGCTTCTGCTGGCGGGTTGATCGCCGTAGTGCTTGCTAACATCGTCGCGATTTTCTTAGTCCGTAGCGTTGCTAGTAATTTGGATACTTAATATGAAAACTAATAATAACAAATCAAACAAATGGCTAATTGGCTTACTAGGTTGGCTAGTCGCCTGTATTCTGTTCTTCCCGATCTTCTGGATGTTTATCACCAGCTTTAAAACGGAAGTGGCTGCAATAGCGACACCACCTCAGCTTTTCTTTAAGCCAACTATAGAAAACTATGTTGCCGTTCAAGAAAGGGCTGCTTATTTCAACTTTGCCTGGAACAGTGTGATTATCTCTGTTGGTGCAACTATCTTGGCATTATTGCTAGCAGTTCCCGCAGCTTACGCCATGTCTTTCTTTCCAAGCAAGCGCACCAAAAGTACTCTGCTGTGGATGCTTTCAACCAAAATGCTACCTTCAGTGGGTGTGTTAGTACCGATCTATATTCTCGGTCGTGAAACAGGGTTACTAGATACTCGTATCGGTTTAATTATCATCTACACCCTAATCAACCTGCCGATTGTAGTCTGGATGATCTATAGCTTTTTCAAAGAAGTGCCAAAAGAGATTCTCGAAGCCGATCGCATGGATGGTGCGTCTACCTATCAAGAAGTGGCGTATGTACTGCTTCCTCTAGCGTTGCCTGGAATTGCCTCTACCGCACTGCTTTCGATTATCCTCTCTTGGAATGAAGCCTTTTGGAGTCTCAACCTGACCACCTTTGATGCAGCCCCGTTGACCGCATTTATTGCCTCCTTCTCCAGTCCTCAAGGACTGTTCTGGGCAAAACTATCGGCAGCTTCCACAATGGCGATCGCACCAATCCTCATCTTTGGTTGGCTCAGTCAAAAGCAACTGGTTCGGGGTCTTACATTTGGAGCCGTTAAATAGGCTCAATTTAACATATAACATTCATTTAAAACGAGTTAATTATGTCAACTGTAACTTTAAGAAACATCCGCAAAACCTATACCGATACCGAGATTATCAAAGGCATAGACCTTGATATTGAAGATCGTGAATTTGTGGTCTTTGTTGGACCTTCGGGCTGCGGTAAATCTACCCTCCTCAGAATGATTGCGGGACTGGAGGAAATTACCTCTGGGGAGCTTCTGATCGATGGCGAACGTATGAACAATGTTCCGCCAGACCAGCGAGGACTGGCAATGGTGTTTCAAACCTATGCTCTTTATCCCCACATGACGGTAGCGGAAAATATGTCCTTTAGTTTGCGACTAGCGGGTATGCCCAAAGCCAAACGACTGGCAAGGGCAAAAGAAGTCGCTGGGGTCTTACAGCTAGAACCGCTATTGCAGCGTAAGCCTGGTGCGCTCTCTGGGGGACAACGACAAAGGGTAGCCATCGGTCGTGCATTAGTAAGAAACCCCAAAGTGTTTTTGTTTGACGAGCCACTATCTAACTTGGATGCAGCTTTGCGGGGACAAATGCGACTAGAGCTTGGTAGTCTGCACAATAGCTTGGAGTCCACGATGATCTATGTTACCCACGATCAGATTGAAGCTATGACCCTAGCTACCAAAATTGTGGTTCTAAATGGTGGGGTTGTCGAACAAATCGGCGCACCGATGGAACTGTACCACAATCCCTGCAATCGTTTTGTCGCTGGATTTATCGGTTCTCCAAAGATGAATTTTCTTTCGGTAATGACTACTAGCGTTCAGGATTCTGGTACTACCCTTAGACTGCCAGGCGATGATACCGTAACCGTGCCAGTACAGCCCAAGACTTTAATGGCAGGCGATCGCGCTACTCTGGGTATCCGCCCCGAACATCTACGCATCGATGCAAACAATCCCACCTTGATGTGTGATGTCCTCGTAATCGAGCATCTTGGTGATGCGACCTCTCTCTATGTCCGCGCGCCAGGTGGCGATACCTTAATTGTCCAAGCCGAAGGTGACAGAAGAGTTGCAATTGGCGATCGCGTACCTATTTATATTGACGGCAACCTATGTCATGTATTCGACTCTAACGACTTAGCTATTCCCAAAGCCAAAAATTATAATCACACAGCAGGACAAGCTCATGAACAGCAAATTCGCCCCCTCCAATCCTTCTCAAACCCAATCGAACAAACCATCGACAAAGACCGCTATTCCTCCGAACAAAACTAATCTCGCGCAACTGTCCGAGCGGGCTGCCGTTCCTCAGTACGATCGCGATCGAGTAACCAATGGCATCGTTCATATCGGTGTAGGTGGTTTCCATCGCGCACACCAAGCTCTATATCTGGACGACTATATCGAACACGAACAGCGATCGAACGATAAGCAAAGCAGCAGTTGGGGAATCTGCGGTGTTGGTTTGTCCAACGATACAAAAAAGCGAGATATCTTACGCGATCAAGACTGTCTGTACACTTTAATCGAACGCTCTCCAGAGCAGGACACTGCTCGAATTATCGGCTCGATTACTCGATATCTCATGGCACCAGAAAACCCCCAGGCTGTGATTGATGTTTTGGCAGGTGAAGAGTGTCGCATTGTTACTCTAACCATCACCGAAGGCGGTTACTTCGTAATTGAAGGTACTGGGGAGTTTGATGCCCAACATCCTACTATCCAACACGACTTGCAGCATCCCGATCGCCCGAAGGGGGTGTATGGTTTTCTCACGGCTGCGTTGAAACAACGAAGAGATAATAATTTATCGCCTTTTACTGTCTTATCTTGCGACAACGTTCAGGGTAACGGCAGGGTTCTTGGTAAAATGCTGACGGCATTTGCCAAGCTGCAAAGCCCAGATTTGGGAACATGGATCGAGCGTAACGTGTCATTTCCCAACAGCATGGTCGATCGCATTACTCCTGCCACTACTCCTGATGAAATTCAAATGGTAGAGGATAAATTTGGCATTAAAGATGCTTGGCCCGTAGTAGCCGAACCCTTTAATCAATGGGTAATTGAGGATAAATTCTGTGCGGGACGACCAGATTGGGAAGCTGTCGGCGTGCAGATGACCGATGATGTTCATCCCTACGAACTAGCCAAACTACGACTGCTCAATGCAGGTCATTCGTTACTGGGTTTCTCAGGTTCGTTGCTGGGTTACACCTATACCTCTGAAGCAATGAAATACGAACCGATACGACGGGCTATCAAAGGCTTGATGGACGAGGTGACACCCACTCTCTCACCCTTACCAGGTGTCGATATCGAGGAATACAAACAAACCTTAATCGAACGATTTGCCAATCCTAAAGTTAGCGATCGCCTATCTCGTCTCTGCCTCAATAGCTCAGACAAACTACCAAAATTTATCTTTGGCAGCCTACGAGACAAACTAAAACAGGACGGTTCAATAAATTACCTGAGCTTTACCATCGCTCTGTGGTTTCGCTATCTCCAAGGTATTGACGAACAGGGTAAGTCTTTAGCTATCGAAGATTCTAGAGCAGATCTTCTCGTCGAACGCGCTCGTATAGCTGGCTCAGACCCCCAACCCCTGCTCGATCTAGAAGAAGTGTTTGGCGATTTGGCTCAATCCCCACGTTTTGTTGAAACCGTAACTAAATACCAAGGCGAAATCGACCGCTTGGGGACAAACGTAGCTTTATTGCAATTCTTAGAAAAGACCCAAAAATCACTAATATTGGAGGATAGATAAGATAATGCGATCGAGACTAAAGCTCTGACAATACGAGCAATCGCACAGATGTCTTAAATCTGATGTAAACTGCGTCCACTTTTAACAGCCGTTATTCAGTTTGGGTACGGTTCAAATGGAAATTACTTTTAGCGAAACCTGGAAACTTTGGTTATCCGATAACTTATCTGCCGATGCAGTGCTGTGGGGCATAAGTATCTTTTGGTGGGAGAGAATCGGTAAAGTAATGCAGTTTTTAGGAGCAACTACTATAGTTGCCGATATTATTGGACCTGAAAAAATCCGCAAATTTGGTACATCTCTGCAAAGCACCAATTCGCCCAAGACCCTAATTCTATTTCTCAAACGCTGCTTTGCTTGGTACGGCAGAATCTTTCGTCAAACAATATTGAAAGACTATACGAGGGATTCTGGCGATCGAGAATCAAAACCCAAGTTTTTTCAATTGAATCTTCTCAATTACTTTATTTGTTTTCTGTTAACAGTCTTTACTGTGGTCGTAGCAGAGTTACATATTTTGAATTGGTTCTTTTTAGTTGAAGCGATATTTATCTTTGGCTGTTTGTTAGTCTCGATCGCTCCTTTATGTACCGTTTTGACAGTCGTTGCAATAGCTTCGTTAGGACTCACAGTTAACTCTATTTTCGTTAAACCCCTGGCATATTTTCTCGAACATCCTTCTCTCGATCGCTTATTAAAAATAGCCAGCCTCATTTTCTTATTACTGGGCTTCTTTTTAGAGTTACTGGGTTCGTAAAACCATATTTAATTTCATAACAAGTTTGTTTGGGCAAATTTCTAATCAATTTGCTTCTAGTTTCTATTGCAAATAAATAAAAACTCAAAGTCTATTTTTGGAGAATTAAATCATGACTACTTATCAAGAAAATCAATCGCGTAATTCAAATCATTTAATCTTAAAAAGTCTTATATCTAGTTCTTTTTTAGTACTATTACTTCCTTCAGTAGCCTTAGCAGTACCAGAAGATAATTCTTTAGGACAAGTTCCCTCAGTGAGACAGCTATCAGACGTAAACCCGAATGACTGGGCTTACGAAGCATTACAATCGTTAGTACAACGCTATGGTTGTCTCACGGGTTATCCCGATAATACCTTTCGGGGCGATCGCCCTTTGACTCGTTATGAGTTTGCTGCAAGTTTAAACTCCTGTCTAAATCAAATCAGTCAACTGGTTGCCGACAATATCAATCAGATCGACCCAGATGACTTGGGAATGGTGCAAAGATTGTCAGCAGACTTCCGTACAGAACTAGCTACCTTAGAGGGACGAGTCGATGAATTAGAAACACGAACCGCAACCTTAGAAGACAATCAGTTCTCTACTACAACCAAACTCAATGCTGAGATTATTACTGCCGTTAGCGATAGCTTTGGTAATACGGTGGGTGGCGATGATGACGAATCTGAAGTCTTCTTTGCTAATCGTGGTCGGCTTAACTTTGAGAGCAGCTTTACAGGGGAAGATTTACTACGAGTTCGTTTGGAATTCGGTAATTTTTTCGATGAGGATGGCAATAGTCAAATTGCCGTGGCTACTGGTACGGGAATGACACGCTTAAATTTTGACAGCGACACCAATAACGATGCCTTTATTGCTCAGGTTCGTTATTTCACTCCAGTGACTGACTCTATCTCCGTTGCCGTGGGTACAGTCGGCATGGGCTATACCGATCTCACCACTACGATTACCCCTGCCCTAATTGCTGATGATGGTAATGGAGTCCTCTCTTTATTTGGAGCGTATAGTCCTTTCTTCCGTCGCGGTGGCGGTGGTGCGGGTATCAACTGGGATTTCACGGACAAACTAACCCTAACAGTCGGTTATTTAGCAGGTAATCCCAATAATTCTTTGTCAGGAAATGGTCTATTTAATGGTGTTTACAATGCTCTAGCACACTTGACATATATCGGGGAGGAAGGCGCACTTGGTGTTGGCTATTCCCACGGTTATGCCCCTAGAGATAAAGTGGGCTTAATAGGTGGAACGGGTAGCGTCCTGGTAAACTCCCCTTTCGGCGATAATATAGCTACTTCTAACGACATTATCGATCTGCAAGGATTCTATCAATTCTCGGATAACTTTCAAATTCACGGTTGGGGAGGCTATATCTGGGCAAATGCCGAAAACTCTGATACTAGTTCTCTCTCTGATGGTTTAGGTGGCACAAATTCCTTCGCTGTTAATAGTGGCGATAGTGCCAATGCTTGGTATGGAGTGATTGGGGTTTCTTTTCCCGATGTAGGAGGAGAAGGCAATCTACCAGGAATTCTCTTTGGGGTACCTCCCCACATCTCATCTAGCGATGTTCTAGAAGAAGATGATAATGCCTACCACCTCGAAGCATTTTATCGCTGGAAAGTTAACGATAATATTTCAGTTACTCCAGGTGTTTGGGCGATTTTTAATCCTGAAAATAATAGCGATAATGATACCCAATATGTAGGAGTATTGCGTACCACCTTTAATTATTAATTCTAATATCCGTTAAACAGAACTAAAATTCATGGTAACAACAGCAAATCCCCCCATAAAAGTTATTTGTCTTGGGGAAATATTATTTGATTGTCTTGCCGACCAAGCTGGAAAAACTGTATCGGAAGTTACATCTTGGACTGATTATCCAGGTGGCGCACCAGCCAATGTTGCCTGTGCCTTGGCAAAGTTGGGAACTCCTTCAGCTTTTGTTGGTCGTGTGGGCAAAGACCCGCAGGGAGAACAATTAGTTCGACTTTTAGAATCAATTGGAGTAGATATTTCAGGGGTTCAATATGACGAACAGGCACCAACCAGACAAGTATACGTTACTCGCTCTGTAGAAGGCGATCGCACTTTTGCTGGCTTCGGCGAGCGACAAGCAGATCGATTCGCTGATGCTTATTTAACCCAAGATTTGTTACCAACTAAACTGTTTTTAGAAGCGGAGTATTTGGTTTTAGGTACTCTGGAGTTAGCTTATCCTCAAGCTAAAGCTGCCGTATTTCGTGCTTTAGAGTTAGCCGTAGAACACGATTTAAAGATTGTTTTAGACGTTAACTGGCGACCCATGTTTTGGCTCGATCAAACTCAAGCTTTACCTTTGATTCAAAAGCTCTGGCAATACGTTGATTTTCTCAAGCTGGCAAAAGAAGAAGCTCAGTGGTTATTTAATACTGCTGATGCGGGAGAGATATGCGATCGCCTTGCTTCAATTGAAGGTGTTTTAGTCAGTAATGGTGATGCTCAAGTTAGCTATTGTTTGAGAAAGAATAAAGGAGTAGTCGAGCCGATTAAAACGATTGTCAAGGATACTACTGGTGCAGGAGATGCTTTTCTAGCTGGCTTTATTCATCAGCTATGTCGCTATGGCATCGAGCAACTGTCGAATCCTCAAACAGCAGAAGATATTGTTAAATACGCCTGTGCTGTAGGTAGTTTGACTACGACTAAATTGGGCGCGATCGCTGCTCAACCCGATCCAGATGAAATTGATGCTTTACTAGAGAACGAAAATAAGCGGGACAAACTATAGTCACAAAATTCTGGCAAATCTGGTTGTAAGTTTGAGGGTAACAGGTACGTACAACTGTGCGATGCTACTGCGACACGAGATCGCCCCCGATCTACCTTCACCCAGAAATGGGTCACATTCTGATTCCACACGATCTGTCTGCCGATCATTTCCCAGGTTCTTGCCCTTTTCACCAGAATTGCCTCGAAGGATTAGCATCGGGTTTTGCCATTGAAAAACGATGGGGTAAAAAAGCGTTTTCTGTTCCCGCTGACCATCCAGCTTGGGCATTAGAAACACATTATCTAACGATTGCTTTGGTCAACTTTATGCTCACTTTCTCGCCCCAACGAATTATGGCGTTGGTGTCATGGAACAAAAGCAGCTTTTTCCACTTATTCGTTCTCAGGTTCGTAAAGAAATAAGTTCTTACCTGCAAATATCCAAAATCATGAATGAAATTGAAGACTATATTACGCCACCGAAGCTAGGGGGGAGATTTGGAATTATGGGTGCATTTGCTCTCGCACAGCAATCTTATTACTCCTCGATTAAGCCAAAAATAGTTTAAAGTAAGCAAGCTTAACCATTCGCAGACAAAACGCAGAGGAAATCTATCTTAGAAGGATTTTAAAAAATGGATATCGATATCAAAGATGAAGATATTGCTGATAGCCGTAAAAGTTAAATCAATTATTATCTACATCTAAATATCTATACACACTAGCTTTGGACAAGCTATAATCAGCCATCAAAGTTTTAATCAAAGTTCCTGATTTTCTTCGTTCTTGAAGTTCTTCAATCTGTTGAATCGTCATTTTTCTCTTTCTACCGAATGCCACACCTCTCTCTTTTGCCTTGCTAATGCCATCCATCTGACGCTCGGCACGAATTTCTGTTTCAAACTGGGCGATCGCACCCAGCATATTAAACAGCAGCCTTCCTGTAGCATCGCTGGTGTTAATATTTTGGTCGAGTACTTGAAGATCTACCTTTTCTTCTCTGAGGGTTTCAGCAATCTGGCATAGGTGCAATGTAGAACGTGCCAATCTATCCAATCGAGTGATTACTAGAGTATCTCCTTCTCGGATATAATCGAGACAGGCTTTTAATTTGGGACGCTTTTGATTCGTGCCACTTTGTTTCTCTTGATAGGTTTTTTTACAGTGTTTTAATTTATCCAGTTGAACATCTAGACTTTGACCCACCGAACTAACCCGCGCATATCCAATTAATGCCATCTTTAATCTCTCTTTTATGTCTCATAAACTCTAAGACCTGGCGATAATTATATTATGAGACATTAATTGAGACAAGGTGAAAAATACGTCTCGTAATGTACACTTTTTGAGACGGTACACGAAGACAAGAATTTTTACTCCGCGATCGCTTATCTAAAACAAGGAAGGAAAATAACGTTCGGCGACGGCGATGGGAAAATTGAGCCTGAGAGGAGAACGAACTGAATCAGCAACAATGAGGTTAGATTCAACTAGTTTATTTTGTAAAGTACGCGCCTGTCTTTCCTTGTAACCAACAATTTGGGAGACGCGACCTTTAGGAATTTCTCCCTCCAACCAGAGCTGCTTGAGTAACAGAAAGGAATTGGGCAGCAAATTGCCCAAACGAACCTGTTCTTCGGTATAGATTTCCATGCGGGTTAAGATCTTCTCTGGTTCGATCAAGGAAGACATGAATTTAATTTGATCTAAACAGACATTGAGGAAAAACACACAGAACTCAATCAAGCCTTTGGCAGTTAGATTACCCCGTCCGTCCAGGTCATTCCAACGGGGAGAATCGGCTAAGGCTAAAAACTTTTTATAGTCCTCAACATTGCGGGATAAACCCCTAGCCACCGACCAGAGGCTATTGCCGATGCCAATTTCTTTCAAGTAGCCATGAGAAAATAAGCGACTGACTCGACCGTTGCCATCATAAAAAGGATGTATCCACAGCAAACGATGATGGGAAGCAGCAGCAGCAATAATTTGACTAATCTTAGATAATCGTTCGGGGTTGTAGACTCGCTCAAACCGAGCCAAAAAAGCAGGAATTGCAGCAGCAGAAATAGGAATATGCTTGCCTACAATCACTTCTCCACTGCGATATTGTCCTGGAACTAGCTCAATAACTTTATCTCCTGACTTATTAGTTATTTGGAGCATAGAGGCTGGTATTAACTTGGCAAATTCCTCATGCAGCCAACAAATTCGCGCTGCTGATTCTGCCGAACCTTGTGCCAAACCCAGATCGATTTTTTCTTGTACCTTAATATGAGCTAAAGCTTCTAATTGCAGGTTTCTAGCTCGTTCGTCGTCAACAAAATCGGAGTTTAAAGCCCGTTCGATATCTCTGGGGAGGGTGCGATGACCTTCAATCAAATTGCTGTAGTAACAATTCATCGAGCGCACTAACGTACCCAGTTCTTTTCTCAATACTGGATGTACGCTTTGATTCAAACCTGCTGCTGCTTCAATCAATTCTGATGCCAAATTTACCAGTTGTCTATTCTCTACCGATGGCATCAAAGGTTCAATTAATGAAATTGACTCCTGCATTTTGCCGTTTTGTTTGCCGCTAATTTTACTTGCCAGGTATGAATTATAGCATTTTTAATTTTGTTTAATTGCCGTTTTAATTGCTGCTTTCTGACCGAACAAAACACGCTCGACGATCACCGAGCGATTTAATGTTTGTATGACTATTCTTAATTGGCGATCACTTCCAAAAATGGTTGAATAAAACTAAGCAGAAGTCTTAGACAATGAATAAGGCTTAATCAGTACTTCGGCGGGAATCCCAAAATCTTGATTCAAACGTCTAATCGCATCTAAATTTAATGCTTGTTGTCTATTTAAGATTGCCGTTACTTGTTCCGTATTGCCAATTGAAGCTGCTAAATCTTGATGAGATAATCCACGAGCTGACAAATAATACAAGATTGCCGAAATTGGATCTGGAGCATCAATGGGATAATGCTCCTGTTCATAAGCCTCTACCAATGTAGTCAAAATATCCAGGCGATCTAATTCTGGCGAATTAGGTTTGGCATCAAACAGTATTTCAATTTCAATTAGGGCATTTTGATAATCAGATTCGGTTTTAATCGGGCGTAATTCCATAGTTGTTATCTTTAATATTAAAACAACACGATTGTTTGCCACTTACTAGCATTGTGGTAAAGATTTTTAACATCTGAAAGGCTTTGCCATAATGCACTATATGCTTCGCGCTTTCCAGGCTTTTAAAGGTTGCTCGGAATCAGGATATCTAGACCAAAAAGTGCGTAAAGTGCTACGGGCAATAATTCGCATAAAATAAATATATTACCTTTTGAAAAAATAACTTTAACTATT
>Ga0115030_1000496_pt1 | contig 16224 bp, 8 predicted proteins | sample SidtaG_4_FD_87174 | JGI IMG/M metagenome (GOLD analysis project Ga0115030, IMG submission 87174) | Marine algal microbial communities from Sidmouth, United Kingdom - Sidmouth_Male1 metaG | ecosystem: Host-associated > Algae > Red algae > Unclassified | place: Sidmouth, United Kingdom | collected... | reverse complement strand
GCCCTCCCGCCCGGGCGGCGCGGGGCGGGGGGGGGGGGGGGGGGGGGGGGGGGGGGGGGGGGGGGGGGGGGGGGGGGGGCGGGGGGGGGGGGGGGGGGGGGGGGGGGGGGCCCCGGGGCTCGGCGCCATGGTCGCCACGGCGGCGGCGGTGGAGCCGCCCGTGGCGGGCGTGGACGTGGCGGCCATGGTGGGGGGGGGGTGCCTCGCCGCAGAGGTGGTTGGCGCGCTGCTGGCGGCGCTCGCGGCGCCGCCGCCGGGGGGGGGGGAGGGGGCCCCCGTCAAGATGGAGGCGTGAGGCGGGCCGTCGGGGGGTGGCGCCGCCCGTCCAGGGGCGGGGTGGGGGCTCGGGTTGGACTCCAAAAAGGGCTTTGCTCGGCACCGCGTCCGCGGCGGGGCAGCGCTTGCGTGCGCGCGCCGCGCCGCCCGGGCGCGCGGCGCGGCGGCAGGGCGCGCGGGGGGCGGCCGCCCCAGCCGGCCAGGGGAGCCTCTGGCGGTGCGCGCCCGCGCCCCCCCCCGCGCGGCACCCGACGGCGCCCACACCGGCACTCAACAGCACGCGCTCCCCCCCCCCTTTTTGTGTTTTAGACAACCCGCGCCCACCCAAAAAAAGAACACACCCCGTAGGCCCCCCCCCGCCCCCCCCCCCACCGTGGCCAGCCGCCCCCCCTCACCGCGCCTTGACGCGCTTGACCGGCGCCGTGCGGAGGATGAGCGCAAAGGAGGCAACGAGGACGGCGGCGGCCCCCCCCCCCCCGGGGGGGGGGGCCCGCACCAGCGCCGGCCGCGCCGCGGCCGACCGGAGGGCGGCGAGCCCCCCGACCGACACGGCCAAAAAGGTGGCCCGCAGCGCGCGCGTGCGCGGCGCGCACGGCGGGAAGGTGGCATAGGCGCCCGCCGGCGCGTCGGCGCCGAGCGGCGGCACGGGGTGCAGGCGCCGCATGTCGGCCGCCGCCGCGTACTCGGCGAGCAGCGCGTCCTTGGCCACCCACCGGTCGGTGAGCCACCGCTCCAACGCGCCGTCGCTGCCGAGGTGTGCAATGGGTGCGGCGCCGCCGGGGGCGGCCGTCGCGCCGGGCGCGGGGCCACCGCCGCAGCCACCGCCGCCGCCGCCGCCGCCGCCGCCGCCGCCGCCGCCGCGCGTGCCATTGGCGGCGGCGGTTGCGGCCGCGGCGGTGGCGGCGGTGGCGGCGGTGGCAGCGTCGGCGGCCGCCGACGACCCGTCGCCGCCCGGCAGCGACGCGAGCGGGTGGTACGTCACGTGCATGTGGATGGTCGACGCGGCGCGGCCGGTGAGGCACTGCCACACGGTCGGGGGCGTGGGCGGGTCAAACACAAACGTTGCGTCGACGACCGCCTCAAAGACCGGCGCGGCGGTGGCCGCTGTGCGCGCCGCGCGCGCCGCCTGGATGGCCGCGACAAAGGCTTTGAAGCGGGGGAAGAGCAGGTGCGAGAGGACGGGGAGGCCCCGCGAGCGGGCGTAGGCTTGGGCGGCGGCGACTTTGGCCGCCGTCCGCCGGGAGCCTTCGGGGAAGAGCACCACCCAGTAGGGCGTGGCCGTCGACGCAATCGTCGACAGGTCGTGCGTTAGCCGGGACGCGTCCGTGCGCCAGTCGCGGCGGAGGAACACGTACTCCCCGCACCGGAGCATCCACCCGAATATTGGGACGCGGCCAATGCTGCGGCGGGCGGGGCGGGGCGGCAAACGGGGGGGGCAGGAACCATGGGAGCAGCAAACGAGGGCCAACCAGAGGGACAGGCGCACAGCAACAAAGCGGTAGTTAGCAAGCGCTCGCGCAAAGAGCTGGTGGAAAACACCGCGTGTCGTCAGGAGCGCCAACGTTGCGGGGCCGCAGCCAACCCGCCGCCCGCCTGCGCGCTCGCTCGAGCGCTCACCCCGCCCTGCCTCGCGCCTACCTTTCCTTAACAACCGCTTTGACGCAGCCCGGGAAGGGCGGGGGCATGCGGGCAAACCAGGCCAGCCCCGCAATGCCGTCAATGTCGCTGACGTGGTTGATGACGACCAGCGCCCGCACGTTGGGCGGCACCCGCTCTCCGTGCGTGACAACCGTGCAGGAGGACCACTCCTCAAGCAGGAAGGACGCGGCCGACATGTATATGGACATGAGCCTGTGCCGTTCGGCCGTTGGCACACACAACCGCAGCGCACAAGGACCGCACGGATTGCCAGTGGGCGGGGTGGCAGCCGCTCCGCAGCGAGTCGAGAAGCGAGTCAGTGATACTGAGGGCCGGAAGCGTCTCCTCGTACGCCCGTGACAGCGGCACCCGTCTCCCTACCGACTTCTGCCCCCACGCTCTCCCTGTCGTCTCGACAATTGGTCCGGCTCGCACGTCTGGCGACCACGCCGCCGCACGTGCTCTCGCCACGACCCATCCCCATCACCCCAATAACGCAGAAGCTCCCTCACCATCTCACCGCAGCATAACGTGCACCCGCCCCACTCCTCGACCTGTCGCCATACAAAACGTACCACACATTGATATCGCGCGCCGTCTGCTTGGCCAGCAGCCCCCCGGCCGCTACCACGAGCAGCTGCACGAGGTTGATCACCACCCCCGCCGAGATGAGTAGGTATGTGACAGTCAGGGCGCGCACGCCGTCGACGACGCCGCGGATGACGCGGCCGACCATGGTCGTCGGCGCAGGGGGTGGCGCAGGGGGGCGGGGAGGCAGCCCGGCGGGCATCGTAGAGCCGGCAAAATCCGACGCCGCCGCCGGTGGTCCGTCCATAGCCCGACCTTGCCACGCAGGGAGTGCCGTGGCGGAGGTGTGCGGCGGCAGTGACGGAGGGGGAAGAGGGCACCAGTGGGAGGATGGGAAGAGCGGGATGAGTGACCAGGACAGGCGGCCACGACCCCGCCCATGGGCGCATGCCGGGGCCAAGCGCAAAGAGGCCGCCGCTCCGACCGCCCACATCCCCAACCTACGAGGGCTAACAATAAGTGGACCCCATTCTTTTCTATTCGATCTATTGTGTTGACAGATGACCTCAGGTATTTGAAAGGAACTAACAACATATTGTTAGAATTGTACCTTTCGTTGGTAATTGATCGCTCCGTGTCCTGGATCGCCATCACGGCTATCGCCACGACGACCGACGTCGATGACGGCACAACGTGCGTCTCCTTCCCGTCTGGTTGTACGCTGCTCCTCCTCCTCCCCGCCCCTGGTCGCCACCGCCATGGCGTCGGCTGTGGCAGACGTTGCGGTCAATGCCGGTACGGACTCGGCCGAAGCTTCGGGCCTGGCTCCCCTCGAGTCTGCCGTCCTCGATGCCGTCTCGGCCGCCAGCGGCGAGGCCATCTCGTCGATCGATCTGGCGGCGTCGCTGGACGTGCCCCACTCTGTCCTCGTCGACACAGCGCTCAAGACGCTCTCTGCACGGGAGGCACTCACCCTCACGCCCGTCTCGCACGAGGCCTGGGTGTTGACCGCCGAGGGCGCCACGTACGCCGCGGCTGGCTCCCCCGAAGCGCAGCTGGTGCGACACCTGGCAGCGGCCACGGGAGGGCAGTCCCTCCCTGATGTGGACGCTGCGCTCGGCGCGGGCGTCCGAAAAATTGGCATGCAGCAGGCGATGCGGCTCGGGTGGGTGGTCATGGACAGGCCGACAAAGACGCTCGCGCTCGGCGCAGGCTTGTCGGCGGATTCGCTCCCCACCGACGACGTGGCGGCGGCATTGAAAAACCTACGCGACGGCAGTGGCGACGCGGCAGCCGCTGCCGCCGCCGGTCTCGACGAGGCGACGCGCAAGGCGCTGCAAAAGCGCAAGCTCGCCACCCCCAAGACCACCAAAACGTTTACGATCACCCCCGGCGTCCGCATCGCCGACGCGCGCAAGCCCCAAGCCACGGAGCTGAGTCGGGAGATGCTCGACTCGGGCTCCTGGCAGGGCGCTGCCTTCAAGCCGTACAACTTTGCGGCCAAGGGCAAAGACGTGGCCGGCGGGCACCTGCACACCCTCCTCAAGGTGCGGGAGCAGTTCCGGCTCATCTTTTTGGAGATGGGCTTCTCCGAGATGGACTCGGCGCGGTACGTCGAGTCGAGCTTTTGGAACTTTGACGCGCTCTTTCAGCCGCAGCAGCACCCGGCGCGGGACGAGCACGACACCTTCTTCCTCTCCTCCCCGGCGACGGCAACGCTGCCCGAGGGGTCGGGCGACTATGTCGCGCGCGTCAAGGCCGCCCACTGCGGCGGGGAGGCGGGCGCGGCGGTGACGGGCGGCTCCCGTGGCTACCGCTACGCATGGTCTGCCGCCGAGGCGCGGAAAAACATCCTCCGCACCCACACCACCGCCGTCACGGCGCGGATGCTGCAGCGGCTGGCGGCCGACACGGCGTCGGCGGGGGGCGTCTTCACCCCCGCCAAAATGTTCTCCATCGACCGTGTGTTCCGCAACGAGACGCTCGACGCGACGCACCTCGCCGAGTTCCACCAAATCGAGGGCATGGTCGCCGACCACAACCTGTCGCTCGGGCACCTCAAGGGCGTCATCCACACCTTTTTCAAGAAGATGGGGCTGGACCGCCTGCGTTTCAAGCCGACGCACAACCCCTACACAGAGCCGTCGTTGGAGGTGCACGCCTTCCACCCGGGCCTCAACAAGTGGGTGGAGGTTGGCAACAGCGGCATGTTCCGCCCCGAGATGCTTCTGCCAATGGGGCTTCCACCAGACGTGCGGGTTATTGCGTGGGGCCTGAGCTTGGAGCGGCCGACCATGATCAAGTACGGGGTGCAGAACATCCGGGACCTGTTTGGCCACAAGATTGACTTGGAGGCCATCCAACGCAACCCCATCTGCCGCATCACGTTCTAGGGGGGGCGCCCGCGCGCTGTGGTGTTGCATGTAGGAGGAGAGCGAGTTGCGATGCGTACCGCACTCTGTTCATGCGGCCGATACTGGCCAGCCGTTGCCAGAAGGGTTTAAAGTCAACTGCAAGGAGTAAGGGGTGAGGGAGGCGCGACATGGCCGCGACCCACCCCGCGCTCCTAGGCGTGGGCATAGGTGTTGCACAAACATCCCGAGCGGCACGTAACCGCTACGTGCACCGTTGTGTGGCCATCAGCTTGCTGTCGTCTTGCAGAAACGGGGGTTCCCGGCACCGCTGTGGCCGGCCCCAGTCTCTACCGTCAAGGGAATGCGCGGTCCCTCGCTCAAACCCCAGACGAAGCCACGGGCGGCGGCGGCTGGGGCTCCCACACCGGCACTAGCGCGGCCGAGCGGGCCCCCCCTCCCGGCGTCCACCCAAAGTCCCCCGCCTCGTCATCATCGTCTGCTGCAGCACTCGCCGGTCGAGCCGCCGGGGACGCCCCCCCCCCACCCCTCCCCACTCCCCGGCAGCTAGCCCACCGCCCCCGCAGGCGGCCGCTACCCAATGCCAACCGCTGCCGCGCCATCTTCCTTCCCGTCCGCCACACCAGCCGCACATCTTCTGACGCAAAGCCGTCGGCGCGGGCGGCGGCAAACATGGTCGGCCGCGCGAGCAACACCCCCCCAAACCCGACCGTCATGGCGCCCGCAGCCAGCAGCGTGAAGCCGAGGACCCTCGGCGACACCCGGTTGACACTCAACACCCCCGGCTCGGGCGCGCGGATGGGGAGGATGGAGAAGGCGGCGCCACCAAGGAGCAACAGGAAGACGCCGGCGACCGTCACGCCGACCGCCAAGACAAAGGAGAGGGTGCTGCGGGCGCGCCACGCGGCCCACCAGCTGCCGAGGCGAGAGGGGACGGCGACCTGGGCACCGTCTCCCGCCGAAGGGGAGGTCGCAGCCGCAATGGCAGCGTCGGCGGCAGCAACGGACAAGTCATCCGCGGCGCCCGGGGTGGGACAGCCGCCGAGCGGCGGCCACACGGGCGGCGTGGAGTCGCCCGTTTTCTTCGCCTCCCACCGCCGCCACCAGTCCCGCCGCCGCCGCCGCGGCCGTACCAGCGAGGAGGTCGGTGAGGTCGACACTGGGGATGCGCCCATCGGCCGCCCGGGCAGCCGGGAGCTGCTCTGAAACGTCACCCGCCGGGGCGCGCTGCTTGTCAAGCCACTACCAGGGAGGGAGCTCCCCCCCGCCTCCCCCAGAGAACCCCCCCAGCCACCGCAGTCTGGGGACGCGCCGGACGGGCAAAACCAGCCGCGGCGGAGGCTAAAATGGAGGCTGCCGAGGAGGCTCGCCACGCTCCGGTCCGCGGCGGCGCTGCCAGTGATGCTCGAGCGGTGACGACGGCCGGCGGTCTTCTTCAAGTCCAACCCCCAGCCGTCCATGCCGCCGTCATCAGACCCGCTCCCGTTGCTGTCGCCGTCGGTCGTGAAGCTCCCCGCCTCGTCCGTCACGTCCGTGTCGCTCGCCCACACGTACGCGTCGCCGCCGCCGCCCGGCGCCGATTCGACAACGGCCCGCGACGAGGGGCGGGTGAGCGTCATCCTCGAACCGGCGCCGCTGCAGCTGCCACTGCCACTCGTCGGTGACAGAGCCGACGCGGCGGCGAGGAGGCACGCCGTTAAATAGCCAGCGCGCACTTTGGGCGGCCGCCCCGGCCGGCGGTCCATCTCCAGTGCCCCGCCAGCGGCGGCGCCGATAAAGCGGCGGCGCCAGAGGCCGAGTGTGCGGTCCGCGGTCGTCCGCGGCACCGCCCCCCATCGCGTGAGTGCTTCAACTGACGGCAGGGCGGGCGAACGCCTGCGATCATCGTCGCCGCCGCCGATGCCGCTGCCACCGTCCACACTGCCGTCTCGGGTGTGCACCTTCAAGACGCCCGTCCGCGGACCAAACGGTTCTCTGTGGCTAAACCACCGTAGAGCCCCCGACGTGTGTGCCGCGTCCAGGGGCCCTTCGACAATTCGACCGGCCACCGCCCGGCAGTCCGTCGCGTACGTTGCCGTCGCTGCCATGTGCGCGCTCCACAGCAGCAGCACCTCGGCAGGGGGGGCGAGCGGCGGCGGCGGCGGCAGCGCCAGCGGGAGCGGCGATATCAACCCGCCGCCGCCCACACCGGTCCCATCGTCGGCCGTGTCCGCAACCAACACCAGGAATTGTTGGAGGGTGGTCACGCCACGGGTCACCCACGACGCCACCGCCGGCGGCGGAGGCGAAAACGTTGCCATGGACGCCACCGTCGGTGCCCCATCAGGGGGCGCCCACGCGTCCCGCAGCAGCTGCCAAGCAAGCAGCCGTCCGGCGGCAGCGGCGGCGATCAAGTCGACCGACGCCAGCCGGTGGGCGGGCGACAAGTGGGGCGGTGGCGCAACCGCCGCCGCATCGTCGCCGGCGGGCCCGTCGACGGACCGGCCGCCGGCTCCCACGGCGGCGGTGCCTCCGCCCAATGACGGACGGGTGGCAAGGTTGCCCGTGCGGCGGCGGACGAGCGTGCCGCAGCTGCCGAGTCGCAAATCCAGGTACGGGGGCTCAAACGGCTCCACCCCGCCGGCCGCCACCTCCCAAAGCGCCTCGGCGGGAGTCGGCGAGCGCCTCCCGGCACCGCCCCCGCCCGCCGAGGGCGCCAACCCCGCGGCCGCAAGCGATCCCGGTGGCGGCGGCGGGGCCGGCAGCGTTGGGAAAAACGGGGCCGACGCCCATCGGCCAACGTCGGCCAGGTAGGCGACCGGCGCCTGCCGGTGGAGCAGCCACACCCACTCCACGTCCACGGGCGGCCGAAAGTCAGCCCCAAAGCCCCGGATGGCTAGCAGCGAGCGCGCCGCCGAGGTGCTCTCCTCGACCGCAGAGGCGGCGAGGCGCGCCCGCACCCCCGCCACCCGCTCGTGAAAGGCCACATTGTCTGTCGGCCCCGCATGGGCGCCGCCGCCGCCGCTGCTGCCCGGGTCTGTCAGCTCCGCACTCCTCCCGAGCGCCGCGAGCAGCGGCAGCCAAATGGTTTCGTATCGCCACACCGCCCGCCGCACCGCGTCGCCCGTGTACAAGTCGGCCGCCGCCGTATCAACGCGGCGGAGGAGGCCGAGCAGCGCCCCCGCGCCGGCGGCATAGGCAGCGGGCGGGCACGTTAGGGAGCGCGGCGCGAGCGGGAGAGTCTGGGAGTCCGTCCGAGGCGTCCGCGGCGTCCACGGCGTCACAGACGTCAGTGGTGTCAGTGGCGTCAGCGGCGTCAATGGCGTCAGCGGGGTGCTCACCACAGCGGGCGTCCCCGGCGTCCTGCCGCCACCACTGCCGCCGCCGCCGCCGCCGTCAGGTACGTCGCCGCTGCTGTCGTCACCACTGCCGTGACCACCGCCCCCACCCCGCCGGTGGCTGGCGGCGGCGGCGGCGGCGGCGTAGCCCGACGTCACCCGCAGCGGCGGCGGTGCGGACCGCATCGTGCGGCGCCGGGGGGGCGGCGCCGCCGGCCCGTCGCCAGCCGGCGGGCACGGGTCGACGCGCCGTGGGCGACGGCCGGAATGCTCATATCGTTCCCCGTTCGGCCGCCGGGACCAGGCAAGCCGCGCGTCGACAACGGCCCACACAAGTGGGTGTGTTCATGATGGGTCGGCGTGCATGCCTTCCGCCGCTGCTGCAACGCCACCCTGGCCGCCTGCTTCTACCATCTCCCGCCTTCCCCTTCACTCCTTGCCACCGCCTTCCATCGGCCAGGCAGCGTTTGGCCGTCGAAAATGCACGCCAGCGGTCCGCAGACAGCGGTGGTGCAGGTGACGGGTCATCGATCCGCTCATGCCGCCCCATGCGGAGCTCAATTCAACCTGCCCGACCATTGCAGCTGCAGGTGCAGGGTGACCCGTGCTTGAAATGGCACGGACGACGGCAGTTGTCATGAGCACAGAGCGGACGGCTGCCCTCGTGGGCGGGCTCGGCAGCGGCGCTGCTTGCTCGTTAAAAGCAGGCCTCACCACGGGATCAGTTTTAGCCACGAGTACGGTAGGTATTTGGCTCGCATCCAGCCACCGAGTATTGGCTGATAGTAAGACACATCTCCGAAGTCCGAGTATGAATATTGACCAATACTGACCAAGCGAGTGCCAAGGGTATATGGGAAAGGGGGATGCATCGAAATATCCCGCGAGTGTACACCATAAAGAAACACTCGAGATATACCCTTGCCGAAGTATTCTTGGCAAGGCCTGGTTGGGAGGCGGCACGGGCTTGCCGTGTGCGGCTGCAAGAGCTTCTCAACAAAGAGAGAATAGCGACTAGTGAGCTATGGGCTTGTGTGCGAAGTTGAGTGCCTGCTTGCAAGTTTGAAGAGTGCAACAAGGCAACGAGCACCAGATCTAGAATCGGTTCGAAGGTTTAAACTGGAAGAGCACTGGGTGTCGCTCGACGCGCGCCCGTCTCTGTCGCGTCCGAGCCGCGGCCATATCCCTATGCGCTACCGCCTGCCACGACCGCTCCCCGCCACGGTCGGTCACCCCCTGTTGTTGTCTGTTCACGTTGCCCCTTGGTGGTGGTGGTCGCTTTCCCTCTCGTCTACCCCTTGACGGACTGGCTGCCGGCGCGCACCGCCGCCCACCGCCGCCCGTGGTGTTTCCCGCCGCCCGCCCCGGCCGTCCGTGGCCCGGTGATTCCCTCCCCCCCTGTGCCCCCCCCCTACCCCCTGGGTATGGCGCCGGGAACTCCCCCCTCCCCGGAAGGGGCGCCCCCCCCCCGCCCCGCCATGTCCACCAAACGCCGCGCGTCCCGCCGCCTCTCCCGCCGCTTTGGCGACATGTTTTCCGTCTACGACTCGCCGCCAGCGACGGGCGGGCGGAATACCGACGGGGGCCCACCGACGCCCGCCGTTGCCGCCGACGACGACGCCATGACGGGCACCCACGGCGGGGGCGGCGGCTCGCCCCTATCTGCAGGCCGGCGCCCCGCCAAGCAGGCGCGCCGCGGGGACCCGCCCGCCCCCCCTGGCACTCCCGGTGCCGAGACGAACGCGCGCATTGCGGCGTTGCTGCAGGAGGTGGCGGCGCTCCGGCGGATGGCCGTGGACGGCGCCGCGTCGTCGCTAGCAGACGTGCGTTCAGCGTACGACGCGCAGCTGGCGGCGGCGCAGCGGGTGGCTGCCGAAGCGCGCGCCGAGGCGGCGACGCTGTGGGAGCTGGTCGGTGACCGTGTCGGCGGCGGCGGCCGCGGCGGCAGCGGCGGAGGGCTGCGGGGCGCCCGCCGCGCGCCCGTTGCCGAGCCAGAGGAGCCCGATGAGGTGGCCGCGCACGGGAGCGACGCGGGCGGCGACGGCAGCGGCAATAGCAGTGACGACACGGACACGGGGAGTGAGCCGCCGCGCACGACGGTCGTTGTTGAGGAGGTGGTGGAGGAGGAGGCGGTCGAAGTCGACGTCCTCCTCGACACCAGCGGGGATGCGGGCGCCGCCCTTGCCGCCGCCCGTGCGGAAGCCGCTGGGCTTCGGCGGGAGCTCGCCGACGCCAAGGCGGCCCTCGAGGCGGCGTCGGCGGGGATGGACGTGGAGCCACCGGCGGCCAAGCCACCCGCCCCCGCCGCCGCCGGGCCCGCCACCGACGATGCGGGCCCGGCGGCCGCGTTGGAGGTGCTCGCCGCCCTCGTCGGCGCGCGGCCCGTGCGGGAGCCCGCCGCCGACGCGGACGACGGCGGGCCGCCCGTGTGGCGGCTGGAGGTGGCCAATGGGCGGGGCGGGGAGCGGGAGAGGCGCGTCGCCTTCCGCGTCGGCGTGCCGCCGTCCATCACGTCGCGGGCGGCGGGCGGCGGCGGCGGCGGCGGCGCTGCGCCGCGACCGCCGCGGCCGACGCCTGACGACGGGGATGCGGCGGAGGAGGAGGAGGTGCTCCTCGAGTACGATGCGGTGGAGGTGGCAGTGCCTCCGGGGGTGCTTCCAGCCTATGTCAAAGAGACGGCCATCGACATGCCCGTGGAGGAGGCGCCGTACTTGTTTGCCAAGATTGTCGCGGCCGTGTTTTCGGCGAGCACGCGTGCGTAGGTTCGGGGGCTGCCAAGAGGCTGATGGTTTCGTGACTGTTTGGTATGGGCGGAGTGGCTGGTGTGAATCGTGGATGAGGAGGACGTTTTGACTCGCACTTGGTTCTTTGTTGATTTTTGTACGCCACGATGCATTTTCTGTAAGGGGACCATCATGGCGGCACAGCTGTTTTGGAGTCCATCATTGTTGTCTGTCGCTCATATGCTCCACGTCGGCTCGGCTGCCATCACAGCCAGTTTGTGCCCCGCGTGCGTGTGCCAAAGCTGCCAGCTCATCTGACGCGGCGGCCGCAGACAGCGCGACCCGACTCAGCCGACATCACGTTCTGCCAAGTCCCTCCAAATCGAGCCACGCGGGCCCAACTTGAAACCCCTCGGGACTGGCCCGGCCCGAGCCCCCCCCCCCCCGTGACACCACCCTCGGCGCCTGTCAGACCACCCGTGCGTGCGTTTGAGGGCACGACCCCTCGGGGCGCCCGCCCGCAATGTGGCTACCGCCTGCCTGACCGCCACACCCCCTGACGCCCCCCTCGCCCCTGTCGTGCTCGCCCCTGCTGGCGGCGCTCATGGCGTGGGGGCGGGGACGGCGACCACGGTGTGTGTGTCTGACAGCGCGACGAAGATGGGCTTGAGCGCGGTGGCGTGGACCGGCCCAATGGCCAGCGGGGCGGGCGGGGCGAGCGCGGACCGCCCGCCGGTGGGCAACGGCCGTGTCGAGGTGGATGGGCCTGGCGGGAGGGTGACGGGCCCGGCCGAGCCGATGCCGGCGGCTGGTGGGGGAGCTCCTGGGGACGGTTGTGGGTCGACGGGTGGCGTGAGCGGCGGGGCGGTGGTGGCGGCGGGGCCGGGAGCTCGGTTGGATGGCGGTGGCTTGGTGGGTGTGGTGCCTCCGGCGGCGTGGCCGAGCGGTGTGAGGGGCGCTCCCAATGGCAGCGCCGCGAAGCTGGTACGTCAATCTGTGGGCTACTGTGCTCGGCGTCGCTGGGGATGGTTGTGTTGCCATTGTGTTGCGCCGCCACCATGTCCCCTCTGCGATTGTTTGTGCAGGCTCTGTGGTCGCTCTCCCTCTGCCACCCTGGTGAGGTGGTCCTGGCGCCCTGCGGCGCTAAGTACACCTTGTGCATGGACCTAATGGTGGTACCGTGCTCCATCTAGTGTTCTATTTCTCTCTCCACCCTGTCTTGAATCGTGTTCTCTCGTGTTTTTCTCTCCCTCTGTGCAGGGTGCTGACCGTTGCGACTCGTCGTTTTCAGACGTCCTCGCCGCGCATTGGCGCCTGAAGCGGTCCGCCTCGGTGGCCGGCGTCGACGCGGACGATGATCCCGACGGTTTGGTGGGCGCCCCATTGTCCGCGGGCGGTGGCACGCGCCACCGCAAGCGCCGTCGCGTGTCGCTTCCCTCGACCCCCGGCGGTGCGCGCGGCTCGGGCCTTGGCGCTGCCCCGGTAGTGGATGGCCCGCCATCGGACGGCTGGGGCGACGGGTGGGGGGGCGTCGCGAGCGACAGCAGCAGCGCCTCTTGGTCCACGGCGTATGGCAGCGATGACGGTCGGCCAGCGCACATGCTCGGTGCTGACCTGGGCAGGGGAGGTGGAGGCAGCGGCGTCGAAAGTGCTTGCGAGCTGGGCGGGCGCTCCCGCGGTCGGCCCGCGCGCCGCGTCCACCGGTGCGCGCGCTGGCCGTCCCCGTCGCCGCTGCCGCTGCCGCCGCCGCCACCGACAGAGTCGGTGCCACAGCCCCGTTGGTGGGTGGTGGTTGACCCGCCCGCGCCCACGTTGGCGGCGTCGCCGTCGGCGGCGGTGCCGGCGGCCACAGCCACGGCAGCTGGGGCGGCGGCGACCACGGCGGCGTCGACGGCGGCGGCGGCGGTGGTCACTGACGCGGTGGCGGAGCCCGTGGGGAGTGCCGTTGTAAGCCGTCGGACGTCGGCGCAGACGAGGGAGTGGCGGGCTGGCCGCCTGCGGCTGCGCAAGCGCCGTCGCTCGCCAAGTCCGGGGGGATGGGGCCACTGGGAGGTCGGGCGGCGGCCCAAGCGGAGGTCGAGGGCGTAGCAGCTGCGGCGCGTGGTGTATGCGAGGGGTGGAGAGGGCTGTGAGTAGATTTTTGTCCCCTCCATGTGGGTGGTGGACGAAGTGTAAAGGACGCAGCTCCGCACACACTGCTCCCTTCGACCTGAATGTGTTGCACTGTATGTGTTGCATGCACAGGCACATTTGTGTCGTTCAGCTAAACTAGTCCATCGCACGAGTATACTTGTTCTTTGTTTGCAAGTGAAGTGGTGGCCGAACAGTTGGTGCCACGGCCTTCCCTATGGCCAGCGCCTTCCCTTCCTGCCGCCCTACACGGAACGCTTCATCACACACAGCGTACTCAACTACTGCAACCAACACCACCGCGAAGGTCCACACGCGTCAAGCCCCCCCCGCGGCCCAGGCGGTGACCACAGCCACTCGCGGCGCCGGCGACACCGTGGCCACCGGCGCGGGCACAACGAGCGCCGCCTGCGCTACTGTCCACGCCGACCCGGCCGGCGCGGAGCGGACCTAAACGAGCTGGACAGCGGCCAGAGGCGCATTCACGAGGCGCCTTTGCGCCATACACTCGTACAGCAGCGTCGTGCCGCCGCCCAGCCCCCCCCTCCCCCCCAAATCATCGCCCGCCGCCCTTGCCAAACTTTTTGTTGGCCCAAAACGCGTCGGCCTTGGCCGTCCCGACATTGACAATCGTCGGACACCCATCCCGGTCCTTCTCCAACATGGTACAGGCGGCGCAGTAGTAGGCATCCGAGACGCCGACACCCCCGCACGTCACACACTGGGAGGCGAGGCTGCCCGCAGTGCACTCGTCGCAGACGCGGACGATGGTAGTTGGACGGGTGTGGGAGTCACATACGACACACTTTCCGTCACCTGTATGCGTCGGTAGCAGCGGAGAAAGGAGAAAAACACCGACAAAAAGGGCAGCGGGGAACCACGACGTGAATACAGCAACAAACACGGAACAATGCGGCTCAACGGTGAACACGGAAACTGGCGTCAGTGCACTGTTTCACAACGAATGTGTCAACACACCAGCAACCAACAGCACCATATGGGCACAAGAAAGAAATGCATAGACATGAGCGAGGCAGCGAAACGTACACCTCTCACACAATCGCCCGACTGAGATGCCCGGCTGCTTGCGGCACATGACCAAGTCTGGGTGATGCTTGGCCGACATGGCTGGAAAAAGAACAGGTGAGCAACAACAGGCAGTCGCGTTCCAACGCCGAGCTCGAGGCGACCGTCGGATGCGAGGTGGATGTGGCTAGACAGAGGCTCGATGATGGCCAAGTCAAGAACCCCGCGCACCCTGGCGGCCCAGTTGGCCGTGACGCAAACAGAGCCTGGCAGGACCGTGCAAGAGCGCCGAACTTGTTCAACCAATAATCTTCTAGATCCTTCCGTTAATGGATAAGCCCAGTACTGTATTCGATGGTGTACAGTAGGTGTGCCGGCGACGCGTCTTTCCACGCTCGTCTGCGCACATCCTCGCTTCCCGCCTTGCCGCAGCCGCCCACGTCGCCGGCTTTTGTCGTCGCCCCGGCCCCGTACACCGGTAGCATGCCCTCGCATTCACTACCCTCGCAACCCTCCTCCCTTCTACTCTCCGCGTCTTCCCCGCCATCCCGGGATGCCTCCGACGTCACCACCCGACCTCCCCCAGCGAGGTCGTCCATTGGCGCCACGGTGACGGCCGCGACCGCGGCCGCGCTCGCGGCGCTCCGCTTTGAGACGACCTCGTCCCCCCCCGACGAGGCCAATGACGAAGACGCGCTCGATGCCGCTGATGACGCGGGCGGCGCGGATGCGCCCCCCCCCCCCCACCCCCCGGGCGCCCCCCCCCCCCTGGGCGCGCCCGACCTCCCCGCCGCCGCCGCGGCGTTGGCGACCCTCCGCGCCGCCGCCGCCGCCGCTGCCGACGGTGCCGCCTTTTCCGCTGCTGTGGCGCCCGCCGCGCCCGCCCTCTTTTACGCTGCCGCGCGCGTCGCCGCCGCCGCTGGCGACGGCGGCGGCGCGGCCGACCGGGACCCGCTGCTCGCGGCGCTCGCGGCGAGCCGCGGCCTCGCCTCTGTCGCCGACCTCGCGGCGACGCTGTGGGCGGGCGACGGCGGGGGTGCGGCGTCGGCGGCGGCGTCCCGCCCCGGCCACCGCCGGCGGGTGGCGCTGCCGCACCCCGCCGCCGCCGCCGCCGCCGCTGACGGTGGCGACGGCAACGACGCGGTGGCGGCGCCCCCCCCCCCGCCACTGACGCTCTACGGGCACCTCGCGCGGGGCTTGCGGGAGGAGGACGCGGCGCGGAGCGGCGGCTACGCCGGCGCCATGCCGTCGGGGGAGCCCGGCACGGACGCGGGCGCCGGCGGCGCCGTGGCCGTGGCCGTTGCGGCCCTGCCGGCGGGCGCGGCGCTGCGCGCCACGGGCGGCTGGGCGGGCGACGGCGCGGTCGCGGCGGCGCTCGCGCTCGCCTTGCCCCTCTGTGGGGAGTGGGGCGGGGGGCGCCGCCGCGCGGGGCTAACCGCGTTGGCTCACCTGCTGACGCTGCCGCCGGCGGGGGCGCGCGGCGGGCCCGCGGGCGGCGGTGGCGCCGCCGCCGCCCCGACGGTGGCGCCGACGCACGCTGCCGGCATTTACGTGGCGGTGCGGACGGCCTTGACGCTCGCGCCGACGTCGGGGGGCGGCGCTGCCGACGCCACCACCGCCGCCGAGACGCTGCGCGCGACGCTCACCGCCGCCGCCGCCGTGTTGGCGGCCGTCACCCCCCCCGACTCGCTCGCTGCGCTGTCCCCCCCCCCCCCCCCCCCGGGGGGGGCGCCCGCGCCGGGGGCCCCGCCGGGGGGGCGGGCCCCCCCCCCCCCCCCCCCCCGGGGGGGGGGGGGGGCGGCCCGCGGGGCGGGGGCGCCCCCCCCTCGACCCGCGACGCGGCCGCCACGCCCGCCAGCACCTCGCCGAGGAGCTCAACGGCGACGCCGCGGAGGCGCACCCACCCCCACCCCGTCAGCGCCACGAGGGCGTCGACGGCCGCTTCAGCGGCGGCGGCGCCCGCCGCCACCCCCGCCGCCGCCGTCACCCCATCGTCGGCGGCGAGGGGGGCCGACAGCCGCACCGCCGTGGCGGCCGCCGCCGCCGTTGCGCGCGCGGTGCCAACCCCGTGCGCGCCGGCGGCGGCGGCGAGCGGCGGCACCGCCGACGCTGCCGCCGCCCGCACCGCCACGTCGGTGGACGTGAGGGCGGCCGCCGCCGCCGACGCGGCCGCCGACAGCGTCGCCGACCACTCGGGGGGGGGGGGGGGGGCCG
>Ga0115030_1000495_pt1 | contig 16244 bp, 8 predicted proteins | sample SidtaG_4_FD_87174 | JGI IMG/M metagenome (GOLD analysis project Ga0115030, IMG submission 87174) | Marine algal microbial communities from Sidmouth, United Kingdom - Sidmouth_Male1 metaG | ecosystem: Host-associated > Algae > Red algae > Unclassified | place: Sidmouth, United Kingdom | collected... | reverse complement strand
GGCAGGTGCGGTGCGGTGAGCCTGTCGGCGAGGAGGAGGGGGGGGGGGGAGGGGGTGTGGCTGGGGGGGGAGGGCAGGAAGGGGGTGGGAGAAAAACGGCGAGTGAGGCGGTGCCGGTCGGTGTCCGTAGTCGTTGCCGTGGTCATGCACACAGATATGCACGGCTGCTCGCAGCTCACTCACTACTTCGGGCTGGAAGTATCCCAGCAGGCACGTGGCGCACGTGTCACTGCAGGCGTCGAGCGGCCACGGGCGACGAGCGGCGGCGGCGACGCGCCGTGAGGCGAGCCCTGAGAGCTCGCTCAGGATCCAACTGCAAAATTTTGCAATGTGATTGAGATCCTTGAGTCCTACATGGGCGGCGCGCGGTCGCCGGCGCGGCGGGCGGCGGTCGGGGGCGGAGCGTAGCGCGCGCGGCGCGGCGCGGCGCCACGGCTCCCGGCCCCCTGCGCAGAGCAGCGGGCGGCGCGCGCGCGCGGCGTGGCGGACGGTTTGAAAAAAGTGGGAGGGAATGGGGGGTGGGTGGGTTTTTTTGAGGGGCCTCGGGTTTGGATTTGGGTGGCGCCCCCGCTTTGAATGTTTGAAGGCGGGGGGGGGGACCGCACCGGGAGCGCCAGCGAGACCCGGCGCCACGGTCGGGGTCGGCCGCGGGCCCGCGGGCCCGCGGGGGGGGCCTGCGCTTTGGGGATGGGCGGTCGCTGCAGTACTGTACATCCCGCCAGGGCCGCCCGTGCGCGGTCGTGTGCTCCCCGTGCATCACTGCGGGGGGGGCGCCGCGCCGAGTTTCTGGCCGCCGCAAAGCGCGCCGATGGGCTGTGTCCGCAGCCGCCGACGCACGCCTCTGAGGACCAGCTGTGTGTTTTGTATCCCACTCTTGTCCTTCTTCCCTGCCTGTGTTTGGCGGCACCAAGGTGGGGCTGCGCTCCAGGTCGTGCCCTTCACGGCGGCACGCCCTATGCATGGAAAAGGCTATGTACGCCTTGTGGGTCTTGCTCGCCTTGCTGTCTCGCATGCTGGAAGCACAGAATGCATATGCACGGTATGTACGCCGTGCGGCCGTTTTTTCGTCCATTCAGCGGCGCGCCATTGGAAGGCCAGCGTGTAGGGGACGCAGGGGACATAGACCACGCTTCGTGAGCGGTGCTGTCATCCCTTCGATTGGGAGACGTGCCTCAGGGCGTTTGGGTACCGGGACCTCCCGCTGTGGGTCGACGTGGGGCAAGTCCATCCTGTGCACCCTATCGGCAGTCGAAATGTTTTATGAAAATATAATTGCACAGGGCAGCTGTCATCCCGAATCACGTTCGGCCCCCCCACGCTCCACGTTCGCATCCAGGCGGCACGCAGAGTGCCGCGCATCGGCGAGGGAGCGGTGCGCTGCCCTCTCGCTTGGCGATTGGCTCTTTTTGAAGCGGCCATTGGTTGTTTTCAAAGGGTCTGCGTTTGCAGAATGTGGGTGGCCCAGCAGGGTGCGCCGCCGAGGGGCTTCTTGGCGCCGAGCAAAAAAGCCCGCGGCCAGTCAGCTGCGGCTTGACACGAGTTCCGCGGCGGTGCCAGCGCACCCCCCTCGGGGACGCTCGCTCGGCGGGGCTGCAAGTCGCTCCCCGCGGGTGGTTGGGGCCCACGGGGGGCGCACGCGCGCGGAGACTGTGCCCTCCAACACCCGCGCGGAAACCGTTTGGGGCGGGGGGGGGGGGCGGGCAGGCGCGGCCGCCCCGCAACACTGGTTGGAAAGGCCCCCCGGCGGGGGTGGCTCGTCTGGCGTCGGTGGCGCCCCCGCCAGCGTGCCTCGCGTCGCCTGGCGGGGCCTGCGCGAGACCCCCCTCCCACCCACCCCTTTGGCCTGAGGCCACTCTGCTTGCGCACCTGCGGGGGGGGGGGGGCCTCCAAACACTCGACAGGCAAGGTGTCTCGCCCACTCACACTGCGTCTTGCGATTCTGGGCGTGGCTTGCCGGTGAGGGGGGGGAAGACAGACGGCCCCTTCTGGCAGGCCGAGCTTGTTCCTAAAAAATAGTGCCGTTCCTATTTTATTCTCCCAATTTCGCGCCGCGCCGCGCGCAGGGCGCGCTCGCGGCCCCGCGCCGAGGGCGCGCAGACGCCGGCGGGGGCCCCCCCCCTCGCAGGAGGGGCGTCTGAGGGGGGGGGTATATGTGCGCCGACGGCCACGCGGCACGGTTGGGTTGCGTCTCCGGCCCGCCTCCCCGCCGCCTGACCGACCGACCGACCGACCGCCCGCTCGCCTCCGTCCCGCCGCCCCGCCGCGTCCCGCCTCGCCCCGCGCCGTCCCGCCCCACCCGCCCCGCCGCCCTACCGTCCGTCACCGTGGACGGCCGCCGCCGCTACCACCAACCCCCACGTCGGGATTGCACGCTGCCTTCGCGTCGTGTACCACACTCGACGCCGTGCATTCGTGACGTGGGGGGCGGCCGCTCTTGCTCGTGTGGTGCCTCCATTTCAAGCGTTTTTTCCCGAAATGTGCTCCCACGACAAGACGGCGGTGGCAGCGGCGGCGGCCGCCGTGGCAGCGGCGGCGGCGGTGGTGGCGGCAGCGGCGGCCCCACCGACGGCGGCGTCGCCCCCCCGGCGGCCAAAGAGCGTCTCCTCGCCAAGGAGACGGGCCCCGTCTGCTCGACTCAACGCATTGCGAGCGGAATGTGGGGAGGAGGCCGCCCAGGGCGGCGACACCAAGGAGGGCGGTGTCGCTGACCCGATGGTGGAGGAACGGGGGACGACCATGGACGCGGATAAGCCGCAGCACCCGCCGTCGCCGGCGTCCCTTCTCGACGTTGCCGAGTTGGAGGAGGACCTGGACGAGGACCTGAGCGAGGACTCGTTTGGCGACACATACGGGGACCTCGGCAGCGTGGGGCGGGGGGAGCCGCGCCGCGCTGGGGGCATGGTCAACGCGGTCGACGCTGTAGTCGACGGCGTGGTGGACGGCGTGCTCGGCCTCGCTGGCCACGCGTACGCGCCGCCGGCACCGCTGTGTTTGGACCTTGAGTTCCGCGCCGGCGATGATGACCTCGATGGAGGGCCCGCCGCGTACGATGTGGGCACGCAGGGGCTGCCCGACGACGACGCGAGCTCGCTCACAACCGACGACGGCCCGTGCGGGGGAGCGGGGGTTGACTCAATGCCGTTGCTGGGGACGGGGGACTCGGACACAGACACGGACATGTTCGTGGACGAGGCGTTCCTCATGGGCGATGATGACGGAGGGGTATGCCCGCCCGGGTCGGTGGAGCACTGCGACGACGAGTACAAAGTGGATTCCGCGTCCTCAACGGGGACGGCCGTGACCGAGGCGCTCTCCGAGTCGTCGACCGACTCGGATCTGTCGTCTGACGACTCGTCGTGTTCTTTCCTGGGCTCCAGCCTGTGCCTGGTGGACCACGACGACACGCTGCTAGCGACCACCGCCGTTGGCGAGATGGGCCTGCACGTTGATGGCGCGGACGGCGACGCCGAGCAGGTAGAGGTGCCCGAGGAGGTGGCCGCGTCGCTGGCGCAGTTGGACGAGCTGTCGGAGGCCCTCATCCTCGAGGCGCTCCGCCACGGCCCCGTGCGTATCGTTACCAACGCCGAGGCCGGCTGGGTCGAGCTGTCGAGTGCCCGCTTTTTGCCGCGCACGGCAGCGCTGCTGCGCCAGCGCAATGTGCGGGTTATCTCGGCGCGCACCACGTACGAGGCGCGCTTCCCAAACATGCCGACGGCGTGGAAGGTGGCGGCGTTTGCCGACGAGATTGCGCGTACGTTCCCGGACGCGCGCGACCGGCCGGACGACGCGAAGCTCAATGTGCTGGTCTTTGGCGACTCGATGTCGGAGCGCCACGCGGCGCACGCGGTGGCCCGCCAGCTGCCCCGCACCCGCGTGAAGACGGTCAAGTTCGTTGAGCGTCCGGACGTTGCCACTCTGCAGCGTCAGCTGGCGCACGTGACGGCTGTCTATGGCGACCTGTTTGTGCACGACGGGAGCTTTGACATCAACACGGTGTGCTAGTACGGGAGCGGCGGTGGGCAGATTGGCTGCTTGCGATGGGCGCACCAGCCAGTCGTTGGGGGGGAGGTGGGGGTTTCGCCTGGTCGGTGCTCGCGGGGCACTGCGTGGCGGCCTCCTTCCCGGTCCACCGTCGCTGCTGCTACTCTGCCATCCACCGTCATCCACCGTCCTTCACGGCTAGGGTCACGTGCGTGTCTTCCTCGGTCATCGGTTCGGCCTGCGGCCATTTTTTGCTCCGCTCCTCGTTTTTGTTGTACTCGCCTTGTCGTCTGGTGTTATTCGTCTTGCCTTCTCGCTTCGTGTCTCTGCTTTGTCGTCTCTTGCCGCTCGTATAACCGTACTACGTTTTGTCCATTCCCGCTCGTGTGTGTCCTAGGAACAAAAAGAATATCGCAACCACCTCCATGTTCCTGTAACGGTAGGCAAATCCCGTGGCGGCTCGGTGTCAATGGGTGAGTTCGTAGTGTTGTTCACAGCGCAATCCTGATTGCTCTTGTCGGCACATGAATGTCTGGTCGACGGAACCGAGTGGGGTGGGAGAAAAGTTGATGGGATCCGTGACGCGAACCCGTCGCGCCGTCGTTTAATACACCCCAAACAGCGTCAGCGCGGCGAAGACAAAAAACAGAACACCACCGACCAGGCGCGCGTTCTTCTCGCTGATGTACTTGCCGAGGAGGGACCCCCCAATGACCGCAATGACCGACGCGATAAAGTGGCCGCCAATGCCCCCCGCGACGACGCCGAGCGGGTTCTTGGCGGCCGCGAGCGCAACGGTGGCGAGCATGCTCTTGTCCCCCCACTCGGCGACAAACACCAGGGAGCACGTCTCGAGCACCACCCGCAGGGCGCCGAGGTTAAACGGCCGCGCCGCGGTCGCTTGGCGCTTTTGGGCGTCGGCCACCACCTCCTCCGCGTCGGCCAACTCGCCGCCCTCCTCGTCTTCGGCGCCCATCCGCAGCGCGTCGCGGATGTTGGTGTAGCCAAACCACAGCAGCAGCGCCACCGCCGCATAGTCGTCAAAGGGGATGGAGCTGTTGAGGCTGGCCGGCAGCGCGTGGAAGATCTGCCCAATGCCGACCGAGATGGCGGTCATGCTGCCGAGCGCGAGCATGGTGCCGACGAGGACGAGCGTGCGCGAGTACTTCATGCTCAGGAGCGCGCTGATAAAGAAAGTCTTGTCCCCAATCTCCGACGCGAGAATGAGCACAATGGACGAGTAGAAGCCGCTGCCAAAGCCGGCGGGGTCAAAGCCGGCGAGCGCCGCCGACAGGCCGCCAAAGAGCCCACCGGGCGCCGTCACAGACGCCGCCGTCGCGGCGCCGCCGGTCGGCACCGCGGTCGACAGGAGGGTGGACGCGGCCAGCGCGGGCGCCGCCTTGAGCGCAAAGAGCGCAAAGAGGGGCAGGACGACGAGCCGCGGCAGTGCCCCGGACTGCCACGCGCCCACGGCCGCCCGCCACAGGCGGCCGGCCAGGGAACCGACCGCCCGCTCAAAGGGGGCAAACAGATCGACCCCCCGACGAGAGGTGACAGACGCCGCGTCACTGGCGGCGGGCGCCGCGTCGGCCGCCGCCGTGAGCGACGGGGTGGACGCGGCGGCGGCCAGCAGCGGCGCGGCGGCGCGGTCGAGGTCTGACGCCGCCGTTTCGTCTCCTTCCCGAGGGACGCTCCCCGCCGCCGCTCCCGTCGACGCGGCCATCAGCGGCCGGCAACAGCGGCGGTGGCCATGGCCGCCCGCAGCCGCCGGCCGTAGTAGTGGCGACCGACGCTCATCCGCCCGCCGTACCGGTGCCGACGTAAACGCCGAGGTCAATGACGCTGCCCCTGTCGGGCACAGGAAGCCCGTCAGCCGTCCTGGTGCCATCGGTGCGTCGCCCGCGGGCTGGTACAACCGGCGCACAGTCGGTGCGCGGGGCCGGGGGACGCGGCAGGTGCAGGGACGCAGAGGCAGGGGGGTCGCTGGGACGCCACGGGAGCGTGAATGACTGCAAGAGGGGAGGGGCAGCGGCATGTGGGGAACACGCGGCGGGAGATTGGCGCGGTGCGTCGACCGGTGCACATGCGCGGTCGAACACACCCACGCTCACACACTTGGGGGGGGGGTGCAAAAGCGACACGGTTGCGGAGGCGGCGGCGCCCGCGACTCCCGCCCGTGCGAAGCTGGGGCAGTCAAGCAATGGATTGGGGGGGGTGGCCCCCGCCTCCATCTCCCCAGACCAGGTCGACGATCCGGCCCGTGTGTATGCTTGAGGTTGACCCGGAGATGAAACCACCATGACAATTGCAGTGGGCCGATTCTCCAACAGTAATTTAGTAATTTTCTAAAACTGACCTGAAAGTCACAGAAGACGCTTGCTGCTGATACCCGCCAAAAAGAGAGCGACGCGTGCCACGCCATTGGTCCAGACCAGACACCGAAACACCGAGCGCGCCTTCTGGCGCCGGGGGCCTCGGCGGGTGTCCGCCAACTGGGCGCTACGGCCTGGCCCGCGCGCGCCACCGGTCGTGTCGCCCAACGGTCTCGCCCGCCGCGGCCTGTCCTCCACTGACCCCTAGTGGGTGGACCCTGGTCGACGCTTGTGCTCTTGCCGCCCCCACCCAACCACCACGTGCCGCCCATCGTCGACTCGACCCCGTACCGCCGCGGCGCGCATCGCCGTGGCGCGCCATGGCCCCCGCCGGCGGTACGCCATCGGTGTCGAAAGTGGGCCTGGACACATGCCCTCCCGGGGAGACGGCCGCCTCGATGCTGGCTGCCGCCGCGTCGGAGGGCGGAGCGGGCGCCCCCCCTCCGGGCAAGGCCGCGGCGACCGCGTGCCCGCCAGACGAGGCCGAGTCTGACCAGGGGGGGTCCCCGTCTGGCAGCGGCGCGCCGGGGGACGCGGCGGACAAGGGTGCGGCCCCGCGTGGCGGGGGTGCTGCGGACGCGGCGCCCTCCAAGAGTTCGGCCGCTGCCGCTGGGGCCGGTGCTGTGGGCGACACCAGCGGCGGCAAGGCCGCTGGTACCACCCCCGCCGCTCCGGCTTCCGCTGCTCCCATGCCAGCCGCCGCTACCGCCGCCCCAGGTGCTGGGAGCCCCGCCGTTGCCGCCCCCGTTGCTGTCGTCGCCAACCGCGGTGCCAAATCGGCCGCGGCGTCGGGCGCGGGGGAGGCTCAGGCCGCGGCTGCTCGAGCCAACGTTGGTGCCGTTGACGCAGACGCCGACGCCCCATCTGGGTCTGCCGCCGCGATCGCCGGCGCCTTCTCCTCTGCTGTACCTGCTGGCACCACTGGTGGTGGTGACCATGGACGCGCCGCGGCTCCGTCGCAGGCGCTCACCGCCGCCCCTGCCGCCGCCACGGCTGGCACCCCTGCCGTTCCCCCTGGTGCTTCTACCGCAACCGCCGCCGCCAGCGCTGCGCCTACTTCGTCTGCGGCCCGTGGACCGCCCGCCTCTACGCCGCACCGTGCCGGCCCGACCCCCACCTTCTCTGCTCCGCCGGCTGCTGCCGCCCCCCGTGGTGCCGCTACCGGCAGCACGGTTGGGGCGACCGCTTTGGCGCCTACGTCAGGGGTTGCCGCCAGTACTGCTACGCACACGATGACTAGCGCCAGCCCTGCCGACGTTACCGCGGCTGCCGGCGCCAAGGCGACCGCTGCGGCTGCTTTGTCGCAGTCGCCAGCCGCGGCCCCTGTCGCCGCACCCGTGCTCGCTTTACCCGCCCCGTCCGCTGCAGCGGCCGGTCGAGGCCTTGCCGCTCTTGGCGCCGTTGCTGCTGCGGCCTCTGCGGCCTCCGGCACGCGGTCCGCCGCGGGGATTGGGACACGTCCTGTCGGCAGCGCCAGCCCGGTGAGTGCCGCCACGGCTGTTACCGCCAGAGGTGCTGCTGGGGTTGACGCCACCGCGCTTCCAGACGACTCGGACGACAACATGGACGTGGAGGATGTTGGTGCCGCCGCCGCTACCAAACCATTGAAGACCCTACGCCTCGCGCCCGCCGCTATTCCCACTGGCTCGGCTGTCGCCCCCGCAGGCCCTGCGGCCGCGAAGTCCACGCCCGCGGCCGCCGCCCCGTCGAAGTCGACGCCCACAGCCGCCGCCCCGTCGAAGTCAACATCCGCGGCCGCCGCCCCGTTGAAGTCGACTTCCACGGCCGCCGCCCCGTCGAAGTCAACGCCCACGGCCGCCGCCTCGTCGAAATCCACGCCCGCAGACGACGCCCCGTCCACGTCGACGCCGGCGGCCGCCGCCCCGTCAAAGTCGATGCCGGCGGCCGCCGCCCCGTCAAAGTCGATGCCGGCGGCCGCCGCCCCGTCAAAGTCGATGCCGGCGGCCGCCGCCCCGTCAAAGTCGATGCCGGCGGCCGCCGCCCCGTCAAAGTCGACGCCGGCGGCCGCCGCCCCGTCAAAGTCGACGCCGGCGGCCGCCGCCCCGTCAAAGTCGACGCCGGCGGCTGCTGCCCCGTCCACGTCGACGCCGGCGGCCGCCGCCCCGTCAAAGTCGACGCCGGCGGCCGCCGCCCCGTCAAAGTCGACGCCGGCGGCCGCCGCCCCGTCGAAGTCGACGCCGGCGGCCGCCGCCCCGTCGAAGTCGACGCCGGCGGCCGCCGCCCCGTCCACGTCGACGCCGGCGGCTGCTGCCCCGTCCACGTCGACGCCGGCGGCCGCCGCCCCGTCCACGTCGACGCCGGCGGCCGCCGCCCCGTCCACGTCGACGCCGGCGGCTGCTGCCCCGTCCACGTCGACGCCCGCTGCCGCCGCCCCGTCCAAGTTGACGCCCGCAGCTGCTGCCCCGTCCAAGTTGACGCCCGCGGCTGCTGCCCCGTCCAAGTTGACGCCCGCGGCTGCTGCCCCGTCCAAGTCGACGCCCGCGGCCGCCGCCCCGTCGAATTTGACACCGGCGGCCGCCGCCTCATCCAAGTTGACGCCTGCGGCCGCCGCTTCATCCAAGTCAACGCCCGCAGCCGCCGCCCCTTTCACGCTAAAACTCGCGGCCGCCGCCCCGTCCACGTCGACGCCCGCGACTGCCGCTTCATCTGCATCAACGCCCGTGGCTGCCGCTTTGTCCACGTCGACGCCCGTGGTCGCCGCTTTGTCCACGTCGACGCCCGCGGTGGCCGCTCTGTCGAAGTCGACGCCCACAGCCGCCGCCCCGTCCAAGTCGACGCCTGCGGCCGCTGCCCCGTCGAAGTCGACGCCCGCGACTGCCGCTCCATCTGCATCTTCGCCAGCTGTGGCCGCTCCGTCCAAGTCGACGCCCGCGACTGTCGCTTCATCTGAATCAACGCCCATAGCCGCCGCCCCGTCCAAGTCGATGCCCGCGGCCGCTGCCCCGTCAAAGTCGACGCTCGCGACTGCCGCTCCATCTGCATCAACGTCCGTGGCCGCCGCTCTGTCCACGTCGACGCCCGCGGTGGCCGCTCCGTCCATGTCGACGCTCGCGGTGGCCGCTCCGTCGAAGTCGATGCCCACAGCCGCCGCCCCGTCGAAGTCGACGCCCGCGGCCGCCGCCCCGTCCAAGTCGACGCCCGCGGCTGCGGCCCCGACCACGCCAAAACCCGCGGCCGCCGCCCCCTCTACGTCCGCCCCCTCCACGCCCGCCCCCGTCTCCGCAGGAGGCGGCGACGACAGCGGCGACGGCGGGGGTGCCCCCCCCGCCTCGCCTGAGACGGCCGCCGGCTTGGCCGCCGCCCAAGCTGCCGCCGCCGCCATCATTGACGCTGAAGCCGGGGATGCCACCGAAGACGATGGGGTGGTGCAGGCGGGTGTCGCGAGGGGCGGCAGCAGCCTCCGCGTTGGTGGCGGCAGCGGCAGCGCCGCCGGCGGTGGCGGCGCCGCCGGCAGCATGGAAGGGGTGGTCTTTGCGGGCGCGCCCGCCCACGGGGCTACGCCGCCGCCAAAAGTGGGCGGCGGCGGCGCTACCTCTGCTTTTGTCGCAGACGCCGCAGCCGTTGCCGCCGCCGAAGCGCACGCGTCGGCAGCGCTGCAGGCGGCAGCGGCAGTGATGCAGCCATTCCTGCCGGGCGCTCCGCCGGGTGTTTCTGTCGGCGCCGCCCGCCGGGGCGCCTCGACGCCCCGCGGCGGGCGCGTCGGTGGGCGTGGCCGCGGCCGCGGCCGTGGACGCGGCCGCGGGGCCGCCACGCCCCCGGGCGTCCGCCGGTCGGCCGCCGGCGCGTCGATTGCGGCGGCCGCGGCGGCGGCGGCGGCGGTCGGCGCGGCCGTTATTGCCGGCGAGTCCGTCGCCGCGTCGACGGCGGCGGCTGCTGCGGCGGCGGCGGCCGCCGCCACAACCCCCAAACGCGGGCCGGGGCGGCCACGCAAGGACGCGGTGCCAGTGGCGGCAGCGGTGGCTGGCGCCACCCCTAAACGCGGCGTCGGGCGACCGCGCAAGCATCCTCTGCCGTCGCCACCGCCGGGGGGGTCGGCGGCCAAGAAGGCCCGTACAGTGTCACCGGCAGCGGCGGCGGCAGGTACCCCCAATCGTGGCCGGGGGCAGCCGCGCAAGCGCCCGCTTTCACCAGTGCCGGCGGCGACGTCGGCTGGCAAAGGCAAGAATGTCGGGCGGCCGACCAAGCAGGCGCGCCCGTCGCCGCCTGCCAAGGGCAAGGTGGCGCCCAAGTCGGGGACGGGGGCGGCCAAGGCCTTAACCGCTGCCGCATCGCCAGCTTCTGGTGGGCGGCGAGGACAGTCGGGAGGCGCGGCGGCGTCGCTGCCGGTAAAGCGACCGGCGCCGGCGGTGTCATCAGCATCTAGTGGGCGGCGGGGGCGGTTGGGCGGGGCGGCAGCGTCGCCGCCGGAAAAACGACCGGACCCGGCGACGTCGCCGGCATCTAGTGGGCGGCGGGCGCGGTCGGGCGGGGCGGCAGCGTCGCCGCCGGAAAAACGACCGGCCCCGGCGGCGTCGCCGGCATCTAGTGGGCGGCGGGCGCGGTCGGGCGGGGCGGCAGCGTCGCCTCCGGAAAAACGACCGGCCCCGGCGGCGTCGCCGGCATCTAGTGGGCGGCGGGGGCGGTCGGGCGGGGCAGCAGTATCGCTGCCGGCCGAACCACCGGCAACGGCAGCGTCGCCCGCCTCGGCCGGCCGGCGGGGGCGGTCGGCGGCGGCAGCGGCGGAGGCGCCGCCTCACCGCCGCCGCCACAGCCGCCCGACGCCGCCACCGCCGTTGCCCGCGCGCCAGCGCCGGGCCCGGTCGTCACCAACAGCGGCAGCGGCTGCTGCCGTGGCCGCCGACCCCACCCCGACCACTCCCGTCTCCCGGCGCATGGTGTACTTGGCGACGCGGTTGGCGACTGGCACCCCCCCGTCGCCGCCGTCGGCGTCGCGGCGGCGGCGGTCGGCCCCCGAGCCGCCGCCGTCGCCGCCGGCGCGACGGCGGGGTCGGTCGTCGCTGACGGGGGCGGCGACGGCCGTACCGGCGCCGCCGCCAGCCGCTGCGCCTATACCCGCATTGGGCCGCATCGAGCGGCGCGGGCGGTCCTCGGGGGCTGCTGACGCTGCACCGGCGGTGACGCCGCCGGCCCCTCGGCGGGGGCGCTCATCCCCCACCGAGCCGGTGGTGGCGACGCCAGAGCAGCGTCGAGGGCGCTCCGCCGCCGCAGAGCCGGCACCGCGCCGGGGACGCTCGTCGCCCGCCGAAGCGGCGGCATCGACGCCAGAGCGACGTCGAGGTCGCTCTTCGCTTGTCGAGGCAGCACCGGCAGTAGAGCGGCATCGAGGGCGCTCTTCCCCCGTCGCGCCGGGGGGAACGCCAGAGCGGCGTCGAGGGCGCTCTTCCCCCGCCGTGCCGGCGGCAGCACCAGAGCAGCGTCGAGGGCGATTGCGTTCTTCCCCCGTCGAGGGGCCGCCGACACTCGGAGCGCGGCGTCGAGGGCGCTCGTCCCCAGCCAAACCGGTGACGCCCACAGACGGGCGCCGGGGGCGCGCTTCCCCCGTCGAGCCCGCGGCGACGCCCGAGCGGCGCCGCCTTCGCTCCTCACCCGCCGAGGCGGCCGCAACACCAGAGGGGCGTCGGGGGCGCTCCGCGGCCGTGGCGCCAGCCGCCACACCCGACCGCCGCCGCGGGCGGTCAGTCCCGGCCGAGACCGCACCGCGCGCGGCGCGGCCCAAGCTGCGCCGCGTGCCGTCGGCGCCCACCCCCCCGCCGTCACCGACGCGGCGGGGCCGCTCCGCCACGGCGCGGTTGGCCGACGCCGCAGGCGCCCGCCTGCGGCCACGGCCGGCATCCACGCCCGCGGCGCGGCGGCGCCCGCCGTCTGTGGCGGCGGCGCCGCCATCGACGGCGCCCGCGACGACGCGGACGCGGGCGCGGCGGCCGGCGCCGTCGGGCGCGTCAGCGTCCAAGACGCCAGCCGCTACCCCGCGGTCGGGCGGCCGTGGCGGCGGCGGCGGCGGCCGCCGACGCGCGCGCGCCGCCGCGCCGTCGCCGTCGCCCGCCGCCGCGGGCGCTCCCTGGCTCGTCCACAATGGCCCCGTGCACGTGTCCCCGACGCTCCCCGACGTGCCAGCGCTGACGCTGCAGCCGCTGGCGACGGGCCCCGCGGCGGATTATGGGGGGATGAGTCACAGCGCGCTCGTCGAGGCGTGCAAGCGGCGGCACTTGGACGCGGGGGGGGGGAAGGCGGCGATCGTGGAGCGCCTGCGCGGCGCCGATTGGGTGCGCGGGATGCGCGCGGCGGTCGCCGCGCGAGCGGCAAACATGGGGCAGCCGGCGGCGGCAGGGTCGGCGGCGGAGGCGGATGCAGGGTCGCCAGCGGCGGTGGTGGCCGCGGCGGCAGCGGGGTCGGGGTCGGGGTCGGGGCAAGAGGAGGCGTCGCGCCAGAGGAGCGCAAGGCAAGCATAGGAGTGGCATCAATTGTACATGCACGGCTAGGATGTAGCGAGTGATTCGTCACCATGCGTAGGTGTCTTGCTTGGCTGCCGCAGGCAGCCGGCTTGGCCCCTCAAGAAATAATGGCTTTCTCGCACCAGCGGCCGTCCAACACGCCGGCCGTGCACCGCGCCGGCGAACCGAAAGAGTTGCCTCAGCCGCATCCTTCGGCTGGCTGCTGGTCCACACGCGCGTCAAACAGCGTAGCGGCATGGTACTGTAGGCACGAATGACAAAGGAGACACATGAGTCCAAAAAAACAGGACACGAAAACAAGCAACAGGGTCACGCTAGCATGCGCCGACCCCCGCATATACACATCCATAAAAAAAACATGAAATACAAGCACACCCGCTTCACATGACAGTCAACCTATTGGACCACCCTCACCCGCCCACACCAGGCCACCCTCCCCCACCTCGCGTCGCGTCCGACGTGCGCCCGCGGCCGTCCCTTAGACGGGCCGGTACCCCCCGCCGTTGCCACCCGTGCGCGACAGCTCCTCCCCGCCCGCCAAGGGCGGCGGCACAGACACCTCCAACCCCTTCTCCCGGACGGCGGCGGCGACAAAGGTGGCGCCAGAAAGGCCCGACAGGATGGCAAACGTGATGGCGGTGCGGAAACACAGGGATGCGGCCTCGGACTGCGGTTCCAGGAAGGCAGCGCGCAGGCAGAAATCAACCGCACCAGGGCGAAGAAAAAGCGCACCAACGAAGCAAAAGAATTGCAGACAACAGCGGTCCGCAGCAATCCAAGGGCATACATATCAGCCAAGAGCTGCAACAAGACGAGGTGCTGCGCCGTTGGCAATACCCACGGTACTATACGTTGGCGCACGATAGAGAGACCCGTACAATACAGACGGCGAGAAGAGAAAGCAACCGCACAACGTACAAAGTCGCCTTCGTAACCAAAGAATGCGTACTCCTTGTTCATGCCCGACCCAAAAATGGCCATCGTGATGGCACCCTGCACAGCCCAAACGAGCACGGGAGCAGCAGTAGTGAAGCAGCCGCACAGAGCACACAAATGCATTCAAATGCATGGAAGCCAATGGGAACCACACACCACAACAACGGTTAGGAGACGAGCAACACGCCGGGCTCGAGTTGACCCGCCTCCCGACGGCATTGGCGCGAGCGGAGCCCATCCACATTGGCGACACCAAACCGCATGTCGTGCTAGTAGACACAGGCAGCCCAAACCCGTTCCACATAGTGGCAAGTGCCACCCAATGCCGCAAACTATGACGACAGCAGGCGGTCGCAGTGGCCGCATGGTCACGAACAAGTGGTGCAGCAGATACCCAGACGTACCAGCCCACACATCACAAAGCAGCACAGCCCCCCAGACTTGGCGGACGACATGACTGCCGGGTGAAGCAGGGGTCGACACAAGGGAGGTCAGCAACCAGAAAGCGTCCACAAGGCAGCACAGGTGGTGCGGGAAGGCGCGGGGAGCAGAGGGAAGGGACAGTGCGTGCGTTGGTGCCGAGGAGCCCGGCTGCCTTGGGATGAAGGCAGCGTTTCCGCAATTCACTGAACCGAGAAAAATATATGAAATTCCGTTCACGACACAGATACACGGTCAAAGGACGGCCCGCGCGGGCGGGCGCGTGCATAGGCCCTGTTTCTGTTTCTGGAGGAGCGCCACAAGCGTCGTAGTTGCTGGTTTCTTATTTTGTTTTGCCAGTCAAGCAACACAGACGAGACGCCCGAGCTCCGCAACCGAGAGGACGGCTCGGCCGTCGTTCCCACCCACGCCGCCGCGGTGAGCGGCCCCAACCTCCACGCGTGCGCGCCCGGGGTCCGCGTCCGCGCGCCCCCCCCTCACGCCTCTGCCCGCTCCCGGGTGCTCTTCCGCTTTGCCTTGGCCGCGTCGCCGTCGACGCCCCGGCGGCGGCTGACGCTGCGGACGAGCCCCGACACGGCCGCCCGCGTCTTGTTCTTCTTTTTCGCGGCCGCAACGGCGGCCGCCGCCGCCGCCGCCTCCTTCTTGCCCGTGTGGTTCTCCGAGAGGGTGCGGCGGAATTCGGGGAGGCCCTTGCCGCCGGCCGCCCCCTTGGACGCCCGCCCCGCCCGGTGGGCCCCCCCCCCCCGCCCCGACGCGGCCGCGTCGGTGCGGTCCATGCTGCCGTCCATCGAGTCAAAGTTTTCCTTGCCGAGGGCGGGGCGGCTCGACGGGTCACCACCGCCCCCGCCGCCCCGCCTCGACGCGCCGCCGCTGCCGCCGTCGCCGCCACGGCCAGAGGCCGCCTTGCTGCTCCGACCCGACGAGATGAACCCGTCGCTGACGGTCGGGATGGTCGAGCCGTTGCTGACGGGCATGTCCCCATCCGGCGACTGCGGATCGAGGTCCTCCCGCCCGTCCGTCGGGGGCGACGCGGCGGCCCGTCGGTAGGCGCTGTTGGGGGTGAAGGGGACGACAAAGGCATCCACGTGCTTGTTGGACGGCCGGCGGGCGGACTGATCCGCCTTGCCCTTGTCCTTGTCCTTGGAAAAGGACATCATGCGGCCAATGGCACGCACGGAGCGGGCGCGGACCATGCCCGATGAGGCGCGGGCAGCGTCGGCTCGTGCCGCGCGGGGCGACTCGGCGCCGCTCTTGGACGACGCCCCCGTGCCCGTAATGACGGCGGTGGCGGCGGCGCGGAAGGAGCTCGTGCGCGACATGCCCCGCGCCCGCCCCGCGCCGCCGCCTCCGCCGCCGCCGCCGCCGCCGCCACCACCACCACCACCACCACCCCCACCGCCACCGCCCGCGGTGCGTTGCCCCCCCCGGGCTCTTGGGCTCGCCGCCCCGCCCGCCGGCTCATCGTCCCCGTCGGTCGCCGCCGACGGCGTTTCGCGGAGGCCCGCCAGCACGCTCGACGTGCGGGGCATGGCCCGCCCCGACGAAATGCGCCACTTGCTCACCGCCCGTGTGAGGCCCCGCGCCTCCCCACGCCCACCGCCGCCGCGGTTGTCCTCGGCGGCGCCCGCCGCCGCCGTCGTTGGCAGGGCAATGTGCATGAATTGGTCGTTTTCGGCCGGCTGCTCATCGTCGGTAAACGACTCCCAGCTGCCGTCTGACTCGTCGCCGGTCCGCTCGGCGTTGGCCTTGGACGAGGCAGACGTGGGCGTCTTGGCCCGCGCGCCCGCGGGGCGGCCGGGGCTCCGCGACGAGCCGCCACCGCCGCCGCCGCCGCCGCCGCCGCCGCCACCGCCGCCGCCGCCGGGGTACTTGATGGCCGCCCCACCGCCGGCCGCCGCCATGTGTTCCCGCGGGCGGGAGGCGGCGCTGCGGGTGCCCCCACCCCCACCAGAGGACTGGGGCGGCGGCGCGCCGGGCATGCGGACGCCCGGTAGGGCGGCGAGCACGTTGCGCTCGTGGGTGATCACCTCTGCGGGGTTGG
>Ga0115030_1000493_pt1 | contig 16285 bp, 24 predicted proteins | sample SidtaG_4_FD_87174 | JGI IMG/M metagenome (GOLD analysis project Ga0115030, IMG submission 87174) | Marine algal microbial communities from Sidmouth, United Kingdom - Sidmouth_Male1 metaG | ecosystem: Host-associated > Algae > Red algae > Unclassified | place: Sidmouth, United Kingdom | collected... | reverse complement strand
ACTGGGTGCGATCGGATCGTGGTTGGGATGATCCACTTGTGATTCCCGGAAATACCACTGTACGGTCCTCTGAGTTATGACCGTATCCTTGATTTGTTCTTTTCGTTGTGAGGAGTCATATCTAATGTTCTCAGTGCATCTCACCCTCGCCTCGGGAAGTTCGTTGGCGTGTTTTGATTGGGTCTTGGGCACACCCCCGGCGGCTGGTGTGGCCCGCGTTTGACCCCTGTTTTTGGCCTACTTGCGAGAGTCCCCCTGAGGGTTGAGGGAAGGGGACAGGAGGGTATATCTGAGCGGGACAGCAGAGCAGTCCCGAACCCCCCGAGGGAGGCAAGTAAACGTTAAGCCCCACAACGCTGTGTCGTGTTTGCGGCTTGTCTTTCCCGCCCACATCAGTTGTGTGTGTGCGTCTTGGCGCTTGCTTCCGGGGTCTTTGACGAGACTACCGGGTGCCCGGTCGGGAAGGCCGCCCGAGTGGGGTCGGCCTGACTGTGGTACCACAATCCCGTTACGGGATGCGACGGCGCGACGGTATCGTCAGCGTTCATAGACATTTGGATTGCTGCATATGGCATCCCCGACTCTGTCCTTACGGACAACGGACCTCAGTTTGCCTCGGTATATTACTAGGGCACTCTCGGGTTGTTGGGAATAGCCTGGAACTGTACCTCTCCCTACCATCCCCAGAATAATGGGCAGGTGGAGAGATATAACCGCACCTTAGTGCGGCAACTCCAATGCTATATCGCTGAGCATCAGATGGAATGGGACAGTCATGTGTCGCTTCTTACGACTGCGTATGATACGCAAGTGCACGCGAGCACTGGGAAGATCCCTTTTGCCTTCGTGAGCCCTAGACGGCTCCAGCTTATTGGCATGGAGCGCATGCCTCGGCTGAGACAAGCCGAGGAGAGTGCTGAGGACGCCTCCACTGCGGCGGAAGAGTATGTTGCGGACCTGACGGCCCTCATTCTGGCGGTTCGCCGGCAGCTGGGCAAAGCCCAGGCCACGTATAAGCGGGCGTTTGACGCCCGCACCGAGGAGAAGAACAACTCCGTACAGGCCGGGGACTGGGTCTATCTAGATGCCCACTCCCGCTCTCAAAAGAAGCCTGGGTTTAAGACCCAAGGACCGTACATGGTGCTACAAACCGATGGACATCGGTTTCTGGTGGAGAGCCCCAAGGGGCTCCGTACGGTGAGCAGTGACCATGTCACTGGTGCCCCCTCACCACCGGCGCAAGATGGCAAGGAAAAACGGGCCCATAGGTCCCAAGCCCTCTGTACGGTGGCCGACCAAATTAAGGAGGGCCCTGAGTTCGTTTTCGAACGATTTGTCAACCATGGTCAGGAGGATGACGGACAATGGAAGGTCCTGGTCAAATGGTTCGGGTTTCCTGAACAGGAAGCACCGTGGCAGTTGGCTTTTTCCCTCCCTAGGGAGGCAATTCGCAAATATTGCTTGCGAAGACGTTTCAAGCTCCCCGCCTTGACGCGGGAAGATGTTTTCTTTTCTGACCAAGTCGGAAGACGGCCCGCAGGGGCCCCTGTGACTTCAAGTCACTGGCAAAAAGAAGAGCACAAGAAGGGAGGCTAAGCAAATTATTCCTACGGGGCCCGAGACAAGTCTATCGTAAGAACGACGGCGCCAACCCCCTTAAGGGGGTTGGCAACGGGCGACACACAAAAGAAGAGGGGGACACAAGGAACCCTTGATCACCCTAGGGTGACCAAGGCACCAACCCCCAGGACGGGTCCCATAGCCAGGATCATACACCTGCTTACGATCCTTTTCGGGCTCAGACGGATAGTCATGCGCCCCCGAGTACGTCGGCGGGTTCGCCGAGGTGCCCGTCTCAGCCCCATATAGGGCTTGAGAGGAAGAACCGACGCCCGCTCGATAGGGGGCTTGAGAAGAAGAACCGGCGCCCGCCCCATAGTGGGCGTGAGAGGAAGAACCGGCGCCCGCCCCATAACGGGGCGGGGGAGGAGACGGCGGACGCCGAGGCGCCGCCGGCAAAGCCACTCCTCGGGACGGAACCGATGAGGCGGCCAAGTGCCGAAGTGACCATCCGGCCACCACCTTATTGGTGTCCACCACGGCGGTATCATACTCTTCCGTTAGATAACGGCGGAGCGTCTCGGCAGTACCAAGTTGGTACAGAGGCGCGATTTCCCGTTCCTTTAGGAGGCGGGACACAATCGCAGCAACCCCGTTGCGCAGCCGCACCAAGATGCGGCTCAACGCCATGATGAGCGTATGGTCCACCCCATTATTGAGGATGGACGGGAGTTCCCCAAGGAAACGCCCCAAACTCGACCATATTGCCGGGTTGACGGGGCGAGGGGTGCCAAACTGGGCCTACCTCTCCCAAGTAAAGAGAGGAAAGGGCGCCAGAGGGGGGCTCGGGGGTCCCGCAAGAGTAGAAGTCGTCCCACAGCTACCCCCAAAAGGGTAGGCCCGACGAGGTCCGCGCGGGTTGACCGGCAACGCGAGACACGTAGGCCGGGCGTGAAACCCTCCCCAGAGAGGGAGGGCGCAGGGCGAGAGGGGCGGAGGCCGAAGCGGCAGGGGCCGACAGGGGCTCTGGAGCCACCACGAGGCGTGCGCCAGCCGACCCAGCATCCGCCAGGTCCCGATCCAAGGCTCGGATACGGAGATCCGCGCGAATGTCCCTCCCATACGGGAGGCGGGCGTCCCCCAGACCCTCCTCGAGGGCCAAGGTCCCCTCGTCATCCAGTACGGTGGCACAACGGAAGACCCCTCGGGGTCCCCCAAGCCACGACAGCCAATCCGGCGGCGCCCGCTCCTCGATAAGTTGAAAGAGCTTCAGCCCGGCCTCAAGGAGAGGCCGGGCCGACGGGTCGGCCGAGCACAAGCGCTCGGGCGTCAGGTCGGTAAAAGCCGACCGAATAGCCAGTGGCAAACGCCAGAGGTGCCCATGGTGGCGGATGTTCCCTAGGAAGACATCCGCCACCTCTACGGCTCACAGGGCCGCCAACATCAGATGATAGGGACCCCCCAGGGGTTCCCCCATGAGCTGGCTCCCATGGAGTGCCACCATCTGGGGCACCCGCGCGGCCATTCCTCGGGGCACTTCAACATGCTCCCACCACACTCGTGTGGTGGGATTCAAGGCCTTGCGACGTACCACATGTACGTCGCGCACCTCGCGCTGTTCATACAGTATGAGGACGCGGAGGGAGGTACGAACCGTCCACTCCCCCAGCGCACCCGGCACATGTACGCCGCGGTCCATCTCCCCCAACTTAGGGGGGGGCCCCGGGAAATACTCCCAGGAGAAGTGGGGCTTGTTCCCCACATGGGGAGGGATCTCGCGGACGGCCAAGTGCCTAAGCACTTGGCACACATGCCATTCCTCCCGACTACGGAGGAGGGGAAAGTCCGTCACCGTCCCCTCGGGGACGGCGTAAAGGGTATCATACATACCCCGGATGGTCGTCCATATGGACGTCATTCGACGGCTGTCGATGGCGTCGAAGCGCTGTTCGACGATCGACCCCCCTTGGGGGGTCCACGGGTAACGCCCGTAGTGGTCATCCAGGACCGCAAGAGTCGGGCACGAGGCCGACAGGAGGTTAGCGAGGACGTCGTCATCGATGTCCTCCTCGGGGCCCAAAAGGGCGCCCGAGCCCTCGGCCTCACGGTCGACCGCCATGGCGGCCGACGGGTCGGGAGCTGTAAAAGACGCCATCCCGCCTCTAGAGGCATGGACCGGGAAGGTAAGAGTGCCCCACCCTAGTCTGGGGTCCACGGACGACGCAGGACGCGGAGAGAACCCGGTCGCGCCCGACGGGGTCGTCCTCCCGGTGACAACGCGGGTGCCGACCCGGAGGGTCGAGGCTCCAGTCGCCGCTGGCGGTGACTGCCTTATGGGACTGACCCGAGGTTTCCCCGGCTCGGTGAACCCGTCGGTCCTCCGCCGTATGGCACCCAAGAGCGAGCCCCCAGGGGCACGCTGTCAGAGAGCCACAGGACAGGGTTTCCCCCTGACCTAGGGAGGGGGTGGCGAGACACCTCCCCCGGTCCCGCGAGACGCGGGCACTGAGGTGGGGGATATGTGGGGGAAACCCCCTGTCAGGGGTGACACGACCCCCCGGCATGAGCCGGGGACGGGTCGTGACCAGTGACGCAACACCCGTCTAGGGGGGTAGCGTGGGACAACCCCCTTGGGTGGGTGTCCAGGGAGCCCCAGGGCCACACATAAACCGACCCCTTTAGAGGGGCGTGAGGCGGGGAACACCCGATCGCGCCCCCCTGGGGGGTTCTGACATACACAAGGGAGACACCCGTCCTCCCGAATCCGGGCCCTTTGGACGGACCGGGAAGCTTGTGGAAGCTCCCGCAATCCGAGCGTAAGCCGGACCGAGATATGATCTCGACCTGGCATACAATCCCACCGGATTTCTATCCGGGAAAATTGAAAAATCTTGGGATAAGTCCCAGGGTATTTGTTTTGGGTAAATCCTGAAATCTAGGAAGTCTTAGTGACTTTCCTGCTTCCGCCCGAGACGGGCGGGCATCCCCTTCCAGTGGAAGGGATCTCAGGGATGCTGGGCAGGGGCCACTCGAGGCCCGGGCCTGAGACCGTGGCCCGTTGGGTACCGGTCCCCCCATGGTAGCGCCAGGGAGACGGGATTGTGCATGTCCTGCGTCTTGTTTCTGAGTGTGTATCAGAGTATGCTTTGGGGTCATCGTGCGTGTTCGAATAAATCATCGTTGCGTTTGCGTTACTTCCGTCGTTTTGGTGCGCTTCGCGCCCAGTGCTCCCGGCGTTCGCGTCGTGACTCTGGCGTAGCGTTCCGCATCCTGAGCTGGGTTTTCCGACAGAGATATACCCCGTCGGCTGTGACGGCAGGATCCACTACAGAAAGGAGCACCACTGTGCGGACACCATGTCGCGCTTCCCGACGCTGGTACCGGATCAGTCCGTCATCCCGGAAGAGATTCTCTACCATGCTCTGGTTGACTCTTCCCGTGGCTGGGTTGCGCTGAACTACAGGGAACTGGACTAAAAACAACCGGTCATGCAAGCGCGCATGCTGGCCGCGCAGTAGGAGGACCAACGGTGCCGAAATCTATGGGATAGAAAGGACCAGAACCGGAACTCGCACTCTTCTGAGACCAAGGAGGGGCTCCTCGTGCGTGTCGCTCCCATGGACGGTGCTATCCCAGTGTGTGTCTCTTTCATCCTGCACCAGGACGTCCTCCCGGTGGAACACAACGTGGTGCGCGCCGGTCATCCTGGGGTCAACCCGATGGACGCCTCGTTCAGGCGCCACTCCTACTGGGAGTCTATGGCAGCGGACGTGTACGACTTGGTGGCCAGTTGTGCGTTTTGTGTCCGGAACTGGATTGCACCAGGACGACGCACGGCGATGCTCAAGCTGTTCCTGGCGACGGATTCATTTGCGAGCTTGTCTATGGACTTCCTCGGACCCTTGAAAGAAACAAAGACAGGGAATGTCTTCCTCTTGAGCATCGTCGACCTGTACTCGAAGCTGGTACGAGCCGTCCCCCTGGCGGACACCACCGCGACGGACGTCTCTTCGGCGCTCTGCTGGAACTGGATTTCCGTGTACGGGCCCCCGGACACAGTCCTGATGGACAAAGGACCCCAATTCGTCTTCCTGTTTTTCTCGGGTTTGTGCAACCTGGTGGGAATCCGGAACCTGTACACATCCACGTACCATCCACAGACCACTGGCCAGGTCGAGCGCTTCAACAAGACGCTCGTGGACATGTTCATCAGGGGCTTATGAATCTGCCGATTTTCGGTTCACTCCGATTTACTCAGCATTGGCATTTTTTGAATCAGATAAGAGTTTTGACGCAATTTCTTGAGTGTGGATAGGATATATATCCGAAACCTGGAGAAGTAGGATATGAATAAGAATAGGGATCCCATTCAGAATATATCTGATTCTGCAACAACTACGTCAGAGAGGAGGTACTTGCGATGTTGACTGCCAAACAATAACGAAGAACGGGTTGAGGTGGAACACGTGAACATGACCGATGCGAGACCATGTCACGCTCGCGACAGCGAGCGCCACTCAAGAAGCGCAAGCATCGTTGCCCGTCTCGATTCCTTGGTTAACCTTTATGACTGACAAGTGTTCTGAGTAATACAGACCGCCCGTCAGCTGTCGCGCGCGACAAACGACGAAACATCGCCCAGTTTTCGAATCACCATCGCCGTCGACGGTGTGGCCTCAGTTGGCTCACTGCTATCCAGTATGTGTTTAAGATATTACTACGCGTCTCGTGCCGGCTTCGCGCGCTCGGAGCCGCCTGTCGATTCAAGATTCCTGCGGTAGTGGGATGCCTTCGTGAGACGACTGTGCAGTCGTTGTACTTTCGCTTATCCGCTTCAGAGCCACTAAAATGGCGGTGCCATTCAGAGAAGAGTACTCATAATCGGGCTTGTTTTCCCGGAATCTGAGGATATCCGAGTAAATGTATCTATTATATCAGAGTGCTATTCATTCATGGAAGCCCCTGATGTTCATGATCAACATCAAGGACCACCAGGTCAACTAGGACGATCTCACCACCTGTTTGGCGCTGGCGTACAACTCGAGGCCACACCGGACCACGGGCGTGGCCCCCATGGACTTAGTCACCCCAAGGCGCCGGAGCAACCTCTCCCTGGAAAGCATGCCGGACGTCATGACGCCCGACCCAAGCCAGTCGGTTGCCGAGGCCAAGGACGCGTTCCCGGAGTCGCTCAGGGCCTTGCTCCGCCAGGTACGGGACTCGATTTCCAAGACACAAGCACGGTATGAGAGGGACTGTGACAGGAAAATCCGCGCTCGCCGATTGTCGGTGACCAGTGGTGACTGGGTGTACATGCGGAACCACACCCGGAAGCACAAGCTCGACCTTAAGGTGAACGGAGCGTACGAGGTACTGGATACCGACATGAGAACCTACCTGATCGACCAAGCCGGACTGCCGTACCGGGTTTTCGGCGACCACGTTGTGCCGGCGGGACCGGTGGACCCCGTGGACAGACCCAAGAAACTACCAGTAGCAGTGTCGGAAGAGTTCCAGCCTGGGTGGTCCGAGTTTGTGTTCGAGCGGTTCGTGGACCACACCTGGGACGAGGAGGGGGTCCTCTGATTTCTGGTTCGCTGCTTTGGCAATGGACCGGACGACGACAACTGGCAACACTCGGGTCGCCTGCCGCATGCAGCGGTGTACCGGTACTGGCGCCGCAGGGAGCTTCTCCCGCAGGACCCGGGTAAGGCGGCGCCGGGTCGGGACGCCTCGGAGGTGATGTAGGACGGCAAAGAGACAACAACCCCTCGTTGATACAAGTACTATGTAACATGGTTCATCCCTCACTAAGAGGCCGGCCGGGGGCTACGCCGGCCAACGCAAAGCAAGCTCACGCCACATACGACAGCCGGCACCGACATTGGACACCGTGCCTCAGTCCGGACGTCGACGGGTCGCAGGCGGACCCCCATAACCGGACGGTCAATCCTGGCCACCATAAGTACGGCCATAACCACGAGCGTTCTCACCCTGTGTGCTCGACAGCGGACGCGACTTGTTGTAGCCACTACCCCAGGTCTGGTTGCCGCCACCGCCAGGGCCACCCTGTGGGCTCCCAGGGGCATCAGGATACTACGTCTTGTTGGCTTCCGCGGGATCCTCCCGACGATCACCGGTGCCCGACCCGCGGGCGTGACAATATCCGGCCTGCTCCACCCGCCGGAGGTGATTCTCTTGTCGCTGCTGGTGGATATTCAGGAGGCTCCAGAGCTGATCGTTCAAGATTGAACGGGACCACCCGAGAAGGACCGCCTCCAGCGCATCGGGATCACCCACCAGGTGTGTCTCTGCCCAGGTGAGCAAGTTGTTCGACAAGATCCCAAGCAGGTCGACCATGGACACCAAGAGCACGCTGCAGAGAAACCCAGCCGACGAACAACGGAGGCGCCCGTTAAGACGCTTCATCCAGGCCTCGCCGTCCGACCCATCTGTCGCCGAGGTATCCGACAGGAGTGAGTCGGGAAACGGGGGGGCCAACGGCAAGCGGTTGGCCGTCGCAACCCGGGTCACGGTACTCACCACAGAGGACGCAGGATCAGCCCGAGAAGAAGGGGCTGTCGTCGCCAGGGTCATCGGGCTGGCGACGAGAAGAGCATGGGGAGGCGGGACCAGTGGATGACCCGTACGGGGCAGACCACCCAAGGGCGAACAGCCAGAACCACCGGTTCGCTGCGCTACGGCGGTCGCCCAACCCCACGGGATCCCGACAGACGCGAGCGGTACTTGAGCGCGACCAAAGGGCGCCTCCGGAGGGACCGCCATGCAAGACGCTGAAATCGAGTACGCCGCGGCGTCAAGGGGATCCTGGATGACGATACGGATCCCGTCGGCATCCTGTCGGGCTACCACCGCGAGCCACCCATCCCGGTCCCAGCGGCAGATGTCAAGACGGCGCACGGCATCGTGGAAGGTCTGGACATGAGCCGGGCGAGCCGCTCGCACATCCAGCATGGCCTGGAAAAAGCCCAAGGCCTCGGCGTCATCCAAGGCGAGCTCCTCCGGCTTGAGCTGCTTGACCCGGCCGATCAGAGCGTCCGAGAGCAGCCAGAAACGACGGTCACTCGTCTCCTCGTACCAGCGGTTACGCGCCTTCACCAAGTACTCGGTCACACAGATGGCCATTACGACCGAGTGGGCTTCCCGACACGACCGGTAAATCTCATTCCGGGCCTAGTCCGCCACCAAGGAGGCCCCAGTGGTAAACCCAATCGGGGTCTCCATCGGGGAAAACCAATTGGGCACCGCCACGAGGAACGTGGTTCGCATCACCGGAGGAAGGCGCCAAAGCTCTTGATGGTTCCAACTGATCAGGACGTCCAGGCGACGCGCCCGCTGCTAGGATCTGGCATGCCACGACGGGGGCAGGATGGGGAGCCTACGCAAGTGCGGACCCGGAATTGGCATGTCAAAGACGTTTAGGTACTCCGGCGGGGCGGCCAGGGCCTTGACCCGGGTCACCGTCGCTGCCAACCACCCGGGGTACTCATCCTAGACCGGCCCACGGATGACAGGCGCCGAGATGATGGAGTCGGGGTGCACGGCAAGATCCCGGATCAAGAAAGCGGGACGACCGCCAAGAAGGGTCGCCCAAGCGTGACCCGGGGCACAAGTCGCTCGATCAGCGCCCTGGGTGAGACCAGGAGCAAAGTGCAAAACTTCCCCCGCCCCGCGGTCCGCCGACACAAGCGCCGTCCTGTCCAGGAGCGTCAGAGAACCCCGCCGCCGCTCACGGGTCCAACTTTCCGCTAGGTCGGGACGCATGGCCAAGAACTGCTGGAAGCGCTCGGCCGTGTTGAAATCCTTGGGCTGTGCCGGCACGAAACCCATTACATCCCGGCACAGGCGCACCAACATGGCGGGAGCTAGGAGACTCGGCGGGGGCGCGTCGCCCGCCTTCGACGCGGGATTAAGACCACGCCCGGGATGACCCCACCGACAAGAACCGGGCTGGAGCCCGGCGGGCCACCATGCTTCTCAGAGTGGTCGACCGACGCCGGAACTACCCCCTCGGACTCCGACTACAACACCTTGACCTTGGTCCGGGACGCCTTGACCTTCTCCTTGGCCTGAGTTCGGACTTCCATGACTTTGTGCCTGCGGCTCCCGTCAACGCCGGACCTCCTCCAGGCGACAAGGTGGGAACTGGTGATTGTGGGACTTGTGATGGGTCCCACAGGGATAAGGTGCGCACCAGTGAAACAAGACAAGGGGGGGGCGGGACTCACGTGCGGACTCTCCCTCACTGGGGCGCGCACCCTCCTCCTCTCTCTTATCCCGGACAGCCGCACCCCCAAGACACGGCGACCCTCCTTCCCCCAAGGTCCACGCACGGGCGGGGAACCAGTCGGCCCCAAGACCGAGACGGGGGAACTCCGGGCACCGACGCCACCCCACAAGACTCACGGGACACGGAAGGGTCGTGATAAGGCGCCGTCTGTGGAACCGCCTGGGCTGGCCCGGGACGGTCCACAATGAGAAGGGAGCTATGTCGCATAATGCGGACCGGTCCACGCCTTTTTGCTGGCCAGGAGGTCGATGTGGCGCCGGGCGACGCGGATGACGTGTCACGCCCCGGTTCGGACAGGTGGCGCTGTCCTTGCTAGTTGGGATCTCTGTTGATTGTGGGTCGTTTGCATTTGAATATCAATTGCGTGAACTATCTGCTTTACAGTACGGGGGTCCACTGGTATAGATCTCCAGATCTCCCCATCAAGAGGCTACTGTGTGGGATTCAGGGCCAGTTGGGCCCACTTGTTCGGATAAATTACGGGGACAGCGGGGCGCCCGTGTCCCGGCTTCCCCATAAAACATAACTGCGTTCTCACCTCCTTCCTCCCCCTTTTCGCCTTCGGGTGTTCTCCCAGGCGACCGAGTCACGGGGAGAGAGCAGAGCAAGGGTGTGCGAGCGGTGTCCCTCAACTGGGCAGGTGTCCCTATCTGTTTCTGTAGGCTGAGGTGAAGCGGCCCTTTATGCGACAGGTGGGTATAGGCTCGGACAATACCTCTCCCTCGGACCCGCAGACGAATGGACATGTGGAGCGATATAGCGGCACCGTTGTGCGGCCGCTCCTGTGTTTTACCGCAGAGCACCAGAGAGACTGTGGCATTCTTCCGTCCCTGCTCACTGCAGCGTATAACACGCAGGTACACGCAAGCGCAGCGGAAATCCTCTTTTCCTTTGTGAGTCCCCGACGGCTTCAGCGTATTGGTTCCGAGCGTCTGCTTTGGCTCATAAAAGTCGAAGAGAGAACTGAGGACGCCTCCAAGGCCGCGAAACAATATGTTGAGGACCTTGAGACCCGCATCTCGTAAGTTGGTTGCCAGCTGAGGAGAGCCTAGGCCACCTATCTACGGGCGCTTGACGCCCGCACCAAGGAAAAAAACAACGCGGTCAAGGCCGGGGACTCGAAATACGCAGATGCCCACTCCCGTTCAACAAAGAAGCTAGGATCCATCACCCAGAGATCCATCATGGTTCTACAAACCGATGGACATCGGCTTCTGGTGGAGGGCCCTAGGGGTCTCCTCACAGTGAGCAGTGACCATGTCACTGGTGCCCCCGCACCACCGGCGCGGGATGCCAAGTGGACCCGTGCCCTTCCGGCACAAGCCGTCTTCAAGGTGAGCGACAAAGTTCAGGAGGGTCCTGAATTCGTATTTTAACGAGTCCTCAACAATGGCTGCGGTGATGAAGGACAAGTGAAGGTACTGGTCAAATGGTTTGAGTTTCCGAAAACGAGAGACACGTGGAAATTCGCCTCTGCCCTCCCTAGGGAGGCAATTCGAAATGATAGTTTCCACAACTGTGTCAAACGCCCCGCCTTGATGCGGGAAGGTGTTGTATTTTGTAACCAAGTCGAGAGAAGAGCCTTCAAGAGCTCTGTGACACATGGTCACAACAAAGGAGATGAACGTGAAAAGGGAGGCCGAGACTTTTATTCCCTACGGGGCGCGAGACCAGTCTATCATATCATAGATGGTGCCCACCCCCCTAGGGGGGGGCGATTGTGGGCTGCATAAACATCAGAAAGGGGATGGGAAAGACATTGGGTGACGCTCGGGTGACCAAGTCACCAACCCCGGGAACGGGCGCCATAGCCAGAACAATAGCCCTGACTGTGGTCCTCCTCAGGTACATAGTACCCAGGCCTTGCGAAAGACGGTGGGTTCACGAAGACTCCCGTGGCCACCCCATGAAGGGGCTGAGCGGACGAACTCGAGCCCGCACAATAATGGGCTGGGGAAGGAGACTCCCCTAGTGTCTATTCTAGTGACCTCCTCATTCGAGCCGATCCGCTTCCTTTGAGCCTATTCTTAATGAGACTGTGTGACCATGCTCCCAGCATCAGCTGCTTTGTCTGAGAATGGGTCTGAACTCAGGGCAGTCCACTTACCCATGGGTCAGCTCGGCGGCTATGCGCGGTGCAAACTCTGAGCGGGTGCCCCAGACACCCCAGAAAGTCCTCGTTCCCAGGACACATGAGAGGGATCCTCATTTTAGCTTCACTTGAGGCACCTTTTAGCCTAGGGAGCAGTACAATTGACACTAGGGAGCCCCCCAAGCCCGACCATACGGTGGCGCTAACAATACGAGGGGTCCCCAGCTGGGCCGACCCCTGTCAAGTAACCAGAGAAAGAGGCGCCAGGGGGGGACCTGCGAGTCCCCGAAGAAACGAGACCCGTCCACTGCCACCCCCAAGGGGGTGGGCCCGATGAGCAAAAGTATACTTATCTGCCCGTCGGGGCGTACAACCGCCCATCCAAAGCACGTTTGGATGGGGGATGGGCTTGAATGGGCTGAGATGGGAGAGTCGGGAGGGTCGGTCGATGGGTATCGTCTGCTTTAGAAGAGTCTCATCGAGGCCCATCGAGCCTCATCGGCCATCGAGATGGGGTTTTGATGGCGGGATTTCACCCCATCGAGAAATCCCAGCGACACACAATGAAGATGCGGAGTGGGTCCTCTGGGGAGGAAACAACTCGATAAGCACGCATTCACGGGGTTACATCTGACCAACGTATCTGATACGAACGAATACTCGCGAGCACGCAATTTTCATGATCTCATTCTGCCAACACATCCCAGCAACCTCGAACTTCAAAATTTACGAGGCTATTTCCGTGCCTTTTGTGAAAGCACGCCAATGGCAAATGTTAGACGGATCACCTCTCGGTCGCCGCATTGATGGTGATAGATTTGAAGGGAAGAGACGCAGATCGAACGTGATCGTGCAATTCTCTAGTAAGTTGACCTGGTAATTGAAGAAACCAACGTCGTGGTGTGGATAATATCGAGGGACACGGAACAGTGGAAAAGTCAGAAGCAAAAGCGGTGACGCAGCCCTCCCACAAGCAACACCCCAATGAAGGGCGCTGCTCGCGAAATTTCTGGGTCCTACCGGAGCCTGCGCCACCGCCCGCGAGCCGGTGCCGGCTGGGGAGTTTATTCCCTCAAACGGCGTCTGCACGGGCCCCACCCCCCCCCGCGCGAGATCGTCTCCAGATCGGGAAAGGGCGAAGGGCCGTCGGCGGCCGCCCAGCATGGCGCTACGGGGGGTACGCGTCCACACCCCTCTCTGGTGTCAGCAACAATGCAAACGGCCGACGCCCTAGCGGCCGCCGGGGGCCCTCCGAAGCCCCTGAGAAGGCACTGGCTCAAGTATCAAGTCGACGACGGGTCCTTCCCAAGCATGTCGGTCTATCACAGCCCACCTCAATAGCACCGTGACGCCGCCCTGCCCCCCATCGTCGGCGCCCAATTCAGCCAGTCAGGAAGCCCTCGCGGTCCCAACACACCGCCGCGGGCCGTGCTTGGCCACCAGCGAGCCCCCCAATCACTCCGTGCAAGAGGTTGGCAGCATTGCTTCCAGTGGCCGGACTCGTATATTCACACGTGGCGACCGCCTGGACACGTTGTCTTCTTCGCGGGCACGCACCCCTACGGTGGGGAGTGAACTATAATATTCCCATCGGCTGGGAAGTGGTGAATTCCCCGGGTAACTTCTCTTGACTAAATGCGTACTATCGCCTGTACCCAGAAAATGAAGTACATCACTGTTTGCGAGTTCAATATGGCTACTTGCTAAAGGATGTGTATTCTTTTGAGACGACTTCACCTTCTGCCCGTATTCTGCCGAGTTCGCAGCGCTGCTCGTGGCCTTGACCGTCTGGCACGGGCGTGTCTGTCACTCTTCGAGTTCGAGACGGACTCTGGGCGTCCTCCCGCTTCTGTAACTGTCTGGTTTAATGTCGCGCGTCTGGTTCGTTCCGGGCTGCAGAGCACAAAGATGGCGCTTCTCCTGTTTACACAGAACAGTTGCGCCCATTTTTGAGTCGCACGCTAAGAGGTTTCTCCCAGTTTGAATCCTGCGCCACAAAAGCAGGTCAGGGAGACCGGGGCACGTCGTCGACTTCCGCCGAGGTCGCCCATGCAGCGCCGGACCTCTGTTTATAGGACTCTCTTGTGTGTGTGCGGCCGCTTTGCGTGCCGCCTATTACCAAGGATCCGGCACTCATGCTACATGCCGCTGATGACCCCGCAGGTGGCCTGCAGCGCGCGGTCGATGTGGACACTAACGATGAAGGCAACGAGGCGGTGTAATTCGGCCCAACTGCTTTCCGTTTCTATCGCATGCAGCCCGCAGGAGTGCCGCAGGTAGGCCCATTTGCGCTTGAGATCAAGAGCGCGGTGAGGGTGGCGCGACCGGCTTTCTTGAGTAGCGCCGCAGCTTTTGCACTGCGCTCGCTCAGGTGGACCGCCATTGAGACGGCCACCGTCCGCTTCAATCTCTTTATTTCCCTCGCATATGGTGTTGTCGACGACGCCGGGGGCGAAGACGTGGCGGCACAGGGTGAGCGCACTGCCATGACGCTGGACAATGCGCTATCTTTTCGTCTTCATCGGATCTTGAGATTCTTGTAGGATGGGGGATGGAAGCGCCTTGTCGGTGAAAGGAACATTCTTTTGGCTGTGGTCTCCATGCGCTACATTGCGTCGTCGTTGGGCTTCGTTTTTGCTTGCTCCATGCGGGATTTCGCCCGGAAAAATGCGTATCTAGCGGATTGTGGTGACCGATAAGGGCCGTACAAGCCGTTACCGTTGGCAGACAACACGTCTACTCAGGTCTGCAACGGAGAAACTCCTTGCGGCTGCCCGCCCAAGGCCCAGGTCGACGCTGGATGACTTCAAGGCTCCAAGCAGCAGGCGACCAGATTCGGGGAGGCGTCGGCCCTGATCCCGCCTGTGACGGCGGACATTCTGGCGGTGGCGTAGGACTCTGCGACGGAGGAGGTCAGCATTGACGACTTACAAAAGCCCCTAACCGCTCTCCAATACAAGCGTCGGACTGTCAACGCTATCATGATGCTCACCTCGGTACAATGCTGTGTCGTGAGAATCTGCTGAAGCTCACGGCGAACGACGTCGTTAATCTTCCGGTGATCTCAGAAAATGCCGGATGTTTGCAAGAGCACGGCTGCCCAGATTGGGTGAAGGTGCGCCGTTCGCATTGAAGGACAAACGCTGCGAGAACGGCGCCTGCTACGGCTGTTGACATGCAGAAGGGAAAGAGGATGGAGGACGACGGTGATGGGGTTGCGTGGCACGGGCTTGTGCGTGTGTGAGAGGGTTATGTCAAGGTTGTCATTCCCAAGGGCCCCTCTGGTCATCAAACGCACTCCTCCAGCAGTCCCAGAGGGAGCACTCAAGCCTGCCCCGAGCACGCGCCCACCCACAATCTAAACCCAAACGCTCACCAGATCAATGCATCAAGGATCAAAGCAGAGCGCAAACAAATCAAAGCATCAGAAGCGCAAGAACAGACAATATGAAATCACAAAACATTCACGACAACTCGGACGAGTGCGAATGTGAAACAAACGAGCCGCTACTAAATGACGAGGAAGTCTCAATGTCGGCCAAGTGGGAAGTATTGCCGCATCTCTCGTTAGGCGTGACCTTCGCGTCGAATCGGGGAGTTGGCGGTTCGAACCCCTGCAAAAACCTAGATTCTTGATTCTGCTTTTGCAACAGCAGCGGCTTTCAGAGGTACCGAGCTTGACGTTCCAACACGCCCCCTTGCGTGACGCGGCCTGACAGCTGACGACCTCGGCCCGTCAGGACGTTGTTATCGGGCGGTAAGTCCGCCGCAAAGCTTGATCTCGTACTACAGAAGACGGCCGTCCTGCCGAAGTGCAGCCGCACTGTTCTTCTTTTCAAATGTAGTCATGGGTCGTTCTTGAAATCAGCAGAGTCCCATCGTCTTGACGTGTTTGTTGTGCTTGATCTTGGCAAGCTCCTTCGTCATTCGGTCTGCCGCCATTTTGTCGGTATGGCAGTATTGGAGGATGATTTTGTCCGTCGTGATGGCATCACGCACTGAATGGTAGCGATTGTCAGTATGCTTTGTGCGCTTTTGCTCGACGGGGTTCTTGCAGAGATCGATGCAGCCGCTGTTGTCGACCCTGATGTTGACCGGCCCGAGGAAGTCGTTCGACTAGGTCACGAGGAAGTAACGTCTTGGATGAGCTTGCTGCGCCAAACTGTAGCATATCTCCTTAATATTCGGATATTGGGCTCGGTAGCCCCCCTGACTGGTCAGTATTCACGTGGAGGATTGAACTGACTTGTGGCTCTCCCTTTGGGAGGTTACTTCCGTCTTGTATATCTGTCCTTTCTTTTATCGTCTCTATTTTGGTGGTT
>Ga0115030_1000491_pt1 | contig 16294 bp, 9 predicted proteins | sample SidtaG_4_FD_87174 | JGI IMG/M metagenome (GOLD analysis project Ga0115030, IMG submission 87174) | Marine algal microbial communities from Sidmouth, United Kingdom - Sidmouth_Male1 metaG | ecosystem: Host-associated > Algae > Red algae > Unclassified | place: Sidmouth, United Kingdom | collected... | reverse complement strand
GTTAAAAGAATATCCAGAGTATAAATTAGATTTTAAAAGTATGTTTAGCGTAGAGTCACTTATCAAATTAAATCTTTTAAAGTCTAAGTTAATTTCTAAAGAAGGTTTAGATAAAGTAGATGTGTTAAATAATATAATTACTCAAAAAGGAGTACAAGCAGCAATGCCTTTTGAGTTAAAAATTGATTAATTTAATGAAAATAATTTCCTATACATAAATACAAAGTTATATAGAAATAATTAGACCTTCTAAAGAGGTAAGAAAACAAGTAGATATTTCATGAAAACTCTAGAAAAAAAATACAGATTTTTGAAATAAGATCTCAGTAGGAGGGATAATGAAACTGTTTATATAACATATTTGTAGCAAAAGAAAAGTATGTAAAAAGTAAAAACATTCAGTGAATGTATTGGATGAATTTAAACGAAAATTTAGGATTGACAAACGTACCTTAAAAGAATTGAAAATACCCAGAAATTAATTCTACGAACTTTATTTAATAGTCGGTTTTGAATATTATCTATCATAAAAAAAACCTCATTGTAAGTATTACAATGAGGTTCTTTTATTTTATAAGTTCAGAATTTAATGAATTCCTATCAAATCTCCAGTTTCATTTTTGGAAGGTAAATCAGACTTACCCATTAAAAAGATATCTACTTGACGAGCAGCTTCACGACCTTCAGAAATTGCCCAAACAATTAATGACTGTCCTCTACGCATGTCTCCAGCAGCAAATACATTTGGAACATTTGTTTGGTATTTACCATATTCAGCTTTGTAATTAGAACGCGCATCTGTATCAATGCCTAATTGTTCAGCAATGGTTGCTTCTGGACCTGTAAATCCAAGTGCTAACAAAGCTAAGTCACAAGGCCAAGTTTTTTCAGTACCTTCAATTTCTATCAATTGAGGTCTTTGCCCTGGTACCATTTTCCACTCAACATTTACAGTTTTTAACGCTGTTAATTTCCCGTTAGTATCTTTTACAAATTCTTTTGTATTGATTAACCAATTACGATCAGCACCTTCTTTATGAGAAGTAGATGTTTTTAGTTTTAAAGGCCAATAAGGCCATGGAGTTGTGGGTGATCTATGACCTGGGGGTTTTGGCATAATTTCAAAATTGGCTACCGATTTTGCTCCTTGACGGTTTGAGGTACCTACACAGTCAGAACCGGTATCTCCTCCACCAATAACAATTACATTTTTACCTGTTGCTAATACTTGGTCTTTTACCTCTTTTCCAAAAACAACTTTAGTTTGTTGTGTTAAGAAATCCATAGCTTGAACAACACCATCAGCATCAATACCAGGAGTTGGTAAAGAACGTCTTTCTGTTGCACCACCACATAGCGTAATAGCATCAAATGTTTTTAACTCTTCTATAGACACATTTACACCAACGTTAGCATTTAGTTTAAAAGTGATTCCTTCCGCTTCTAATATGGCAACACGCCTGTCTATAATGCCTTTTTCCATTTTAAAGTTAGGAATACCATATCTTAGTAAACCTCCAACTTCATCATCTCTTTCGTAAACAGTAACTAAATGTCCTGCTCTATTTAATTGTTGAGCAGCAGCCAAACCAGCAGGTCCAGAACCTACAACTGCAACTGTTTTACCTGTTCTAGTTTTAGGTATTTGAGGTTTTATCCAACCTTCGGAAAAAGCACGTTCAACAATATTTTTCTCAATATTTTCAATTGAAATAGGATCTTCAATAATACCCAAAACACACGCTTGCTCACAAGGAGCAGGACACAAACGACCTGTAAATTCAGGAAAATTGTTTGTAGAGTGTAGTATTAGAGATGCTTTTTGCCATTCTCCTTGGTGTACCATGTGGTTAAAATCAGGAATTAAATTTCCTAACGGACAACCACTATGACAGAAAGGGATACCGCAATCCATACAGCGAGATCCTTGTTCTGTAATTTCAGCCTCACTTAATGGGACTGTAAATTCATTATAATTTTGTACACGCTCTTCTACAGCTTTGTACGATTCGTCTTTTCTTTCGAAATCTTTAAATCCAGTTACTTTTCCCATATTATGATACTGTTAATTCTTCAAACATTGGTTCTTCGTTTGCAATACGCTCTAAAGCTACTTTGTATTCTTTAGGCATTACTTTTACAAACTTAGCTAAGTTGTTTTCCCAGTCAGCTAAAACTTCTTTTCCTCTATTACTGTCTGTGTATAAAACGTGCTTTTCAATCAATCCTTTTAGCTCAGCTGCATCTTCTGCTGTGATAGGATCAAAATCAACGGTTTCTTCATTGCATAATCCGTTGGTAAATTGTCCTGTTGTATTTAACACAAAAGCATAACCACCAGACATTCCTGCAGCAAAATTACGTCCGGTATCTCCTAATACAACAACTCTACCACCAGTCATGTATTCACATCCATGATCTCCAAGACCTTCTACAACTGTAGTAGCTCCAGAGTTACGGACAGCAAAACGTTCTCCGGCAATACCGTTTATGTAGGCTTCACCTTTTACAGCTCCAAATAAACAAACGTTACCAACTATAATATTATCTTCTGCTATAAAATCTGCTTTGGTTGGTTTTTTTACAATAATTTTACCTCCGGATAATCCTTTACCTAAATAATCGTTTGTATTACCTTCTACAGTGTAGGTAATACCATGTGCTCCAAACACACCCAAACTTTGTCCAGCAGAACCTGTAAAGTTTAAATTCAAAGTATTTTCGGGTAAACCTAAATGACCGTAGATTTTAGAAATTTCGTTAGAAACAATCGCTCCTACAGAGCGGTCTGTATTTCCGATAGGATAATTTAGAGTTGTTACTTCTTTTCTAAAAATAGCAGCATGTGCATCTTTTAAAATGGTAAAATCAATTACATTTTCTAAATTATGATCTTGTTTTTCTGTATTCTTGACTGGTAAATCGCTGTATCCAGCAGGCTGGTGTAAAATAGCAGACAAGTCTAATCCTTTTGCTTTGTAATGATCAATAGCATTGTTAGAATTGATCTTTTGAGTTTGCCCTACCATTTCATCCATTGTACGGAATCCTAATTGAGCCATTATTTCTCTTAATTCATTAGCTACGTAATAAAAGAAATTAATAACGTGTTCTGGTGTACCTTTAAAGTTTTTACGTAATTCTTTATCTTGAGTAGCAATACCTACAGGGCAGGTATTTAAATGACATTTACGCATCATAATACATCCTGAAGCTACTAAGGGTGCAGTTGCAAATCCAAATTCCTCTGCTCCTAATAAAGCAGCAATAGCAACATCACGACCTGTTTTTAGTTGACCATCACACTCAACAACAATACGAGAACGTAAGTTGTTTAACACCAAGGTTTGTTGTGCCTCTGCTAAACCAAGTTCCCAAGGTAAACCTGCATGTTTTAATGAGGTTAATGGAGATGCACCAGTACCACCATCATAACCAGAAATTAAAACAACATCTGCTTTTGCTTTGGCAACACCTGCTGCAATTGTTCCAACACCTACCTCTGATACCAATTTAACATTGATTCGAGCCTCTCTATTTGCATTTTTTAAATCGTATATTAATTGAGCTAGATCTTCAATAGAATAAATATCATGGTGTGGAGGAGGGGATATCAATCCTACAAAAGGAGTTGAGTTACGAGCATCAGCAATCCAAGGCAATACTTTAGTACCTGGTAATTGACCACCTTCTCCTGGCTTAGCACCCTGAGCCATTTTAATTTGAATTTCTTTTGCGGAAGTTAAATAGTGAGATGTAACTCCAAATCTACCAGAAGCAACTTGCTTAATTGCAGAGTTTCTATTGTCTCCATTAGCATCAGGTTGAAAACGTTTTCTGTCTTCACCACCTTCACCAGAGTTAGATTTTGCACCCAAACGATTCATAGCAATTGCTAAATTTTCGTGTGCTTCACGAGAAATAGAACCATAAGACATGGCTCCTGTTTTAAAACGCTTTACTATATCTGTCCATGGTTCAACTTCATCCAAAGGAATAGGATCAAAGTTGGTAAACTCAAACAATCCACGGATTGTTAGTAATCCTTTAGCTTGTTGGTTAATCGCGTTTTTGTATACATCATAAGATGCTTGGTCATTTAAACGTACAGCCTGTTGTAATTTAGCAACGGTTGTAGGATTAAAAATATGACGTTCACCATTACGTCTCCATCTATAGTCTCCCCCAATATTTAAACCTAAACGTTTGTCAATGTCTGTATCAGGGTATGCGTATTTGTATCTTTCGTTAATTTCTTTTTCAATTTCGTACAGTCCAATACCTTCTATTCTAGAAGCAGTGTAAGGGAAATACTTATTTACAAATGTTGAATTGAAACCAACAATTTCAAAAATTTGAGAACCTCTGTAAGAATGTAAAGTAGAGATTCCTATTTTGTTCATTACTTTTAATACACCTTTACCAATTGCTTTGTTAAAGTTATCTACCGCTTCTTGCTCATCCAATTCAATAAATCCTTCTTTAACTTGTACACGAATAATTTCATTAACCATGTACGGGTTAATAGCAGAAGCACCATACCCAAATAAAGTAGCAAAATGATGAGGTTCACGTGGTTCTGCAGATTCGATAACAATATCGAAATAAGAACGTTTACGCAAACGGTTCATTTGATGATGAACATAAGAACAAGCTAGTAAAGCTGGAATTGGAGCTCTCTGTTTAGAAGCACCTCTATCAGATAAGATAATGATGTTTACTCCTTTGTCTATAGCCTTTGTAATTTTAGAGATGATTTCTTCCAGACCATCTTCTAAACCATTCATCCCTTTAACCTTGTCATATAATATTTCAATGGTTTCAGCTTTAAAACCATCAATATTTATATTTCTTATTTTTTCTAAATCGTTGTTAGAAATTACAGGGTTTTGAATCCTTAATTTATGACATTGATTAGCAGTAATGTCAAAAATGTTTTTGTCATTACCCAATGCAAGACTTATATCAGTAACTACCTCTTCACGAATACCATCCAAAGGGGGATTGGTAACCTGAGCAAATAATTGTTTAAAGTAATTAGGAATTAATTGTGGCTTGTCTGATAACACGGCAACAGGAATATCAATTCCCATAGAGCCTAAAGTTTCTTTACCAACCTTTGCCATTGGTACAATTACTTCCTGAATATCTTCAATAGTATAGTTATACAGACGTTGACGAGTTTTTAAATCCAATGTTTCAATAGGACAATCTTCGTTATTATTTGGTACGTCTTTTAATTTTAAACTATTCTCTTTTAACCATTTTTTATAAGGTCTTTCAGAAACTATTTTGTTTTTGATTTCCTCATCTTCAATAATAGTTCCTTTGTTCATGTCTACCAAGAACATTTTTCCAGGCTCTAAACGTCCATGGCTTACTACATCCTCTGGAGAAACTTCTACCACACCTACTTCTGATGACATGATTAGTTTTCCGCTTTTAGTTACTGTGTAACGAGAAGGTCTCAAACCATTACGGTCTAACAGCGCTCCCACATAATCTCCATCTGTAAAAGGAACTGAGGCAGGACCATCCCATGGTTCCATAATACAAGAATTGTATTCATAGAATGCTTTTCTGTCTTCTGACATTGTAGCATGTTTTTCCCAAGCTTCAGGAATTGTCATCATCATTACTTCTGGTAACGAACGACCTGTTAAAGTTAATAGCTCTACAGACATATCCATAGAGGCTGAATCTGATTTTCCTGGTAAAATTATTGGGAATAATTTTTCCATTGTTTTTGCATCAAAAATATCAGATTTCATGATTTCTTCACGAACACGCATTCTAGAAACGTTCCCTCTTAAAGTATTAATCTCACCATTTTGACATAAAAATCTGAAAGGTTGAGCTAGTTCCCAAGCAGGCATTGTGTTTGTAGAAAAACGTTGGTGAACCAGTGCTAATCTAGTTACTAGATCAGGTTGTTGTAAATCTGTATAGTAAGGACCTATATCTTCTGGCATAATAATCCCCTTGTATATAAGGGTAGTATTAGATAAAGAAGGTAAGTAAAAGTAATTAGATTCAGACATTTTTGAATTACGTATAGTGTGCTCTGTAATTTTACGAGCAGCATACAATTTAGCTCTAAAAATGTTTTCATCTAAATTACCCTGGGCAACAAATAATTGCTCAATATTAGGTTCTGAAGCTAGTGCAATTTCTCCTAATTGTGAAGAATCTACAGGTACTTCTCTCCAACCTAATACAGACAAACCTTGATTTAAAATTTCTTTTTCAAATTCATTTTTACAGAATTTGTGTTGATTGGTATTTTTAGGTAAAAACACCATACCTACAGCATATTTTCTTTGCTCTGGCAATTCAAATTCACAAACTCTTTTAAAATAATCGTGAGGGATGTCTATTAACAATCCAGCACCATCTCCGGTTCTCCCGTCAGCACTAACACCTCCACGGTGTTCTAATTTCACTAAAATCTCTAATGCATCATGAATAATTTGGTTTGTTTTTTCACCTTTTAGGTTACAAATAAAACCTGCACCACAGTTTTCATGTTCAAATTCTGGTAAGTATAGTCCTTGTTTCTGTATCATATTTTTAAAAATATAGGTGACAAAATTACGTAAATATTACTGAATATCAAACTATCAATGTGTATACATAATCTTGTTAATTGATTCTTTTATGGATATTGTGATATCTGCTTTTTTGGATACGATTAATTGATAATTTCGCATCGCTCTTGTGAAGCTACATTAATTGTTTAAAACAACTCACTACAAATATATTAGTTATACTAGAAAGCTTCATTTTTTAAATATACATATATTCTATTTAAATTGAGTTTAAATAATAAAGAATAAAAATAGTTTTGAGTATTTTTTAATCGATCTGTATTTATTGTTTTAAATATCTAATATAATTCATCATGTAGAGAGTTTATATAATTACTTCGTTTTATTATTTTCTACGAATTAACTTTTTTGTATTATTTTAGACTTACACAAGATTATCTTTAGGAAGATAATTTATGTGTAAGTGTGTAAACGGCTATTTGTTGTTTTTTAAAGTGCTTTAAATTAATTTTGGTGTGAATATCTCTTTATTTACATTGTACGTAAAAAATATAATCAGACTAAAATAAGTAGAATTTAAGTGTGTAATTTTACAGGTAAATTAATAATTAGCTGTATTGTAGCATAGTAAATGCTATGTTTTATGGAACGTTTTCGAACAAGAACGTAGTCATAGTGGGTATAGTACCCAATTAAGAATGGGTTAGATAAATGTATGTTTAAATAACAACTGTGCATTGTTTAAGTAACGAATATTATGCATTGATAAAAAGAAAATGTGATTACTTGTAAAAGGAGGTGATGTTTTATTTTTACTAAAAGAGTAGGGTATTATTTCAATAGAAAGTAGTAATGGGGTTTATTACTTTTTTAAGTGTTTTTATTTGAGTACATACCTATTTTTTATATTAACAGAACAAGACTATTGTATAAGGTCTTGTTCTGTTAATATAAAATTAATTTCATACTGTTGATAGTTAAAAAAATAATAATTTACCCATTCATAGAGATTAAGAATTCTTCATTGTTTTTAGACTGTCTTATTCGGTCTTTTATAAATTCCATTGCTTCTACAGGGTTCATGTCTGCTAGGTATTTTTTAAGCACCCACATACGTTGTACCGTTTTTTCATCCAACAATAAATCGTCTCTACGTGTGCTAGATTTTATCAAATCAATAGCAGGGTATATACGTCTGTTAGCAATATTTCTTTCCAGTTGAAGTTCCATATTTCCAGTTCCCTTAAATTCTTCAAAAATAACTTCATCCATTTTAGAACCCGTTTCTGTTAAAGCAGTAGCTATAATACTTAAAGACCCCCCGTTTTCTATATTACGGGCTGCACCAAAAAATCGTTTAGGTTTGTGTAACGCATTGGCATCAATCCCTCCTGATAATATTTTACCAGATGCAGGAGCAACAGTATTGTAAGCTCTTGCCAAACGAGTAATAGAGTCTAACAAAATTACCACATCATGTCCGCATTCTACTAGACGCTTTGCTTTTTCTAAAACAATATTAGCTACTTTTACATGTTTTTCTGCAGGTTCATCAAAAGTAGACGCAACTACTTCTCCAAGCACGTTACGTTGCATATCGGTAACTTCTTCAGGTCTTTCGTCAATCAACAAAACCAATTGGTATACCTCTGGGTGGTTAACGGCAATTGCATTGGCAATTTCTTTTAACAACATTGTTTTACCTGTTTTAGGTTGGGCTACAATCATACCACGTTGTCCTTTACCAATAGGGGCAAACAAATCTATAATTCTTGTGGATAAAGAACTTCTTCCTCCAGATAAATTGAATTTTTCTTCAGGGAATAAAGGGGTTAGGTGTTCAAAAGAAACACGATCTCTAACTTCTTTAGGATTCAATCCATTTATTTTTGAAACTCTAATTAAAGGGAAATATTTTTCCCCTTCTTTTGGAGGTCTCACAATTCCTTTAACAGTATCTCCAGTTTTTAATCCAAATAATTTAATTTGAGATTGAGAAACATAAACATCATCAGGAGAGGAAAGATAATTATAGTCAGACGATCTTAAAAACCCATAACCATCTTGCATCATTTCTAGTACTCCTTCACTTTCTATAATTCCATCAAACTCATAGTTTGGGTCTTTAAGGCTCTTGCCTTTGTTGTTTTTGTTGTTTCTAGGTGCTGTATTACTATTTTTTCTTGAGTTGTTGTTAAGAGAATTATTTGTTTTTTTAAGCTCGTTATTCGTGTCGTTATTTCTGTGATTATTTTTACGAGGAGCATTGTTTTTTTGAGAAACCTCTTGTTTGTTACTTTCAGATTCTTTTAATACAACATTTTTTTTTGTGGTGTCAAGTTCGCTTTTTTCAGGCTGTGCTTGTCTTTCGGTAGATTTAGTATCGGGTTTTTTAGTTGTTGCTGACGGATTCTCTTTTTTAGGGGCGAGAGGTTCTTTTGTAGGTATTACCTTAACTTCAGTTTCTTTATTTTCCGTTGTTTTTGAGGTGTCGTTGGTTTGATAAGAGGCTTGTTCTTCAAGAATCTTAGAGATTAATTCCTGCTTTTTTAATTGACTAACCCTTTTTAATCCAATTTTTTTGGCAATTTCGTGTAAATCAGTAAGCTTTTTTGCTTTTAATTGGGAAATTTCGAACATTTAAATGTGTATGATGATAATGAAAACAGTCTTTTTTATTTAAAAAAATACCGTTATAGTTTTTGAAATTAATTACAACATCTAAGTGTTTGTGTTGTAATATCTTAATTGCGTTAAACAAATATAGTTTTTTTTTTAATCTAACAAAGTCTTTTATTAATAAAAAGAAAATGTAAATTTGTGACAGTTATCAAACAAAGTATGATTCAAAGAATTCAAACAATTTATTTATTTATCGCTTTTACTATAGCGGCTGTACTAACAAATGTTTTGTCTTTTTTTACAACAGAAAAAGATGGAGAAATCTTTTTATTTAATACTTTAACTCATAACTCAGTTCTTTTAAAATCCGTAGGGGTGTTTTTTGTTATTTCTTCAATTTTGTCTATTTTTTCTATCGTAAGCTTTAAAAAAAGACAGAATCAATTTGTAGCAAATAGAATAAACATCCTAACCAACTTTTATTTATTAAGTGTATTGGTATACGTGTCTCTAATGTTACCTGGAGAAATGCAAATTTCTGAGAAAGGTATTGGGATTTATTTTCCTATTGCAATTGTTGTTTTGCTAGTCATGGCAAACAAAGCAATTAAGAAAGATGAAGATCTTGTAAAATCTGTAGATAGGATCCGATAAGCTTAACATCTTAGTTTATTTAGTGCGACTAGAACCCCAAACCTCAGTGTTATGGGGTTTTTTTTATGCTGTATATTTGCTTCAGAGTTTCAATTATAAATTGTAATTTTGTAGTTCACAAAAAAGGGAATATGTTAGATAAGTTAAAAATAGTAAAACAACGTTTTGATGAAGTGTCGGATTTAATTATTCAGCCAGATATCATTATGGATCAAAAACGTTATGCAAAACTTAACAAAGAATATAAAGACCTAAGTAAGGTTGTAGAGAAAGGAAACGAATACGAAAATATAGTATCTAATATAGAAGAGGCTAAAGAAATTATAGCAGATGGATCTGATGCTGAAATGGTAGAAATGGCTAAAATGGAACTAGAAGAAGGAAACGAAAGAATCCCTGAGCTAGAAGAGGAAATTAAATTTATGTTAATACCTAAAGATCCTGAAGATGCTAAAAACGTAATTGTAGAGATTAGAGCGGGTACAGGAGGGGATGAAGCTAGTATTTTTGCAGGAGATTTGTATAGAATGTACACCAAGTATGCTTCTTCAAGAGGATGGAAGTGTGAGGTAGAGGATATTGCAGACGGAACTTCCGGAGGGTTTAAAGAAATTATTTTTAGTGTTTCTGGAGATGATGTGTATGGAGATTTAAAGTTTGAATCAGGAGTACATCGTGTACAACGTGTGCCTCAAACAGAAACGCAAGGGCGTGTACACACTTCTGCAGCAACAGTAATGGTATTGCCAGAGGCAGAAGAATTTGATATTGATATGAAGCAAAGTGATATTCGTGTGGATTATTTTTGTTCATCAGGTCCTGGAGGTCAATCTGTAAACACAACATATTCTGCTGTGCGTTTAACACACGTTCCATCTGGGTTAGTAGCACAGTGTCAAGATCAAAAATCTCAACATAAAAATAAAGACAAAGCCATGAAGGTGTTGCGCTCTCGTTTGTATGAGCAAGAATTAGAGAAAAAATTAGCGGCAGATTCAGCCAAAAGGAATTCTTTAGTTGCAAGTGGAGATAGATCTGCAAAGATTAGAACCTATAATTATCCTCAAGGTCGTGTAACAGAGCATAGAATAGGATTGACTTTATATGATTTGTCTAAAATTATTGATGGAGATATTCATAAAATTATAGATGAATTAAAATTGACAGAAAACACAGAAAAATTAAAAGAATTAGGGGAGGGAGTTCTTTAAAATTTATTTACGATATATTAAAAAAAGCTCGAAACAATTTATTGTTTCGAGCTTTTTTAATATCAAACTGTATACTTTAATTTTTTCTCAATGGCTTGAATAATATCTCCGGCAATATCTTTTCCTGTAGCAGTTTCAATTCCTTCTAAACCAGGAGAAGAGTTTACCTCTAATAATAAGGGACCTTTGTTGGAGCGAATTAAATCTACACCCGCAACAGGAAGGTTTAAAATTTTAGCAGATTTAAGAGCTAGTTTTTTCTCCTCAGATGTTATTTTTACAATCGAGGCAGTTCCACCTTGGTGTATGTTTGCTCTAAACTCTCCTTTTGCTGCACTGCGCTCTATGGATGCAACCACTTTGCCATCTACCACAAAACACCTTAAATCTTTACCGTTTGCCTCTTTTATAAATTCTTGTACCAAAATATTAGCATTTAAACTCTTAAAGGCGTTAATTACAGATTCCGCCGCTTTATTAGTTTCTGCCAGTACAACACCTTTTCCTTGAGTACTTTCTAACAATTTAATAATTAAGGGAGCTCCTCCAACCATATTAATCAAATCTTTGGTGTCTAAAGGCGATTTTGCAAAACCTGTAGTAGGAATGTGAATATCATCTTTAGAAAACAATTGAGAAGAAAATAATTTATCTCTAGAAGAGCTAATAGATTCTGCTTCGTTTAAACAATAGGTTCCTAGGCTTTTAAACATTCTTAAAATAGCACAACCATAAAAGGTCATACTTGTTTTAATTCTTGGAATTACGGCATCAAAATCATTAATTACATTTCCACCTCTGTATCTTATTTCGGGGGTAGCGGTATCTAATTTCATGTAACACTGTTGTACGTTTAAAAATACCATTTCGTGTCCTCTAGCAATACCCGCTTCCATCAATCTTTTATTAGAGTATAATTCAGGATTACTAGCCAAAACAGCAATTTTTAAGCCCGATTTTTTCATTACTAAAGATTCGTACTCTTTGTCAATAATTTCTTTAGGAATGTCTCCTAATAAAAACTCTTCAGCAGGGTTTACAATCATTCTGTTTTCCATTGCCTGTCTTCCTAAAAGCATTTTAAACTCCATGTTGTCTCTGGCAGCAAGTGTCAATTCAATATCCCATGTTTCGTTTCCCATAGTGATAGGAGAGCTAATTACATATCTTTTTTCAGCAACTCCAGAGGAGCTTTTAACAACTCTTGTTGTTATTATTTTAGCTTCACATTCTAAAGAAATACTTCTATTTTCTGTAATAGGTTGTACGTAAAAACGAACCCAATTCTCCTTGTTTTTTTTATAGGGAGTTATGTCTGTAGCTTGTATAGAAGATGTTTTTGCTCCAGAGTCTACCCTTGCTTTAATAGCGGAAATATTTAGTTCATCAAAACGACACCATTCTTGATTTCCTACAATTTTTAAATCACTCATTTTACTGTTTATTTTTTTTCGAATGTAATAGTATTTATGTTTATCTAACGTTAAAAAAATATAAAATTTAAAGCATTTAGATTTTATTTATTTTAATGCTTTTCAATTCATAATGAATTATTATATTTGTGCAAGTAAAGAAACATTATGAATTTAGTTAAGTTACATCATCACCACATTCAGTACTGCGCTTAAGCGAGTTGAAAGGATTGTGTTGTAATACAAACATATTTTTCAAACCCGTTTGAGCTATCTCAAACGGGTTTTTTATTTTAAAATTGAATATAAATTATATACTAAAATGAGCACGTTAAAAATCGCCATTCAAAAATCAGGAAGATTGAACGAAGAGTCTTTGCAACTATTAAAAGAGTGTGGGATTTCTATAGATCATCGTAATGCACAGCTAAAGGCTACCGCTAGAAATTTTCCTTTAGAGGTTTTTTATTTAAGAAATGGTGATATTCCTCAGTACTTAGAAGATGGTGTTGTAGATATTGCTATTTTGGGAGAAAATACATTGATAGAAAAAGGTGAAAATTTACCGATTGTAGAACGTTTAGGTTTTTCTAAATGTAAAGTATCTTTAGCAGTTCCTAAAGATGTAGACTATAAGGATATTTCCTTTTTTGAAGGAAAGCGTATTGCTACTTCTTACACAAATACTTTAGAAAAGTATCTAAAAGAGAAAAAGATTAGCGCAACATATCATAAGATTGGTGGCTCTGTAGAAATTGCTCCAAATATTGGTTTGGCAGATGGTATTTGTGATATTGTGAGTTCTGGAGGAACTTTGTTTGCAAACGGATTAAAAGAAGCAGAAGTAATGTTTTGGTCTGAGGCTGTTTTAACAAAATCTCCAATTTTATCAGTAGAGAAACAAGCATTGTTAGATAAATTACAATTTAGAATTCAAGCAATATTAAAAGGAAGAGCTTATCGTTATGTGTTGCTAAATGCACCTAATCATAAACTGGAGGAAATCATTAAAGTAATTCCTGGAATGAAATCACCAACAGTTTTGCCATTGGCAGAAAAGGGGTGGAGTTCTGTACATACGGTAATTCCTAAAAACAAATTCTGGGAAATTTTAGATGAATTAAAAGCTTTGGGAGCAGAAGGGATTTTAACAACCGAGATAGAAAAAATGGTTCTATAAATAGTACAAAGTAAGAAGTACAAAGTACAAAGTTAGCAAAGCTACGGTACTCAATACTCTATACTTAGTACTCAGTACTAAATAATATGAAAACATATACAAACCCTGCAAAAAATACTTGGGCAACCATAATCAAACGCCCAGAAAAGGAAGCAAATACATTGGGAGCTACCGTAAAAAGTGTTTTTGATGATGTAAAAGCAAATGGAGATGAAGCTTTAAGAGTATATACTCAAAAGTTTGATGGTGTTGCATTGTCAAATCTAAAAGTTTCTCAACAAGAAATAGACGCTGCAATTTCTTTGGTTTCAGAAGAGTTAAAAGCGGCCATTGCATTGGCCAAGAACAATGTAGAAAAGTTTCATGAATCTCAAAAAATAGAAAAACAAATAATTTCTACGGTAAAAGGGGTAGATTGTTGGCAAGAAATGAAACCTATAGAAAAAGTGGGTTTGTACATTCCAGGAGGTTCAGCACCTTTATTTTCTACCATTTTAATGTTAGGAGTACCTGCTAAAATTGCTGGAGCTACAAAAATAGTATTGTGTACGCCTCCATCAAAAGACGGAACGATCCATCCCGCTATATTGTTTGCCGCTCAGCTGGTAGGAGTTACAGAAATATACAAGTTAGGTGGGATTCAAGCCATTGCTGCTATGACGTATGGAACAGATTCTGTGCCAGGTGTTTATAAAATTTTTGGACCAGGAAACCAGTTTGTAACCGCCGCAAAACAATATGCCCTAACACAAGGTTTGGCCATTGATATGCCCGCTGGGCCTAGTGAGGTAATGGTGGTGGCAGATAAAAATGCAGATGCTAGTTTTGTGGTGGCAGATTTGTTATCGCAAGCAGAGCACGGAGCAGATAGCCAAGTAATTTTGGTAACAGCATCTCAACAATTAATTGATAAAGTACAAGTTGAATTAGAGAAACAATTAGCAGAGTTGCCAAGAAAAGAAGTAGCCGCATTGGCTATAGAAAATTCAAGTGCTATTTTAATAGATAGTATTGAGGATCAAAATGAGTTGATTAATGAATATGCTCCCGAACATTTAATTTTAAACGTATTAAAAGAGGACGTGTATTTAGATAAAATTGTAAATGCAGGTTCCGTTTTTATAGGGCCTTTAACACCAGAAAGTGCTGGTGATTATGCATCAGGAACCAACCATACATTACCTACTAATGGGTATGCAAGAATGTATAGTGGTGTAAACTTAGATGCGTTTACAAAGAAAATTACATATCAAAAAATTTCAGCAAAAGGAATACAAAATATTGGACCTGCTATTGAATTAATGGCAGCTGCAGAAGGTTTAGATGCACATAAAAATGCAGTTACCTTGCGATTAGAGAGTCTAAAAGAGTAGTATATTTAGTAATAAGTAGTCTGTTACGTGTAGCGGTGCTATCTTTGTTCTAATTACTCAATACAAAAACCAGTTAAATGTAGCAGTGCAAACTAACTACTCAATACTTATAAAACATGGGTAATAAGTTTCAAAATTATTTAGAAGAGCATCAAAAGGTTCTTGGGTTTATAGGAACTCCTATAGCAATTATTATGTTTGCTTCTTTAATAGAAGTATTGCTTTCTAATTTAAGAGGAGAAAGTAATATCATTATTCAGCCTTTGGCTACCGCAGTAAACGGATTTGTTTGGACATTGTATGCCTACGGACGTAAAGATTATTTTTTGCTAATACCAAATGTATTGGCACTAGTGTTAGGTACTGTTACAAGTGTTGTAGCATTTATATAAAAGATTATGAGTTTTGATTTAAATAAAATAGTAAGACAAAATGTAGTTGCCATGAAAGCTTATTCTTCTGCTAGAGATGAGTTTCAGGGAGCTACCGATGATATGGTGTTTTTAGATGCGAATGAGAACCCGTTTGAAAACGGAGTAAATCGTTATCCAGACCCTATGCAAAGAACTGTTAAATTAGAATTGGCAAAAATTAAAGGGGTTGCTCAAGAAAATATTCTATTAGGAAACGGATCTGATGAGGTAATAGATTTGATTTTTAGAGCTTTTTGTGAGCCCAATCAAGACAATATTATCACCTTACCGCCATCATACGGAATGTATGATGTTTCTGCAAATCTAAATTGTGTAGCGCGTAAAGAAATTTATTTGACTACGGATTTTCAGCCAGATGTTAAAAAAGTATTAAAAGCAGTAGACAACAATACCAAGGTGATTTTTTTATGTTCACCTAACAACCCATCAGGAAACTTATTTGATTATGCCAATGTAAAAGCTCTTGTAGAAGGTTTTAACGGATTGGTAGTAATTGATGAGGCTTATATAGATTTTGCTTCTGAACCAAGTTGGGTAGCACGTTTGCAAAAGCACCCAAATTTAATAGTGAGTCAAACCATGTCCAAGGCTTTTGGAATGGCAGGAATCCGTTTAGGGGTTTGTTATGCCTCTAAAGAGATTATTGCAATTTTAAATAAAATAAAGCCTCCTTACAATGTAAATCAACTAACGCAACAAAAAGCATTAGAGCGTTTGTTGGCTTATGAAGATGTACAAGAAGAAATTGAAGCTATTTTGGTAGAGCGTGATCATTTAGAAATAGCCTTAAAAGAGGTTTCTTTTATAGAAAAAATATATCCAAGCGATGCTAATTTTTTATTGGTTAAGGTAGATGATGC
>Ga0115030_1000490_pt1 | contig 16310 bp, 23 predicted proteins | sample SidtaG_4_FD_87174 | JGI IMG/M metagenome (GOLD analysis project Ga0115030, IMG submission 87174) | Marine algal microbial communities from Sidmouth, United Kingdom - Sidmouth_Male1 metaG | ecosystem: Host-associated > Algae > Red algae > Unclassified | place: Sidmouth, United Kingdom | collected... | reverse complement strand
GGGAAAGAGTGTGGTAGTTGATCATTCGGACACCCACTGGGTCAGCCCCACACGACTCTGGAGTTGGAGGGGGGGGGGGGGGGGAAGGGGGGTGGCGGTTGATCATTCGCCCACCCACGGGGGCATCCCCGCCCCACACTGGGTTGGGGGGGGGGGGGGGGGGGGGAGGGGAGGGGTGTGGCGGCAGATCATTCGGGGACCCACAGGGTCATCCCCCTCACCTTTCTGGAACCAGATGCGACGCAAGAGCCAAGCGCAGTGGCGCTCTGCTAACCTTCTCGAGACGGGTACGCAGAGACTGTCGTGTTCCATCCGAGAAAAGCTCTCCCACATTCTCAAATACTCCGGTTATCCGTAAGTTTTTCTGACTGTAGTGTGCGATTCCGGGCCGTTCTCTTACGAGACATCATTATGTCAAAACTGGTACAGGAATTTCCTCACATGCTTTTTCCATAAAAGTAGCGGGCGCGCTTCAGCAGAAACGGAGAAGACCGCCTACATTTTGGGAGGCTCCTGAGCACAGGAAAATATTCTTTGTCCGCAGGGGGTGAGACTAAGCCCTCACCTGGGGCCAGTTGCTAAAAACTGGGGTCAGAAGGATAGAGGGCACACACGAAGGCATATACAAGAGTCGACCCACAGCGGCACACAAGGCAATCAGAGGAAGCCGATATGACAAGGGACGAAAACAGATCTGTCATGCCAACCACAAACAACCAAAATAATGAGGTACACGCATGCGCGCGTACTCACACACGCCGAAGTCATTAAAAAGAAAAGCAGCACAGGAAGAACACGCACGACGTAGAGGTTGAAGATGTTCGGTGCCGAGACGACGAAGCTCAGGTAGAGCGAGTCAACAAAATTTCGACTGGGCTACACGCCCACAGACCCACGTGGGGAGAATTCTCCATCAAGGCTCTCGCCGTGATTGCAACGACGCCATCCGTAAGTCCCAAAATGACATCACCTTTGGCACAGGTGTGCGTCCAATTTCCCTCTTTCGAGAGGTACTTTCTTGAACGTGCATCGGCACCGCCAGTCAGGACGTCATCGCCGCTGTCGTGAGGATCTGAACTTCGACGCGCATCCACGACTGTAACGAAAATGCGCACTGTTCGACTGACGCCCATCGGGCTGGACCGATTGGATTTAGATGCAAAAAACACAAAGACGGGCGATTTCAACGCTCGATCTCAGCCCCAAGAAGGAGGTACGATATGCAGCCAGTTGACGAATCAGAACTCTTCTCAAATTGGCGAGACCTGGAGTCTTCGTCCTCAACCCACCACCTTTCACCCCACTTTGCTACGCCGGTGCGCCAGTGCTGCTCGGACGAGCGTCCGTGTTTCCTGGACGAGACGTAATGAGAATTTTTATTCTTTATCCAAGCAACTCGTTGACGAACGCGTCCACTTGGTCAGGTTCCAAGTCTGAGCCAGGGGCGTCGTCCTCATAGTACTCTCCACTCTCCTCTTTACTGTCAGCCTCCCCCCATTCGTCTTCCACAGCGCCACGCCCACCACCTCCGCCGCCCCCTGCCGCCCCATGCGCCATAGCCTCAGCATCTCCTCGCAAAAACGTATCAGCCATATCTCCGTCGAAGAGCGAGCGAAGCTTGTGACGGGATTGCGGCGCCGCAGCGACGCCGCGTTGAACGTACTGCGAGTCAGCTTTTCAACGTGCTCACTCGCCGTACGGTTGCGTCTCGGCGAAAAAATGTGGCCAATTGCCCTAAAAGCACGCTCACCACCCGGTGCAGAAAGAGGCAAGCAAAAAACACGAATGGCAATGGGGTGCCATAACGGAAGGCACTCCCCACTTAACCGCCATGAGGTCAAGGGGTGTACCTCTCGGCAAGCCTCCTCCTGTTCCGGATGCCCGAGAAATGCGAGCACCTCACGTAATTCTCTGCGTAGCCTCTAGTAGCCCGGAGTCACCGCCTGCGAGTTTCCCAACTGCGGCATCCCGCTGTGCCGGCAGCGTCCTCCCGTCCTCCCCCCAGCGCAATCCCGCAACACGCCCCCGCGCGGGGATTCAAGACCCGTCGAGATAAAATGTAAGTGCCGCCATCGGGTCGGAGAACGCACCAAAGCGTGTGGAGATACTCCGCAGCAAAGCTTGCCGCGTGGCAGCCGGCAACTCCAGAAAATGCGTGTCGAGCGACCAGCGCAAAGTCGAAATGTGACTGGTATTGCTGCCTTCCCAATTTTGGCCGATCCTGTCGATGTCAAGAAGGGTGATCAACTGTGCGAAACTGTGTCTCAGCCATCCATTCGGCCGGATAAAGTGGATCCGCCAATGAGCAGTTGACCGAGACCCTGTCTTGACTTCGACCACATCGGCCAAAATTGGGAAGACAGCAATATAGGAAGACAAAGGCGCCCCATTGCCCTCGATCAATGCGACGACGGCCGCCAACAATCTTAAGAATGGCACGGATTGGTCGATCGATGCCACACTTGCCGCCTCCACCGCCGCTGTCACGCTAGCGGGCACGTCAAACGGATGTTCAGCACAGCCATCAGAAAAAAGGGTGAGCCGCAAAGCAGGCATGTGTTCTTGCGCCGCTGATATTGTCACGGCCTGCCCCACCCACCTAGTTCGGCTGAAAGGCTTGAGGGACCGCACACGCCGACCATTGAACGTCATGTTTGACGCCGATTGGGTGTGGAGGGCACCCGCGCCAGCGCACCGGATCACGAATACGGCAGCGCTCACCGCGTGCCGCAAAATTCTGACGAACAGGGCGACATCTTGGCCGCGTCCCGTGCAACGAGATTGCCGGCGTGGGCCGGGAAACCGAGGGAGAAGACTGCAGCGCCCGCCTGCACCGTCTCCGCCCGCATGCGGACCATGTTGGACGGGGAGTCCGTGACCAGCATCCGTGGGCCGCGTCCACAGAACCGCTGCATCACTGTCCCGCCTGCGACTTGGGCCTGTGGCAAGGCGGCCGACATCATGGGCTCCGCCAGCACTCTCGTGAGCGCCGCCCGGAATTTTATAGCAGAAGAGGGCTCTGTGCCCAGGCGGTCAGTGCGAATAAGCAAGGGTCGCGGGATGTAAATATCAACGTTTCTTATCCCCTTTTTGGTTGAACGTAGCACCATCTATGGAAGCCTCTCGGGCGGGAGCCGCCGCAAGATGACGTCTGACCGCATCTTCGGAGCTACGCGCCACCGCAGGAAGGAGCACCGACCAGATAGAGCAACGGGACCCGGGCCCGTCAAACGCTCCGCTCGACACGAGCAAAAACACAGAACGCCAGGCAGCCGTGTCGAAAAAGCCGATCGGCAGCCCCGCCTCAAACATGGCCGTCGCAAACACTGTCCGAAAATGAAGTAGAACTGCGGATGGTACGGGCGCCACAGCCCCCGCACCATTCTAGGACGACCGGGCGGGTCGAAAAACCTCCGCCATCCCCGGGTTGGCCTCAAGCGATGCCGTAAAATTCAGTAAATGGTCAACCCCGCGTGTGGCGTTCTGGCCAACGTTCCGCCACCCGCAGGGTGGGCAAAGCATTATCTGCGTGGCCGGGTCAAAAAAAATGAAGCTCCATACCTTGCTCGCGGGAGCCATGGTAGAGGAGTGCGAGTGAGAAGGTGCGGTGATGGGGGAACAGCAGAGATAGGTTGTGGGCTCACAGCCCGGGGAGGGAGGTAGAAAGGGAAAAAGGAGCGAGTATGCTGCAGAGAGGGTGGGGTGCGGCCGTCCACCTCGCTCAGCAGAGCCTATCTGGTCGAGATCGAGAGCTTTCGTGACCCTCGAAGCGCCGTGGAGGCGATTGTGGTCCGTACCTGCCGCGAGATCCTGCTTCGTGGCAGAATTCAAAATCTTCGTTGCATGAAATTTCACGTTGCAGTAATAACATCCTTCACAGCCCCGTGAGGGCATATTCTCGAAATTTCAGTGAAGTCACGCCACGTGGCGGCAATCAGCGCACCTCTATCCGACACAGCCGGTTGTCGACCATCTCACATGAAATGGAGGGCGATTCAGGCTGGATCCAAAAATGAAGGGCTACTTTTTGGGATCAACACGAGACTTGTACAGTAATCTGGAGATAGTATCCACCAGTCTGGGAAGCCACAGCACCCCGATCTGAGAAACAAAGCGAAGGCGCCAAGTAAACACTCTGAAACGCTACAATCCAATAACCCTTAACGGCCACCGCAGCGGCTGGCCACTGCCACCGCCCTCCGACAGCATTTTCCGCGCCTCTTGTGTATCCGTCGAGACGCGACGGCAGCAGTGCGACCGGCCGCCGGCGGGGCTCACGCCGCCGGCGTCAGAGCAGCGCTCCACCCAGATTGCCGCCGCCGGGCGGCGGCTATCACTACCTTCTTCCGCCACGGCGGCAGCACGCGATGCCGCCGGCAGCGGCGGGCGGGCGCGTCGCGTCGCCGCCGCAGGGGCTGGGGGTGGCGGAAACATAGCGGGAGGGGTGGTCGGCGCCCCCTGTGACACTGGCGTTCGCCACAGCGGCACCACCTACCCGCCCAACACGGCAGCCGCAGGCGCTCTTGCTGTCCGCCTCTGGCCGCCCGCGGCGGCCTGTAGCCAAAGGCCGTGGAGAGGCAATGGCAGCGGGCACACCATCCCGTTGCCCTCCACCACCCTGTGGCTCCCAGATCTCTCCGGCAGCGCGCCGCCGTCAGGATCGCGGCCGGCCACAGCGTCGCCGCGCACCGATCCTCCCCCGCCGCCGCTGCCGCAGTATCCACCGCCGGACGGAGGTGTTTCCCGGCACTGCGCGGTGGGGGGGCGCGTCGCGGTGCGCACCACAGCAAGGTTTGTCGCGGCGCGGCGGCTGGGGTGGCCGCCGACGACGAGGCGCCGGTCTGCCGCCGCGACGGCGCCGCTTGATGGAAAGGACCGCCGCCATCGGACGCACCAGCGATCGTCTGCCGGGACGGACACGGCGCCCCGCCCAGACCCGTGGAGGCGCCGACGGGTGGCAGGCGGCCACCACGCCTGCCCGCCAGTCGAAGACCGATGCCGCCGCCGCTGCCGCCGCTGTCGCCGCTGCCGCCGCTGCCGCCGCTGCCCCCGCTGCCGCCGCCGTAGCTGCTGCAGCCGCCGCCACCGGTACTGCCAATGCCGCGGCGACCGCTGGCGGGTTGGCACCCGCCGCCGCTGCCGCAACTGTAGCGAGCTGCAACATCAGATAAAAAACGCGGACTCGACGAATCAAGCAATCTTAAAAGTGGCCCCTCATGTCGAAATCACCATTCTCAATAGCTGCTGTAATTTCTGTGCTTCACTGCTATGTCCGCCTTCGCAGCCCTCGGTAGAACTTCAAATCAGCAGGGAGACCGCGAATACAGGCTAGCGAAGCCTCATATAGTACGGAGAGGCTGGCTGGAGGCCAAGCGCGTTCCGGGGTTCTTCCCTCTTCGGGTAGGGGTGGGAAGAGGCCCCCGGAGGCAGTCAGAAGCCGGGCTCAGGAGCATCCTCGAGACGCTTCTCAGGGTCTGAAATGTCCCATCTTCTACAGGAAGGATGTACAGTGAGTCTCTGTTTGGGTCTAGAAATCCGCTTGCCAAAAGCTGTTGTTGCAGCCGAGCTATGGCCTGTCAAAGAATAAGCGGCTCCCAGATGTCTAGTAGAATGGGATATATTTTTGTCAAGACCCAGTGTACCGGCTCTTCTGGGTCGCGACCGCAGTTCCAGAGCCTATTGGACTCTTGATGCAAATGCGATCCGCTATTGGTCTTATCAAAAGCCGTCAGCGTCTTCTCCTGCTGCGCCGAGAGCACCTCTCTTTCTCTCGGACCTGCAACGTGGAACGAGTCAACGGCCCCAGCGGTGCCTTGAGAGGGGGGGCGGCTTTCTTTCACGGACCTCTACCTTGGAGAAATCGGCAACGACCGGCCCCCCTTTTCCAAGAGCATCGCGCCCCACGGACTGGCACCGTGCGCCCACGCGCGATGTCGGGAAGCCCCCGTGCCCGAGCCATTGTGGGCGCCCCACGCCCACAAGGTAGGAGGGAAGACTGAGCCAGGCGGGGGGACGGCGTCGGCGAGCCTGTCAGCTGCGCGCTTCGCCACCCTTCTCACCCGGTAAAAGAATAAGTCACAGCTTCCTCGCCTGTACCTGTAAACAGGGAGGTGCGCTATGCGGTAGCGCGGTGTGCCAGGCGGGCTCCGTCTCCCCTCTGCTCGCCATGCGATCATGCCAATTCCTCCTTATGATAAATGCGGCCGCAGAGGTCTCACATATAGGCCCACACCGACCCGTCAAACGTGGACGCAAATTCCCCTTTGGTAGCACTGTGGTAAAGATGGCATGCGCGGAAAAACTTAGAAATGTGAATATCAGAAACGGAACCCAGAGTCGTGGAACGGTCCCCATGCACGTCCAGAGGACGGCGTTTGCGGAGGATGCAAGGGATACCAGTGGGCGTACGACCTCTCAGAACCCAGCTCCAAACTCTTTCGCTCAGTCGTATACACGAGAATTACGTCTGGTGTCCGTTCGAACCCCCCATTTTGTGAAGCTCCGCTGCATGACGGCTGCAGGGACGGTACAAGAAAACAGTAGCTCTTCTCGACCACGGCGCGGTTGCAAACTGCGGCCGGCGAAGAGAGACGAGCGATTTTTCAACATCCACGGCTGTGACTCACACCCCTTAAAAAGGCAGCAGCGGGGGGGTCGCATTTGGGTCGTGGCGCAAATCGCGTTCGACCACTCATATGTATTCACGTTGCTCAAGATGTGTCGGGGGGTCGCTCTGAGTTCTCAGGGGTTCGCTGTCAAGCACCGACCCAGAAGAGCCACCTCGACAAAAGGTGTATCTCACGCATTAATGCCTGTCGCCCTGGCCCATGTTCAACCGCACCAATAGAGGAGTCAGACAGACTAAAAGAAGAACTTCTTGGCATTAAAAGATAGACCGACTCATCATCTTGAAGAATATGTGCTGCGTATTGCGCATTGAGCACCAGGTATGTGTCTTGAAGGCCGTAAAAAAATATTAGCGTGCTGATTTTTGCAGTGCTTGGGTGCACTTGAGGCTGTACTGTCGATGGTGTGGTCTTGCGTGACGTGGCGACCCCTGCGCAACTGCCGATTGGGCATTGGAGAGCCTCTCGGTCAGCTGTTTGAAAAAAAGGAGCGATATTGAAGCCTTGTCGGACAGCGAGAGATGTGAAGCGCCGGCTCTGTATGCCGGTCCGATTCGAGGAACTTGGTCATATTTGATGAGGGGGGCTATCGTTCGAATGAGCGTGCCCGCCTTTTTTTTGGGCGGCCTCATCGGATCAGATTTGATCCGTGTCATTTGCACGACTTTCCCTCCATGATCCGCTTCGGCCCCGTCTTAACGGCCGGTGTCTGAGCACGAGTTTGGGCGGATTGTAGGCCCGCAAGTCCGTGTCTGAGCACGACCGGGATGTGCCTGTCTTAACGAGATGCATATCAGAGGAGTGCTCGCGAAAAACAAGTAGCCTGCCCTACAGTGGCGTCTCACAATGCTGCATTGCAGCTGATCCGACAGGGTATTGGAGATACGCTGTGGATCGGAGAGAGATCACTTACATCCCCCAATGCTCCCCCCTCCTGCCACGGAACCACCGGCAGACGTAACGATCCAGCGATCCCCTTCACACCCCTGCACCATGCCCTCTCCACGCGTCACACGGCCTTCCCTGGCCGATCGGCGTCTTCGAGAGGCGCGCGGCGTTAGGAGGCTGCGCCGGCCACTTGGTCGTACTCGTGCGCAAACGGCCACTCGAGGCGTATTGCTGGTGAGTATTGCGAGCGTCCTCGTCGTCGTCGACACCGCCGCATGCGCTACGGCGCCCCACATGCGCGAGCGGGCCCCGGATGTGCGATCTCGGATGGACATGCCGTACAACATGGCAGCCTCGTCCGACCTCGACTTTCGCTTGTTGTTTTGCATGAAGCGCGGCGACTTCTGGGCTTTGTTGGGCGTGGTGCGGGACAGGCTTGTGACCAACGAGGTGATGGAAATTTTGTCGTCGGGTCAACCAATACCCGTTGAGTGCCGGCTCGCCATTGCGCTGCGTGTACTGGCAGGAGCATCGTATTTGGACATCATGCTGGCTTTTGGCGTGGGAAGCAGTACGGTGATTTATGTATGCAAGCAGGTATGTATCCTGCGCCTATCTGTGCGGCGCGGTGAACAGGGGGTGGCAGGCGATTGTGATTTTTTGTTTATTTCTGGTACTTTTTGTGTTTATACTCACACGTTTTGTCCATATTTTCTCCCATTGATACAGGTGCTGGGTGCTTTGGACGATGCTGAATAGCTTAAAAATGTCCGTTTCCCTACCTCTTTGGGCGAGAGCCAGCGACAAAGCTATCTGTTCCGGCGGGGCGGGCGCAACCCGCTCATGTTCTGTGTATCGTCTTTGGACGGGCTCGCCATCAAGATCCAGCTGCCACGACTATCGGACGTGCCGTACCCCACCGGATACCACAGCCGCGACGGTTTTTTTTCCGTCAACGTCCAAGCCGCAGTTGGGGCCGACTTACAGTTTCAGTCTCTTTCGGAGGCTACAGCTAGTTCATTCCACGACAGCACCGCCTTCGCGGCGAGCGGTATGGACCAGTATCTGTCCACCGTCATCTGTTTTCCGGAAGGCTTGTGGGTGGCCGCCGACGACGCGCACACGGCGAGAAAGCGGGTGCTCACACCCTGGCCGGGCCGCTATCTCCTTTGAGAGCGAGATGCCTTTACCCACTGGCAGTCATCGTCATGTATCTTCGTTGGCCAGACCTTTAGACAGTTTGTCGGTCGTTGGGGCATCCTTTGGAAGCCCCTTCGCTTCCCGATTCCCGTCGTGACGCGGACCTTGCGCGTTTGTGCCAAGTTACACAACTTTTTGATTGAGAGTGCCAGTTGCAATGTGAAATCTCCCTTGGAGAACGATGTCGCTGGGGGGTCGGGGGAGGTGCACCTGCAGGGCGATTGTGATTTGGACGAGACGCGTCGTAATCGCAACCGCGATTCAGTGAAGACCGGCTCCCGTACGGCGAATCCCGGGATCGACACCGACAATGTAACTGCTCCACGACCCGAAATTGCGGGCGGCTGGGCGCGCGCGGCAGCTGGCCGCGGGCGAGCATCGTCGCCTGCCGCAGATGCTTCCTCGGGCGGGCCCGACGGGCTGCGGTATTGGTGAGCCGCGCGCGTCGTGTTTGAGCCCTCGGGCGGGCCCAGCGGGGAAGCCGAGCCGCCGAGCGTCCGACTGTCAACCATTTCCAGGGCTGCGCCGGTTGAGAGCGAGGCCGCGCCAGCCCGGAGTTTGAGGCCAGCGCCTCCATAACGCGCAGGAGACTCCACGAGTGAGCCGCCGACGGCACACGGGGGAGCACCTCCGAGACCGACCAGCACCCGGCGACCGGCTCCGACCTGCCCGACTCCCGGAGGCGCGCCACTAAAGCCGACCGCACCGCTCGAGCCGACAGGCGTGGACGGACCACCCGCTGACCGCGGCGCCAGCCGAAAGCGAAGCGTGCGCCGGGGTAGGCCGGACCGCGCGTCGCCGTTGTTCTGCGCGTCGTCGTCTACGAGGGCCTCGAGGGTGGCGTCGCTCATGTCCTCGCTCTGCATGACCTCGAGGGCGACGCCCCGCTTGAAAGCCATGGGGGCGCTCATCTTGCCCGACACATCCAGCACGCGCATCACCGAACGCAGGTCCAAAGAGGATAAGCGCATTAGGTGCGCCTGGACCTTGGCGTGGTCAAACCCACCGCGGACGGGATGCCAGCCGGTTGTTGTACCCGTGGAAGGCTGCATCGGGGCGCAAGATGCATAGCCCATCGCGGTCGGGGGTAGAGGGGTACATGGGGAAGGGGGGACTGGGGATCCAACCGGCTCGTCCGAGGCGCGCGCAGCGGCGCCGCCAGCAGGGAGCATTACGGGTGAGGGGGTGGCTGAGGGCGGGTGGGGGGGGACAGCAGGGGTCCGACCAGACGGTCAAGGGGGGTGCTGACGTTGGAGGGGGTGGGGTGGAATGGGTCCGTCACGACCAGAAGAAACTGGGACAGGGCACAGGCGGGGAAATCGGAAGCACAGTGCGACCGGATCACACCCCGGTGGGAGGAGCGGAAGAACACATGCCCACGACCGCGTGTCTCGGTACGCCGCGTCCGCGGCTATTGCGTGCATACCTCTGTTTTTGGGCGTACCGTTGGAAGCGCAGGCGTGCTGGAGGCTGATTGGCGATTCCCAATCGGAAGAGCAGCTTGCATCTCTGGCAGGGGGGCTCCCGCTCGACAAGCGGAAAGTTCGGATTGTCTGCACGTGTTTGGAGTGCTCGGGAAAAACAGAAAAAACCCGAGCACGCGTGTCTAGCACGCTTGCAAGATTGCCTAAGTGCTTGTCAGTCACATCCAATTCCGAGGGTGCGGAAGGTGTTCGATCGCTCACCCAGAACGAGCAAAGGTTTCCCATTGGTCAGACACGCCTGGGCGTGTTTGGGACTGGCTCAAACACACCCGTTTAGAAAGGGCGTCAATCGGAATAGTCTGTGCGCGGCAGTGGACAGAGCAGCAACCCACGCGTCGCGTGCAGCGCACTGCTTCGCCTACTGGACATACACCTGCACGCGCCGTCGCCCCCGCCCCCCTCCCCTCGCGGGATATCCGTGCGCGCCCCTTCCCCATTCCCCACTGTGAGGACCGAGCGGCGCGTGTCATCCCCCCACCCCCCTCCGCTGTGCGGGCTCACCTTGTGGACATATCCAGCATCGCTGTGCGCACCCGCCTCCCGCGCCCCCCCCCATCCATTGCGACGAGCAGCCTGTAGGCCTCTCCGTCCACCACGTCACGGGCACAGCGATGCGGCGTACCGATGCATCGGTGTCGAGATCCAAAGGTAGTAAGTACCCTTCCAAGACAATTCTTGAGAGGTAGCACCCGTCCGGAATACTTTGACGATCTGAATTGGCCGTCACGAAGTTGCAACGCGTGATCCCCGGCCAGAAATCCGAAGCAGCGCTTCACCCGTCACGCGCGAAAAAGCATAACTCAAGCGCTACTCCGAGTCGAAGAATCATTTTTTTCTAGAGGATACCCGGAAGCCTCCAACCCCCCTTCTGTGACTCTGGCGTCATTTCCCACACTTCCAGGGAAAATTCGAGAGAGGTTTTCATGCGTGAGATACACCTTCAGGATGGAAGCGCCCGTAAAGTGAGGATCATTTGATCCTATTTGTCGCGGGAATTGACACTTGTCTAGACACTGACACTTGTCTAGACACTTGTCTATGCCCCCGACAAATAGGATGAAATGATCCTCACTTGACGGGCGCTTCCATCCACACAAATCCAGAAGGACCAAGTGGCCCCCGTATAGTATCTCGTTAGTGGCTGCACGCCAGCCCTGACCTCTCTCAGGGGTGCAAGAGCCGCCGTCCTGACGATCACAGCGATGTGCGGAAGGCCTCCAACGCACCCCTGGTTCTGTTTTCGGAAACTCGTCGCAAACAGCCGTCAAAGACGGAGAAAATGTCGATTGTTATACCTTTCTCGGTCCTTTGCGGATTCCGCAGGTGGTCATCGTGTGTCCCAAGAAAGAAGAGACTGCGCTGAGTCCGTTTCTGAGGTAAAAAAGTGTCACTGATGGCAGGAAGTGCCCGAAAAACGGTACTCGGAAACCGGATCATATGATCCGAACCAGATCATATGATCCAGTCGGGGGGATAGACACTAAATTTAGGCGTGCGCCACGGACAGAGTCGACATGATTTGACTCACAACCCAAGTCTGAATTGTCTGTCCGCAACAAAGACAAGGGCGAGTGGGAGACAAAAGCCTTGAACCCCACAAGGCCAGCCACATCCGCGCACAGGAGACTGGCACTTGGGTGCCGCCTATTTTCACACGGCAAAAACAAGCCGGCGCAGCGTCAAGCTGCCGCTCCCGCGTGAAGAGATCCCTTCACCCAGTCTGGGTCACGCCGCCGCCGCATGCCAATGGTGAGAGGGATCACCACCCCCTGACATTGCCCGCCAACCCGCACAGACCCCACCCCGCGACTCGAACACGCCCGACGCCGTCACTCTAGCCGAGGCACCGCGATGCGCGGTTGCTCGCGTCCGCCCCGTCCATGTAGAAGAATGGCACGCCGGTCCGCGTGCGGCAGTCGGTCGTCCCGTCCGCCCCGCCACCGACCGACGCGCCCGGCGCGGGCACTGCAATGCTTGCAAACTTGTAGTAGCAGCCGCACGGGGCGTCAAAGCGCCACGTGTACCCCGCGGCGCACTCGCGCGAGTCGCACACGCCGGGGGAGATGGTGCGGAGGCAGACGCCGCGCGGCGCATGGCGCTCACAGGGGATGCGGTTGAACTCGGCGGGCGGGTCGCACCTGTGGGGTGGGTAGGGCCGGAAACGAGGACGAACCGCAGAGGCAGCACAAGCAGACGGAAACCCCCCCAAGAAGATGGTGCCAGGTCAGTGTTGGCCCGTTGGAGAACCCACATCGGCGGGTCAGACTGCCACGCCCGGCGCATGGATCGCGTGCGATACTCCCCCCCCCTGGTGAAACCCCCCACCAACGTACTCACCAAACGAGCACTCCCCCCAGCACGTCGCCCGCGTGTCGTTGCGCCGGATGCCGCACGTGTGCGTCATCCCCGAGTTGATCTCGATAAACTCGGACGTCTCGGGCGTGTTCCGCGGCCAAAACACGCGTCCCCAGCAGTGCGGTCGCAACTCAGTGTCGAGGGCACACGTAAACATGCGGCCGGCCGACAGGGAGCTCTCGGCGCCCGCAAACGAAACCCCCGTTGGCGGCGTGCACTCATTGAGGGAGGAGCAGTCGCCCCAGGCGCGCAGTTTCGCCGTCCCTGCTTCGATGCCCGCCACGTGCTTCTCCCCGACGGTCAGGGCCGAGAAGAGAACACCCTGTGGCACCCGGTCCTCGGCGGGGCCCTCCAGGTTGCCATACTCGCCCGAGCACTGCACGCGGCCCGTGAACGTGCGCACGCACGTGAAGCCGTCGCCGGTGCGCACCGAGACGATCGGGTCGCCGGCGGCCGCGTCACCAATGGCGGGCGGGGACAGGTTGTTGTCAGAGTGCAGGCCACCGTCGCCCCAACACACGGGGGTGACGGACTCGAGGAAGGCGGCGTTGGAGGCGGCCGTGTCCGACTTGAGCGTCAGGCGCTCGAGGTCGACAAGGCTGGCGTCAAAGGTCAGGGCGCACGCGTGAAGGGGGCCAGTGGAAACTTGCAGCGCCGGCACCTTGGGGCTGCTGTTGACGACCTGTGTGGGGGGATAATAACGAAGAGGACAACAGGAGAGGTGGAGAGGGTGGGACGGGAGTGCGACAAGGTGAGCATGCAGTAGAGAAGAGCAATGAATACAAAGAACCATGGTTAGGCCATGTCCACCCGACAATGGTGTGACCCAGGCGTACGGCCCAGTCCGCTCCGCGACTTCGGATCCCGTCGGCCGGCCACACACGAGGGCGTAACACACCCCGGCCCGCCCACAACGGCCAAGCACCCCCACCCCCCCACCCGTCCCTGCGACATACCTGCTTGTCCGTTCCCCAACACATGGTCTGCAGCGTCACTCGCTCAATGCCACACTCGTAGCCCGTGTGCCCGTCCACCGACAACCACGTGTACTGGCTGGTCGTGCGCTCCGAGCCGACCGGAATCTGGTCCCCCCAAAAGTAGAGCTCATCATCGAGGGAGCGCACCGCCGAGCTGCTGCCCTGCCCGAGCCCCATCAGCTGGAAGTTGCTCAGCAGGTAGGAGACGGCGGGGAGCTCCGCCGCCGCGGGGGACGGCGTGACGGCCAGCGCCAAGGCCGCCACCAGCGCCGCCGCCGCCCCCGTCGCCGCCGCCGGCAGCACCGGGCGGCGGGATGCCATCGATCGCCGCGCCATGGCCGCGAACAGGGTGTGAGTAATCGCGACAGACGCGGGCGGTGCAAAGCGTCTGCTGCTGTCCGTCGCCCCACTTGCTGCCGCCACGCACGACAATGGTGGCTGCTCCTGCGGCATACACGCCTGCTCTTTGATGGCGACGCGGGCAGCAGGATTCCCCGGACCACCGCGAAAGCGCCACTTTAAAGCGCAGCCACATGGGGCGGCAGCGCTGCCGTTGCTGAGCTGAAACGCCGCGGGGGCGCCCGGGAGGGATCCCTGCGCGCGCCGCCCGCAGCGGGGTCACACCCCTCGGTGACGGACCGCCCGCGCAACGGCGCGGCTCGGCTCTCTCGATGCAGCCGCCCGCCCGGCGGCGGCAGCGACGGTCTGGCGGCCGCCGCCGCGCGTCCAGATGACTGCCACCCCGCCCGCCCGCCGGCCGGCGCGGCGCCGCGCAATGGCCGCCACCCGCTTCCGGCGGGCTCATGCCACCGCCGCGGTCACCGCCGCCGGCGCCGAGGCGGTCGCGCCGACACTCCCGCGCGACGACGCGGCCGTCGCACGCGCTGTCTTGCGAACAGAGGGAGGACGGTTCGGGCGGGCGGGGGGACCGCCCGCGTCGGGACCGCCCGCGTGCGGCATGAGTTGGGGACCCGGCGCGGTCGCCGTAACGGCAGGGGTTGGTGAGCACGCCGTTGGCGGGCTTACACACTACTTTAGTGTCTGGACGCGTGACTCGGGCGTGTCACGCGCCTGAACGTCTGACCGGGAGAAGGGCTCGTTCAGGCGTGTACAACAGCAATGGGTGGACTCTGTGCCAGTTGCCCAACCTGTCACGCTGTTGGCGCCAACTTCACTGGTTTCAGCCGCTGTCAATCAATTGACGGATGGCGTAGCCCTTCTGCCAGTGGCATGGCAGCCAGAGACAGTACAGGCGCCTACGGTGGCTCTCTGAACTTTGACCCAGGTGAGACCCGGACAGGTTCTCGTCGAGAAGAAGTGCAATACACACAAAAAGAAGCAGGTTGATCAACCACAGCTCGTCCACATCAACCTCGTGGTCCGCTCCGTCTACGCAGTCATTGGCGAAATGACACACAGCTGGGGGCCCGAGGTCACGCAGTGTTCAGCGCTCTGCACAGCAGGGTCCGTGCACGCCTCCTACACACGCCGCACACGCGTCGCATCAACCACGCTTTTTGCGGGGAGCGGTGATGAAAAGGCTCCCCACCATGGCGGACGGCTACCGCGACACTGCGGAGCTCGTGCGCCGGCAATCCGTCCGCCGCGGTCGGCGCGGACCGACGCGCCGCTCCTGCCGCGTGCCACGGCGCCCTTCTGAACGCCTGCGCCGACGCGGCGCCCGCCGCCCGCCCCGACCGGGCGCGCCCGACGGCCGCGGCCGTCACTCGAGCCGCTGGCGCTTGGCGGCCGGTGCGGCAGCAACGTCGGCCTGCTGCGCATCGGCGGCGGCCGCTGCCGCCGACGCGCCCGCCACGCCGCCCGCCACCGCCGCCGACGCGCCCGCCACGTTGCCCGCCGCCGCCGGCGCGGGCGTCCCCTGTGCCGCCGCCGAGCCCGCCACCGCCCCCGCCGTGGCCACCGTCCACGAGCGGTGGGGCGCCCACGGCCGCGTCGCCGCGCCCCCCACGCCGCCCGCCGCCGCCGCCGCCGCCGACGCGCCAGCCCCATCCCCCGCCGCCGCCGCCGCCGCCGCCGGCGTCCCCTCTACCGCCGCCGGCCCCCCCACCCCCCCCGCCGTGGCCACCGTCGACGGGGGCCGCCACGCCCACGACCGCGTCGCCGCGATGGCAACGGCGGCGGCTTGCGCCGGGGTGGCCCCCCCCCCCCCCCCCCCCCCCCCCCCCCCCCCCCCCCCCCCCCCCCCCCCCCCCCCCCCCCCCCCCCCCCCCCCCCCCCCCCCCCCCCCCGCGCCCCCGCCCCCCCCCCCCCCCCCCCCCGCGCGCGGCCGCCGTCGGGGGCCGACGGCGGGGCGCCGGCCGACTCGGCGAGCAGCAGCCCGCCGCCGCGGCGGGCCGCTCCCGCCACGCCCGCCGCGTCGGCCGGCGGGTCGCCCCCCGCGGCCACCCCCGCTGCTGCCGCGGCGGCGCCCGCGGCGGCCGGCCGCGGGCCCGGCCCCGTCGACGCGCGGCGGCTGCTGGCAGTGACGACGACCTACCTCTTTGCGGGCGCCCCCGCGACGGCCGTCGCGTCCATCTACGCACGCGTCGCGGCGGGCGGCGCGCGCTCCGCCGCCGACACGTGCGCCGCGTGCGCATCGACGGGGCGGCTCGTCGGCCCGTCGCGGGCGCCCATTGGGGGGGCGCCCCACCCGCGCGTCTGCGCGGTGTGTGGGGTGGCCGTCTTGCGGTGGGGGTGGGCGGCGGGCTTGGAGGGGGGGGGGGGGGGGGGGGGGCCCCCCCCCCCCCCCCCCCCCCCCCCCCCCGCCGCGCGGGGGGGGG
>Ga0115030_1000489_pt1 | contig 16316 bp, 22 predicted proteins | sample SidtaG_4_FD_87174 | JGI IMG/M metagenome (GOLD analysis project Ga0115030, IMG submission 87174) | Marine algal microbial communities from Sidmouth, United Kingdom - Sidmouth_Male1 metaG | ecosystem: Host-associated > Algae > Red algae > Unclassified | place: Sidmouth, United Kingdom | collected... | reverse complement strand
TGGGGTGGGAATGGGAATTGGCGGGGTATCCGATCGTCGGGGGGGTGGGGGCGTGGGGTCCGACATGGTTGGGGGGGGGTGGGGAGGGTGACGGGGACGGTCAGCGCGACGATGGTGGTGGGTACGACGACGGTGGGTGGATGCGACGACGGTGGGAGCAGCCTCGTCTCCTTTAAATATGACAAATAGTAGAATTGCCACAGCTTCATTTGATTAAAGTATTCATTCCAATCGACACAAGAACGATTGCAGTGGTTGTGCGATCCTTTGCGGTCGATCGGCATTCGCTACTAGACACCGTGCCCAAGAAAGGATGTCACAGGAATGGAGAAAGACTGTACCCACTCGGCCTGAGGGGATCGGCAGGTGCCTCAGATGGCCCGAAATCGCACTCCCCTCAGTCCCCTCGATCTGATTAGCTAAGGGTGAGGGGACCGGCTAATATATGCTGCTTGGATTGGCTACTTCACCGTACATCGGTACAAAGCCCGCCCAACCCAATTGCTTGGGATCAAGTCAGGACTAGAGTACCCATGAAAATCACAGTGTTGAGGTGACACGTAACTGCCACCTCCCGCAACAAGACGAGCGTGTGTGAGCACTGCGCACCTCGCCCACGGCGGCAGTCGGCGCTGCGCTCATGATGCAGCCTGGTGTGACGCCCTTCTCTGATGGTCTGGACGAGGCGCTGACGACCATGTCTACCCCGGCAGGCCCACGCACCAATCGGTGTCTTTTTGTCTCTGGCGACGTCTCCCCCGCAACGCGCCGGTTCGTCCAGTTCTGGCACTCTCTACCACGCCGCACCCTGCGGCCTTGGCTGGCCGCTGCCATTTCGCTCAACTTCTTCACTGTCCTCACCCTCTGCGTCACCTTTCTCTGTGGTCCCATGCTCACGGCTCGCCTCGTGACCCCCGCCCCCACACCGCGACGATTTCTCTGCCGGCAGCCCTGAGCGCCGCGGGCGTGAACGTCTCCCGCGATGATGCGGCTGGAGCACCGTGAAGCTCACGCGGGCGACCCGCTGTCGCCGCGTGGGGACGTCTGGCGGGGCCGCGGCGCGGGGCGTCCTCGAGTGGCTGCGCGTTTGCCCCCCCACCTGGGGCAGGGGTGCGGAGTGGAGTTCCTGACGTCGGCGGCGCGTCAGCGACGCCGCCCTCGTCCCCGTAGTTACTGCTGTTCGACGCTACGGCGGCGTCAGCCCTATCGCGGCTGCGTGTTTGCCTGTTCACCGTGGACGGGGGCGCCGCGTGGAGCTGCCAAGGTCGGCGGCGCGTCTGCGACGCCGCCTTCGCCCCCGTTGATCCTGCTGTTCGGCACTATGGCGACGCCAGCTGTGTCGCTGTCGCGCATGCGGTCGCAGCTGTGGATGTTGGGCCGACGGCAACTGTTGGCGCACACACAGGCGCTGCCGCCATTCCCCGCCGGGGGTGCGGGTGATGGCGGCGGTCGCGACGTCGGCGGCGGTGGACCCTCTTATTTCGTCTTAGTGGACATGCCGGCGTGCAGCCACGGTCACGAGCCCTGTTAGGCGCCGGGACAGGTGCCTCATTTATGCAACTGCAAGAACTCATTGAAGCGGAAGAGGGTGACAGAGCGGATGTGGTGTGGGATGTGAGGAGCGTGTCGCCATGGGGTGGAGTGTCGCGCTCGCCGCACTGCACACTTTTCGGGAGGCAATCGACTGGTGACGCACCTCGCACCTCAAGTTCGGAAAGCTGTCATTGTTTTCAACTGCCACTTTACCGGCTCCCACCGGCAGTACGGTTCCTCCGGCGGGGTACGTAGCAGCCCAGCGCACGCAGTGCGCTCATCCGCGGGGCCGTTTCGAACCCGGCATTGTATGCACGGATGCGCTCATAGGAATAAAATAAATGCACTACCACCAGAAAAGTACGCTCAGTTCATTTTCTAGAGCCGTTTTTTGCATGCCGCACCATAGCACAAACTGCTCTCGTTTGTCTCTTCTTTGAGGTGAGGACAGGAAATTCCCTCTCTCTATCTCTCCATGGCCCAATCAAATTGCAGTGCGTGTGATTGCTATTCAGGCTTACAGTGACAGGGCGCTGTGCACCTCCCCTTCCGCCACGCCCTTCCATGCGGACCGCCCATCGACCCCTGTCGTCGGGACACCCCCCCATCTGCGGGCGTCCCTGCACCCGACCCGCCCCGGCCGCTCACCCGCCCTGGCCGCTCACCCGCTCAGGCCGCCTACTCGCCCCGGCGGCCTACGTACTCCGGCCTCCCACCCCGGCTGCCCACCCGCCCCAGCCGCCCACCCTCCTCGCCCCGGCCGCCCGCCTCGCCCCGCAGCCCGCCTGCCCCCGCTACCTGCCTGCCCCATCCTCCCAGCCGCCCCCGTTGTCCGAATTGCCTCGCTGCCCAACTGCCCCCGTCGTCCACATTCCCCAGCTGCCCACCTGCCCCAGTCGTCCACATTCCCCCGCCGTTCAAGTGCCTCCGCCGCCCACTGGCAAGTGCTGTCCACCACCCTCCCCCACCCGCATGGAGCCCCAGCGCGCCTGCCCCCTGCGCCCAACTGGCGCCGCTGCTCGGAAATCATCGGCGCCCTCCAACGGCCACCGGCCGACTGCCGCCGCCGCGCGCCAGCGGCCGCTGGTCGCCTCCGGCCACCGCCCGCCTGCCGCCGCCGACCACTTACTGCCGCCGCCCACCTGCCGCCACCGCCCGCCTGTCCGCACCACTCTACATTGGCCGAGATCTGCCTGCTGGCGCTGCCCGCATGCACCAACCCTCCAGCCGCAACTTACGTTTACTGTCCTCCACGGCCCACCTGCCTCTGCCACTGACCTTCCCCCGCTGCCAGTTCGCCCCCACCGCCCGCCTGCTCCCGCTGCCCGCCTGCCCCCGGCGCCTTCCTGCCACCGACGCCTGCCTGCCCCCGCCGCCGGGCTGCCACCACCACCCACCCTCCCTCGCTTTCCACTTGCCCCTGTCGTCCATATTCCCCCGCCGTTCACATGACCCCACCGCCCTCCTTTAATAGCTGCTCACCACCCGCACGGCCCGCCTCGCGCCACCGTGTGCCTTCCCCCGTGGCCCAACTGCCGGAACCGCGCGCCAGCCCCCGTCGCCCAACTGTCGTCGACGCGTGCAAGTTACCGCTGCCCTCCTGGCCTCGCCTCCCGCCTGCTGCGGCCACCTGAGTGCTGTCGCCATTCGCCTTCCGCCGCTACTCATTTCTCGCTACCGCCCAATTGCCACCGCCGCCTGCCTGCTCCTCGCGGAGTGGGGGGGTGCGTCAGCGGCTCTTCTGGCTGGGAGCGCCTGTTTCTGCGGCCGTTTTCGGCCTGACCGCACTGTCCCAGGGCTGTTGGGTGAGTGCCGCGGTTCGGGCGGGGGTTTTCGGAGTAGCCCCGTAGTCGAGGTGGCCGCGGCGGCCACCGCCGCCGACCCCATGCCCGCGGCGCCCGCCACAACCAACGCGTTCTCTATTCGTGAGTGTGTGTGGGGTACCTGCTGCCGCCGCAGTCGTCGGCGTGGCCCCGCTGTCGGGCGTCTGCAGGCTGCATGGCTGGGTGCGGCGGGGAGGATGTGGGTGTCGGGGAGCGCTCTGCGTGGGCGACGGCGCCTAGTTCGCCGCGGCCGCCGCCGGCACTGGCCCCGTGTCTGCGGCGCCCCCCACCACCAACGTGTTGCTTTTGGCGGGTCGGTTGGTTGGGCAGCGCCTACTGCCGCCGCCGACGTCGGCGTGGCCCCGTCGTTTTACTCGTGCTGAGTGGGCGGCTGGGCTCGGGGGGGGGGGTTTGGCGGTGGGGGGGCGGACTGGGTAGGCGGCGGCACCGAGTCTGCGGGAGCCGCCACCGCCGAGAGTGCCACAGCCGCCGCCGCCGCTGGCCCCTTGTGGGCGGCAGCCCCCATCACCAATGTATTGCTTTTGGCGGTCTGTTGGTTGGGCAGCACCTACTTCCGCCGCCGTCGTCGGCGTGGCCCCGTCGTTTGACTCGTGCTGGGTGGGCCGCTGGGCTCGGGGGGGGGGGGGTGGGCTGTTGGGGGGTAGCCGCGGCGGTCTGGCCCTGCGGCGGCGCCGAGTTCGCCGCAGCCGCCGCAGCCATTGGCCACGTGACAGCGCCGCCCCCACCACCATTGTCTTCCATTTGGCTGTGCGTTGGGCGGGGAGCACCTGCTGGCACCGCCGTCGTCGGCGCGGGCCCGTCGATGTGCTGGTGCTCGGTGGGGGGCTGGGTCGGGGGGGGGGTTTCGGCTGATGGGGGGCGGTCTGGGCGGGCGGCGGCGCCCAGTTCGCCGCGGCCGCCGCCGGCACATGCCCCATGCCAGCGGCGCCCCCGACCACGATCATTTTTCTTTTGATGGTCGGTTGTGTTGGGAGCGCCTGCTGCCGCCGCCGTCCTCGGCGCGGCCCCCTCATTTGGCTTGTGCTCGGTGGGGAGCTGGGGTCGGGGGGGGGTTTCGGCTGTTGGGAAGCGGTCTGGGCGGGCGGCGGCCCCGAGTCTGCCACAGCCGCCGCCGCCACTGGCCCCTTCTTGGCGGCACCCCCCACAACCAACGTGTTTCTTTTGGTGGTCGGTTTTGTGGGGAGCGCCTGCTGCCGCCGCCGTCGTCCGCGTGACCCTGTCGCTTGGCTCGTGCGAGGTGGGGGGCTGGGGTAATGAAGGGGCTTTCGGCTGTTGGGGGGTGCTCGCCGCGGTTCGTGCTGACGGCGGCGCCGAGTTCGCCGGAGCCTCGGCTGGTAGTGGCCCCTTACAAGCGGCGTCCTTTACGACCATCCTGTTCTTTTAGAACGTGGGTTGGAGGGGAAGCGCCGGGCGCTTCCTCCATTTTCGGCGTCGCCCCGTCTTCGTGTGCTTGCGGAGTTGGTGGCTTAGTTTGTGGGGGGCTCTCTGGCGTTGGCGGCGAGTTGGCCGCGGCGGCCACCGCCGCCGACCCCATGCCCTCGGCGACCGCCACCACCGACCTGTTTTCTGTTCGTAAGTGTGTGTGGGGCGCCTGCTGCCGCCGCCGTCCTCTGCGTGGCCCCGCTGTCGGTCGTCTGCGTGGTGCATGAATGGGTGCGGCGGGGAGAATTGGGGTGCAGGTTGGGGGCATGGGTGGGCGGAGGCGCCCCGGGCACCGCGGCCGCCGCCGGCACAGGCCCCGTACCCGCCGCTCCCCCCACCACCAACGTGCTTCTTTTTGTGGTGCGTTCCGGGGGCAGCGCCGGCTGTCGCCACTGTTTTTGATGTCGCCCAGTGATGGGTCGTCTGCGAGGTGCGTGGCGCAATGCTCGGGCTCGTTTTTGCGTGCCGGTGTGCGTGGTGTCTCTCCTCCTCCACTGTGGTGCTTTTGTTATTGCAATCGTGCTCCCTTCTCTTCGACCCCCTCTCACTGACCCCTTGAACCGACACCAGCGCTCCGGGCGGCTCTGCGGGGAGCTGTGCGCCGATGCCTCGCCACCCGCTGCACCTAGCCCCTCCCGCCCCGCGCCGCACCGCACCCAGCCGCTGGCGCATACAGGAGCACCTCCTCGCGAGCCCCGCTGCCTTGAACGGCGCCGGCGTCACCCGCTCTTGCCCTCCAACGACGGGCGCCCGTGACGCGCCACCCCCTCCGCCCCCCCGCGATGGCCCCACCGCTGCGGTGGCCACCACCGGCGGTACTGTCCCGCGACCGACTGTTGTGTCTCGCTGCTACAATGTCCGCTGTCGTGGGAGTGCGGGGGATCCCGGTGGAGGCTCATTGGTACACAAAAGGTATTTTAGACATCCGGTGGGCGACCGACGACGACGCGGGGGGGAGGCGGGGCGGTGGTTGTCTATGCTGCACAGCTTCGCGCGCAGTTGGAGGTACTCGCCCCTGGAAACGGCGGCAGCAGCGGCGGCCGGGCGGTGGTTGCGGAGGCGGCGAAAGCGGCGGCGGCGGTGGCGGCAGCGGCGGGTGCGGGCCACGGGCGCAGGGGGATTGGTGGGCAGTGGGCTCGGCGGAGCGTGCAGTGCGTGGGCAGCGACGGGCACAGCGGTGAGACAGTGATGACGTGATGTTGGAAGAAAACCGAGGGGAAGCACGTGAGCGGGAAAGACACAGACAAAAAAGGACAACCACACACAACGCATCACACACTCGACCATGCCTGGGGCTTGCAAAAAGATTGACGCATCTCCAACCGGTTGCACAATGCCTTGTAGTTGACGAACGCGGACGCGCTGTCCCAGCCGCCCTTTTCCATCACCCACGCATCTGTCATCCCAAGCGCGTCGTACAGCTGCACTCCCGTCCGCTTGCCTGAGTGAGTGGCCACCTTGTTCACGTCCAGCATTCCGCAGTCAAGCAGCGCCTCCCGTGCGAGGGCCGTGAGCGCCTCGCACCCAATCTTCTGGTTGGTATCCCACACGGTTGTGGCCTTGCCCTTCGTCTTTCGCAGCAGCGGTCGGCAGAAGATGGGCCCTGGCCTGCCCCCTCGAATCTTCAACCACAGTAGAAGCATCCGGCCAGCATCCAGCCTGCACAGACGAGGACACATTGCATAAGAAGAAGTGAGTGTTCATTCCCGTCCCGCCACGCTCCCTCCACGCCTCTCCGCCGCGGTTCCCTCCACGAGGTCTGCTGGGCGCACGCAGTGCGAGATGTCATGGCATGCCACCGCGAATCTTCCGTTCCCTGTCACTTGTCGCAAAGCCAAAGGCAAGGACCAAAGTGCCTGGGAGTGACCAACCCAACCAAAAACAAACCCAAAGCCAAGCAACAAAAAAAGGAAAGCAAAACAGAAGTAATTTCAACGTACCTCGGGTCGGCACCAAGGGGACCTGGCCACGGTTGACAGACGTACACACGGCGCTTGAGTGAGTTTTTTGTGGCGTTATTGATGCTCAGCTTGATGCCGTTGGTGCTCATTCCCATGTGCTCCATGCTTGAGACGAGGGGAATCAAACGCACAATGCCGCACCAGCAAAAAGTACGAAGACAATCGATTTAGTGCGGCTGCTCACCGAGAACATGGCGTCCCGTCAGTCGGCTCTGCGCTGGAGACCTGTTCCAGATGCGATTTCGCAGCAGCAGTAGACAACAGACAACAGTCAAACGTACCGTAGCATCACCAGCTCATCGTAACGAAGCAGGAGGTTGGCGCACAACAAAGTTGAGGAGTACGCCATCAGCATCCGAGGGTCAATATCCTCCACCGTGCGCCCGGCAAAGTGTTTATCCCAGCAACGCAGAAGATGGCACGGTTCAATGGGATCCACGCGACGCACCTCCAGTTCTCCCCGCCTCGCCCGATTAATGGCATGCCCTTTGTATATGGCGGCCATGTCATCGGAGAGGGCAGGGTTACCCGCAAAAGTCGGGGGAATCGTCTCGTCGGTGGAAGTAATCACAGACCAGTTCGCAAGGCCGCGCGTAGGTGCAAAGTGAGCCCGCATCGCCGCACGGAGCTGCTCTCCCATCGACTTCCCCTTTAATAGGGAGTCGGTTCTCCAGTAAAAGAATCGCGCCACGTCCTTGCCCGACTCCGCGCTCACGGCAAGCGGGTCCAAGTCCCTCGCCTCGCAAAACTCCACCCACCCCCTCTTCCCAGTGATGTAGGAATCATACTTAGTGTTGGTGGCGTTGGAAAGGAGCCCACGAGAGATCGCGCTGAGGTCAATCTCAGCGTCGGCGGGCAAGCGGCCCTCGGGCAGCGGCGGCGCCATGATGAGAAGGGGCAGAGAGAGGCAGCTCAATGGTGCAAACGAAAGTGGTACGGAGAGGGGGGAGGCGCTTGTGACTTGGCCGAATGGGCTGCGACAGCCGCGCAGTGGCAGCCCCTATGTATGTCAACTGCAGGCGGCACAGTGGCGAGACTGGGGAACAGGGGCGCAGGTGTTGGACACACAGGGCTGTTGCGTGTACCCTCGTGAGGACATGCGGCCAGTTCTCAAATTCATGAGATTCTTCGTTGAGCAGCTGCTGGGGGTGGCTGCGACGGCCGAGTGGCCGCGGCGCTCGGATGACCTGCTGTTTCTGGTCCCTTGACAACAGGACGGGGGGCTACGCACGAAAATATTAATTTGACACGTTTGAATTGACTTGCGCGCATCTGTCGTCCGCCTGCCGGCTCATCTGTATACGTCTAGCAGCCGCCAGTTGCTCCCGCCATAGCAGCGGTACTCTCTATCCCCACGCCATCCTTTTTCTTTTCAAGCACCTTCCCCATCATTTCGCTGTTTGCCGAATGCGTCGACCAGAACCTCGGCATTCACCCTGCCATGCAACTGCAAGCTGCCTTCTTTGTGCCCACCCCACCCACCGACAACGACCTACTGCTTTTTTCGTCTGCTTCCAGCTTCTCCCCCCCAGATTACGTGCCGCTCGCGCCGTGGCTTAGCGACTTGGCGGTGCTATCGCTTGGCAGCGCCGTCGAGGCGGGGGAGAAGCTACGGCGCGCGGTTTCGCTGTCCGCCCGGGCTCACGACGCTTTTCTCCCTCGCTCTTTCCCCCCCCCTCCCTCCAATGATCACTCCAACGGCGAGTCTCTGGTGACGCCGGTTGTGTTGGACGACAATGCTGCGACCGGCCCCAGCGAGGACGCGCAGACCAGGGCCACGGGCAGGGCCTCTGGAAATGTCGCCGACCTCGGCGAGGTGCTGCGCCGGGCTCCACGGCAGCCCAACCAAGTCGTGGCGCGCGGGCTTAAGTCGGTTGATGATCTGATGCTGGCGTGGGAGGTTGGTTGGAAGGGCTACGCGCCGATGAAGGGCTTCCTGAGGGGGGCGGGCGGCAAGCTCGACAAGGCGCAGGTGAACTTGCTCTCCAAGGGAAACACTGTGATGAAAAAGATACAGGTGATGGGGCGAGAGGAGTTTCGGAGTACGTATGAGGTCAGCGTTGATGGGAAGGTTCCTACCCTGTTTAGCATCAGAACGAGAGTCGAGCGGGAGAATGGGCGGGAGAGCGTGCGGGGTACCAAAAGAGGGCGTAGAGATATGACGACGGCCTAGTTTTTTAGAGGATTACTCGTGCGTCACCAGTGCAACAGTCACGTGGCCACACCTCCGTCTTGAAAATGTCTCGGCCCGGGTGGTTGCCCTCTTGCCGGCCTGCAGCCATAAAGCGTCGCCGGCGCAGACGCTGCTTTTGGCCGCCCCCCCCTCCTCGGAATGTTGGAACGCGGAGTGGCGGCGTGGCGTTGACAGAGTGAGGGACAAGATTCGTGGGCCGCCCCGCGGAGGAAAACCGTCGAGGCAACGCGCAGCCGGCTCAGGGAGAAGGAGGATTGCCGACCGTGGGGGGACGTCGTCGGCGGCGCCGGCGACGCCTGTGCTGACGGAGAACGTGGATCGCTGTTTGGTGACCCCCGTCCTGAAGCAGTGACGCCACTGGCCGCAGCGGCGGCGGGACGCCGGCCGCTGTGTGGTGCCTGCTTGCGAGCACGCCCCTGGCCGCGCCCCGTCGTCGCATCGGGCAGGGGCCGCCTCCCCGTGGATTTTTCCGACCTCTCCTTTGGCGCCGGTGGCGGCGGCGGCAGCGACTTCGACGGCCACAACGCTGACGGCGGGCACACTAGGAGCGCGGACAGCTGGGGGTGGGGCATCGCCGCTTGCGCTGCCGCCGGCCGTCACAGCCTCGTCGCATACGCTGCTGCGGCTTCTGCGGTGGCGGCGGCGCCGTGGACGGGCGTCGGCGCGGTCAACGGCCCGTACAGAGGCTCGTGATGGGCGGGTGGGGCGACAGCCGCAGCGGTGGCCGTCGGTGTCGCGGGCGGGCTATGACTGGCCGCGACCCGCGCCAACACCTCAGAGAAAGTGGGGATAGGGGTGGCGGTGGCGGAGGTGGCGGCCGATGCGGTCGGCCGCCTGCACGACGAGTCGGTAGCAGCGCGGGTTGTGGTGGGATCTTGTAGTTGGCGGCGGTCAGTGCGGTGGCGGTAGAAGTAAGAGTGGGGTGGGTGACGGCGGCAGTGGCTATGGCGGCAGGGCGGCGGTGGCGGCATCTGCGGCAGCGGGAGGGGGACGGGAGAAAAGAGGTGTCGGCCCACCGCCCCCCCCGCTGTCAGAGCGGCGATGGTGGCTGACTGGCGTCGGCGGCACTGGATGTTCCTGATGCGTCTCCCTGTCACCCGCCGCCGAACATGACGCTCGCCATGCCGGCGGCCGTCGGCGCACCGGCCGGCCGGCTGCCGCCGCTAGCCGGAAGCGCGGCGAAGGCGTTTACGGTTCCCCAGGCGCCTGGACGCGCCCCCTAGCCGCCACTTCGCGAAAGCGCAAAAGTCCCCGTGGCTGCCGTCGCCGATGCGGTGGCCATTGGCACCGCCCCATCCGCGGGACCATCCCGTGGCGCGTGGACCTCCCCAGCGGATGCGGCCATCCTCCTCGCCGTCGACGCCATGACCGGTGCGGCTGTCGTCGGCCGGCCTGCGGTGCTCCCGCACCCTGCAAAACGATGGCGCGCCGCCGCCGGTCGCCGCGGATGGGGGGATCATCTGGCCGCCCGCAGCCGCCGGTGAGCTCGGCCGAAGGAAAGAGCGGGGGGGGCCCCGGCGCCAAGCAATTTGCAACGACGGGCGGCACAGCCTCCAGCGATGGGCGGCGATAGTGGGCGCCGCCGCCGTCGCGGCGGCGTCAGCGGCGGTGGACGTCGTGACAGTCTGTGCGGCGGTCGCGGCCAGGGCGCGGCGAGCGGGCGGCGGCGGCAACGAGGAGGAGGTGGAAGTGGGGGCGCCGTCGTGGCGCCGTCGATGCTCCGCCCTGCCCCTCATGGCGCCACCCCGCTTGACTAGCGTGGGGGGGCAGGCAGCGCCCGTCGACTGCGTCCTGCTGGTGCGTGCGGTAGTTCAAGCGGTGGCGGCGAGTTGTGGCAATGTGCACGGGTCGGCTGCGATGCGTGCGACGCTGGAGAGGCTGGCGGCGCCTAAGTCTCGCCCCGCCTGAGTCTTCCTCGTGCCGGCGCTCCCCACTAGCGGTGACGGCTGTGTGCGTCGGCCGCCTTTCCGCGCGATTTTGCCCATGGACGAGTGAGCCCATTGTCATCCTGGCTTGCACGCTCCTAGTGGCGGCCGTCGTGGTCCACGGCAGCGGCGACTCCCGCGAGGGCCTGGGCCTCGCTTTTGGGGCGTGGCTCCCCGACGCGACGTTTCTGGCCGTCCTCCCCGCGAGCTTGCGGCCGCGGCCGACGAACACAGAGGCGACGGCGGTGGCCCTTGGTGTCCGCCCGCAGCGGCACACCGTGCGGGGAGCTGAGGAAGGGGGGGGGGGGGGGGGTGGGGAACCCCCTGCGGGGTGTAAAGCCTGACAGGGCGAAGCACAAGGGGGGGGAGGGCGCCCGGCGGCGCCAAACAGAGGGGGGGGCGGGGGGGCCCGGGGGGTCCGCCCCCGGGGGCCCGCCGGGGGGGGGGGGGGGGGGGGGGGGGGGGGGGGCGGGGGGGAACCCGCTGCGGGGTGTCAAGCCTGACAATGCGATGCAGAATGCGGTGGAGGTCGCACGGCCGACGCCGGCGGCGCTCCCGCTGCTGGCACAGCGGGTTGTGAGGATTATCGCGACTACATCGGCATCGGTGGAGGTAGGCGGGGGGAGACAGGCCGCAGGCGGCTGCGACGCTGGGTATTGTAATATGCCCTGGATGTGGCGGTCAGCTGTGCACGGGCGTCGCCAGACAGCGGCGCCGCCGACGCCCCCCCGCCCGCCCGGGGAGACGTGTTGGCGGCTGGCCGCTGCCGGCGGCTGCAGCAGGCGTCAAGACGCGCTTGGCGACGAAACTGGGGTTCTGGCGCTCATCGAGCATCGACAACACTGCGGACGCGGCGGCAAACGACCAGCGACGGGCGCGGCGACCGAGGCAGGCTTGGAAGCCGGCTGCGACGACGACGGGAGCGGCGGCAACTAGTGCAACAAAGTCCTCGTCGGCATCGACTCGCCGGTGGCAATCGCCGCCGCCCGCCCGACTACGGGCGGCGCGGCAACCAAGGCGGGGGTCGACGCCCGCAGCTTCAATGACAAGAGCGTTGACATCGTCGGCGAGACGGTTGTCGGGGGCGGGGACGGCGACGTTAGGGGTGAGCCGGCAGCGGCAGGGGGGGGCACCGTCTGCGCCTACCGGCACTGTCAAACGGCCTCTATCTTCCTTTCCGCTCCCCGCCGATTTGGGGTCACGCTCGTCCCCCCCCGTCCGTGGCACCAGCACTGTCGGGGAATAGTTTCCCCCCCCCCCCAGAGCCGTACTCGGCGGGTTTGTAGCTCCCCCCGCCGAGCGCGACGCGATCGGTGCTGGTGTGGGCTCGGTGGCTTCCCTGTGGGAATGCTAGCCGGTGGTGGCGTCGGCAGCGGCGGCGTAAAAAGGGGGGGGGAGACGGGAGCGGAGGGGGAATGCCGTCCTGCGGCGATGGCTGGGGCGACTCCGACGACTGATGGGCGCGGAGCTCTCTGCGCTGCGCCTTGAAGCGCCGCCGTCGCCTCTTCAACGGCCGCCGACTGGCCCCCGACAGGTCTTCGTCGCCCTTGCAGTCGCGGCTGTGCTGGTGATCGCCGTCTAGGCGGCGGCTGCCACCGCCGCCGGTTCCTCTATCCACAGCACCCCCCCCGGATGGAAGGGCGGTGCCGGGGTGTGGGCGCAAGACGCGGAGGACGCGGTGGCGTGGTGGTACGTCGACGTGGCGGGGGCGGCCGTCGACGCGGCGGGCCGCCCGGCTCACGCGGCAGCCATCGCCTGCGTCGAGGGGTGCGCGGGGGGTTGTGCGGCCCAAGCGTGGGTCAGAAAGGTGGCGTGGTGGGCGACGGCGTACCAGACGGGGAATCTGCCGGACAGGACCCCGCCGTTTCGAAGAGCTCCGCCCCGGCACCTGGTGATGGATGCTTCGGATTTAGCGTCTGCATTTTCATCGCGGTGGGATGTCACCACGCTGAACTTACCGACGGCATCGTGTCGAGCTTGGTTTTCTTGGCGTTTCTGTTCCCCCCACGGGCCGCTGCCCCCCCTGATGTTTTATTCTCAAGCCCCGCTGCCTGCCCGTACGACGCCCGCCGTGCTCTCAACCACTACAGCCACTAATTCCCCTCTCTTCTGCCACGCGTGCGGGCGGCCTAGCGCCATCCACATGCGCGACGCCAGCGACGGTCAGCAGCCCGCAGCCCTCGGCGACACAGGCGTAAAGAGCATCTCCAGCTCCTCCGATCCCAAGGACGCGAGCAGCAGCTCCGCGTCGGAACCGACTCACGGTCGTGCTCGAGCGAGACTGCGGAAATCTGGGGAGCAGACATGCGGGTGCTGACGCGGCAGTGGGGGTGCCACGTCGAGGGGGCAAGGTGATGGACGCCGCCTCCATCGCCGGCGAGGCAGGTCGTCTTGCTACGGCTGGCAGCATGATTCAGGTGGAGAGAAGGTCCATGGCGATGGCAGCCCAAGCCGCTACATCTCACACACCGGCGCGCTCCTCCACAAACAGGCCTGCTCCTCCGCTGCAGAATGGTAGACTGCCTCAACAATGCCCCCACCAGGAACGTGCCGAGCTCACCCACACCCCCGACACTTGAGACAGCCCCGGCGGCCCCCCTCCGTTCACTGGCGCAGGCCGCAGGGAGCGGCAGCAGCGACCGTTCACGCGACCAGCACGGTCGCCAGGCAACCAATGTGCACAAGCACCACGTCGCACGGGTAGAAGAGCCTTCACGACGAGTGGGCCACGCGGGCGGGTGGATGTCCCATTTCGATGCGCCACAGGGTCGCATGGAGGACAGGATTGAGCGAGCGGCCGCGCCAGGTGGATAGCAGCGCTAGAGGGGAAACGGAGGCAGAAGGGCGGCGGCGACAGGCGAGCCGCGTCGGCGGGCGCCCGGGCTCGGCAGGAGCGTGGTGGCGGCAGGCTAACGGAGGCGGCAGTTGGACACCAGCAGCAGCAGGGCGGGAGGCGGCAGGGGGCGGGCAGAATCAGGGGGGGGGCAGCAGCAGGTAGGCGCCAGCGGCACGCAGCGGGTGGGGGCAGGTAGGAGGTAGCGGGAGATTGTCGGCAGTGGCAGGTCGACGGCGACAGAGCGTGAGCGGCGGTGGCAGATGGGCCGTTGTGGCAGACGGGCGCCTGTCACAGGCGCGCCGCGGCGGCACGCGGGCGGGCGGCGGCAGGTGGGTGGCCGTGGCAGGTGGGCGGCAACGGCAGGTTGGCGACGGCGGCAGGTTGGCGGCAGCGGCAGGTGGGCGGCGGCCACAGGCAGACGGTGGCGGCTGGTGGGCGGCGGACACAGGCGGACGGCGGCGGCAGGTTGGCGGCGGCGGCAGGTTTGCGGCAGCTGCAGGCGGACGGTGGCGGCTGGTGGGCGGCGGCCACAGGCGCACGGCGGCGGCACGTTGGCGGCGGCGGCAGGTTTGCGGCAGCTGCAGGCGGACGACGGCGGGAGGTGGATGGTTGGGGCAAGCTGGCGGCGGCGGCTGGCCACCCGCCGGTAGGCGGACGGCCGGCTCGGGAGGGTGGCCAGCGTCAGATGGGCGCCCGTTGGGAGTTGGGCGCACGGCGTGGGTGGACCCCCAGTGCGGGTGGTCGCGCGGATTGCCCGGGTGGGAGGGTGCCCAGAGCCGAGTCAAATCCCGTACTGTAAACCTGGACAGCGATTTCAGGCTGCAATTTGATTGGGCCGCTGAGAAAGAGAAAGAGAATAGCGTGTGCTCGTCTCCAGGGAGATGCAAACGAGATTCCTCGCCGCAGCGGTGCGGCATGCAAAAAACGGCTAAGAAAATAGGACTGAGCGTACTTTTCTTCTGGTACTGTATGTGTTGTTTTTCTATGATCGCATCCCTGCGCACAATGCCGTGTTCGAAACGGCCCCGCAGCAATGTGCACTACAGGCGCTCGGCAGCTACCCCGCCCGATGTAAATTACGGCTTAAGAGGGGTAACGGTCAACCCCGCCGCGACAGAAGAGGCGGTGGTGTGGGTGGGGTTGGCATTCTTCGGCGTGTGGCACGCCTGATCATCCCCCGGAGCGATGCGTCCAGGTGTCCCGTCGCCGCGACGGGGCACCCGCCAGAGGTGAGGCCGGCGACGCGCGCCCACCAGTTAAACCCGCTAACCGCTTCGTGCGGCTGACCGCGCCGGCGGCTGGGTCCGGGCCGGGCGAAGGGGAGCCGCGAAGGGAGCCGAGAGTGGAAAAGGCAGCATCAATGCCGGCCGAACCGACCGAGCCAGTGCCGCCGCCGTCGCCAACCCCCATCGCGTCGGCGCCCGAGGGGGCGGCCGACGCCCCCCCCGCGGCAGCCGTTACCCCCTCCCCGCCAAGACCCCCCCGGAAATCCTCCCCCCCCCCCGCCAGCGTCGCGCCCGCCGAAGCTACGGAACATCCGAGCGCGTGCCCCCTTTACCACTGTTGGCTCGCCCAGCCGCCCCACCGCCGCCGACGAGCGTGCCGTCCCGTCTGCCGCCACGACCGTCAATGCCGACGCGAATTCCTACGCGAACGGCCGGGCGAGGATGGGTGGCGGCGCGCTGCCGCCGTCGCCCTGCGCCGACGCGCCGTCGACCGACAAGGATGAGAATGTCCACGCGAGCGTCCGGGCGAGGATGGGCGTCGGCCCGCTGCCTCCGTCCCCCCGCGCAGACGCACCGTCGACTGACGCGGATGCGAGCAGCTCCAAACGTACAACGGCGGCGGGCGCCCCCCCAGAAGCGTCGATGGACGACTTAGCGAGGTGGGCGAAAGAGTGGGGCGTCGACGGCCGCCGCGTCCGTGGCGGTGACGGGGCGATACGATCGGCAGGACTGCCAAACCACAGGTGCACAACCCTGTCGGCCCACGCACTGGGGCGAACAGAGGGGGGGGGGAGTCGTCACGGGTGTGGGCGCAAGGACAGCGTCGGATACGTTTCTCGGGGTCACAATGCGCGCCTGGATGCATTCCGGATGGGTCCCCTGCCAAACTGTATGCCTGGATCGTCCCTTACTCCCTGCCAGGGGATCGCACGTGGCGCCGAGGGGACCGCGAGGGGACCGACGTGTCTCAAACGCACCCCCACAGCGTCGTTTCAGAGGGGCACACGTGGCGACAGAGTCCCCTCGCAAAAGTACGAGGATCAAGGCCTTTGGGAATTGCCGTATTAGATGAAACGCCCGTCCCCCAATGTACCGCCCTACCACTCTACTAAGCGTTGGTCCCCTGGCTGCGGTAAGAGTGGTGCAACAGTTGGCGTGCGAGGTTTTTGCGAGAACGGCTGTACACATGCTATGGTCGTTCCGTCAATAGCTGGAGACCGCGGTCAAGCCAATTCCCTGGCCTTTAGGACAGGGGTGCTCTCAAAGTGTAGTGATGCACACATATACTTATATCACGGGACTTGCTCTCCGTTTCAGAGGTGGCAGTCTGCATTCGTGTCCTCAGGGATCTGAGGGCGTGTCAGCGTTGGAAGGG